>JACLAA010008009.1_pt1 | contig 13738 bp, 8 predicted proteins | sample 8027891 | NCBI WGS metagenome assembly JACLAA01 (sample SAMN15724900, study PRJNA655200) | protist metagenome | isolation source: fluorescence activated cell sorting (FACS) single amplified genomes of... | place: Spain: Blaines Bay Microbial Observatory, Mediterranean Sea | collected 2016-01-19 | reverse complement strand
AATTAGCCGGGCAAGGGTTGAACGTCGTTTTAGTCTCTCTGAAAGAAACGATTTTGGACGAGACGTTCGAGGAGCTTAAAAAACAACATCCCGAGCGAGAGTTTAGAAAAATCGGGGTGAATTTAGGCCTCCGAGATGGGTCGTATTTGCGAGAAATCGAAGAGAAAACGAAAGATATCGACGTGCAGGTGGTGTTTAACAACGCCGGGTTCATGTTGACTGGGTTTTTTGATAAAACGAAATTGGATTTGTTGATGACGAACCACGAGTGCAACTGCACGAGCGCGATGCAAATCACGCACGTGTTCGTGAAGAGAATGTTGGAGAAGAAGTTGAAAGGGTGCATCGTGTTTACCTCGTCCGCGGCGGCGTGTCAACCGACGCCGTTTTCAGCTTTGTATGGGGCCACGAAATCGTACATTTCCGCGTTTGCTGCCAACGTGGCGTGCGAGGTGAAATCGAGAGGCATCGACGTCTGCGCCGTGCACCCGAGTCCGGTGGCGAGCAACTTTTACGATAAAGCGCACAAGTTGGACGCGTTGGCGTTTTTCCAAAAGTTCGCCGTGACTCCGGACCAGTTGCCGAAAGAAATGTTGCGACCGATTGGAAGGATCGTGTGGTACGACATAGGGTTCGTGGCCATTGCGTTTAGAAATTTGCTGAAGATGTTCGATTACGGGTTCTTCGCGACGTTGATTAGTTGGACGGCGCACACCATGGGCGATTACAAAAAGAACGTTTAAATTTTTTTTATCAATAATAATACAGTAGTAGATGATCATATTTACTATCTCGTTATTATTTCAACACTGTGAAAGAGGCTATGGTATCTCTCAGTTTCGGCTGCGCCGTTCGCCACTGTGTGCCACTCGCTTTCACGGAACATAAATACACTCGTTTTTTCCACACCGTCGCGGAAATCAACCAGTGCGCTTCGTTCGAAATCTCGTAGTTATAATGCGTCAATCCATTCCTGGTATCTTTCTCCATCGATTTAATCTGTTCTTCGTTCACTGGTTGTCCCAACACTTCCGGTGCAAAACCTAAAATGAAGTTTGTAATCGGCACCAGCTCTTCAATCGTCGGGTTCTCGCCGTCCTCGACGTTGGCGAAACGAAGCACCGGCGCCAAGACAATCTTCACGTCGCCTTCGCTTTCGCTTTTAAATCTCGTATCAATTTCCGTTCCTCCCGGATCCGCAATGCTCACCGCAACTTCTTCCCACCCTTCCCGAAGTTTTACCGAATACGGCGTGATTTCCGTCCACCCGATGCCGTGCCCGCCAGACTTCGCCTCGGGTCTGGTATATGTCATCGATCCGTCTTCCTCTATTTTCCCAAAACCTGGCACTCTCCCGGCGATAGATCCCATCACCGCCTGCGCTGGTGGTGGTGATACTAAAAGTCCTTGAAAAGAGAGCAAAACCCCGAGCGCTGTCGCGTTCAAAAGCTGTTCTCTTCTCGTAAGTTGTTCGTTTGTCTTCATCATCGTGATATCTAATTTTTCTTTTCTTCTCGTCGTCTTGCTGGAGGAGGAGGAGACAGAGGAGGAGGATAATCGTCGGTAGTGGTTCTTATGGTTGTTCTTGATGTTCGTCGCTCTGATGAAAGAACAACAACGGGCGCATGGTGGTGATTTTTGCGCGTACATTTTGTTCGTGATGATGATGACCGATGATGTATCTTTATCTTGTTTTTTTGTGTGTGTGTCATAACATTGAACGGTTGAAGCGTTTTATTCTTCTTAAAATTAAAAAATATTGCAATCACATGCGATATAAAGTCAAAAAATAATATGCTGAAGAGAACGGGCGAGTTCGCGCGGCGCGTGTTCTTCGGCGACGACCAACGCGAGGAAGAAGAAGAGTACGATGATGAAGAAGAAGAAGAGGTGAGCGAGAACGGATTTTGCGCGGAACGACGACGACGACGATTTACAACAACAACACAGGAATTGGAAATTCAAGAAGAAGAAGAAAAAAAAAATACGGGGAAGAGTAGAAGAAGAAGACAAAGCACGTGGTATGCGAACAAGAAGAAAACGTCGATACGAGCGACGATATCTAAGATTGTGGTGTCGCTTTCGATTTTGCTCACTCTGTGCGCGATGTTAGCGCAAACCTTAGTGTATGTAGAACGAGAGGAAGAGGCAAAGAGGAGAGAGGAAGCGAGAGAGGATTACGAGAGAGCAAAAGAGGCAATGATGAAACTCTTTTCTTCATCGTCGTCGTTGCCGTGCGAAGATGGTGGAAATGAATTGATGTTGCCTCCAATAGAGACCGTAGAATCGTGCAGAATAATCGAGGAGAAGAGTAGCACCAGCATCACTTCATCGTTATTGTTCAATCAATCGTGTTTAAATGTAAACGCTCCGGAAGCGAGCGGAGTGATTGAAGAGTTGCCGTTAAACGCGTGTTCAATAGCTACGACGACAAATACTCAGCAGTATTACTTCCCCATAGCGGAGATATACATACACTATCGCGAAGACTTGGAGGAGAAGAAAAAACTGATGGAGCTTCAACATTGGAACTTCAAAGGCGCGTTCTTTTTTGTCGTGACGGTGTTTACAACAATCGGCTATGGGAACGTCGCGCCAAGCACAAAAGAAGGGCGATTGGTCGTGCTTCTCACGACGATACCAGTTCTCGCCGTATCGTTGATTACAATAGTCACCATAGCTGAACCAATCATAGACAGCATGAACTTATTGCACAAGTATTTGTTAAAGAGGATGAAAAAGAAGTTGCCGATTGATATAACGATACCGCAAAAGTGTACTCTCGAGGAATATTTTAATGTCTTGCAGCACCATCTAATCGGAGAGGCGTTTTGGCCGATGACGGAGGTTTTCATTCGAACGAATCAAATTTACACATCAGACGAACTGCACAAAGGAGAGGTGTTTGTAAGCAAACAGCAGTTTGTCGAGACGTGTCAAGGACTGGGGCTGAGAATTAACGACCGCACGAACGTATCGACCGAAGAAGAAGTATCCGCCGAAGAAGAAGAACGAGAACAAGAATCTGTTTTGAACTTGGAAGAAATTCGTTTATTGTTGGAAGTCATCAGAAGCAAAGCGAGTTTAACATCGACGGGTGTTCAGTTAATGCATTGCTTGCTATTTTCTGTCCTTTCAGTCGTTGTTGGTATGTTTTACTTCAAGGCTTTGCAGGAATGGGACTATCTCGAAGCCGCGTATTTTGCGGTGGTTTCGATAACATCCGTCGGGTTGGGAGACTACGTCCCCAACCATCAAGAAGGCTCGGTTGCTTTTTGGTACCCGTATGTATTCATCGGTTTTGGTTTCATCACTGTATTCATTGGTACTTTAGCGACATTTGCCGAGAAAGGGCGAGAAAAGCGACTTTACGAAATTGAATTTCGCTACGTGCACGAGTGTTACAACACGAAGAGAAAGTCGTGGAACACGAATACCTATTGGGACGATACGTGACGCGTGGCATATTTCCTTTCTTTTACAATACTCTTGCTTGTTTTAATACTACACGTTGCTACTACTAAAGCTACCGCTATCTTTCCTCCCTATATTTCCTCTCTATATTTCTTAACCATTTCCAACAATCGACGACGCGCCGATACCTTCCAAGTCGTTGTGAAGATGCTCCGAATACGCACCTAAATTTTCCATCGCCCACGTTTTGACCAAGTCTGCGGACATGTACACCTCGTGATTTACAATTTCCTCTCTCGTTACGCATTTCAGCGATCGACCGGAAAACCGTCCAGAGTTGTACACTTGCACTTCTGGATGTAAGAAAGTGTTTTTGTATCCGTACACGCGGGAAATCCAAATCGCGTGCTCTTCGTTTGAAAGTTGCTCCGGGTATAAAGCGCCAAAGACGTCTCGGTGCGTCCTGTGCACGAACGCGTGCGTGATTTTCCTCGCGTCTCTCACGTCCTCGGGACTCGCCACGCCGAAATTCTTCGCCAAGTTGTTATTCAACAACGAGTTTATCAAAATATCCGCCCAATATTGTCCTTGCGAAGGGTAAAATTCCGAGTCGTCGTGCACCGTCATGAAATAATCGCACTTCTCGACGTCAATCGCTCGATCGAAAAGACCGTTCCATACGTACGTCGTCGAAAGGGACACGTGAAAGCGCACGACTTTTATAGTCACCGGGTAATCTCCAATCAAGACTTGCATTCGTTTTTGCAAACGCTTCATTTTCGGCGCAGAATCGTAGACGATATCGCCCTGCTCGAATCCAACCAGCAACGTGTACCTCGTTCGTTTGCCACTCTTATCGATCGTTCCTAGTATCGATGGCAGTAAGACGTTTACCAATGGTAACGCGTCGGAGTTGACTAATTTGGTGTTCAAAGTCGAACTCGGGACACCTAAAACGACGTGCACGGCTTTGAATTTATCCCTCGCCATGTCGTTACCGAACGACTGTTCTCTCACTTTCGTTTCGAAGACGATTTCCGGCGGCTCTCTCTTGTGACGAACTCTGCAGTGGTACTGTTCTTTGAGCATAATTTTCGCAACCTCGTCGCCTTCATCCGCGAGTTGTTTTAAACTTTCCACCGTGGATATTTTAGACGCTTTGGAATCGATACAGATGAACCCGTGTAAATCTGGTCTCGTGCCGAACCAATTGTGGAACTCGGGCACCTCGCCCGGGCTCAACGCGGATTTCTCTTCCCCGACTAAAGTATTCGCTCTCGGACACGCGCCGCCTAAAGAACACTGCACGTGCATTTTCAAAATCTCCTCCGTCGCGTTGTTGAAACGAAAATATCCCTGCACGTTTGGATTACACCCTCCTCTGGTTGTTTCTTCCTGAACGAAAAAACGCTTATCTCTGCTCAGCGCCTTCAAAACGTTGTCGATCCACCCTCTCGCGTGCGCGTTGTGATGCACGAACAACGCGTTTCCGTTCTTATTTACCGCGTGCCATATTAAACTCGGTAATATATCGATTTCCCCAACGTTCCGTTTTAAAACCGAGCTTCTCGTTCTCACTTTATCTTTTTCGCCGCCGTTGATGGGGAACCCGTTTTCGTCCACCTCTTCCTCGAAGTCTGGTTCGTCCTCGAAGGTTTGCGTCAACATCAACCGCTCAATCTCCGCCAAAGCGAACGTCGGTAACGTTCCGCTCTCAAAAACGCCCTGTCGCGTTCTCGTTCGCACTTCTCGCTGCACTTTCCCCAACGCCCCAGATCCTAAATCTAACCTCTCGTCTAAAAGCGCGTATTGCAACGCGTCCACGCCTCTCTTCGCGTACACGTTTCTCCAATGTGCGACTTCGTCCTTCTCGCTCTCTAACAACGGCCCAACTTCGTACAACCAAACGACTACTTCCGGGTGCCAAAAGTGTAAACTCCCGACCAACTCTCTCACGCTCGGTAGCGTCTTCGAACACACCCCGGACACCAACACCGGATGCGTCACGAAATATTTATCCGGTTGTTTCCGAATCTCTTTCTTCGGCACGAACTCGCCGGAAATCGGGTCGATGTCGAACGAACGCACCGAAATGATTGCGCGTTGTTGTTGCGTTTGTTTCGCGGGATCGTAAATACCTTCTCGTCGTTCGTATATCGCTCGTTGCGCTCGCTTTTGAATGGATTCGTCGTTAAGATTGCCACCACTACTACTAAACGCCAACTTCCTGGCGCGTTCTAAACTCAACTTTGTCAAAGACTCGTCCTCTTCCTTCATCAAATCTCTCCTCAGCCAAAACACGTTGCTCATGAAAATGAACATGTTCAATAGAAAAATGAACAGGAGAATTCTCCGGCCGATTTTTCGACTCTGTCTCCTGTTGGCGTTCGGTTGGACGACGGTGCCTAACGTTTCCACCCAGAGCCAAAACGAATCGATAATGTCGCTCGTTCTCGATTTCGGAGAGAGTGGGTATCCCAGTCCCATGACTACTGCTCCTCGAGTAAAGTCATCATCATCGTCATGAATATCTCATCGTCTTCAGGTCGTTATTCTCGTTTTTATCGTCCTTCTCTTCTGTCTTCTCGCAGCATATTATACGTGACTTACTCTATATAATTTTTGCGCAAAGAAGGGGATAAAAAAATGAGGAGCTCTAGATGCTTTTAACTCGATTTCATCAAAAGTTACTACTTTTAGTATTATTACATCATCGCTTTGATTTCGGCGCGAACGTCTCTTTTCCGCCAACTCTCATGAATCTTTCCTTTGCTCTCGGAAACACGACGTCGTTTGATTTCCACGGCCACCCTCCAAACTGAGTGCGATCGAAATCTTGAAACGCTTTGCGCAGCTCTTCGTTCGTGTTCATGACCATCGGGCCGGAGGACCGAATAGGCTCTCCTATCGGTCGCCCTTGAAGGATTAAAAACGCGCGTTTATTCTTGCCGCTGCTGCTACTGCTCCTACTCCTATCGCTATCTCTAATACTTTCTTGACTTTGACTCAGTTTCGTACACTTTACGGTGAACGATTGCGACGCGTCGAGTTCGCATCCCGTTCTTTTTTGAATCTTCTCGCGTCCGTTAATCATCATTTCCTCGCCTTCGACGAAATATAAATACCTGTTTGCTTCTGATTCAATTCTCGCTTTAGGAACTCGAACTTCTTCTCGGCTCTTCTCTGCGTACATTTCAACGTAAAACACGCCGACGTCGTTCGCCTCGTCGCCGGCCCACGAATTCTTCGGCGTCGCGCTCAAATTTGAGTTCACTTTAACGTCGCCAAATTGCCCGACCCACACGACAATCTCGTACTCTTTTCCTTTTCTTATCTTCTTCACGTCATCTTTCCAGTGCATGACAAAATCTGGTTCGCTCATTTTCTTCCAACTCGGTAAATTTAACCAGATTTGAAAGAATCGTAACGGGTTCTCTTCGTCCGCGTTGACGAGCGGAAACATCTCCGCGTGCTGAATCCCAGACCCCGCCGTCATCCATTGCAAATCACCTTTTCCACACCTCCCCGCGTCGCCAATAGAGTCCGTGTGGTCGATGATGCCATCCAAAGTCGCGGTAATCGTTTCAAACCCTCGGTGAGGATGCCTCGGGAAGCCCGGTATACGATGTCCGTGGTAAAATCGATACGGGATATCTGGTACAAAATCTGACCCCGAACCTCTCGCATCGCCCTTTAAACCCATCTCCTCGTCCCCGGGAGGGTAAAAATCTTTATGGTACACTAAAAACAAGAACGGGTCGAGCGTTTTCATCGGTCCGTGGTTCAACCGTTCGAGCTTTTTTATCACCACTTTTGCATCATCATCATTCGATGATGATGTTGACGAAGATTCGTCCTCCTTTTCTTCTAACGAGATTAAAACTTTTCTCACGTTTCTCGAGAAAAAAAATAAGAACAAAATCAAAAACAAGAGCTGCCGACGACGATCCCGAATGATATTACCACTCGTTCTGTTTTCGTTGTTTTTCGTCGTCGTCGTCGTCATCGATTTAATCACATCAAAATCATCAACAACAACAGACTCTCTCTCCTGTTGCTTTTTTTGCAGAGAAAAACTCACAAAACTCCTCTTTTTTCTCTCTCTCTTTTTTTTTTTTTTTTTTTTTTTTTCACAAAAAATATCAGAGAAAAACACAAGAGAGCTCGGACACAACAGGAGAGAAAGAAAAAAATGACATCCTCCGATACATTATTAACAACCAATACTACGAATAGTAAGAACATTCCTAGGAGGAGAAGAAGAAGAATACTACGACGCACGAAAAATACTCCAAACTCTTTTTTACGACTCCTTTTGTTGTTGTTGTTGTTCGTTTCTTTGGTGTTCGTTCGTGTTTCTTTTAACGATGATGATGATTTTGGTGGTTCCAAATCGTCCTCCTCCCTGGGGATTTTTGTCCGCGCGAATCGCGTGGGACCACGACAAACGCCGTCGTCGCGCGCTGCTCTGAAAAGGATGAGCAGCAGTAGTTCTCCGCAAAAACGAGAGAAACAGAGAGAGATTCAACAGAAGGAGGAAAAACAACGAGCAAAGATGAAACTGTTGGCGAAAGAGTTGGAGGAAAAAAAGAGACGAAAAGAAGAAGACAAAGAAAGCGCGGCACCTTCTTCTGGAACACAAAAACGAAAGGAGGAAGAAGAAGTAAAGGAGGAGGAGGAAGTGACGACGACGAATATGCGAGAACGAAAAGAACGAGAACAAACCTTTGTCGAAGAAGAAAAGGAGGAGGAGTTTACGAGCGCGATGATGGAACGAGATTCATCACGACGAGCAGGATCGAACGATGATACGAAAGAAGATCCCGACGACGACGAGGATGAAGCAGGAAAGGTCAAGGAAGCGCTTCCGGGGTCGCTTCCGTCGTCCGCGGAGGAAACGGAGGACGATACGACCACTGCAGAGACGCCGGACACGAAAGAAGACGAAATGAAGGAGGAGATGATGGAACAGGAAGTGGCGGAAGCGCAAGAGTCGGACGCTTTGTCGATGGGTGATTTAGGTACCGACTCTTCTGGTGGCGAAACCGATGATGACGTTTCGAAAGAAGAAGAAGAAGAAGAATTGACGGAAACGCCAAACGGGGGCGAAAGGCCGACCACGTCTCCGGAAGAAGAACAAGGTATCAACGACATCATCATCACTTCCGGAGAAGAAGGAGACAATTTGGATGAATCTGCGGTCGCTGTAGAGGAACAATCGACGGTGGATCCAGTCGCGGAACCAGAATTGGGTGACGCGAAGAAGGAGGAGGAGGAGGAAATAACGCCCGCCGAAGAAGGAGAAAGAATAGGTGAAAAAGCGGATGAAAAAGCGGACGAGCAACTCTCTAAATACGAAACGTTAATGAAGGAGGAGGAAGAAGTAGCGAAGATGGAAGAGGAGGAGGAGAAAAGAAGTGTGCAAGCTCAGCAGCAAACGGAAGAGGGATCAGTAGCGGCAGAAGAAGAAAAAGAAGCGCCGGGAGAGATTGAAGAGTTACCCGCGGTGAACGAAGAGAAGAAGGAAGAGCACGCGCCTACGCAAGAACCGGACAAAGTCGTGCTCGACGGAAAATCCGACACCAACGATCCACTTTTCAAAGGCGACGAGAAAGAAGAGGAGCGATATAAAGAAGATGCTCCGATGCAAGAAGCTGACACGCTTTCCATGGATTTTACTGATGACGATGCAACTGCTACCGACAAAGTGGAGGAGGAGCAGAAGAAAGAAGAAGAAGAAGAAAAAGTCACTGTTGAGGAGACTCCCGCCCCTGTCCCAACGGATGAAGTAATACCGATCGAAGGAGAGGAAGAGAAGGTTGAGCAAAAGGAAGTACCGACGAAAAAAGAACAAGAACAAGAAAAGGACTGGGATAAATCGCAAGGCGTATACGAGGCAATTTTAGAAGCTGACAAAAACGAGGAAACGGTTGCGAACGCCATCGCGAGCGCCGCCAAAGGTGGTGACAGGAACAACACGGACGGAAATAACACAACTTCTTTAACAACAACGACAACAACAACAAAAGTTCTTGGTGGTATTCCAAAGTCGCTCGGCGTCGTGTCCACGTCACCACTCACGAACCCGACGTTATCTTTCGCGGCGTTTCGCTTTTCCAAAAGATTAGGATACGCGTTCGCGCGTCCAGGTAAATGCATTTGCGCGGGTTCGTGCGAGTGCGCCGGCGCGTGCGGAAGTAGCATGGACTCGTTGAAAAAGCAAAGCACGGCTTTGAAAGAAGCAGGCGTCGATGCCGGTGTCTCGGTCATTTCAGACGCGTCTTTGGTGTATAACAAAGACTTGAACTTGGAGAGATGGATTGGAGAAGTCGCCGACCCGGCGGTGTATGGATTGGAGCGTTTATACGCAGCTGTTGAATATTACGTATCGACGGATGTAGATGTCGAGGACGCGACGATTTATTCAATCATGAACAAGTCGCCGTATCCAGAACTCGCGAAGTGCGACGTCTTCGATGCCATGTTTGCGCAACTTCGAGAGGACAGAAAGAACGGCAAAACGGTGAAAGTAAACGTGGACGCGAAAGACGAAGCGAAACTCGCCGTGTTGACTGCGTGTGATGGATTCGTGAACAACCCTCAAGCGACAAAGTTTGGTGGCGGCACGTCTGCGAAGGAGATTGCGGAAAGGTTCGATGCAATCATCCCGGCGGATTCGGGATTAGACGGATTGATTTCTCTCACGTTTATGAGCGGTTTCGCAATCTCGGATTTGGCGTATGGCGCGAACGACGAAGGTTCCAAACAAAATAAAATGAGGAAAGAAATGGGCATCTCGGTCGATTTAGCCACCGAACCAGACGCGGTGCTGAAAAGACTTCATGACACGAACAAAGTGGACGAAGAATTGTATAAACAATCCACGACGTGGTTAGATGGTGTCAAGGAGGCGCATCGCAAAGCATTCAACGCGCACAAGGCGATTGTTGAAGTATGGATCGAAGAAAGCGATCAATACTGCGAGTCATCTACTGGTGGTAGTAGAACGTGTACGCAAGACGGATCTTCTTCTTCGACGACGACGGATCAGTTTGCGGAATTGTTGGGCTCGTTCCCTGAAGCGTGTAAAGCGTCCGATCCGAAAACGCGCAGTTGCGTGGACGACTGGTGGGAGTGCGAAGGACCGGGGAGCGAGGGGAGCGCTTTTGCTGGCCAATTTTCCAAGGCATCTGCGGCGGCTACTACCACTTTAGACGCTACCGGTGGTGAAGGAGGCAGTCCGAGCAGTGGCCAAGGCAGAGCTTCTGCGGTGGAAGCGCTTTCAAACTTCAAGTATAAAGTCATGTACGATCGCGAACATCCTTTGAATAAAGCGGCGCAATTTGGCGCGCACCACTCGAAGAAATTCGCCCGAGGTACAATGAATGCCGTAAACGTCGGCGCGGGACACGCGGTGGCAAACTTTAAGAAAATACCAACCGGTGTACACGCCGGGGTTGCAATTATTTTCATATTCTCCTTGTTCGGATATTACACGTACGTGCAATACAAATCTTTACAGCCGGTGAGTTCGTTGGAGTTGAACACGTCCTCGGTGAAAGTGTTGAAATCCTTCGAGAACAAGGAGAAAGCTTTGAGAGGTATTTCCAACGTCCCCGCGGGTGAGTTGATGCGAGACGACGCGTTCTGGGGAGGCGGTTTATCGCAAAGCGAGATGGAAAGAGGCACGGCGGGAAGAGGAAGTTCGAGAGTTATCGGCGGGACACGACGCTCGAATAGAAACAGCGCCAAGAACAGAGGCCCGATGACCGAAGAGGAACTCAATTTCTACGAAGACTTGTCGGATTAAGTTAAACGCTGTTAATAATAATATTTATGCTGTACCGATATAGATTTATTTTTGAAAATACTGCTCGTGTCGGGCTTTATACTTTGCCAACGCCGTCTCCCATTCTTTTACGCCTAATCCTCTCGGCGTTCTTTGTATGGCCGGTCCTAAACCAGCTTTCGGCTCGACGCATTGACTTTCCACCGCCGCGCAGTGATCGCCCCAGTTACAATCGTCAAAGAAGAGCATCTTGTGGTATTCTATGTTCGTAAACTTCCTTAAAATTGGAAAGTGCGTCTGCGCTTTGTTCGCGCTCAACGGGGGCGTCCGTCCGATTTGCATGTTCCCGTCGAACTCCTTCTCCCATCCAATGGCAAACACCGAGGCTGCGGATACGCCGGGCGCTATTTCTAAATTCCTCAACGCGGACTGACCAATCTTCACCGCCAGCGGCGTGTCCGCGGACGATGCCGTCGCTAACCGTGCGCCCGGATATTTCCCTTCGTAATACTCCGTCAGCGCTTTCCTGCTCCCTTCGTGCATTCGTATCACAGTTCTCCCCGAGACTGCGCCGACGACGGTATTCGTTTTCTCGTCCACGATATTATCCTTCGACTCGCAAATATCGTACAACTGGTACATCTCTTGGTTCCAAAAACACGCGTCTAAATCAAACACAATCAAGTGTGGGTATCCGTGTTCGTCCGCGTGTTTTTGTGCATCAGTATCATCGTTATTAATATTATTATTTAAAGCAGCCCCGCGGTGGCGAGGGTGCATCATCGATCTATGCGAGGAAGATGTGAATGAATTTGAAGATTCAACAAACTTCTTTTTATTCTTCTTCGTCAAAAAAGTCGAACTTGAAGTTGAAGTTTGAGTAGTTTGCCGGCAAAAACAGTTGCAACACGACGAAGAAGACACCAGTAGTTTTGCCATAAATGCGTGCTCCTACTCCTTTTATAAATACTATTATTACTACTACGCAGGTGTTTATGTGTGAATGTGTTTATGATGTAATGTGTCTCTCATTTTTCTTAAAAGACAGACCAAAAAAAGCATGCAGAGAAAAGTTTTTCGTTTTTTTTTTCTTCTTTTTTCACTCTTGCAAGAAGTGTTTCCCTCAGAAAGAGAGAAGATTAACCACACGCTGAAAAAAGAACAGAGATTCTACTTAAGAAGAAGAAGACAAAGACAATACTAATAAGATATAATAAGAAGAAGAAGATATTAAGAAAATGAAAGTGACGGCGTTATCGGTGTGGAAATGGCGCGGGCAAAACACGGACCCGATATGTTTAGGCAAAGCGGAAGACGTGGAAGAATTCGGCTATTTCCAACGAGCCTCGGTGCGGGAGATGCTCACGTTTATATCGAAAACGATAGTCGCGAGAACGCAACCAGGACAGAGACAATCGGTAGAACAGGATCAATATTTAGTGCACGTGATTAATAGGAACGGTTTGGCGGCGATAGCGGTGATGGATAAGGAATATCCGTCTCGATCGGCGTTTTGTGTGTTACAGAAAATATGCGACGATTATTGCGACACGTTTGGTCAAGAGCAGTGGAAAACGCTCACCGAGGACGATGTGAAAGGGAACGAAATTATGGAAGACGCGATAGTGAAATACCAAGATCCCATGGCGGCGGATAAGATTCTAAAGATTCAAAGAGAGTTGGACGATACTAAAGTTGTTTTGCACAAAACTATAGACAGCGTGTTGGCGAGAGGAGAGAAGTTGGATAATCTCGTCGATAAGAGCACCGATTTGTCGTTAGCGAGTCAGATGTTTTATAAGCAAGCGAGGAAGCAAAATCAGTGCTGTAACTTGATGTAGTATGTAAGAACAAGAGGATGCTACTTCGAGTTCATTAGCGCATCGGCGACGAAACCACGACGACGTGACGTGAATTCTTCGTCATATATTTTAAATAGCCGAAGAGATGACGCGTGGACGGAATACGATTTAAAGAGTGTTGATAAATCTCGCGAGCGATTATGATTATACGCGCACTTTTTTTTAGTAAGAAGAAGAAGAACAAGAAGACAAAGAAGAAGAGCAAGGAGAGGAGAAGACGAATTAGAAAAGCACCACCCCACTATTCAAAATATAATAATAGACGAGAAAAAGAGAGAGAGTGAGAATACGTGATGCGTACTCTACGTACCGCGCATACCATCATCACGCAGTAGTATTTGTGTGAGAGCCCAGCACTTTAAATATCAGAACTCGAATTTATAATGCATCATACGACTCTTGCGAAAAAAAGGGTCACATTTTGCCCCTTGAAAGTCGGCACTGAGGGATAACGTCACTTTTTTGCAAAATATTTCTTTTAAAAGTGCTGTCACCACACATTTTTTAAAAGTGCTGTCACCAACACATACAAATTAAATTTCTTTCTACGTCACTGTGTTGGTGTTGGTGTTGGTGTTGTTGGGCGTTCGAGAGAGAGAGAGAGAAAGAAAACAACGCTCTATTTCCTCCTCCTTTTCTCTTCTCCAAAATCATTCTCGCGTCGTCGCGTTGA
>JACLAA010000274.1_pt1 | contig 13789 bp, 8 predicted proteins | sample 8027891 | NCBI WGS metagenome assembly JACLAA01 (sample SAMN15724900, study PRJNA655200) | protist metagenome | isolation source: fluorescence activated cell sorting (FACS) single amplified genomes of... | place: Spain: Blaines Bay Microbial Observatory, Mediterranean Sea | collected 2016-01-19 | reverse complement strand
AGGACCTAACCAATAACTGGAACGACTTGGTTGGGTACGTGTACTGCGTCTCCAAGTCCTTTAACCCGTATAGTGACCACACAAATAAGAAACTTAACAAGGAACTTCACTTGGTCAAAATAGGGATGGGGAGTTTACGCGGCGAGTCGGGTTCTTTCAAGGGACTGAGTAGAGTATTTGGATTGAGGACAGCATCCATATCCTTGTTCATCAACACGTTGTGGTTATTTAAGAGAGATACTACGCAAGGCGCGAAACGCAACACCGACCAGTACGAGGCGTACCAAGCGGAGAAGTCACTTCACGACATAATCATGGCTAAGTGGGAACCGAAGCCGGAAATATTCCGCATACATTTTCGTAGCGGTCACAAAGATGGCGTCCAAGGACGTGAGTCCGAGTGGTTCCACATTGAAAAGAAGAGACTCAAGGAGTTCTGTGATTTTTGTCACGAGCAGATGTTCCACCACGTCGAACCCGACCCTCTACACGCTATTGGATTTGCGAGAGACGACACTTACAATATCAAGAAAATTCCAGTACAAAAGACAATAGGGGTCCGAGTGTTAAAAGACGGCACTATAACTCAAAAGGAGGAGCCGCGCCCAGTTAGTAGAAGGTCCGCAAGGTTAGCACGAACAGTAGACCAGCGGAAACAACGAGAGATTAATATGATACGAGACATTGAAAAAGCTCATCGGCGGGAGGAACAAAAGGACGAAATGTGGGACGGTAAGAAGCACGATGCCAAGTGGCTTAAAGTCTTTAAAGGACAACGGTTCAGGGATGCTAAGATGTGGGGTGGAAAAACGGACAAGTACCCAGACAAGGTATTTACGGGTGTTTATCGCTTCGGTAAGGTTAGAAACCGACTACTTGTTGAATATGTACCATACTTCCCCAAGACGCGAGATGGACAGAGGAAATTTGAAGCAGTCAAGGACACGGATGAATACGACGACTCCACGGGGTCTCTCACCGTAAACGAGGCTTTGTTGGAACTGTTTGACGTCAAAGGCAAGACGTTCAAGAGTAAGTACGAGGACAAATACCAGTATTACGTAGACAAGCACGGGTGGCAAGAAAAGATAGAATATGCGGCTGAAGCCGCCTAACTCAACAGCAGCAAAACCAGGTTCGCCATAACGAACAGAATCAAGAGGTTACGTCCGACGCGGCAGTACATTTATTATATGTGTACAAATAAATGAAGGTCGACAACATCGTTCTATCAGAAGGTGGTATTCTACTCATCGTCTGCCTCGTCTTCGCGTGTTACTACAAATCAGTCAACAAGCTCATTGGGTCAAACTGCACGGAAATCTCCTGCTGTGGCTTTTCAGTCAAGCGCCAACCTCTGTCCGAGGAAGCAGCATTAGAGGTCATGAACAGTCAACCGCACCAGCAGTCCATTCCCCAAGTTATATTGGACAAAATAGCCAACGACATCGAGTCGAGCATCGTTAACCCGGAGGAGGTGAAGGAGTAGTGTACTTTTTGAAAAAAGTACTGCAAAATCCCTTTTGGGCTACGCCTTTTCGGAAAAGGCGTTAGGTTCATCTTCACATTTAGACTCGAGATCTTCAAAGGTGATTTCCCGTACTTTGAGGTCTCGTATTCTGTGGTATCGGTACGGGAGTCGGAAGTTTACGTACAGGCAGTCCCCCTTCTTCTTCCAGATGTAGCACTCGAATTTCTTGTATTCCTCGGGACTGAGGAACGACAGATATTCCTCTCGCAGGAGTTGGATGCGCTTGTAATTCGATTGCTTAAAGAAGAAGCCCCCTGTCAGGTTGGCTCTAATGGATAAAGGCACCTGCATGACGTCTTGCGCCAATATGTGTACGCTTGTCTTTAAATGTCTATGGGTAAGAAGGAGATTTGACAAAGGATCTGCCAATCGCTTGAGCCGAGAGACGGCGTCGTCTATGATAATAAGGCTATGCATGTCCTCTAAAGCGTTTTCGTGGACGCGTCTCGTCACGTCTCTGAGGAACGCTTCGTTAAAGGTTTCGTAGTACTGGTCTTCTGGAATGCTCTTGAACGGATCACCTGATATCGACCGCATGGACGTGTACGAAGCGCAAATGTAGATCTTGTCGAAGACGCCTCTGTACACCTTCGAGCCCTTCTTCTTAGAGGTAACTAGACTACACAACAGACTCGACTTCCCCTGCCCTGTGAGCCCGTAGTAGATGAGGATGTGTGAGCTGGAAGGTAAACCTGTGTCTTTTATGTAGTTCGCTTTCTCGTAACTCTTGGTGTCCTTATTCCACACGGTAAAGGTTGCATCCGCTGTGATATTAGGTAGATCGATGTCTAAGTTCGGTTGACTTTCGACAATCTTCATATTAATATATTATTATTTATTATAATGCCGAGACCACGAGACCAAAGGTTGTACTTTGAACTCCAAGGGAAGCTAACCCAACAGGAAGTAGATTATAACAAGATGCATCAACACCACACCATCGTCCGCGCTCCTCAAGGGAAAGAGACCAAGTTTGGCAAGGACCAGTACCACACAGACATGAAAACAGGGGACTTTCAAGATGTTGCAGGACACAGAGCTCCCAGCGTGAAGGACTTTAAACCGGTAGATGAACAACAGCCCTCAAGAAAAGCCAGTGAACCGAAGAAAAACGGCGACGCCCCACTCCCGTCCAAGTCGGCAACGCAAATGAGAACGAACAACCTTCCACCGTTACCGACTGAACCTCCCCGCGTCGTCTCTACGAACCAGGCAGAGGCGTCGAAAGCGGCGTTGAAGCGCAACGCACCCAACCAAAATGTTGAGTATTCGTCGGGCGTTGCAGGGAGAGTTAAAGAACGCCATCAAAGAGACCGAAAAGAAGAAGCTAAGAAGAAAGAGGGGGAGTCGAAGAAAGAATCCGCTGCAGCCAAAACTAAGGCTGCGCGCAAGGCTCACAGGGAGAAGAAGGTAGCCGAGAAGCGGGGCAAAAAGGAAACCCAAGCGAGGAAAGCATCTCAAAGTGAGCCGCGAAGGAACGAAAGACACAAAAAATACGGAGTATCGTACGACATGATGGATTAAAAAAAAGCGTATATGTATAATGAACTACATACAAGGTAATTCGAACATCTCCCACACGTATCACATTTTCCTCGACTCCGACTCAGGACGGCGTGCTGGAAACAGCTTCCAGTTCGACATTAGTCCAACCATCGAGGTTCAGTATCCCGAAAGAGGCAACCTGTACCTTAAGGAATTCTCCGGATTGAACACTCTGTACAATATCAACGAATCGAACCGTACGAACTCCATCTCTGTAGCTGGGGGCACACCTATTTCGCGATCTCTGGACATCGGGAACATCAAAACAGGTGATGCACTTAGAGTTAAACTAGATGCTTTATTTGGTTCTGTTGCAAACGTGGTATTTACCTGGAATGACGAGACTTTGAAAATGACAGCTGTCCACAGCTCCAATGCAGTTATGACCTTTAGTGGCAACCTCTTCGAAAAGATGCTGAATTTTCCCGTGAATGAGCAGTTGCCTACTGCTGGAATAGAGTCGAGTCACGAAGTCGACCTTCATCGCGCCACCCATAACGTGTACATGTCCATTGCCGAAGTGGCGAACAACACACGCGACGTTGGGACAGCATCGAATAAAGGTAATCGAATAGCCAAGATTCCAATCACAACGGAATGGGGCGCGTACGTCGTGTATCAAGCACTTGAACCTGTCCAAAAGTCGCCTGTGGAAAATTCCATGTTAAATCAATTGAACATCCAGTTGTTTGATGATGACGGCAACAATTACGTACCCGACAGGTTCACGATAACCCTTGCTCTTGAAATTGCCGTACCTGTTCAAACAGACTATAAAAATCAAATCAGCGGCATGCCGGGCAACTACTCGACGTCAAAGAAGCACCCTATTCTCGCGCCTAGCATCCATCGTTCGTGTAATTTTTAATGTAATCTTATAGTATAACTATGAGCGTTCTTCCTGACCGCTTCCTAAACAAAAAGCATCCTCACTCTGCCGCGAATGCCACAAGTTATGTCTCACGCCAAGTCCCTTTGAATGTTCAAAAGGCGCCCGCGTCGACAACTATCAATTTCCGTATTGGGACTCAGCCTAATACATTCGTGGACCCTTCCGCTAGTTTTTTACGCTGGAAAGTTACCAACAAATCGACAACATGTGACTTCACGTTAGGTAGTGCCGGAGCACCCGCCCTGTTTGAGACCATCAATTTGCTGAATTCAGGTTCTCAACTTTCGCATTACCAGAATTACGGTGTCTTCCGCAGTATGAAAAATTGCGTCAATGCCACAGCCGATTGGACAAACGGTCCAGGTGCTATTATGCAGGGCACCGGTCCAGCCCTGTCTGACAACGTGGGAAGATCTGGAGAAACGATATTAAAGAGCACAGCTACTGTCCAGTCAAGCCGCGTGTTCGTCGACCCCATATGTAACCACACCTCCCTCTTCAATTGTGGTAAGATGATTTCGCTTGACACTATAGATAACCTCGACCTTCGCTACACCATAGGTGATTACACCTACGGAGGCTCTTGGTCGGCTGATGGTGACGCTGCTGCTCAAGCAGCTGCCTTCGCTGACCTTAAGGATGATGCTCTAGAGTTCTCAGATTTTGAGCTTTGTCTTGCGTGTGTACAATTGGATTCGGGTACTGCCAGTCAACTTCGTGCAGCGCATCCGGAGGGAAACATCTGCTACGAGTGCAGAGGTATTGGCAGAGTCGCCTCGACCATTCCAGCTGGCGTCTCGGCACACAACGTCAATTTGGGTCTCGGGTATTCGTCGCTCATGGCTCTAAATGCCGTCCAATTACCTCTGAAGAAGGGTGCTGCTCAAACCGACGGCATCGCAAGAGTCAGCGACCACAACAATTCGACCTTCGTCAAGAATTTCCTCACAAAACACATCTTCTTACTGGATGGAGCCCCAGTGGAGAATTTACGTCACATCAAAGGGGACCCCGCCGAGATTGCGGCTTTCCAACAAATTGCCACTGGCAACTTCCACAAGTTCTCGGGGGCTGTTATTGATGGATCTAGCAGTTTAGCTGCCCTGAGCAACGACACCGAATCACTGGATGTACTTTCTGGTAAGAAAGGCTACGTCCTCAGCCAAGAGCTCTGCATCTACAAACAGAAAGCCGGTCACTGGGCGGACAGCGAAATGTCCGTCATGTGCGAAGGTAGGGGAACTCTCGCCTCATCGACGCAACTTAACCTCGAATTCGCCCCTAACTCGGGTGCAGAGGTCCAATTAGAGGTCTTCCCCGAATATCGTCAGCTTATCGTACTCGACAATAACACAAAGACGTACCGTGTCAGCCAATAGCTTCGCTATTGCTCAGCTGCAACAAACTTCGTTTGTTCGCAGGTGAGCCAATAATTTAAAATGTAGTCTTACATTAAAACATGTCATCTTTCAACGACACACGCCATATTATACACGGTGCAACTGGCGGATCGAACGACGACACGACCGCCTACAACGATGTCCTTTCAAATGGGTCTACGCTGACCTTCACAGCCATCAACGGAGACCAAAAATCAGTTTCTGTGAGTGGAGGCGGCACTGCGGTGACGGCGTACAACAGCGTTTCCGTCAGTGGGAACGATATTGTATTTGGTAAAACGGACGGAAGTACCGCGGATACGCAGCCATTGGGTGGGTTAACCGCTATTACCAATTTGCAGACGTTAACGAATGGGCATACAAATAGTATTTCAGCTCTTGAAGCAGAAAATAGAGGACATCTCATACCAGAGGTACTCATGACAACAGGTAACCACACTGAGAACGGCAAACTTTATTCAACTCAGGCAAGTTCTTATCATGCTGGTACTGGAGTATTGCAGGGATGGCAATCATTTAGTAAAAGTGACATTGTTTATTGGTATACAGATCCATCAACAGACCCGTTCACCACCGCAAATGGAAGTTATTTCGATTATGCAGGAAGCAGCACTTTGACGACTGGTTATCCTGGTGCTTGGATGTTATTGGCACTACCCGACACAAAAGTTATTAGTTCTTTTACAATCATAGGGAAGTCAACCGTCTCGACACCAACTAAGTTTTCCATTTTGGGAAAGACAACATCAAATGTATGGGAGTTACTCGGAACTTATGTTCAGGAAGTAGAAACCCACGCTCTTGGAACAACCTTTAGTGTCGATAACAGTTCTGCTGGATTCGGACATGAACATATTGCTCTTGCAATCGTCATAACCCAAGTTAAAGACATTGATGGTCAATCAAGAGCTGCAATTCACTACATGGAATACCACGAGATGTCACCTGCTGCTTTTTATGACGCCACAATTACAGGGTCTAACATCTTAAACCTAATTTCTAACTCGGGAACAACGTCATTAACGTTGCCTGCCGGTGGCACAGCCACTTCAGCCGACGCTATTACACTTAATTTCAGTGTGCAAACGGTTGGTAGCAGCGACAAGTATTTTCTTAATGGTGAAGAAACGCCAATTATAGAGTTGTTAAAGGGTCATAAGTATATATTCACTTTTCCCGCTGCTCATCCGCTCAAGTTGTCGCCTTCAATAGATGGGGGTGCGAGAGATGGGACTACAGGTGTCAGCTTGGGAAATGCAGAATACACAACAGGTGTGACATATGATTCAACAACCCAGTTAACTTTCACCAACACACAAGTAAGTACCTACTTGCTAAATAATGATCTATATTACTACTGCGAGAATCACGCTAACATGGGCGGTGACGGTGCTATCGTTGACGATAACGGTATTAATAACATTACCTCAATTACTTACGATAATTCCGTGCCAAAGCTCGTAATAGAGAGAGCGTACCACGATATTTATGGGGCAACTCCTGATGATCTCGCTCTAAGCGATTCCTACACCTCCGCGGCTCTATCAGGTAGTGATTTGACCTTGAATAGAATATCTGGCACAAATGCAACAACAATCACCTTACCCAGTGGCGGAGGAGCAACTTCTACTACACAACACCCAACTTCGGCGATGACGTCTAATTCTTTGCCTTCTCCTCTCGTGGCAGCAGCATCAACTGAATATAACTTATTTACTGACAAACTCTTTGGTGATGATAACTTGGGGAATATTGGTGAATACGAGTTGAATAGTGTATCATATCCTATTCAAGTCTGGGGATATGATGCCTCGGACGAAAACGTCATTATAATGGCTCATGAAGCCGTCGCTCCTTACCATCCACAAACTCAATTTGTTAAAATTACGAAATCAGGAAATTTAGTTACAGGTCTTGGGGGAAATGTGAATAATACAGGCAAGTATGTATCTGGTCATATCAATTATACCACTTTGGCGTCCCTCATTGCTGGTTATAATGCCGCTACCCATCTAAGCGGCAACCGCACATTTGTTCCACATGCATTATTTGACCTTGCAGTTAATGAATCAAAAGCGTATCAAGCCTTCGACGAAGACGCTGCCACGCAGTGGGTGTCGCACAGCAATACATACGACGTTATAACTGGTAATGCTTTGCAAACAGGCTTTTCTGGAACACCACCAACAACTTTTACCGTGAATGGCGGATACTGGCAAGCTGTTGGATTATATTATACCAAAAATACATCAGACGAGACAAACACTTTTGTCAGATATGAACTAAATGTTGGAGCTACATACGGAATAGAATTTTCAATGAATGGTAGCAACGAATTAGAATTCGAGGTAAACGATGCAACACATGGAACAGATAATCCTGGTTCATTTACGATAAATGGAGGAGCGGCTCAAACAGCTCCTCATGTAGTAGCTGCAAATGACACGATTGAGTTATTTAATACAGCTGCCAATGGTGGCGGATCTGTAGGAGATTTCACTGTTCCAAGTGAACTCGCTATAAATGTTGAAAGTAAACTTGCGTCAACAACAGATGTAGGTGAATATCTTAAAATTGATTTGGGTTCTGCTATGGAAGCAGAAACTCTTACTCTGAAGTCAGTTGCCGAATACAAAGAACCAAGGATTAACATGACGGCTATCAACCAAGGCGACTACGAGGTGACTGCTTCGTCTTCTGATCCTGGTTCACCTGTTTATGAGCTTTTTAATAGTTTGACAACTCCGTCTACTGATTATTGGGTTAGTGATATCGGCAAGTATCATATAAGTACTGGTAACTATAGTGCGTCAGCAAACCTTGGAACTGATTTCCCCAGCGGTGGGACGACAGTTGACGGAGAATACGTTGCAATAACTCTTCAAGATAAAAGGAAGCTACTTGGTTATAAATTAACGAAACCCGACGCTAGTACCGATGATAACTCGCCAAAAGCATTTAAGTTATACGCAAGAGAAAATAGCACCAGTGCATGGGTTCTCTTAACCTCTGAGTCGCTGACAACTGCGGTTGGCGAATACGTATCAGGTGATGTGAACACTGGCGGCACAAGATTCCCAAGTACAGGAGATTTGACACCTACTACAGCGTATCAAACATATGCATTGGTGTTCGAAACGATTTTCACCAGTGGTACAAGTTATTCTGTTTGGCTTAGTGAATTCCAATTATTCTGCCAACCAGCTGAAATTGAGAACTTTAAATTGTACGGCTCAACAGACGACGCCACATGGACTCCGATACATGACCAGTCTACGTCAGCGAATATTACATCAAGTGGAACAGACTTTACCATTACTAATCCAAGTTCGTATCAGTATTACGGATTGGTTGTGACAAAGAATGGTGGGTATCATAACGTAAGTTTGGGAGAGATGAAGTTAGGCGTACCACAGACTGTTAATTTAAGTGAGTACTACAAGCTCGCTGATTGGAAGACGCTCATCGCGGGTTGTGCCGATTTTGCAGCATTCAAAACAGCCGTTGCCGCTCTATAAAAATATATCTACTATCAATATAAATGGGACATGGTGGTTTATTTAATATACACCACGCAGCTCAAGCTATTACACACGCCGCATCGAGTGCTGGACACAAGGCGCTCGAACTAGCGAATCCAATACCGAAACCCGCCGAAGGGCGGAGTCGTGGCGATCAGGCACGAACGATTTTGCGTAAAACCGGATCAACCTTTAAAGAAACTGGCAAAGTCGTCGAGAAAGCTGGAGATGTCGTATCAGAAGGTAGTAAGTACGTTGGCTACGCAGCAACAGCTGGCGAAGTCGCTGGGATGGGATTAACTGCCATCGGCATGCCTGAATTTGGGGTCCCACTGATAGCCGCCTCTGAAACAATGGGCGAGGCTGCGATAGCCGGGCAAGTTGGAGGCAATGCCCTCCATCATGCCGGGTCTTGGATGCAGGATTCGGGTAGTACGATGCGCAACGTCTCCAAAGGAGCTGAGAAAGGCGTACGACAAGAGCACTCTACGCAACTCGCGGTCACCGCAGCTGGGTACGAATACCGCAACAACATGGACCAAGGACCACCAAGTATTCCTAATATGACCATGGACACCCAGTTTTCCGGCGACCGGCGAGCTATCGTGTATACGCACGATAACGACGATTCGGTATTTATTTCGTACAATGGAACGGACTTCTCGAACGCTTCGGACGTGAAAGCCGATGCCTACATCGTGGCTGGACAAGAAGCGAAGTCGTCGCATTTCAAGCACGCCGACAAGCTCTTCAAGGACGTCAAGGCAAAATACCCTGGTAAACACATCCACTTAATGGGACATAGCCTTGGCGGCGCCGAGGCAGCCTACGTCGGATGTAGAAACAAGGCTGCGTCGGTCACGACCTTCAATCGCGGCGGTCACTTCTTGAAGAGTGACATCGACAACAAGAATTGTACCACTAACGTAACGAACTACAAAACACGAAACGATCCCCTGTCGACGGCGTCCTATGCTTTGCCGAACCAAAAGCTTATCGTGCTCAAGGGGGCGGGCACATACGAGCCGCACGGCATGCATAACTTTAATGTTGTGTAATACTAATAATGGATACTACGCCTATGTTGACAAATGACGCAGCACAGCCTGTAAGAGATCCCCAGCCCGAATCTAGCATAGACGCGGCGCTCGGCGACGCTTTTACGTCGCAAGGTAGAAGCAACACCATTAGATTTTTAGGCGAGTTTGAATCCGTTTTTGCGAGTTATCTTGCACGTAGGGGATTAGTTACTATAGGTGACTTCGAAGAGGCTGAAGCTAGAGCTTATATTCGATGGGCAGACTCGAGCCCGGCACGTCAGAACTGGCGTCGAGCCACTGGATACAAAGGGTGGAATCCAATGCTCGCTGATGAGACGCGGTTTACAAAGGGGGGATAATTTAAATACTGTCTAATACTAATAATGGGCAACTGTGGGAAACCCCCGCATTTATGTAAATGCAAGTACAAGAAGAGAAAGGGGAAAAAGAGGATTACGTATATTGGTCGCCCCAAACCTACGCCGCCCGGGCACGAGCACGGTCGAAAGCGCGACGGATTGGAAAAGAAGCCTAGGACTCCCCTCCCCGTCGGACTTCGCTTTAAATGACAAAAGGCGTGATGAACCCGTCCTCGTCGACGTTGCCCTTCTTGTACACGAGCTTGAACGTTTTATCGACAGACATGTAGGAGCTACCAAAGGGGTTCTTCTCGTCGACGAAGCAGGACTTGGGAGTCCTAAACTGGAACTGCGTGTTTTTAATAACGTTGTCTTCGGGGTTTAACAACATGTCGTACGTAAGTTCGTTGCCTTCTTCCTTGTCTTCCTTGTACCCCTTGCACTTGCAAATCTCCACCTGGTAACCGTTCACCAGGGTCTTGCGTAACCCGTAAAACTTCGCCTGATACGTAATGCATTGGTCAAAAAAGATGGAATGGTCCTCCTTCTCCAAGTGCTCGTCCAAGACCCACTGGGGGATCTTACCCTTCTTTACCAGCTTTTTCATCTTGTCGTAGCACTCGTTTTTCAGAGACCCTAGCATGTCACCGACACTCGCCACGTCAGGCTTCCCGTCAGGCTTGTACTTCAAATCAAACATGAACTCTTTCTGCAGGTCCGGCGTATTCTGCACGTCGAGGTCGCAAATCATACTGTCCGAATCGCAATACAGGACATTCCCGCCTGCTTGCCGCACACCGTCCATGAGCTCAAATAGGCGCATGCGCGCGTAAGACGTAATCCCCGCCGCGACGGCTACGTTGTTGTCCTTGATCGGAATGTCGGCGATAATCCGTACTACGTGGTAGTTTCCTATGAGCGCTTCGTTTACGAGGTCCTCCTTGTGCTTCAAAGCCATGGGGTCGTCTTTCTTGTAAGTCCGCGTCGTTTCCATGTCTCTCGTGCGCTGCCCGAACACACCATACAGACTATTGGCAAGAATCTTGAATGTTTCCGCTAAGGCAGGTTTCCCGTCCTTGCGCGCCTTAGCCTTCTTCTTGATGGCGTCCTCAAACGCATCCCGCAAAATTCGCTTCGCCTTGAAGGTAATAGCCTTTTCAATGATGTACTCGTACTGCTTATTCTCGAGTCCCATGCGCATCTCTTCACTAAAAAGGTTTGTCTCCGTCCAATTCTCCATGATTGGAAACAGTAACCGGTTGTTTACTTTGATTGCATGAAGCGGAAGTCTGTTCGTGTCCACTGTGCGGACCTTGACTTGCACGAAACCAAAGAAATGTCTGAACTCGTTTTTTTGGGACTTTGTCCACTCCGCCGACGGCACGCCAATGATGGACAGCGTCTCCTTGTTCGCCCATTCGGGCTTCCCACACGGAAGCACCTTCCGCCCCTCTGCCGGAAAGTGGCTCGTAAAGTCGTAATAATAGAGTTTCCCGGAAACCTCAACCCCGTTTGCGTACAGACACTCGACGCGACCGCCACTGTAGCCGCTGCGGATAAATTCGTCCTTTTCCCTAGTCAAGGTATACAGCGGTCCGCTCCTGTGGTCGTAATAATTCAGGTAAAAATTCTCCTTCGCCAGCTTCGCCCCGGTCGTCAGTTTGGTAATGCACAAACCGCCAGGGTCTGCCATCCACACGTTCGTAACATCGTATTTCGTGTGTTTGGTCTCACCCTTCTTGCATTCGTAATTTTGACCTTTACCACCTTTTAACTGTTTGACCCATTTCATGTGATGACGCTTGTACGTCCCTTCAAAGATGTCCATGCTCAACATGTCCATCGCTTCGAGCAGACCGACGACGTCGTGCAGCAGGTATTTCTTGACCTTCGGGTAAGTCTCAAGCAAGGTTTCCACGCTAAAGTCTGTCTCCTTCATGAGCTGGGCTATCTTCTTGTGAGACACCTCGTCTGGCAGTTTCTGATGTTTTGTCTTAAAGTCTTTGAGTATGTCGTTCAGACCACCGGCTAGAAGCTTCATGCTATCCCGGAAATGGATCGTGTACCTTTTATCGTTCTTGATACAGAACATCGACACACTTATCCACGACGAATTCTGCTCGATCGGAGTTCGTTGCTCCGTATCCAGCTCCCACGCCGCGTGCTTGATGAGCGCCTCTTTCATCATAATGTTGAAGTCGTATTTACCACCATTGTGCGCGTACAGCGTGTACCCGTCCAACTCCTCGCAGTGGTCGTACAAGAATTCGAACCACTGGTCAAAAACATTATCTTTGCCCTTCTCTGCCCAAAAGGCTTCGTACCTAAGAGCGCTGCTCTTAGCTAGGATACCGTTATCGGTATCGTACCCGAAGTCATCATTCCTCGAAAGGGCACTGAAGTCTGGTAGCGCACTAGTCTTCCAAGCAAAGCCAATCGCGTACGCCCTAAAGTGTACGGATCTTTTCACCGCACCTTCCTGCTTTTCGTCCGGGGATGCTTCAATGTCCCAGGCGGCTAATTTCTCGCTGCGCGCCTTTTGGACCTGGACTCTGGGAAATATCTTTTTGTCGGTCTCCGCCTCGGCTTCCTTGCGCTGGACTCTCAACGTCTCGGTCTCCTTGGTCAAACCCTTCCGTTCGATTCCTGGTACGTTATGACTTTGCTTGTTTCGGTCTAGATACTTCCAGTCTTTCCAGCGCATCATCGCTACGAAGTGCTCGTTGACAAGCTGCATCTCCACGGGAGCGCGCCACTTCGTCCTCGTGTCCTGCTCCGCGCCGTACTTACGCCACAACTCCTTGTACGTGCTCCCGTAAACAATGACGTCACACTTCTTGTGCTTGGCTAGCAGCTCGACCGATGCCTCGTCTCCGTATTGATCGCTCATGTCGGAATGCTTTTTGCGTAAGTCTGTCTTCAGGGCTTTCGCATTTTGACTGAGCTTCGTCTTGAGGTCGCCGCTTGCGACCTTCTTCTCGTGGTAGAACTCCAGGAACATGTCGTCGTCCTTCGTGGCTTTGAAACCCACCAAAAAGGCGGAGATGCAGCAGTTTTTCACGGTCTTTGGGGAGAACTGTAACCATTTCTCGTTCGCCTGCTGAATCGTGCGGGCTGCGCCTTGCCCGGCGCGCTCGGGATAGTAGCGCGTAATTAAATCCCACTTCGTAACGTTTCCGTCCTTGTATGTCCCGCACCACTCTTTGAGCTTGAGGTGCATTTCTTCAGTGCTGCTTCTGAAGGATTTCGAATTCTTGGACGAGATGGCGTCCGGACGGGAGTATTCACCCTCGGCGCACGTGTATTGCATCACCCACTGGAACGTGACATCCCGCTTTTCCTCGTCTTTGATGTAGTTCTCGACAATGTCCGTCGCTTTCCCAAAAATGCCCCCAGTTTCGTCGATCCAGTCGTCCTGGTCGATGGAGTACGTCTTTCTGATGAGTCCATTTGGGAACGTTTTTTCGTCAACTTCGAAGTGGTCGTTGAACTCGAAGCGGT
>JACLAA010002087.1_pt1 | contig 13804 bp, 6 predicted proteins | sample 8027891 | NCBI WGS metagenome assembly JACLAA01 (sample SAMN15724900, study PRJNA655200) | protist metagenome | isolation source: fluorescence activated cell sorting (FACS) single amplified genomes of... | place: Spain: Blaines Bay Microbial Observatory, Mediterranean Sea | collected 2016-01-19 | reverse complement strand
AGTGTACATACAACGGTTCTGATGTACGGTGCCACAACCCGAACGAAGGCCCGCACGCCCGCTGCGAGCCAGGAGGCACTCAGCCACCTTCGACAGCCACCTCACCACTCAGGCTGTGGCCCTCGGCGCATCGGTCGCGGTCGAGACATGCACACAGCATGGGCGAGAGAGAGAGGAGCCCGGTAGGAGGCGCCCGGTAGGAGCCGAGAGAGGCCAGGCCAGCCGCTGGCAGCCATGCGAGGCTCGGAAGCAGAGGAGGCTGACTCGGCGTCGGCACGCGCTGTTACGGCGGCGGAGGCGATGGCACGTGCGGCGGCAATCGATACGACCGCCTCCTTTGGCATCGACGAGGGCGAGGTCGACCAGCTGGAGCGAAAGTGGAACACGTGGTCGTACGAAGTAGAAGAGAATAAGAGTGAGCGCACACGCAGCCGCCGAATAGCCCCTTGAAACCGTGGGCCGTGTATTTGGACAGTGGGCTGAGTGAGCGCGTTCATCGACTCCCAACCTTCGCAGGGCTTGTGCTTGATGAGGTGGAGGACCCGTCAGGGGCGACGCCACAGCGCATGTCAGTATGGGGGCAGGGGTCGCCACGCGGTCCCGGTGCGGCACGCCCGCGCAAGCGGACGCAATGGGCCGAGCGTCTCGTGGCCGCGACCCCCATCTACTACGGTTGGGTCGTCGCGGCTCTCGTCGCCGTCTCGGCCCTGATCGTAAGCCCAGCGCAGGTGTACTGCGTTGGCGTGGTCCTTGATATGATGATAGCTGAGATGGACCTTACGAGGCTGCAGATCTCGTCGGTTTACGCGACTGCTGCGCTACTGTCCGCGCCGTTGATCACGCTCCATCCGCTCCTCGTCGCACGCACCTCCCGCCGGCTGCTCGTCAGCCTCTGCGGCGCAGGCGTCTGTGCTGGACTCCTACTCCTAGCAGCGGCCGCCGGCGAGGTGACACTGCTGCTCGCGTGGACGTTGCTGCTCGCCGTCGGTCCCGGCCTGCTCTACCCGCTCGCAGAGTCGGTGCTGCAAGACTGGTGGCAGGTGAAGCGCGATCGCGTCCAGTCGGGCGTCCACGCGCTCGCCGCCACCCTCGCCATCCTCCTCCTCCCAGCCCTCCTCACCGCCGCCACCAGCTGCCCCACCTGCACCACCGACGGCGAGAACTGCGGATGCTGGCGCGGCGCCTACTCGGCGCTCGGCGCGCTGCTCGCGGTGCCAGTGGCGATTCTCTCGGCGCTCCTGCTCGAGGGCGGCGCGGCGGACCACAACCTGCGTCTCGACGGAGCCGACACCAACTCTCTGCTCGTTGCCGGACAGCGGGACGAGGCGGCGGCACACGAGGCGGCCATGGAGGCCGAGGGGGCGCCGGTGGCGCCGGTCGAGGCGGCGGCGGAAGGCGGCGGCGAGGCTGCTCCTGCGGCGGCTCCTCCCTCGACCCCGCGTCGGCAGGCTCGTCGTCCGCGTCGGCGTCGTACGCGTGACAAGGAGATGTGGGTGCTGGGTGACGTCCTGACTCATTCGACCTTCTGGCTCGCTCAAGTCTCCATCTCGACTGTCCAGGCTCTCGTCGCCGCCTTCCTCTTCCACCGCGCCCACATCGCCGCCACGCACTTTGCCGACGCACCCGCCGCCTCACCCGTCCCGTCGGCGCCTCTGGGGGAGGCGGCGCTCGGGTCGGAACACCAGCTGCCTGTCGAGATGATTGTTGGCTTGGCGGCGGCGCTCACGTGCCCAGTCAATCTGCTCCTCGTTCGCAAGGAGTACCTCGTGCTCCTCGCCATAGGTCTTGCCGCCTCCGGCATGCTTCTACTTGCCGCCTCCACCACCCCCACCTCCCTCCAATTTGCCGCTGCTCTCCTCGGGGCCGCCTACGGCGTGACCAACGCCTATGCGACCTCGCTGTGGGAGTACCTCTACGGCAGCACAGACGCGCACAGGATCAAGCAGATCTCCGTTGCCATCGCCACAGCTTCCTCTGGCGTCGCCATCTGGCTCTTCGCCTACGCATGGCACTCGAACGCCTCCTACCACTCTGCCCTCCTCGGCGGCGGACTACTCGCCCTCGCCCTCGCCGCCCTCGACGTTGCCGCCCTCGCCAAGCCCGAGGTCCTCGAGGCGGTTGTCCGGCGTGCGCCCACGTGGGAGCAGCTCGTCGCCTTTCGGCAGCGCCGCGGTTACTTTTCGACAGCGCGACGCGCCAAGCAGCGGGCGGCGAAGCTTGCCATCAAGGCCGCCCGCCGCGCTCGCGTCGCCGACCCTGACGAAGGCTGGGCAGACGTGACGCTCGAGCCAGTGCACCAGTCCAATCCGATTGAGCTCGAGCTGCACGAGCCGCAGGAGCCGAGCAGCGAGAAGCAAGGAGAGGCCGAGAGCAGCGCGTGAGTCTGCCAGTGCACCTTACAAACCGTTTCGTATCCCGCATGTTGGTGTGTAACACAATTTGAGTTGGTCTCTGGTGAGTGGTGTGGCCCAAGGCGGCGAGACCCGTGAGAGAGAAAATGAAAAAGTTGAAAGCACGATGACGATCCCACGCGCCCAAAATTAGTCTGAGACTTAGGCTCCGCGCCGTCGCGAGCACTTCAGTCTTCACTGCCCGCGCACTCGGCTGTGAACGCCTCTCCTCGCTTCTCGCCTCTCCGATGTCGCTCTTCGACCTGTGCTGCCCCCGCACGGGTCTGCGCTCCGGTTTGGCGATGACGGGCGCCAACGACGAGCACGGACGGTGCTGATTGATTGATGGCGAGGGGCGAAGGTGGTTGTCGGCCGTGGCGCCCGCCCGCAAAAGTGTGTACCGCGGTGAAATAATGCGTAACCGGAGGATTTATACCGGCTGATTTATACGACGAGTATGTACCGGAAATGGCTAAACACCTCGGCGATCTCCTCCCACTTGCCAAATGCGGGGTATTCCGTTCAATCCGCGCGTTCCAAAAATACCCATTCGCGAAACATTGAAACTCTCCGAGTCGGTCCAAATACGGACGCGCGCTTGTATCAGACTTGCATCAAGGCGCGATTGCGTTGCACCCCCTCTCTCCATCCGCCCGAGGTTCGCCGATACGCACGCATGTCGCTCTCATACGCGCTCGGAAGGGCCGGCATGGGGAGGCGCGCGGCACGTGTGGCCGTCTCGTGCGGTCGATCCTTCTCCACCGCCATCGCCGAAGCACCCACGCCCGCTGTGGCCAAGATCGGGGGCCCGGCAGCGTGGACCAAGGACGGGCTCCTCGCCAACAAGTGGTGGGGCTACGAGCTCGAGCCGGCGCTGCTGGCGGAGCTGGACGGCGCACTCGAGCACTCCAAGACGTGTGCCATCGAGTGGGCCGGCGACGTTCCCCTCAACGTCTCGCAATCCAACTTTCCTCTCAAGGCGCTCGGCCGCACGATCGACCAGATGTCAGACGAGCTGGAGAATGGTGGAGGCGCGGCGATGATCGCGAACATCCCGGTGCACAAGTACTCGATCGAGGAGCTATCCGTGATTTATCTCGGCATCTGCGCCTACGTTGGCAACGTGGTGCAGCAGTCGTCCGCGGGGCTTCGCTCAAAGACTCGCGGGTACGGCATGCCTCTCGGCCACGTTAAGGCCGAGATGCGCGGTAAGACTCCACTCGACGGCAAGCAGTCAAACAACTACTTCCGGCTGCACACCGATCGGTGCGACATGATCTCCCTCCTCTCGGTCCGCACCGCCTCGCAGGGCGGCCACGGCCGTGTCGCGTCGGCCGTCGCGATTCACGACGCGATGGTCGAGCGCGCACCCGATCTGGTCCCTCTGCTCTACTCGCCAATCGAGCGCATCTGGGAGGGCGGTGAGGGTGTGATCGCGCTGCCGATTTGGGCGTTCGAGGAGGGCTCGGGCAAGTTCACCACGCAGATCTCTCCGTCGTACATCGAGAATGCGCAGTACGTGCACGGCGTCCGTTCGCTGACCGACGGGGAGGTGGAGGCGATTGATCTCATCGAGGAGATCGGCCTCGAGATCGGCCACGACTTTCTCCAGGCGCCCGGCCAGCTCACCTTCCTCAACAACCACCTCGTCTACCACGGCCGGACGGCGTGGAAGTTTGCCGAGGCGCACGAGGTGGCGGACACGCGCGACAATGTCGAAAACGGCCGCCTCCTCCTCCGCGCGTGGGTTTCGCCGTTCAACTCGCGTCCGCTGCCCGATACGCCCGCCTTCCGCGAGATGTGGGGCGACGTGCGCCCGGGTGTGCCGCGTGGCGGTCTCGAGCCGGCGATCAAGGCTGGCATCAAGTCGAAACCGCCTGAGCTCGTCGAGGCGTACACCTCGGGCAAGGCGGATTATTACGGGCTGTACAAGCGCAGCTTTGACGGTGAAGACGTGACCTTCGGCGCGGCAAGCGCCGCGACGCCTTAGTCTCTCTTTCTCTTGTCGGGGGAGAGAGAACTACATGCAAACAGGTGAGCAGTGCGGCAGGCTATGCAGCAGGCCAGCAGGCAGAGGAGGCAAGTAGGAGCACAGTTGTGTGGAGAATCACGGCGTGCAACCCCCGGGCGAGAGGTCGGCGAGGGGCCATGCTCCCCGACCAGCCAGAGGAAAGGGGTCTGGGTGGCTGGTGATATGTGTGCGCGGTCTGGCATGGCTTGGCGCGTGGTCATGCAGCATGGTCCGTGTTTGTAGAGTTCCGGCTTGCGGCAACGCAAGCTACGGTATAGGGCCCCGGATAGGATAGGCCGGCCGTCATCGGCTCCGTCCGTGCGCGTGTAGCATTATTATGTGTATGTAGCTCCTCTGAGCACATAATCGCGAGTCTCAAAACGTGTACATACGCTCTTCCGACGGCGACGCTCTATCTATCTACACGCTGGCTTCACGATCACGTTCACCTTCAGATCCTCATCTCGATCTCGCTCGGACGCAGTCGCAGACGCAGTGACCAGCCTCCAGCGCAGTGATCCAGTGTAGCACTGAAGCCGTAGCACTTGCACGGCAGTCGATCGAGAGTGCAGAGTCTGACTGAGAGAGAGCTCGATGTCGATCGAGCTTCGTTCGAGCGGACGCTCGTGGCTCGAGCGTCGAGGCGATGACCGATGTCGCGTCTCGCGTGTCGCGATCGGCGTACCCGTAAAGCCGTACGGCGATGAGGGGTTGAGGGCTGCCGAAAGCTGGCGCGCCGGCTCGAGGATGGACGGCGGAGCTGGATGCGCGCTTGCAAGGCGGAATATGCTAAGACTGTATAGCTGTACGACATACATGCTACATCTAGTACATTGTACACCGTCACCGTAGTTCGAAGTACACACGGTGAAGAGAGTAACACACACACGCTACCGACGTCTGAGAGAGAGGTGAGACTGAGAGCTGTAGCCGCACGCTCCACGCGCGAGGGGGCTTCACGCTCGTCGAGGGAGTCCGGAGAGGGCATGCTCCTGGCTGGCATTCGCTGACGGCAGCCGCGTTTGTCTGGCTGCTGCTGAATGGCATGCCAGGCGAGTGGAGTCGGCGTCCATTCACCGTTGACGCGTGGACGGTGCGCACGCGCGTCGTTCGACACAGCCCGCGCGGCTTCCCCTGCGCTGCTGCGCCCCTAGACCCTGCGTCGTCGTCGGCCGCCGTCGGCGCGCTGTCGCGTGCTCAGCGCATTGCGACCCCGATCGGCACACGGTGTTGCGCGCGGGGTTGCGCGCGCGTGGGATCCCTCCTCTTCTCGTGGCAAGAGAGAGAGACGCAATCTCGCGCCTCGCGCGTCGGAGGCGCCGTGCGGTCTCCCATAACTTAATCAGTCCGGGCCATTTCCTGTCCTTTTTTGATAAATCTGGAGGCGGGGCACGGGGATCGGGCAGGGCACCGAGCGCCTCCGCCCGGCCGCCCAGGCTCGTGCGCCGCCCGGGGAGCGACCCCCCACGTCTGAGACCCCTCGGATGTAACGTCTGGGATCTCCGCTCGCCCCTATGTGCAAAACTCGGCGGCTTTCTCGTGTTATGGATCGGTTTTCGGGGAGACCTTTTTTTGCATCGGAGGATTCCACAGAGGTCCAACACTGACCCACGGCGTTCGCGAGAGAGCCGCCGCTCTCCCACACTCGAGAGGCCTCATGCCGCACGCAGAGATGGGACCGATGGAAATGCCGACACCGCTCAACACCAAGGAGTTCCACCTGACAGAGATCGATAAGCGCGACGTCGGGTAAGCGAATCCCGTCCAAACGCCCGCCATACCCTCTGCTTTGCGTCGACGGAATATTTCGCGCCAGCGCACCGGGGTACTGTTGGTGGCTGAGGGCTGTGTCGTGCGCGTTTTCGCTTGGCAGGACGCCGGACGAGTGGGTTCCGCGTCACCCCGCCATGGTGCGCCTCACGGGGCGCCACCCGTACAATGTGGAGCCGCCTCTCCCTAAGCTCATGGAGAGCGGGTTCATCACGCCGGCCGCCCTGCACTATGTGCGCAACCACGGAGCGGCGCCGCGGCTAAAGTGGGAGGAGCACACGCTGTCTGTGGGCGGATGCGTCGACAGCCCCACCACCTTCACCATGGACGACCTCCTCGCCATGCCGGCCCGCGAGCTGCCCATCACGCTCGTGTGCGCGGGCAACCGCCGCAAGGAGGAGAACCTCGTCGCTCAGACAATCGGCTTCAACTGGGGAGCGGCGGGCGTCGGCACGTCGGTCTGGAAGGGCGTGCCGCTGCGCGACGTCCTCCTCAAGTGCGGCATCAAGAAGCCCGCCGACGGCGCCAACCACGTCTGCTTCGTCGGCGTTGAGAAGATGCCAAAGGGGAGGTACGGTACGAGCATCAACTACTGGACGGCCATGGACCCGGCGTGCGACGTCATGCTGGCCTACCAGCAAAACGGGGAGTACCTGATGCCGGACCACGGCTTCCCGCTGCGCCTCATCATCCCGGGCTACATCGGCGGCCGCATGATCAAGTGGCTCAACGAGATCACGGTGACGCCCGAGGAGTCGGACAACTTTTTCCACTTCAACGACAACCGCGTGCTGCCCGAGCACGTGACCGCCGAGATTGCGAATGCCGAGGGGTGGTGGTACAAGCCGGACTACATCATCAACGAGCTCAACATCAACTCGGCCATCGCCTATCCCGGCCACCTCGAGGTCGTCCCGCTCGCCAAGCCCAAGCAGACGTACACCATCTCCGGCTACTGCTACAACGGCGGCGGTCGCAAGGTGATCCGCGTCGAGGTATCCATCGATGGCGGCAAGACGTGGACCCTCTCGAAGCTGCGCCACCCGGAGAAGCCGACTGAGTACGGCCGGTACTGGTGCTGGTGCTTCTGGGAGCACGAGATCCTCCTGACCGAGCTGTGGCAGCTCGAGGGCGCCGAGATCCTCTGCCGCGGGTGGGACGCTGCGATGAACCGTCAGCCCGAGAAGATCACGTGGAACGTGATGGGCATGATGAACAACTCGTACTTCCGCGTCAAGGTGCACCGCACGATGGACGAGGCGACGGGCATGCCCGCCCTCAAGTTCCAGCACCCGACGCTCGCCGGTCCGGGCAACTTTGGCGGCTGGTTTGAGGAGAAGGTCTTGGGTAAGGCTGATGACAAGGCTGAGGCGGAGAAGAAGCCGCCGCCTCCGCCCGCCGCCGCCACCGCCTCCGACGGGTCGAAGAAGAATGGGATCACGATGGAGACGGTCGAGGCCAACGACGGGACCAAGGGCACCGACTGCTGGTTTGTCGTCAAGGACAAGGTGTACAATGGCACGCCCTTCCTCGCCGATCACCCGGGTGGCGGCGCCTCGATCATGATCGTTGGCGGCACCGACTGCACCGAAGAGTTTGGCGCCTTTCACTCGTCCAAGGCGTGGAACCTACTCGACAAGTACTACATCGGCGAGCTCGTCTCCGACGCCGCGGCGGCTGCCCCTGCGGCGCCCGACTCGCCGGCGGCCGCGGCCGCACCAGTCACGAATGCCTCGCCAACGACACTGCACCCTAAGCAGTACGTGACTCTGCCGTTGGAGAAGCGCATTGAGCTCTCTCACGACACGCGCCTCTTCCGCTTCTCCCTGCCGAGCAAGGAGCACGAGCTCGGCCTGCCGATTGGGCAGCACCTCTTCATCCGCGCCGACATTGACGGCAAGAAGGTGATGCGCGCCTACACGCCGCTCGACTCTGGCAAGGGCTACGTCGATTTTGTCATCAAGGTCTACTTTGCCGGCGTCCACCCGCGCTTCCCCGAGGGCGGCAAGCTCACGCAGCACCTCGACAAGATGCAGCTCGGCGAGACGATCACCGTGCGCGGCCCAATGGGCGAGTTCATCTTCAACGTCAACGTGGGCGTCCCTCGCCCGCTGATGACCTTCACGCACACGGTCAACGACGAGACGTTTGGCTTCAACACCATCGGATTTATTGCGGGCGGCTCGGGCATCACTCCTGTGTTGCAGACGGCGCGGGCGCTCCTGACCGACACGACCAACCCCACTCGCATCTTTATCCTCTACGCCAACCGCACGGAGGATGACATCCTCTGCGGCGACACGCTCAAGCAGATTGACGAGCTCGACAACGTAGACGTCTGGTACACGCTCGACCAGCCGCCCGAGGGGTGGAAGTACTCGAGTGGTTTCATCGACGAGGCCATGTGCAGGGACCACCTGCCCACGCCGAGCGACTCGACGTTCATCTTCTGCTGCGGCCCGCCGCCGATGATCGAGTACGCGTGCAAGCCCAACCTCGCCAAGGTCGGACACACCGCCGACAAGATTCACTGCTTCTAAGGCGGCTGTGGCGGAGAGGAGGCGACAATGGCATGCGGGGAGGCGCGAGGAGGAATGTCCGCTAGGGACGCCCTGAGCGCCGCTGAGCACGCGCCGCGCCCTCCTGTTGAGGAGAGGCGCGGCCGCTCCCCCAAGATGGCCCTGTACCATTATGCGGCGGTGGATAATGTAGAATATGAGAGAGGCGGTGCGAGACGCGTGTCGCTCGGGCGTGCGACACGCGGACGCGCGCGAGAGGAGTGAGGCGGCGCGCAGCTGGTGTGGCCCGCGACCCCAACCGGGCGTGTGTGCCCTGTGCCAGAGAAACAGTAGCGCGGGGCAGCAGGGGAGGTGGCAGCAGCGCGAGGTTGCGTATGCGTTTTGTGTGGAGAGGTGAGAGTGTGCGGTTGTGCGTGGGGCGTGAGGGTGAGCCCGGGTGTGCGGCCGCGAATGCGTGGAGAGTGTGATGCGCTAGAGCGATGCGACGATTGAGATAACGAGTGATACTGATAACGGCCGTTTCCCTACAGACCACACGAGACGTGTGACACGGGCAATGCTGCTGCCTAGGCCTGTGTGCCTGCCCAGCGCGTGAGTTACGTAACGGATGTGCCACGTGTCCCACAGACCAGCATGCCGGTGCCGTCCCCGATGGCGATGATGGCGAGCATCACCGCCGAGGAGCTGGCTAGGACGAGCCACGCTCCGGAAGCGGCTCCCGAGGCGAGCGAGAGCGCCGAGTCCTACGCGGCAGCGGGTCACTCGTACGCCGTCGCGATGCGGGACGGCTTGGTATCTTTCGTAGGCTCCACCGCCAAAGGTATCGTCAGGCCCGTCCTTATGCCTGTGCAGACGATAGGGCGTGCGGGGAATACTGCGTCGATGAGTGCGCTCGCCAAATCGCTGCCTGGGATTGTGCGCAAGGCCGCGCCGCCGCTACGCGACGAGATAGAGCGTACGATCCGCAGCTTGCATGACGGCGGAGGTGATGCGAGCACTCTGCTACCGGAGGAGCTAAGAGGGAAGCTCGCGCTGCGGCTTGAGCTGGTTGACGAGCCGGCTGCTGCACCGGCCGCTGCACCGGCGGGTACATGGCTGCTGCCGTCTGGAGAGACCAAGGAGGCGGCTGTGGCTTCGCTGTTTGACGATTTCACTCTGAATTTGAAAGACGTCTCTCGCGCAGTCAAGGCCATGGGAAGCGAGGCGGCGGATGGCAGCGATGCGAAGGGTGAGGCTTCGGAGGGCAGTGCTACTGAGGCGTCGGAGGGCGACAAGCGCAAGGGGGTGACTCGCATCGCCTTCTCGGCTCAGGCCGTTGTGAGTGTGGTGATGCGTGGCTGTTCGACTCGTGAAGGCGGCCCGCTGAGAATCACAGTGCTCCTTGCAAACGGCCTCCCGCTGCTGCAGGCCGAGCCTACCCACATCAAGCTCATCACTCCGATCAAGGTGTGGTGGGACACGGCGTCGGGCGTGCTCAAGGCGGCCTTTATTGGAGCACCCGCCCTCGACTTTTCAGCGCAGCTGCATCTCGGCGCCGCATGCTGCCTCCCGCGAGGCCTCACCGACTCGCTCGTCTCATTCGTCGGCGCTCGCCTCCTCGGGGCTTTTGGCGAGGACCGGCCGTTTGAAGTCCCGCTTGAGGTGCCCGTTGCTCTTCGCATCACCGAGGTGGCCGCGGACGAGGAGGACTCTCTCGCAGCTCTGCCCGGTCTCGTGCGCGAGGCGGTGCGCGTGCTAAGAGGTCTGACCAACCCTCTGGTGGTGGACAACATCGTGCCGCGTGCTGCTTTTCGCGTCGCCCGCGGCATCGTGATCATGACCCACGTCCGCGGCGGCGTCGCCTTCTGGGGAGGCGGCATGGGCTCGGGCATCCTGCTTCGCAAGCTGCCGTCTGGCGTGTGGTCGGGACCCGCATCGATTGGCACCCTCGCTGCCAATGTCGGGCTGCAAGCGGGATGGCGCAAGACGGACACGCTGCTCATCCTGCCGACTGACTACCACGTTGACGTCTTTGTCCGCGCCATCGACGGGTTGGCGCAGCTCAAGGTCGGAGCCAACCTCGCTGTGGCGGCCGGTCCCGTCGGGCGCGATGCCTCTGTCGACGCTCGCGTCGGTCAGGGCGGCGCGACTGTCTGCTTGTCGTACTCGCACTCTCAGGGCCTGTACGCTGGGTGGAACATGGAGGGCGAGGTGATCATTGGGCGGCAGAGCGACAACGAGTCGTACTATTACACGGACGGCGTGCGTGCGGAGGAGATTCTCGATGGCGTCATCTCGCCGCCGACCGATAAGGATGCCAAGGAGCTCTACGCTATTCTCGATGAGCTATCGAGCGGCGGAGATGGCGATTTTGGAGCGGATGCCGTCTCCGCCGTCGCCTCGACCGCCACCTCTGCCGCCTCCACCGTCGCAAGCACCGCCACGAGCACAGTCGAATATGCGGCCAGCACGCTGGGCTCCGTGGCAACACGAGCAGCCACCAACCTGGCGCACGGCGTGGTGATCGGCACGGCGCTCAGCAAGATTGGACCGCCAGCCATCGTGGCGGAGCTCGCGTTTGGATGGGAGGGGACATACCGACGAGAGGAAGCTGCCATCCTGCCCGGCACGGCCGCGCGGCTGATGCGGCTCCACCTTCGCGCCACGTCGGAGGGCGTCCTTGGCTGGAGGCTAGAGGCGAAGCACGGTGCCTTCTTCCAGCCAGCCGGCACGATGGCAAGCGGCGCGTGCGTCGTGCATGGCGAGATGAAGGTTGCGGGGGAGGAGCGTCTTGTCTTTGACTCTCAATTTGGACTTCATGTGCTCAGCTGGAGAGGTAACGGCCAAGAGCTTGCCGAGCTGCTCGACAGCGCGCGCAGCGAGCAGCCTGAGCTGGCGAGTGGCGCTGAGATTGATTGGGTGCGCGAGGAGGAGGTGCAGATGAGCGCGCCGCGTGTCGCGATCGCATCGTCTCTTCGAACGCCGTGGGCTGGCTTCTACGTGCGGCCCGATGGACGCCGCGAGATGACGCTGCAGCTTTACGAGCGCAAGGACGGCTCGGGCATGCTTGGATGGAAGATTGGCGCGAGGGCGGGATGGACGCCACTACAGCCAGGCGGCACGATTTCCAGTGGCGGGTGCAAGGTGATTGACGTCACTCACATGCGCGCTGGCGCGGCGCTGCGTGTTCCGGTGGAGGAGCGACTCGTCTTTGAGTCGAGGTGGGGCACGCACACGCTCAAATGGGCCGCTACCGCCGGCTCGGCCGCTGCGCCTGCGACGATCGAGGAGGAGAATTTGAGCGGCGCGGCTCGATCGGTGCATGTCTGGACGCGCGAGGTGGAGGGCGAGGCCCAGCGTGGCAAGAGCGGCGCGGCGTTTAGCCTGTGGTGAGGCTATAAAGGCTTAGCACGGCGATGGCCGATGTGGCCCATGCGCATGCGCCATGGCCATGCCGCATGTCCATGTGCGCGGCTGTCCGTTCGTTATGTTTCCATTCCCATTTCTTTTCATCATTTAGAGCTCTACATTGTAATTGTGTACGTACGCGGCGACGTCGACTCATGCGTCATGCGTCATGGACATGCGTCGACTAGCTGGCTCGCGACGCGCTCGCGGCCGCGCCGCCGCCCTCGGGCCCGGCTTGCTGCGTGCTCCTGTTTGCGAGCAGCTCGGGTGCGGCAGCGCCGACGGCATCGCCAATGGGCCCGCCGCTCCGCCACGCCTCCTGCCACTGCTCGAAGCTGATGCTGCTGGCGGTTGGGCCTGCGAGGGCAGCGACAATCTCGCCGACGAGACTGTCGATCTGCCCATCGAGCTCATCGATGGCTGCCGAAGCTCGCGCGCTCGCCTGCTCTCGCACCTCCTCGGGCGCAGCTTCGGCGCGCGTGCGCCGTCGAACGAGGTGCGGCACGAGGCGACGAGCGAGGCCCTGAGAGCCAGAGGGGTGGGACGCACAGCCGTGTCATGGTCAGAGGGTAGCATGGCGTAGAAGGTCCTTAGGGTGTGTGATCGCTATCAAGGCGTTCGCTCACGAGCTGCCGCCTCATACTCTCCTCGAGATCAGATCTCTCGAGCTCGCCCGATCCGTTGGCATCCAACCGACGAAAGGCATAGGCCATCCGCTCCTCCTCCGTCGCACGCGTGAGCATCCACAAGTTGCGGCGGAACTCGTCGCGGTCGACGTCGCCCGACGAGTCCTCGTCAAAATGAACAAACCATGCGGCGAGGGATGCGTGCTGTAGAGAGGACGGCAGCGCCGCAGCCACGGCCGAGGCGGAGGCGGCGGTGGAGGCGGCGGCGGCGGCGGTGGCGGCGGCGGCTGCGGCAGCGGCGGGCGGCGCATAGTGTGGGAGCAAGGAGCGCGGCGGCGCGACTTGCAGCGCCCGGCATGCCTCGACAAAGCGTGGGAGCGAGAGAGCTCCACCGCTGGCGTGGGCGTCAAATGCGGAGTCGACTCGCTGCCTCCACGCCGGTTCCACTGGCGGCAGGCTCCACGTGGAGGCGGGCGAAGATTGGGATGTCACCGCTGTGCTCGTGGCCACACTCGGAGGTCGTCGCTTGGCCTCTAACCTCCTCTTACCCTCTATCTCATCGCATCGCCGCATAAACGCGTCCACCTGCTGCCTGGCGACGCGATCTATGACTCGCTTGAGGGCCTGATCGTGAAGCGAGGAGCGCAGTAAGAGGTCGAGATGGAAGTGGAGCGTGCACCGCTCCTCACTCGCCTCCTCGAAGCGCCATTCTGTCCGCAAAAACTCAAACAGGTTGGTATCCTTGGCAGCGGCTACTATCGACCCGGGCCGACGTAGCGTCACGCGTGACACATACTGTTCAGAAAAGGCGTAGAAGCCTAAAGAGAGGCGAGCGTCAAAGGAGCCCTCGCCGTCCACCGCACCCACGCCCTTTCGCCCCGCCGAGAGCACCGTAGACTCGCCGCAGAAGGGAACAAAATCCTTGTAGCTGCCCACGTCGGCTACGACGGCAAACACCGCCTCTCTCGCGTGTGGGACGGTCTCGGAGAGGCGGAGCTGGCGACGCTCGGGTTGGGCGAGGACGAGCAGCCCGCGTGCGCCCCTTGCCGGCTTGCCGCAAGGGCGTAGCGCCGCGCGGAGGGCCGGCCGGTGGAGGGCCGC
>JACLAA010002086.1_pt1 | contig 13829 bp, 6 predicted proteins | sample 8027891 | NCBI WGS metagenome assembly JACLAA01 (sample SAMN15724900, study PRJNA655200) | protist metagenome | isolation source: fluorescence activated cell sorting (FACS) single amplified genomes of... | place: Spain: Blaines Bay Microbial Observatory, Mediterranean Sea | collected 2016-01-19 | reverse complement strand
GTCTCGGCCGAGTGGCCAAAGAGCGGGCCGGGAGCGATGCCGCCCGCCGGCGGCTCAATCCAACTCATTGTCGAGGTGTCGAGTACGTGCAGGTCGCGGTAGAGCTTCTCGTTCGCCGCCCCGCCGTAGACGTACACCTTGCCCGCGAGCACGGCCGCCGAGTGGCCGACGCGGGGCTGCGGCGCCGCGCCGTTGATGTACGGCCGAGACCAGGAGAGGAGCGCCGTGTCGAGGATGTGCGTGTCCGACGAGTAGCCATATCGGATGCCGTAGCCGCCGTAGTAATAGATCTTAGTCGCGGAGACGGCTGTGCCCGAATGGCCGACGCGAGCCTGCGGCGCGCGCCCCTCGAGCGACGGCAGCGCCCACGCGTGCGTCTCCGTGTCGAAGATGTGCACGTCGTTGCCGTCGTTCTTCCCGTCGGAGCCACCAAAGACAAAGAGCTCCGTCCCAACGAGAGTCGCCGAGTGACCGACAAGCGCCGCAGGCGGCGTGCCACTCACGGTAGGCACCGTCCACATGCCAGTCTCAAGCTCGAAGACCCGCACGTCGTTCATCGCCTTGTCCTGCGCCGCGCCGCCGAGCAGCACGAGCTTCGAGCCGACGGTGTTGAGCGTGCAGCCAACGCGCGGGTTGGGCCGGCCCCCCTTGGCGTTGAGGACTCGCCAGTTCATCGTCACGAGCACGTGGACGTCGTTGAGGCACGCCTTGCCATCGTGGCCGCCAAAGAAGAAGACCTTGGTGTCGACCATCGCCGAGGCGTGGCCCACGCGCTGGGTGGGCGGCACGCCGTTTGCGGGCGGCTCCGTCCAGAACTGGCCGTGTGTAGAGCCGCCCGCCGTGTGCAGTACAAAGAGGTCGTTGAGCGGCCGGCCGCCGCCAACTCCGCCAAAGACGAGGAGGTTACGCCCGACGAGGGTCGCCGTGTGCCGCGAGCGCGAGATGGGCGCCTTGCCCTCGGCCGAGACCTGCGTCCACGTGAGCGCGTCAATGTCGAGAACGTGCATGTCCCGAAACGTGCCCGAGTCCGTGGCGCCAAAGACGTATAGCTTCTCGCCTACGAGACTCGCCGTGTGGCGTGAGCCGGCGAGCGGGGCGCGGCCGGAGACGGCGGCCTTGTTCCACGCCATCGATTCGGTGTCAAAGAGGTGCAAATCGGACAGCGAGCGCCGCCCATCGTGCCCTCCAAACAGGTAGATCTTTCGCGATTGGTCGGAGCTCGATTCGACGAGAGTCGCCGAGTGACCAAAGCGAGGGAGAGGCGGCTCGCCGGAGACCTTGGGGACGTACCACGTGAGCGTGTCCGTCTCGAGGATGTGCAGGTCGTTGCCGCCGCCCACGCCGCCGAAGACAACCATGTTGTTCCCCACGGCCGTCGCCGAATGCCGCGCCCGCGGAGAGGGCAGCGTGCCGTGCACCACCGGCTTATCCCATGTCATCGTACCTACGTGAAGGGTGTTGACGTCGTTGAACGAGACGTTCTCGTCGCCGCCGCCAAAGATGTAGAGCTGCATCCCGATCAGCACCATCGTGTGCCCATTGCGCGGAGACGGAGCGATGCCGTACCGCTGTGGCTGAGCCCACGTGAGCGCAAAGAGAAGAGGCTCCTCGTCCGCCTCGCCACCTCCAAAGCCAGCGCCCGCGAGGCCGGGGACGAGGCGGCCGAGGCAGTTTTGCAAGGCGCCACGCGCGCCGCCGCGCCCGCCCTCCGCCGAGCCGCGCGTAGACGACCTCACCTGACCATACTTGCTCCCTCGAGCGGGAAGCAGCCTCCCGAGGAGAGAGCGACGCCGTGGGGCGCCCGGATTGGCGCTCTCGATCTGCAGCGCGCCCGTCTCGTCAATGTCCTCCTCCTCGTCCTCCTCGTCCATCCCGGGAGCCCCCGACGGGCCCGCATCGCCCATACCGTCGCCGCCGCGAAAGGGGCTAGCGTGAGCCACAAAGGTCCGGGATGGCGCGCCGAGACCAAACAAAGCGAGCACTGCCCAAGTCACTTTCCCTTGGTCGCACCTCGAAAAGACACGTGTCCCGGAGTGGGCGCAGTTCCAGGCTGCTTTTTACAAACTTTCACGTACAGCCTCACTACTGCACACAGCGTTCGAGACCTGAGCGCCGCGGCCCTCTTCAGTACATTTTGAAGCCAAACGGCAGGCGCTTCCGCCCTCCAATCGACTGAATAAACTCTCCAGTCGTCTTACCTGGAACAAAACCAAAGCGGGTCAAAAACTTTGCAGGTGCGAGCTCGCCCGCGTCGTACGAGTTGAGCAGCTCCTCGCCTTGGTCGATCCGACGCCTGGCGCGCACGACGACGCGCTGCGCCCCCGTCGCCTCGTCGTACAGCGCCCCGTGCCGCACGTTGGGCTCGGTCGCGTGCTGGAGCATATCAAGCAGCGGCACCAGCCGCTTCTCCTCGTCACTCTCCTGCTCCTGCGTAAAGGCGCGGGAGAGGATGGCGACAAAGGCGCCGCGAACGGCGCGCGCGATGTCGTCGTCCGCCTTCCACACGCTCCACACCGCCTCGCCACGATCCTTGTACGCCTTGCGCACCGACGCACCGATGAGCGACGTGAGCACTCGTGTGGCGAGGGCGACCTCGTCGCGAATAGAGACGGCATCCGCATAGGCGGCACTGCCGTCGAGGGAGTCAATCTGCGCCTCGGACCACCAGAGGACGTGCTCTTGCTCCTGCTCGCCCTCGGGCGGCCACTCCGCGTCCCACGGCAGCATCGCAAGGTACGGACCGCGCGGGCCTTCAGCGCCCGAGCACAGCCACTCCTTTGCGATGATCCCGGCGAGAGCGACGGTCGCTCCGCCCTGCCCGGTCGCAACGAGGCGCGCGAGGGAGGGGCCGACCTCCTCGTCGCCGCACGCCGTCAGCAGGCTCACGCACGCCGCAGAAGGCACAGAGAATATCTCCTCGCCCTCCTCGATCGTGCGGGTCGCAAACGCGCCGCCTCCCGCGCCGCACCTGCTCTTCCCGAGGGCGATCGGGCCGAGCTCTGCGCCGCACGAGGTCATCCATGAGAGCAGCGGCGCGTGGCGCGGGTCCGCGGCCATAGCCGACGCGATCGACGCCACGAGAGCCAGCGCCATCGCTCGGACGCAGTGAGGCTCAGCGAGTGAACACCTTCCTTGTTCGGCAGTTCTCGGAACCGCACTTACCTCAACACACCAGTAACAGCCAACACCCTCCGCCAGGGCGCCATGTGCATTCCACAGGCCATCGATGTTCATGAGCATGGCCGTGTGCATGAGGTGTTCATAGTCTTCAACAAAGCTTCCATCAAGCCACTGGAACAACAGTGTCGCTCAGCGAGCGGACGCGCAGCGCCGCCGCAAATGCGTCGAGCGCAAATGGCGCCTGTGCCTCAAAGGTCACTGTCGTGGGGGCGTCGCCGGCCAGCAGCAGAAATGCCGCGTCACTGAACGCGCCGATGACCGTCGCACATTCCACCGTGACGAAAGCGGCGGTTGCGTTGCTGGCCAGGCTGATCGCAGCGGTGGTGGGCGAGACCTGCGCCACGTGCAGGATTCGAGGCTGCGCTGCCGGCAGCTCGACCTCTTTGAAGGGCGCCAGCCAGTGGAAGGCCTCGACCGCCTCCGCCTCCGGCTCGGCTGGTACGAAGGTGAGGCGAGCGAAGACGGCGGAGGGCGGTAGGGCAACCCGCTGTGGCGTCTGAAGGAGCATCATCTGCATCAGGTCGACCCGCCACACCATGTGAGAGCTCGCCGGCGGGATAGCAGCTCTCGTCTCGAGCTCAGCAACGGGGTAGGCAGGAGCGTCGCGCCAGCGGTACAGCCGCACGCGCAGCGTCCCCTCGACGCGCCTCGGCAGGTCGTTGCTCAGATGGATGTCCAGGACATGCGACTCGTCGTCGCGCGCCACCGCGTCACGCACGCCGGAGAGGAGGAGAGGAGCAAAGGCGCGGCGGCTCGCGTGGTGCGCGAGCCTCAGCCGACCGTCGTATTCAATGGTGGACCAGTCCGGCCCTTGCCATATGGCGTTGAGTTGCCAGTAGAGGATACCCATGGTGTGGGCGGCGCTCGAGCGCCCACGTCGCCAGTGCGAAAAGGCGGTCTCGTAGCAGCGGGCCTGCTGCAGCTGCGTGAGGTACAGATAGCTCTCAAATAGTTGTCGCTGCTCGCACGGTGCGACCGCCGAGGGGACGGCGGCGGAGGGCGTGCAATTGGCGGGAGGCACGCGGAAGTGCCGTCCAATCATTGCAAGTAGCTGAGCGTTGCCGTCCGGATGGCGCATGCGGAAAGCAGAGAAGCGCGACTCGCGAGACCAGTCCGCCGCTTCCTGTGCCACACAGCACATGGCGACGGCGAATGGGCTCGGTTGGCGGTGGTGCCAAAGGGCGCGGCGGGTTCGGCCGGCTGTGGCGCACCGTAACATCTTTGTAGACGTCGAATGCCGGCAGCGACTGGAAGCCGTGTTCGGAGACGAAGCGCGCGAGGGGATAGGTGCTCGCATCCTCGCAGTCGGCGGCATAGTTGTAGTAGTGCACGTCGCCCCACGCGCCGGCGGAGGCGTGCCGCTTCGTCGAGGTGATTCCCCATCGCTTCACGTATGGATCTGGGCCAGAGATGAGGCCATTGGAGGGCGACGTGTCCACTGCTGGCCTACTCGTCTCGTAGTCGGCAGCGCGAATCGCCGGCATCACCGTGTCGACGTATAGCTTGACGTAGTCGGCCAGGTAGAGGTCGCGCGCCTCCCTCGACGGCTCGTACCACGAGAGGGCAGCTTCGTTCTCGTTGTTGCCGCCCCAGATGACAATGCTTGGGTGCGTGGCGAGACGACTCACTTGCTCGCGCACCTCGCGGTCAACGGATCGAAGAAAGGCCGCATCACGTGGATACAGGGCGCACGCGAAGATCATCTCTTGCCAGACCATTAGCCCTAGGCGCGACGCCGCCTCGTAAAAAGCATCGGGCTGGTAGCGCCCACCGCCCCACACGCGCACCATGTTCATGTTCGCGTGCGCCGCCTGCTGCAGCAGCCACTCCCACCGGCTCGACGAGCGCCATTCGGTCGTTGAGAAGATGTGCGCCGGGATGACGTTGGCGCCCTTTGCGAAGACGTCGACGCCATTCACTCGGAAGAAGAAGGAGGTGCCATTCGGCAGCCCGACCTTTGGCGGCGTATCAGGTGTCGTGACGAGCTCGACTGTTCGCATGCCGACGGTGCGTCGTACGAGCGACCCGAGCGTCGCAGCACGCGTGAACGACTCGCCCGCATCCGCCGCGGCGTCGAGAGGAGCGCACTGCACACAGACGGCGGCCTGAAGCTCGTACAGAGCCGGACTGCCGTAGCCCCGAGGCCACCAGAGTTGCGGTGTGCGCAGCACGATTGAGGGCGACTCGGCAGACGTGTGGGCAGACAGGTCGGCTCCCGCGTACGGAGAGGCTATCAGCACTCCCTCGCCATACCATCGCTCAAATCGAGTGCCGCCTTCGAGGCTAGTGGCCGACGGGTCGCATTGAGGGAAGCATAGCACGACGCGCAGGGAGAGGCTCGAGGGCGGGGAGGCGGCCGCCGAGGCCGCCCCGTTGTCACCGTCGCTGCTCGTGTCTGCCGCGAGCCATCCCCGCACGTAGATGCTCACCGAGCCGTCGAGATGGTGCTCCTGTCTCATGGCGACGCCCTCGAGCTCGGCCGTCGACTCCTGAGGCGCTCGCAGGCTCATCGCGCCCGTGAGGCCGGTCGGAACGAACGAGGGTCCCCAATCCCACCCAAAGTCGCTCGCCGGCTTGCGGACGAAGTTGCGGTGCGACGGCTCGCTCCACACGTGGTAGTATTGCGTGTGAGGCACCTCGTAGGGATACGCCTCGCTCCTCTCGCGCGCGTATCTCAGAGCGGAGCCAAGAGTGACGCGAAGCGTGTTGCTGCCGCGGCGGAGCACCCTGGCGTTGATGCTCAGCTCATGACGCACAAAGGCCGACGCCGTCGAGCCAAGCCCCACGCCGTTGATCCACACGCTCGCCACGGTGTCCACTCCTTCCATGCGCAGCACGCTGCGCCCGTCGAGCAGCTTGCAATCGACGCGCTCGCCTTGCGACGGGCCGCAGCCATCGGCGGCAAGGGCGAAGCTGGCCTCAAAGGTCCAGTCTTCGCGCGCCGCCCATGCCCACTCCAGCTCTCGAAAACGGTAGAGAGGATCGCCGCGCAGCACGCCTGCCGAGAGCAACGCCTCGTGGGCGACGCACGGCACGCTCGCGGGCACGTCGATGCTGCCATTGGCGTTACGAAGGCGCCATGCGACGCCGGCAGCGGAGAGCAGCGACAGCTGCGGCGCACCGCCGACAGACGTCCAGTTCTGCCGCGGCCTCCTGCGGAGAGAGGAGTCGATCCGCAGAGTTGGTGAGCAGTTGGAGAAAGGGCGCATGGGCACAAAGGATCGAGACCAAGCGGACGCACGCTGCGCACGGCTCCGCTGTCGGCCGGAGCGTAGCCATGGAGAACAGGGCGGCCAGCGTGGTGAGAGCGGCAGTGAGCGCGCCGGCGACGAGCGCAAGCACCCTCTCCCGACGCGGTGCCGGTGGCGTCCGCCGATCGGCCTCATCCGCACCCGCGACGAGCTCGAGGGTGTCCTCCGCCCGCGCGGCCACCATTGCGTCGGGCTGACAGGGAGGGCCGTTACGGAACATGGTGGCGCCATAAATGGTGTAAAGTCTCATCGCGTTTACACCACATACTAGTACACTACCGTACACCCACACATACAGAGAGAGATCACATCTCGCCGGTTCGAAGAGAGTGACGATGGGCGACCAAAGAACGGTGTGTCCCACGCACGTCCGTTACGGAACACAGCAGGAGAGGGAGAGAAGAGGAGAGAGGCTTCAGTCCAGGCACGCACACACGCGATGGTTGCGCTGGTCACGCTGGCGGCGCTGGCGTGCGTCGCGGCGCTGCAGCCCCCGCGAGGAGGCGGCGTGGATCCGGGCGCGCTGGTGCAGCGCGCGCCCTCCGCAGCGCGCAAACTCGATCCGCCGCTCCTCACCGCTTACATCAAGAAGGCGGCGACTGTTCCCGTACTGATACGACTCTTTGAATCTCAGGTGAGAGAGAGCGCGCGTGCGGCGTGATCGAGCCCCGCTTCCCGCCTCCTACTGACCCCTCCCGCCTCTCTCCTCTTCGCAGGGCGCCCGCTTCAATCACATCCACTGCTCAGCGTTCTGGACACGCATGGGTCAGCTAACCTCCCGCGGCTCCGACCACGCCGCTCGGCTCTCGCCCGCCCTCATGCGCACCGTCCCGCTCGTGGTGGCCGAGTTTGGCATGCGGGAGCTCGCGGGAACGGCGCATGGCCTCGCCCGCGCGGGCTTGGGTCGGGATGCTGAGGCGCGACCGCTGTGGCTCGCGCTCACGACGACCTCGATCGAGCGGTTGCACACCTTCTCGCCGCGCGAGCTCTCGACGCTCGCCTGGTCTCTCGCCAAGGCGAAGCTGCCGCATGCCGACACGGAGGTCGTCTTCGACGCCATCGCCTTTGAGGCGCGCCCGCGCCTATCGGGCTTCTCGCCGCAAGGTCTGTCCAATCTGGTCTGGGCTTATGCGACGGCGGGCCACTCCGCCCATGAGCTCTTCGCCGCATTCGAGCCGATCTCCACGCAGCGTGTCGCCGACTTCAACACGCAGGAGCTCGCCAACATTGCCTGGGCCTTTGCACAGATGGGTCGCACCGCGGCGGACGAGCTCTTTGTGGCGATTGCGGGCGCGGCGCGGGCACAGATCTATTCGTTTGCAACGCATGAGCTTGCAATGCTCGGTTGGGCCTGCGCCGTCGTCGACGCGCCCGAAGAGGCGGCGAGCATCCTGTTTGGAGACGGCTCTCCGTTTGTGCGCCTGTGCGAAGACGCGTTGTGCGAGAGCGCGGAGGAGTGCGCGGTCGGAGAGGACCGTAGGCAGGACTCCACGCTGATGCAATTGGAGGAGATTCGTGCGCGGAGGCGCTCGCGCGGGCCCGATGGCGGCGCGGCTGGCTCGCTCACGCAGCTGCATCAGTGGAGCCTCTGGCGCGTCGAGCGCGGCGAGCGCTGGGACGGCTTCAGCCCGGAGTTTGCCGCGCGCTGCTGCGACGTCTTCTTTGCTGAGGCGGTCGCTGCGCCCTCGACGTTCGAGCTCGATGTACAGGCCGCGCTGGCGCGTATGGGGCTGCGGACGCGGCAGAGGGTGCGCACTCCTGAGGGGTACGTGATCGATCTTCATGTCGAGTCGTCCGACGGTGGGCGGCGGCGCATCGCCATCGAGGTCGACGGCCCGTGGCGCTTCATCAGCTTCTCCTCGCGCGAGGCGACGGGGCCGACGCTGCTCAAGCGTCGGCAGTTGCGCCACTTCGGATCGCGGCTGATGAGCCTGCCTTATTGGGAATGGGAGGATCTGAGCGGTCGGCCAGAGGACGAGCAGCGATACCTCACCCTCGCTATCGCCGTGCGCACGGCGGTGAGGCTGCCGACGCCATTCCAGAGCGACGGCGCCGCGTCGCAAGGCGGCGGCGAGGCGGGAGAGGAGGCGGGAGAGGAGGCGGGCGACGAGGGCGGCTCGTCTCCGCTCCTTCGCCAATTCCTTCGCCGCCGCGGAGATCTCCTCGGAGATGGTGTCGGTGCCACGTGGACGCGCAGCCTGCGTTCGGCCGACTTTGGCGAGGCCATCGAGCTCGAGGCGGTGTGCGACACGGCGGCGGCGAAGCGAGTGGTCTTCTTCGGCGAGGTCTACGCGCAGCCGTCCATCGTGCAGTTCGAGGCCGCAATCCTCGGCCGCATGCTCGAGCAGCTCGCCGGCGAGGGCGGCGGCGAGGGCGACGTCGGAGAGGGCGTGGTATACGTGGTGCTTGAACACTTTAGCATGGAGATGCAGCCCCTCCTCGATCGCTTCATGTCGTTGGAGCTCTCCTTCGATGGGCTCGTGGAAGAGTACACGACCAATGGCGACGAGGGGCACGACCTCCAAGCGCTTAGGCCACTGCTCGTGCTGGCTCGCGACTTTGCCAAGGCAGAGAGCTCGAGAGCGGCGCGAGCGAGCGGCGCGACGCGCGGTGTGCGTGCTCAGCTGATTGGTGGATTTGTCCCGCGACGAATCGCGAGGCTGGCGGTCGCGAGCGGTCTGGACGCTGCGCTCGACGCTGCGCGCTCCGCCGGTTTTGTGAGTGCAGAGGAGGACTGCTCTTCCTCCGACGACCACTATGCCTTCTTTGAGGCCCTGTGCTCCGGCCGGCGTATCCACGATTGGAAGGCGGACCCCTCCGGCTTGGCGCGGCGCCTCTTCCCGGCGCAAGTCATCAAGGGCTGCTCGATGGCGCATGCTGTCTCTCGCCTCGTCGACGACGTGGACGACGGCGCGACCGAACAGGGTACGCCTTACAAGGTGCTGGTATGCTGCGGCGCGTCGCACATGGCCTACGGTTTCGGCGTGCCGGAACGGGCCTTTGCTGCGCACCCTGCGCTGCGTGACGACTCGTACCGCATCTACGCGTACGAGACCGACGCCGAGCGCACCGTGCTCACCGACGAGGGGCTGAGAGATGTCTTTGGCGCATCGAGTAGCACGGGTGGCGTGGAGGTGGCGGACGTGGCCTTTGTGTACGATAAGCCGAGCAAGGAGGAGTAGGTGCGCTCGGTGCATGTATGGCATGTGTGGGTCCGCGGTCCGCCGTCTCAGCCTCTCAGATCTTGACAGCTGTTACACACAGACTCGTAACGTCTACGTAGTATGTCCGTTACGTCACTTGCCCGCGCGCGGAGGCATGGCGGAGCTGCAGCCGTCCTCACCGGTGGCGGCGAGCTCGTCGGTGCGGCCGCACTTTGTGTGGATCGTGGCGGACGATCTCGGCACCTTTGACGTCCCATTCACACAGTACGCCGGCTCGGACGTCCGCGCGCCGACGCTAGGCAGGCTTGCGGCCACTGGTCTCACACTGGACTCGTATTACGTCCAGCCGCTGTGTACTCCAACGCGCGCGGCGTTCATGACCGGCCGGCACCCTGTGCAGCTTGGGTTGCAGCACGGCGTCATACGCGACGCCGTCCCCGACGCGCTGCCTTTTAACGAGACTGTGCTGCCGCAGCTGCTGCGTGGTGCCGGGTACTCGACCCACTTTGTCGGTAAGTGGCATCTCGGGTTTGCGCAGCCGCGGTACACGCCCGAGCGGCGCGGCTTCGACACTGCGCTTGGCTACTACACTGGCAACGCCGAGTACTGGAACCACACGAGCCCGTGCTGGGCGTGCGGCAATTACACGGCTCTCGATTTACATTTTGCCAATGCGACACATTGGGTGGGTCTGCTTGGCGCTTCGAATGCTTACTCGACGGAGCTCTTTGGCGCGACGGCCGTCTCGATTATTCGACGGCACGGCACACCCGACGACACGACCTACTCCCCTGCTTCGCCTCCTCTCTTCTTGTATGTGGCCTTTGAGGCCGTGCACGGCGCGAGCTCATGCTACGTGCCCGGCAAACCGCCCAACTGCGAGCACCCATCGGACGACGAGCTGCAGGTGCCCCAAAAGTACGAGGTCGCGCAGTCGCACATACCGTTCATGCCGCGCCGCCGATTCGCATCCATGGTCGGTGCGCTCGACACGGCCGTCCGCCAGATTGAGCTGGCGCTCGAGGAGACGGGTATGATGTCGTCTACTCTGGTCATCTTCACCTCCGACAACGGCGCGCCGTTTAAGCACCTGGGCGGCGCGGCCATGTCCAACTACCCACTGAGGGGTGGCAAGGCCGAGCTATGGGAGGGCGGGGTCCGTGGAGCATGCTTTCTGTATGGCGGCGCTCTGCCTGCCGCCGCCCGCGGTCGTCGATCCAACGCTCTACTAAGTGCAATGGATTGGTTTCCCACAATCCTCTCTTTCGCTAGCGTCGCGCCGCCGCCCGCTCTCGCTGCGAGGCTGTACGGAGTCGACGCGCGCCGCGTGCTTGAGGCGCCTCAGTCGGTCGACCGGTACGCGCTGCGCTCAGAGTTGCTACACAACTCCGATCCTCTCACCTCCCGAGCGGCGCTGCGCGTTGGCGACTTCAAGCTGGTGCGTGACGAGCCGCCGTCGGCGTGGGGACCGGACCCTCGTGACCCGCGCAATCGGACGGCAACCACCACCAGCGCGAATGGGCCGAGCTTGGACGAGTTTGGCCGACGCCTCGCCCTCGCAGCTCCGCCAGCGCGCCACGTGGCACCCATCTCGCACCGTTACGCGCTTTATGATATAACGGCCGACCCGACGGAGCGGCACGACCTCGCCACCGATCTCCGGCATTCGAATCAGCTTGCGAGGATGATCCAACGGCTCACATTGATTGAGAGCACGATGGCGGTTCCGTATCGCGACCTAGAGCCAGACGCGCGCGCGCGTCCTCGGGCCATACCTGGGTATCACGTCTGCACGCCGTCGCCTGCTGGTCCCATGCTATGCGACGAGCCGATGGGTGTGTGGCAGCCGTGGCAGCCGGACGGCCATGGCGACGAGCTTGCAGGCTCTCATGCTGGAGAGGCACCGGCCGCTCGCTCATCTCTCACGAGGCTCGAGGCGCCTCTTGCGGCCAGCGTGTGCGTCCTGCTCGTCAGCTTCCTGTGTGCGGCGCTGTTGCGATGGCGCCGCCGGCGCAACCGCTCATCCAACGAATCCTCATTGAGCAACCTGAGGCGACGCGTAGCCTCGGTCCTCGTCCCCGCAAAAGAGATTGATGCGAGCGAAGAGAGCTCCGTTGCGGGGGCACCCGCTGAGGTGCGAGTCCCCGCTCTGCTGCCTTCGCTCGATTCACTCGCTCTTGCGCTCTCGCACGCCCTCCTGGCGCTGTCCGCCTGCGCGGTGGTCGTCTTGCTTGTGCTTTCGCTGCTTGCGCGGACGCTGGGCGGCGCTGATGCGGAGGCGGAGGCGACGAGTGTGTGGCCAGCGGGGATGAGCCTGACAATCGAGAGGGAGGACTCACAGATCCTTCGCGATATCTGGCAGATGGGCACGGTGGAAGAACCAAGGCTTGCCGGCCACATCCCCGCCGCCTCGCCTCCCGCCTCGCCGCCTGCCATCATCGAGCGGAACAACATCATCCTGATACTCTCAGACGATCAGGACCAGCTGCTCGGCGCCGGCTTCCTGCCGGGCGACACCGTCAGCCCGACCCCCATGCCACGCACGCGCCGGCTCCTCGCCAACCAAGGGATGGTAGCGGAGCACTTTTTCGCGCACACTCCAATCTGCTGCCCGTCGAGGGCTCAGCTGCTCACTGGTCGCTACCTGCATAATTTGCGTGTCGATCCGGCGAAACCGCCGGCCGATGCTCGCGAGGACTGCATGCATATTGATGGGACACGCGTGAACAATCGCTCCTTTGCCGTCGCGCTGCAGGCGGCGGGCTACGCGACTGCCCTCTTTGGCAAGTATCTCAACCGCTGGCCTATGAGCTACGTGCCGCGCGGCTTTGATGCCTTCTTAGGCAACGGCGGCGGACACTACCTCCACCCGTCCTTTGTCGCGCAGGGGATGCAATTCCTCGGCATCGACGATGGCTGGTGGACGTCGCCGCCAGATGGTTACACCACAGCGATTGTGGGCAATGCCACTGCCACGTGGGTGCGTGCACGGGCGGCTGCGAGCCCGCGCCAGCCATTCTTCGCGATGATGGCACCAAAGGCGGCCCATGAGCCGTTTATGCCCGCCGCATGGTATGCCGACTACTGGGAGGCCTCCTGGCCGGCTCACGAGCCGCGACCGCCATCGTGGAACGCGACGCCAGCGACACGCGGACCGAGGCACGGTAACCTGCGCACACAGCGAGCGCTCTCGCCCGCGGCGGCGTCGGTGGTCGGCGGCGTGTTTCGTAACCGCTGGAGGACGTTACTCTCAGTCGATGACGCGGTGGAGGCTGTACTGCATGCGTGCGGGCCGGAGCTCGAGCGCACGTTTGTGCTCTTCACGTCAGACCACGGCTTCACGTTGGGAGAGTTTGGGATGCTCATGGACAAGCGGCACGTGTACGATTTCGACACGCGTGTGCCGCTGCTCATTCGTGGACCTGGCATCGCGCCGGGAAGCGTGCTGCGATACCCGGCGACGCACGTCGATCTCGCGCCGACCTTACTCGATATGGCAGGCATCGCCGGCCCGCAGGGCGGCGGCGGAGATGGCTTCGCGGCCTCCCTCGCTCCAATGGACGGCAAGTCGTTGTTGCCTCTGATCATCACCGATACGGACGACCCGAGACTGGGCGCTCGGCCGAGAGAGAGGCTTGTCGCGGCGGGGAGCACCGCGGCGTATGCAACGGCGTGGAGACACGCTGTGCTCATTGAGCACCTCTATTGGACTTCGAACATCAAATGCGTCGCCAATTGCTCATTCGCCGGTCTGGGCATGCTTCCGGGCCGTTATCCACCTGGAGATGTGTGGTGCGGCGACGTGATTGCTCTCTCCGGCTGCTGGGCGACACCTGGAACAGATGCCGAGTGGGCAAAGCCAATGTGCAATCGTGACTGCTACCCCACAGAGAGCGAGGAGAACAATTTCGTCGCGCTGCGACACGTCGGACCGAGCCCGCTCGGCAGCAAAGGCTCGCTCTACGCTGAGTTCCACGACGCGCCCCTCCCAGCTGGAGCCGATGCCGTCAACTGGGACGCGCGACCCGCGTCGGCGGAGCTGTACGATGGGCGAGACGACTGGCAAATGGTCAACCTGCTGCGTGGTGGGCGAGGCGACTCGGCGCGAGTGGGCTTTGCCGCCGAGAGGCTGAGCGCGATGCTCAAGGCGTGGGTGCACTGCGGTGGCGCGCAATGCCCATAAGGAGTAGCCCACAAGTCAGTCATATCACATATGGTACTCCGCTCGATCGGA
>JACLAA010000158.1_pt1 | contig 13842 bp, 11 predicted proteins | sample 8027891 | NCBI WGS metagenome assembly JACLAA01 (sample SAMN15724900, study PRJNA655200) | protist metagenome | isolation source: fluorescence activated cell sorting (FACS) single amplified genomes of... | place: Spain: Blaines Bay Microbial Observatory, Mediterranean Sea | collected 2016-01-19 | reverse complement strand
TTGACTTAGATATCAATCGAGTTATTACAGGTCGGGTAAAAGTCGGTAATGCGTGATGAATATCGATAAAATATGCACGAAGTTTTTTTTTTTCGTTGAAAAGTCAAGTAACTCATTTTAAAGGTAAGTGTAATTTATTATCGAAGCATGCAAAGGTCAGTAGTCTGTTTGGTTTGTGGGAATAAGTAATTTTACTTTTCGAAATGTTAAATCTTTTATAAATCGCGGTGTTTTGTAAAAAGTTCAGACGCATGTAGATATTCCCGCGATCACGATTTGAAGTAACCGGTGAACTATCGTCCATTTTGTACAGCGGCGCCTTTGTTAGTATTAAATTTGGTTTCTTAAAGTTTTGTTTAAAATGATGTACAAAAGTATTCTCTAACAGAAAGTTGTACACGAAATCGAAATGAGAGGTTTTAAATGAAATGAGGTCGTTAAATTCAGGTAAAGTTGTCTGTTTTTTATTCAAACTAGGGCTTATGTATGTAGTAAGCTGATTCTGCTTACTACGCGCTGAATTTTTAAAAAGCAATTTTTTTGTAAAAAAAACGGGATATGAATTATTTACAACTTCACCAAGTTTTGCAAGATTGTGGAGAGACGTCAAATCAGTAATTGTTTTGATGTTGTTAGTACTTGTGAAGTTTTTAGCTAACTGTAATCTAAGATTTAACTGATTTAGGTTAAAGACGTTAAGTAGTAATTTAGTGTTTCGAAAGTTGTTCGTTATTTTATCAAAAGTAGTAGATTTAATAAATGTATTTGAGTATGATGCTGGAAGGGAATTTATTACAGTATTACGTGTAAAGGTGTGGTAGTTTTTTTTTTTGAGAGTAATCCAGTAAGAATTCCATTGGGCATACTTTTTTTTTTTATTCATTTGTTTAATGGGAAAAGATAAATTTTTTGATTGTTTATATTTAGTTACGTAAGTTTTTGTGAGAAAATAATTTCTGAATTTTGACCTACAGTAGTTTTTGAATTGAGACAAATTATACCTTTTAAAAATGCTACTTTTCGTGGATACGTATCGATTAGAATGTTTATATAAATTTCGTTTTGACGGGTGTTTTTGTTTTGGTAGTTGAGATTGGCTTGTAAATAAATTTAATTTTTTATATTTTTTTGGTTGACTTATAGAGAATGTTTTGTTTTTTACACGTTGCTGAAAAGACAGAAGCAAAGATAGCAGGAATCGAACCCACGCAAATGGTTTTGAAGACCATTGTTCTACCATTAAACTATATCTCTATGATTACTTAATTCTTTGATTAATATTAAATTAAAGAATAAGTAAATTCACACGTACGGGACTTTTACCCACTTTGGTTACATTTCCAAAAATTATTACATAGTATAGCATCATTTAAATTATAAATGAGCGATAGAGATCTATGTAAAATATTAGTGTGATTCATTGTTAAAGCTTTAACGAATTTCGCTCACCGCTACTTTCCGAATTTCAGTTGATATATATACATGTAGATAGTAAGATGTTTCTATTCACTACAATAATTATGCATTGATTCTGTATTTTCGCGTTTTTAGAGAACTAGATACAGATATCGGCCTTTAAAACCGGTAATCACTTAATATCAAGGTATCCCCTTAATGCAGCGTTATTATTATTGTTATTACAAATTGTTGTAGTAATTTAAAAAAAGTTTATTAATAAGATAATTATAAAGTGTGTGTACTCCAACAACAGGTTCCCCTACCATTACCTTGTTTCAACTTCGCTCAAATTGCCGTACCCTCCTTAACTCCCAAAGTATTTAGGTGATTAAGATTTTAGACGCCTTAACAACACAAAACGTATTAATTTAATAAGGAGTTAATAAACTTAAGTAAAAGTTTATAACGTAGAAATCAAATTAGGTTAACATTTTTCTAAAAAACCGAAGTAAGTTTCTAGCCGATGCGACTCTTCGAGCGTGATGGGCGGTGTGTGCAAAGTTTGACAGATCATTCACCGTGACATGCTGATTCACGATTACTAACGATTCCGACTTCATGTAGTCGAGTTTCAGACTACAATCCGAACTTTGACAGTTTTTAAAGTTTTGCTTTAATTTTAATTATCGCTACTTTTTGTTTCTGCCTTTGTAGCGCATGTGAAGCCCAATATATATAGACCATAATGACTTGACTTCTCCTTCACTTCCTCGAAGCCGATTATTTAAGTAAGTACATTACGAAAATTTTAATTATTAGCTTCGCCTTAAAATAAATAAAATACATTTTTAATAAGCATTAACTTTTTAGGTTTAATGTTTCGTTAACAAAAAAAATATTTGACATTTATACTAAAGGTTTCGTTCGTTGAGTAAATAAATAGAACATTCTACAACACGAGCTGACGACAGCCATGCAGTGCCAGTTTAAAATTTATCGTTTTTTGCCACTAAACAATACAATAAAATTTTGCAATATATTGGTAAGATTTGGCGCGGATTGTCGAATTAATCCACACGCTCCACCGTTCAAACAAACTCCCGCCAATCTGTTTAAGTTTAACCTTTGCAGCCTTACTCCCCAAGCGAGGCATTTAAGCGTTAACGTACACACAAGAGATTAAAATTCTTACATGTAATGCCCATTGATTCAAGGTACGAACTACTAGGGTCTCCAATCCTATTCGATACTCGTACTTAAATGGTTCGATGTCAGTTAAAAGTAGAATACCGCCGAGGCCTCCGAAAGTCCCTGATAATATCATAATATTTTATCTCTATATTATAGGTACTGTAAACTTCCTTTTAACTCTAGTATTAAGGTTTTATAAGTGAATACATTAGTTTTTGGTTTTATCTTATAACTGCTTAAACAATCTAGCCATACTTTACGCTCAGTAAAGGCCAGTAACGCTTCCCCGTCAAGGTATTACCGCAGCTGCTGGCACCTTTTTAGCCCGGGGTTCTAACAAGTATAATGTCATTTTTCTAACTTGCGGACAGATTTTACAACTTTCATAGTCTTCACGATCAATACTGCGATCTTTCATCTTACGCGTAATGCTGGTTCAAGTTTTCACTTATTGACCAATATTCTCCACTGCTGCCAACGGTGGGATGTTTTTCAGCTCCCATGTGACTGGACAATCTCACAATCCAGCTAAAGGTTGTCGACTTGCTCTTAAAAAATTACGTTTTAATGGCAATAATCCACCTTAATATAATAGTACCTATAAAAATTCATTTATTGTTAAAAAGCTTTTATTGTTTGTTCTTGAATTTACATTAGTTTGTAAACTTCTTTATATACAAATTGTATCGTTTATCTTTTTATATTAACTGCCCGGAACCTTACTTTATTCAAAAACAGTTTCTAGCGGCACCATTAAAAGATTTTTTTCTAAGAACGTTTAAAATCCGTTTATTAGCGATACAGCATTAATTATTTACTATTTAAGTAATTTTATAGAAAACTAAAAATATATTACTCACCCTTGCGCTACTAAAATTAATTTTAATTTTCGTACAACTCGCATGTGTCAAGACACCGCGCACGCGTTCACTCCGAGCCACAGTCAAACTCATAATATTAAATTTTGGTAAAAATCCACATTAATTAGAAATTATATGAGAAGAGTTGGATTCGAACCAACGCGAGTTTCCTAACAGATTTACAGTCTGCCGCTTTCGACCACTCAGCCATCTCCCCGTTTTCGTCTATGATATTACTGTTCAACTTTATCCGTGCTCATGCAAAAAATATAAATATTATGTTTTAGTGATTTGAATGAATATTAGTATTATGCGGCGCAGAGCATTATTACTTGGTGGAAAATACAAATTAAGTCATCGTGAGTTTTGTTGACATTTTGCTATATTAAGTGGTGGTAATTATAAAAAAGATCAGACTAACTCTATTTATATATGAACAATACAATAGTATTTTATGTAATTTGGCAATTGATGAGATTCTTTTTCACCTTTTTATATTATTATATACTTATGTTATATTATTATATATTTATATTATATTATTATATACTTATATTATATTATTATATACTTATATTATATTATTATATACTTATATTACATCGTCACATAATTTAGTTACGTAACAATTATTTTTTAATACTCCAAGTAACGGTACATACTAACTCGGGTATGTATATACCTTGATTTGACCTACAAATCTTTTTTTTTAAGTCCATTAAATTACTTTTCATCTTTCGTTTTAATAGCTCAGTTGGTAGAGCACAGGGCTGAAAACTCTGGGGTCGTTGGTTCGAGTCCAATTTAAAACAATATTAATTTAACATATAAGTTGTTTTTTAAATATATCTTGTGAAAAATAAATTACGTTTTCATTAATAATCTAGCGCAAAGATCTAAAAACTTAAACATCGCACTAGGTAATAATCATTTATTTTTTTTATCAACCCACTTCAAGTTAGCTTCTCCGTTTTATACAACACAGCTTTGTGACATTTTAGCTTATGAAGTTCTTCAAAATTCGCAAACCCTCTCCAACGAGACCAACGTATTTAATAACTCCTGAACCAAAGCTCAAAATACTATTATTGTTTATAATTTCCACACCTTTTATACCCAAAACAGGTTCTTCTTGTTTACCCAAAGTTCTAAGTCTTTTACACGATCTAAATTTCTAAAGTTAAATGACTCTTCCGACTCAATCGCAGAGTTATTTCCAGCCGCAAATTGACTTGAACGTGAAGTCTCTGAGCTGCACGGAGTTAATTTTGCTGGTAAAAAAGACCTTCGTAACTTAATGCTTCAATACGGTGACACGAGCTCGCCCTTTCAGAAATTATTCCCATCAATAGGTGTGAAAGAGTTATTTTATGATCCACTAAAAGACACATTAGTACAAAAAAACGTAACAGTACAGTTATAAACCAGCCGTAAACAATAAGTGTTGAGTCTTGAGAAAGGCTTAAAATTCTTAAAAACTTTGATTAAACGAGCTATCGTCTAGGGGTTAGGACATTAGTCTTTCAATCTAATAACGCGGGTTCGAATCCCGCTAGCTTGATTTAAATGGTTTTACCATGTATAACTAATAACACCTTATTCTTTAAACGAAAATCCTTAGTAAATGTACAATTTAAATACGCTTTAAAATTCATGTCTCTTATCGCTCCAGGAACGTTAACTAATCTTTCTTTATTAACTAATCAAAACCTCACGAATAATAAACATAAAAAACTTTTGGTTAAACAATCTTACATACTCCTAATCTGATTAATGTATTTACAAGGTACTTACTCACAACTTAAAGATAATCAAAAAACTCCATCTTTCTTTATTCATAAAAAGTTACAGTTCAAAACAACTAAGTTAAAAACACCAATGGCTCACAAAACATTTTCCCAAGAACAATTTTTACTTAAGTCGTATACATTAAGTATTTCATTCAAGTCTCGTCAAAGTTTTGAAACGTATCCCCAATCATTAAATCAATCTATATTTGCTGTATTGAGTTTACGTAAAAATACACCCTTCTTCACTACTAATTTATTATTCTTAAAAGCGTTTAAATTCACGTTACGTTCTAAAGACATAACTTTTATGACTCTGATTTAATATTAAAGACGTAAAGCCGTTGTCATTACTAACGTAATTATATAGCCTGTGTGGTGGAATTGGTAGACACGCAAGGCTTAAAACCTTGTCCTGTATAGGGTCCTGGTTCGAGTCCAGGCGTAGGTAAACACATTGCATGTTTTTTTTACAAAACAACGCATATTAAAATTATTACAACAACTCTTACTGACCTTGATTACGGTAAAACTGTACTTAATGTTAGCTAACGCCCCTATCACTAATATCTTTTTAACCTATAATCTATTATACAACTTTTCAATTCTTCATACAGTTTTTATATTTAGTAGTATTTTAGTGCTATTAAATTTCCTAACTAATGTTTTTCATAACATACTCAAACCTATGAAGTTTATTCATCTTTTTCCCACTAACATACATTGTGTTTATATTTTCAGCGTTATTCTATTGTTTACCAACACTAAAAAATTCAACGTCCTTTACTATGACTAAGTCTAAATCCTTATTTCTAAAAATTAACTCATTCGATGTACTCACTTTAATTCTAACACCACTACTTCTATTAACTTTATTAACATTCTTATGATCTTCACCAAGTGTGTCCGTATGGTTCGGTCATCTTTTATATACCAACTTTCAATTAAAAGTCTCCTATTTATTAATTTTCATTTTCATCATGGTTGTATCTACATTAGTAACAACTTCGTATTTTACTTCACGGGAATTATATGATTACTTTATAACACTTTATAATTTTTTTTATTGAATTTTACTATTGTTTTTTGCGAATTCCATACTTACCACAATTTTTATTATTGAAGTTATATCTGCAGTTATTTTTATGCTGATCGTTACCTCAACTTACTCATCGGTATATTTTTATCGAAACTTAAGTTTTTCATTCGGAAGTTTATTTCAAAATTCTACACCATTTACTTTTCTACAATCACTTATTTTCTACTTTTGAATTTCACTAATCTCAGCACTAAACCTCTTTTTATTTATTCTATTCATGTATGTAAAGCTACACACATTAGATTGATTTACGCTCGAATATTTATTCACGTATTTAACACACGTTTCTTCTTTCAAAGATCTAGTATCCATCGGTTGCGTATGGTTTATTTTACTACTTAGTATATTCATTAAGTCTGGTATAGCACCTCTATATCTGTACAAACCAACATTCTTCAAAGGATTACCTTTCTATAGCTTGTTTTTCTATATTTGTTTCTTTTACTTTTTCTTTTTCCTCTTCGTTATCCATTTATTAAACTCATATTTCACAGAAATATTTTATTTTTACTCTTCTATCATAACACTCTTAGTACTAACAGGTCTCGTAACATTATTGTTTATAATTTGCGACTCATACTATATTAAGATCTTTTTAGCAATAAGTAGTATTCTGAATTCGCTTTTCGTTTTCTTAGCCTTAACCTCACTACACACCTTCCCAGTAAACTTTTGATTATAATAACCCCTCTCTATTAAAATAAGTGTTGTAAAAATGGCAGTCGTAAAAAGTCCAAAAAACGTTAAAAGGAAAAATAGATGAACTAAAACCCTCCTCAAACTCCCACGTTGCTTAACTAACACACCCTTAGATAATAATTCTCGTACGTATAAACAATTAATTTTTAGAAAAAAACAAAACCTCACGACGAGGAATTCCGCTCTACTTTTATAAAAATGGTATACATAAACCTTTTCAACGATTCAAATATACTATTATTTTCGTACATGGTAATTTACAACATGTCCCTAATTGCGCTATTTTGAACTCTATTTAACTCTACGTTAACAAAATTTAAGACACTACACTCGTTTCAAGGATTCAGCTTCAATAGTTTTTTCTTAACAACAATAACACTGATCATCTTTTCGATGGCCGGAGTACCTCCATTTATAGGTTTTTTTTCAAAACTTTTTATACTAACTTTATTAACTAATAATATGTTTACGTTGTTATACGCTCTATTTTTTATTTTATTATTTATTGGTCTTTTTTTTTATATTCAAAATATAAGATTCTTACATTCAACTCAAACTAAAGAAATATCATCTGTCAATTATAACACAAACGAGCGGTTTATTCCTTTATATTATTATTACGTAATAATATTTTTATTTTTATTAGTACTGGGGGTAGTATACGTTGACGACTTATTACTGATCATAACTTGAATATTAATTTAACTGCTCCTATAAAAATGTCATTACGTCCTAATAAGTTCAAGTTTAAGAATAGGCATAAACATCGCCGATTCGTATCCTCTAATAAAAGTCGTTTACTGTACGGACACTTTGCTTTACAAACCTTACAACCATTATGGGTAACCGGTAAGCAAATCTTTAGATATAAAATTTTTCTGAAAAAAGCCGTCAAGCGGTCAGATAAAACTCTTCGAAAAATTTGATTTAATTTATTCCCTCACTTACCTCTTTCTAAAAAAGTCGCCGGATCACGAATGGGTAAAGGTAAAGGTAAGCTATCCGGGTGAGTAGGGCAGTTATCTGCCGGCTCAAACATCTTTGAATTCAAAAACGTTCGATACGGGCGTGCAGTTTATTTTACTAATCAAATAAAATATCGACTACCGGTGAAATCCAAACTCACATCCTTTTCACGTAAAACAATCTGCTTGCCATGAAATAGTTCAAAACGAATCCCAGTCGAAAAGTTTAATTAGGTACAAACCTTACTCCCCACATACATCAGCATTATTTCATGATGTGGTATGGCTATATTTACTATATACTCTTTAATTTTTTCCTTATTAGCTCAACAGTATTTATTTTACGATTATTTATTTGAAATATTAATGCTCAAAAATACGCGGTAGTTTTACTAACAAAAATTTTTCTCCCTAATGTTTTATTCTTTTTCTTCGTTTCGTTTACGGCTTTACATTACTTGTTGGATTATTACCAAGATTTGATATTATTAGAAGACCAATATTCTAATGTTAATTGCCTTAGTAATTGACATCACACTAAATTCATCAATATCAACTGTGTGAACTTGAATCTAATAGAAGTTTATTTTTTCCCGTTTATTTACGTGTTTCTATTGATTACTGTTTTGTCAATTGTTTTTTGTCTAACATATAATATTGATGAACTCGCGAGCTTTATGTTCTACTGTCTAAACATTCTAGTTGCGGGATATATTTTATTCTTCACGGACTCACTAATTCTTTTTTTCTTCGCTTACGAAATGTTACTAATACCGTCATTTTTTATATTATACAAATTTGCAAAAACCCGACGATGTGTTGAGGCCGCTTATTTGATGTTCTTTTGAACACAATTTGGTGCTCTATTTCTGATCTTAGCTTTGTTGTATTTATTCTTTAGCTGTAATAGCTCAAGTTTTGCTTTAATAAACTATTTCTACTTCAATGCATTTGAAATAAACTTCCTATTTCTTTGTGTGTTGTTTGGTTTCGGGGTCAAACTACCTATCTGACCATTTTATGGGTGACTTCCAAAAGCCCACGTTGAGGCTTCGACGAATTTTTCTATTTTCTTAAGTGGTGTACTAGTTAAGTTTGCGTTTTTTGGTTTATTAAAAATCCTAGTCACCATTCATTTGGAACCGACATTTATATATGTTTACCCTTTTTTAGTTATAGGTATAGTCGATGCTGTCTTTAAACTATTTTATCAAATTGATTTGAAAAAACTCGTCGCCTATTCAACCGTGGTTGAAATGCACTGACTAACAATTTGTGTAGTTAGTGGACAATCCAACTTAATGCTCGCAAGTTTTTGTATGATGATAGCTCATGCTCTTCTATCTACCAACTCATTCCTACTAGTCGATGCCATTGCTCGTCGGTTTAAGACAAGATTATTAACCGAAATAAGTGGAATTAACTTCTTATGTCCAAAACTTTTTTTAATGACCTTACTTAACAGTTTAATCTTTCTAGGTTTTCCAGGTTCAATCTTCTTCGTTTCAGAATTCTTATTTTTTAGTTTCTTTTTTGACTTATTCCCCATTTTAACTTTATTTATACTTGTATTTTTATACCTGTTAGGTCCAACTTTCTTTTTCCGATCCTGAATGAATGTTATGTTCGGTTATTCACATTCTCTTTCACTTCGAATACCTACTGACCTCTCAGCTCGCGAATTGATTGTTTTTAGCTCAATGTCCCTATTAATGTACTGACTTGGTATTTCGTGACAAGCACTTGTTATCTAAAAACTTAAATTTATAACTCTGGCAACTTCCTTACAATCAACTCGACGAAAAAGGCCATTACGAAAACCAAGCTTAAAATATAAAAATCCCACTTTTTCGCGTACACCTATATTAAAAAAATGTCCTCAGGCAAAAGGAATCGTAACTAAAATAACAACTATGTCACCTAAAAAACCGAATTCGGCGGTTCGTCACGTGGCAAAAGTAGATCTTAATAATAGCCTTAGGTTAACAGCTAGGGTTCCCGGAAAAGGTTACTTATGTTCTAAATATAACCGAGTTCTCATAGAGGGTGGTAGGGCTAATGACCTGCCGGGGGTTGGCTACACGGCAATACGAGGGGCTTTTGATTTCTCACCAGTGGTAGGAAAAAAAAAACGAAGATCCGTATACGGTGTTAGTAGGCCTAGCGGTTACTCTAATCACGTGAGGCGGTGTTTTCGAAAATAAACATGTAAATTATGAAATTAGAATGACTTTCATCTCGAGTTTTATCATTAATTACCTGAGCACGTGCAGGCTCACTATGACCATTAACTTTCGGCCTTGCTTGTTGTGCTGTAGAAATGATGCACGCGGCAGTTAGTAGATACGATATGGACAGGTTTGGGATTATCTTTAGAGCCTCTCCTAGGCAAGCAGACTTGATTATCGTAGCCGGTACTTTAACAAATAAAATGGCTCCTTGTTTAAGGCGTTTATATGAGCAAATGACTGAACCACGATGGATACTTTCTATGGGGAGTTGCGCAAATGGTGGAGGGTATTATCACTACTCATATTCAGTCGTCAGGGGCTGTGATCGCGTCTTACCTGTCGACACTTATGTTCCTGGATGTCCACCTACTGCCGAAGCTTTAATCTTCGGACTCATTCAATTACAAGGGAAAATCGGGTTTACACTTTCAGAATTAAATTCTTCAAACGAATGGTACGGAAATGATCATATTTAAACCAAAAAAATCTTGAGCGTTATGCAGTCTTAAATCCAATCGTTAAAGTCAAGAACTTTCGAGTTTTCAAAAAAACAACGAAGTTTAAAAAGTTTACTAAAGGGCTCACGAAAGTCGTTAGGCGTAAGTACGCTAAGCGTATTTTCTTTTCTACTTACCTAATCCTTTTACAAATTACCAAATTATGAGCCGCTAACTTCATACAAACTAAACAACTTAGTAGGTTCGCGCAGTCTTTCGGTTACTCATTTGCAACCTCTTACATCCCAAACTCTGATATATTCAGTGACTTTAATAGGCCAAGTGACAAAGCATTAAACTTCCAGTTTTTGTCATGCTCAAAAACTCTACTATACCGTACATTAAATCGAAAATCTATATTTTTAAAAAATAGCACCAATAAACCTTTTTTTTCAAAAAGTTCGACCAAAAACGCAAAAATGTCATTAGCTCAAACAACGTCATTAACTTCTGTATCAGAAAATAGTGAAATTATATATACGCAAAACCTATGCTACGATAACTTATTATATCACCCGACGCTAACCGACCCAGCAAAACTTAACCAACTATTATGCAACTCAATTACACACACACTCTTCTATCAGAACTTAAAAATTACAACCGTTTTATACAAAATATTAATTAATACCATCTTGCTCAAAAAATTACCCAAAACGCTAAATAATGAAAGTTGCCGACTTTAAGCCCCAACTTACTCTAACGAAACGCGGCGTAACATCCGGAGGTTCTAGACAATTCTTTTTTTTTAAAAATAAATTACCGCTAAAAATTAAAATACGTGGATTTGCATTAAAACTTACATCTAAAGCAGGTCGCAATAATCTAGGGGCAATAGTTGTTAACTCTAAGAAATCACTACCTAATAATTTTAAAAAGCCTAAAGTAAATTACTGTTTTCGCTCAACGAATCTATTTTTTATTGCTAATATAGTAATGATACCTAAAATAAATAAACTCTTCTCGGTAACAGTTTTATCCTCAGGTGCAATAACATATTTACCCTCAACTACATATCATGAGTTTTTCAAATTAACGCGATTTCAGGGACTACTTAAAAAAAAATGGGATTTCACTCAAAGCGTACTCACATCTTCACCATTATTAAAATTCCAAAGTATAGGATCAATTATTCTCAAATTACCAAAAAACAAACCAATTTCATTGATAGAGTCCCTACCAGGCCGTAGTATAAGTTTTACCAGAAGTCCAGGCTCATCCTCTTATATACTAAAGCGGAATTCACTAACCGGGACCGCACTAATTCGACTTTCGTCCGGCGTAAAAAAAATCTTTTCCGTGTACTCATTAGGCTCAAACGGGAACGTAGGACTCCTTGAGAACAAAAAATGCAAAATTAATAAGGCAGGGTTTTACCAAAACTTCGGAAAAAAATCCACTGTACGTGGTATAGCTAAAAATCCTGTTGATCACCCCCATGGTGGTCGAACAAAAGCAATAAAATACCAACGAACTCCATGAGGAAAAACCACAAAATTTAAGTAACACCTCAGTAATTCATTTAACATAACTCGTCCATGGGTTTCTATGGTATACGATTATAACCAATTTGTATCTTAAATAATGGAATATGGTGCACCAAAAATGTATGATTACAAAAATTATTTTAAGAGTCATGTTATGTTTACGAAAATACGCACACAATTTTCTACTCAAGTGAAGCAGTCGTATTTACGTAACTCTCTAAACTCACATGTGTTTTTATTAAATAAACCTTTAAACCACCTAGCGTTAAGGAAAAATACTAACGTGCATTACAATACTCAAAAAACACTAGCCTTAAATTTTAAACGCCGTAGGTTCTTCCCAACCATTCGCACATTAAAAGGTGAAAATTATATTTTCTTATCTCTGGGAATGTTAAGTAAGTTCTTTAATAAAAACAAATCGTTCCTTAAAACTAAAACTATGTATTTACTATTAATGAGCTTTTTTCGTAAAATTTTACTTTTTTCTTCATTAACCTCACTTATACTAACTATCTCCAAAACACCTGTTTATTTAAAAGAGATGTTAACCACTTTGAATAGTCCTGTTACTAAAATTTACAAGCATCCTTTCGACGACATTGATATTAATGAGAAGGTATTAATTAACCCCTTTAAATTTTCGTTCATTCTATTTTTTAACAACAAACCCTTTGGTCAACTTAAGCGGAAAAAAAAAGGACGCTTAAAGCGTAAAATTTCAAAAAAACTTACCCTAATTAATAAGCTCATGGACTAAATTCATAGATTATGTAATTAGTGCGAACACTCTAATTAATGAGTCATCTTTATCACACTAAATTAACGATTACAAAATCGTCACAGCTTAATTATATAGCACCTAATCTTTGGCGATCTATTCACTTAATCTCAACGAATCAAGTATATCACACACGCGAAAAAAAAATATTCGCACGAGGTAGCGTCTTACCACAAACGTTTTTAGGTTACGAAGTGCTTATTTATTCCGGCCAAAAATGACATCGACGAAAAGTTAATCAATGAATGATAGGTTTCAAAGCGGGTGAATTTACATGAAACCGCCGATTCGCTTTATATAAAGCCAAGCAACTTAGAAAAAAAAACAAGAAAAAAAAATAAAGTTTGAACACATATTACAAATCTATTGAACCAAAGGTTTTTTTTACGGAGGTAAATTATTTTACGTTGACCAATCTTTCAAAGAATTATTCTCACAAACACCTGGCTTAGGTAAAGCAGTAGAAAACAAATTTAAATACCGATTTGAGTTAGATTTTTTTTTAAATAATAGAAAAAAAGAACTTCTACTAGACTATCAAAAAACAAATTTCACACCACTCAACAAACCGATTAATATTATATACTCCCAAATCAACTCTGTTAATAATCAAAGATCTGAGCTATATCGATTGAATCTAATACGTCTTTATTTAATCAAATCTTATCGAGGACGGTGCCATGCTTTGGGTAAACCTGTTCGCGGTCAACGTACATGATCAAACGCGTGAAATGCTTATAATGTCAATTCCACTTTGCGGAGTTTTATAAGCGAAACAAAAAAAGCAATCCAAAAAACGAAGAAAGAGGAAAAAATAAATTACAAAGTCGTTAAAAAAAAGTACGCT
>JACLAA010002652.1_pt1 | contig 13849 bp, 10 predicted proteins | sample 8027891 | NCBI WGS metagenome assembly JACLAA01 (sample SAMN15724900, study PRJNA655200) | protist metagenome | isolation source: fluorescence activated cell sorting (FACS) single amplified genomes of... | place: Spain: Blaines Bay Microbial Observatory, Mediterranean Sea | collected 2016-01-19 | reverse complement strand
TTTTTCGTTCACTTCGAGAAGTAGCAGCAGCGGCGCGAACAAGAACACGACCACCACCGAAAGGAAGAAGAAATTCGCTGCTTCGGGGGGGAAGCCGCCAACGCCGTCGTGTTCATCATCCTCGACGGAAAGAGGAGAGCGCAGGAAGAAGACAAAGAAGACAAAAGAAACGCGCTTCTCAGACGAGGAGGATGTTAAGAACACCAACAAAACGACTAACGGATGGCGAATATTCGACGTCCACATCGACGCTAGGGAGGATGTCGGTAAAGACGATTTCTCGATTTCTAAACCAATACTCGAACGAGTCTGTAAAGTCTTACATCTTGACATCGAGGACATCGAGGACGACATCGAACGAAAGAAGAAGAAAACGAGCATTGAAACTATCCTCCAACGAAACGACGACTATATGATGAAGCAACTGATGCGAGTGGCACGAAAATCGTGCGACGCCAGAGGAGGAGGAGGAGGAGGCGTCGCGCGCAGAACGAAGACGAAGAACGCTAACGACCGCCATGAAGAAGAAGAAGAAGATGATGATGATAAACACCGCGTGCAGTTTTCGTACGTGATTGATGTTTCGGACGAATTCGTGGAGATGTGCGGCGGATCTGCGAAAAGAGTGCGCGCGGAGAGGAAGAAAGTGGAACGGACGAAGATGGAGGAGAAGGAGGAGGAGAAGGTTGACGTAAACGGGTTTAGTAGAGATGATGAGTTCAAGGAGAAGAACAAGAAGAACAAAAAAAGAACGGTCGTTATCGTCGGTTTAGGTCCCGCGGGGTTGTTTTGCGCGTTGACGTTGGCGAGACTGAGCGCGGATACGAAAGTAGTCATCTTAGAGCGAGGCGAACCGGTCGAGAGACGAGGAAAAGCCATCGGCGCTTTGTTCCACAGGAGACGGTTGTCCGAGACGTCGAATTTGTGTTACGGCGAAGGCGGTGCCGGGACGTGGAGCGACGGGAAACTCACGACGAGGATTGGTAGAAACGGCGAGGAAGTGAAAGACGTGTTTAAAACGTTCGTGGAATTTGGCGCGCCGCCGGAGATTTTGCAAATGGGGAAGCCGCATCTAGGAACGGACCGAATGGTGAAGATTTTACGAAACGCGAGGTACGAATTGGAAAAGATGGGGTGCGAGATTATGTTTGACGAGACGTGTCGGACAGTTATGGTGGAAGATAACAAGGCAGTGGGTGTGACGACAGAGTCGGGGAAAATGATTCACGCCGAAGCGGTGGTTTTAGCAACCGGTCACTCGTCGAGAGCTTTGTTCGAACAACTCTCCAACGACGGCGTATTACTCGAATTTCAATCATTCGCGAGTGGTTTTCGTATCGAACACCCGCAGGAATTGTTAAACGAGTTACAATACGGGGAATGGTTTGCAAAAGAAGTCGAACGAGGGAAAGGGCGCATTCCCGTCGCCGATTACAGAGTCGCGCACACGAACAAAGAGGACAATCGAGGCGTGTTTTCGTTTTGTATGTGTCCCGGAGGTCAAATCGTTCCGACGTCGACAAATGTGCACGAGTTATGCATTAACGGCATGTCATTCAGTCGCCGTCAGTCGCTTTGGGCGAATTCTGGGTTAGTCACGAACGTCAAGTTGGAAGATTGCGCGCCGTTCAACGACGAACACGAAACGAAGCCGCATTTGAGCGGCATTCTATTTCAACAGGACATCGAACGGAAAGCGGCTGTTTTAGGTGGCGGCGATTTAACCGTACCCGTACAAACCGCTCACGATTTCTTGCTCGGCGTTGTTTCGGACGAGAAGTCCTTGCCGAGCTCCTCGTACCGTCTCGGCATTAAATCTGCCGATTTGACGACGCTATACCCGCAACATCTCACCGAAGCTATTCAGTTTGCGTTGAAAAAATTCGATAAACAAATGCCCGGATACGCGGGAAAGGAAGCATTGATACACGCCCCAGAAACGCGAACGAGTAGTCCCGTGCGCATAGTTCGCAATTCGGAATCGTTAGAGAGCGAAAACACGAAAAATTTATTCCCAATTGGCGAAGGCGCTGGGTATGCTGGCGGAATCGTCAGCGCCGCTGTCGATGGCATGTGCGCGAGTAAGAAAGTGTTGGCGAAGTTACTAAAAGTCGTTTGATTTCTCTTTATCCCCACGTTGTAATAACAGTAATAATATGATCTGTAAAGCATACTGTACTGTACGTTTACCATACGGTAATAATAATAATAATAATAATACATACAAGTTTGTTATCTCGTCGTCGCTAGGAAAAAATCCTGTCGAGATCTTTGCGAGCGAGAAAGTTGCCTCCAACCACCGGCACTTCGCTCGTCCACTCCTTCTCTTCTTCGCTCAACCCTTCTCCAATCGGTACGTACTCTCCCGCCGGCGCGTCGCTCCCGAAATTCGCATATCCTGGTGGCGCGTCTAAAACTTCGTCCGGAATGCACCCCAAAGTTCTCTCCATGATTTCAGTCACCGTTAAATTTGGTTCTTTCTTCCTCGAACCTTGCAACTGATCGTCCACTAACCGTTTCCAAATCTTCGCGTTCGTGCACCCGGCAAAAATGTTCTGTATCGAGTGCATGAAATGTCTCGGCGCCGGGACCGGGCTTCCGTCTTTCATGGTTCCATTTTTACCTTGCGTCGCGTCGCAGTACTTGGCGTATTTCGCTAACAAGTCTCTCCTAGATTTACACGGATTTTCCGACTCGCCAAACAGCTCCACGTCGGCTCGAGATAACAAACCCCAAGGGTCTGCGTGCGCCTGCCTACCAATCATGACGCCTTTAATCGTGTTCGCTGTCGCTTTATCGGTCGGTTGACATCTCAGTTGCGTCTTCACTTCCTCCAACGTCTTCACTCCGCCGTTTAAGAAGAACTCGCACTCCGGAAAATCTCTCGCCAACGCGTACACCCACTCGTGCCTCAACGGTGGTATCGAACGATTTTGACTCGGAGAGATGCCATTCAACAATGCTTTCCTACAGTGCACGTGAAACCTTCTTACCGGTGATTTACTCGCGATCGTTTCTACGAACCTATACAACTCGTCGTACGAGTCGTTCCCGTCTACGCCGATCCTACACTTCACGGAAATGGGAATCCCGTCCGCGTTCTTCGCCATCGCCGCGCAGCATTCCGCCACCAAATCTGGATCTCGCATTAACGTCGCTCCAAAACACCCTTTCCCGACTACTTTTTCGCTCGGACACCCGCAGTTTAAGTTAATCTCGTCGTACCCGTGCGGCTTGGCTAAACTCGCGGAAAATCCAAGCGCGTCCGCGTCCGACCCTCCCAATTGCATCACCAACGGGTGTTGATTCAACGTAAAATCCACGTACTTGTTCCTTAACTCCACGGGTACGTGTTTCAACGTCATGTCCACTTCCATCTCGGTCCACAACCACACTCGTTTCGAGAGCAATCGACACAAATACCGAAAATGGTTGTGCGTGTACTCCATCATCGGCGCTATCGACAACAACGCTCGCGACGTCGACGGCACGTTCGCCGTCTCCCTATCTCGAGACCATTTCGGTCGCGCGTGTTCCTCCAAGTTTAACTCATCATCTGTTTTCAAAGTTAAAATCGACTCTCCCGATTGAGCGTTTCTCGAATACGCTTCGAACGCTCTCGCTTTGCCTTTCTCAAAGTTCTCGCTTTTGACCATCTTTTCCGTCCAATCTCTTCCTCCTTTCGTTTCTTCTTTCTCTTCTTTGTCTTCCGTCGAGACGACCTTTTCCGAGTGGAACGACGACGAATTATTCGTTTTAATACTACTCAACGCAGATCTCTTCTTTGCGGCAGCAAAAGCGGCGGTTCGAGTCTTCTTCGCCGCCAAAAGAAAAGAATTGGATTTCGCCGCCGAAGAACGAGGAAAGAACTTTCTCCCCAAAATGGTCGTTCTCGTCGTCGAGAAGGCGCGAGAAGACGAAGAACAAGAGGAAGAAGAGGAGACTCCAACGCACCACCCGCGCGGCATATAGCGAAGTCCGCGGAGTGCTTGGAAAGAGGACGTCGAGCGAGGAATAATGATTTGTTGTTTGCTTTCTAAGAAGAGGGGAATTGGAAGTGACGTTTTGCGTCACTGTATTCCACGTTGTTGTGGATAAAGATGATGTTTTCTCTGGCCAGAAACAAAACGGTCGGGAACGCCTTCATCTGCAAAGGAGCACGACACAGAAGGAAGCAGTCGTCGAAACGAGCGGTGCGATCCGCAGCGAAAGCGGACGAGGATGATACAGATCCCGTTCAAGAAACGTTCAAGACGTTGTACAAACCGAACAGCGGGAAACGAATAAAATACGGCGTGTTTCAAGAAACCGTGAGTGCGTCGGAGAAGAACACGTACACGGACGAAGAGAAAACGAATTTGAGACGAAAAGCCGCGGAGGAGTTAACCGTGATCGATACAGAGGAGAGGAAGAGGAGAGGTTGGTTTTGGTTTGTGTTTTTCTCCTCAAATCCGTTTCGTAGTCGTTTCTCCTTCTTTTATTCGCATTTTACGCATGCGTGCGTTTCATAGAGCAGTACTATAGGAGGACGTGTAACTGACATTTTTTACATCTCGATTACATAATACAAACAAGGAACGGTTGGTCGCGTGTTTGCATCGGCGACTGCGCTCGCGGCGGTTTTGCAAGTGTTCGTCTTCCCGCAACCGATATTCGCGCGCGTAGCGCTTTGCCCGATGGTGTATCTTTCCTACGGATTCCTCGCTTCGGAACGGAGCGGCATGTGAAACATAGCGCAAGCCGGCGCTTGGGACGTCGCCGGAGAGTTGGAGGAAATCGAGGATAAGGATTTAGCGAAGAGGATTCGAGAGAAGGTGAATTCGTTTAATCAAAACGGCGCTTTGATTAGTTTAATTATTATGGTGGTGTATTTGTTGGTGCCGGATTTTTCGGTCGCGACGACGGCGGTGCAAGCCGCGAACGGAGGAGGTACTACCAGCGGCGGCGCGAGTGATTTGAAGCATTTCATGCACAAGGAAGGGAGCGGATTGAAAAATTTCATGCACGTGGACGGCGAGCGATTGAAGAATATCTTGTAGAAAAGAAGACGAGCGGCGAGCTGAAACCGCGTTCGTTGCGTTTGGTTTTAGAAACTATACACGCGCGGCAAATTTATTATCACGAGGTGACGACTGGAACGCAAATTCGTATTGTTATCTTTTTAAGGTATGCGCGAAGCGTTTTCTCGGTCCGATAAACGTAACACATCTGCTCGAATGGTTCGTTACCGAATAATTAGTAGAGATGTAGAGTATACGCGTAGAAAAATTTAAGTTTCGTAAGTTTCGCATTTCGCACGTGACCTTTCAAAAGCCCAAATTGAAAAAAGCACAATTAAAGAAAAGATACATTACGTTATATCTATTTAAGAGTCTTTCGCTTTGCTGCTGCTGTCTGAGGGTCCAAAGAATCGCTCGTCCACTTTGATTTGAAAGAAGAAAAGGAGGAGGAAAGATTTTTTACCGTCGGCGTTTGTGTGTTGTTCGGGCGGCAATTTTCTTTTCGTCAAAAGCTTCTTTGTTTTCGTCGAGAATGATGATGAACTCGAGAAAAATGGCGATGGTGATGTTGGCGAAGGTGTTGTCGTTGTTGAAAGTCCTGGCGCAAGAAGAAGGAGACGTAAACGAACGAGCGCTGAAATACGGCGTGATCAATTTTGAATGGCCACCGTATTTGTACTACGACAAAGAAACTAACCTGCCGTATAAAGGTTTCTTCTACGACATTCTCCAAGGCTTTGGCAAACGGTTGAACAGAACCATCGAGCTCGTCCCGGTACCGGATTTTTACTACGATTTGGACATCACTGCGTTCATGTCCAGACGCATACGTGAAGGAATGATTGACATTGGATGGAGTAATATAGCAGATTTCGATCGAGATGTGGCGGAGAACATGAGTTACGCCGGGGTTTGGCAGTTCGATCATTATGTTGCGGTCGGGAAGAGGACGACTCGCGAACGCTCCGGGTACACGCAGTTTCTCGAACCGTTCTCAAATGGCGTGTGGTTTACGATATTGGGTTCAATTTCCTTGGGCGGGCTCGTGATTACGGTGTTGTTGATGAACAATAACCATATGAACAACGAATTCAAGGACAAACATCTCAAAAGAGAAGGAGGATTATTACAATTCACAAAAATTACGCTTAGGAGCCTTTATCACACTTTTGCCGCCGTGTTGGGCGCGGAATCGGCTGAATTTGAATACGAAATGGTATCCGCGTCTTTGCTCGGGAGGCTATTCCGTCTCGGATTGTTGTTTTTGGTCTTGATGGTTGGCGCGACGTACACCGCAAATTTGGCTTCGTTTTTGATTCAATCCAACGCAAGCATTTACCATGGGCCGACGACATTCGAAGAACTGAAACAAAGTACGGCGTGCATTCAACAAACCCTCGCAACGCCTCTGATAGAGCCGTACATTGGAAAGAACGCGCCGAATCCTTTGACGGTTGCAGAACAAGCGAATCAAACGTTGACCGAGTCATGGACACATGGAGCTTTAATGCCTGGTGAATGTGATGTGATTATTCGCCCAGCCGCGTATAACTATTTCCTGCCCGAAGTTGAATGCGACCGCAGTTACGTGATACCAGGTCTCACCATAGCGGCACAACAATTGTATCAATTTACCGCGGGCGAAACTTTGGAACAACGAAACTTCGCGAGGAAAGCTCACGCGGCCATGGACGGGTTCGTGCAAACGGCAGAGTATCAAAGACTTTACGCAGAAGCTTTCGGGTCTGGCGCGGTGTGTTCGATTGAGACATCAAACGAATCAGAAACTGGTATCGTAGAAGTGAAGCATTTAGGCGGCGTGTTCATAATTTACGGCGGCGTGTGCGCGTTTGTTCTCTTGTGTTCCTTCTTCCAAGCGCTGCACAACGCCGCATTCGGAAGGACGCGCCACCAAAATAAACGGACGAAAGACGATAGCGCTCACGACGATGGAATACGCATCGACACTGTGGACGACAAAAAATATTACGAAGGCGAGGAGGACCTCACAACCGATATGGACGAACTCATTCGCCTCGTCTCGAGACTGAAGAGATCGCGCGCAGCCAGAACGCAGTCCTTTGGTCGTCGATAGTTTTTTTCATTCGCCTAACGAACAACAACTCTTTCCCATAGAATAGTAATAGAGTACTGTTACTGAGTATTAATTGTTTCTCAATTTTTAAAAAATGCGGCTATTGGTATGGTATCAAATTTAGTCGATTCGTCGGATGTTCAATTCCGCTAATTGCTCCGTCGTCGCCTCTCCCGGTGCTCTGGTCAACAGACACTGCCCGGTGGTTGTTTTCGGAAACGCGATGACGTCTCGTATGCTCTTCGCGCCGCATAAAAGCATCACTAATCTATCGACGCCAATGGCGAACCCGCCGTGAGGCGGCGCCCCGTATTGAAACGCTTCGAGCAAGTACCCGAACTTATCCTCGGCTTCCTCGGTGGACATCCCGATCGCCTTGAATACTTTTTCTTGAACGTCGCGTCGATAAATTCTTAAGCTTCCGCCGCCGATTTCGACGCCGTTGTATACTAAATCGTACGCAATCGCTCGCGCCTCGGTTAAATCGTCTGGGTTTTTCTCGTAATCTTCCGTGTTTGGCGCGGTGAACGGATGGTGACACGCCTCGAACCTTTCCTCGTCTTCGTTGTACTCAAACATCGGGAAATCAGTCACCCACAAAACGGCGTGCGCTTTTGGGTCGATCAAATTCAACACGCTCGCGCATTTGTGTCTCACTTTATCCAACGCCGTGTTTACGACTTTCGTTTTTCCGGCGACGAAAAGAAGCAAACTCCCCGGCAGCGCGGTGGATTTCGCGATTATTTCTTCCGCGCACTTCGCCAAGCCTTCGACTAAACCTTTCGCGCCTTCCAACGTCTTCCCGTCCTCTGTGACTCGGCAAAAGAACACTCCGTTTGCACTTCCCGCGTTTACCGCGTCTTCGAAAATCTCGCCTTTTGGTTTTAATTTCGCGTTGGATATTTTATTCTTGCCCGCTTGAGAATCGTCCACGACTAAGACTTTCACGCTCGATCGCGATGTCTCCAACGCCGATTTAAACGGTGGAAACTCGGTGTCTTTCAAAACGTCGTTCAACGTCGTCATCTCTAGATCAAACCGCAAATCCGGTTTGTCGCTTCCGTACTTTTCCATCGCCTCGGCGTAGGTCATTCTTCGAAACGGTTGTTGCACTTTCTTGTGCATACCGCTCGCTTCTAAAAATACTCTCTCGGCGACGTTCATGATACCATCCGCGTCGGTAAACGACATTTCCACGTCCAACTGCGTGAATTCCGGTTGTCTATCGGCGCGTAAATCTTCATCTCGAAAACACCTGGCGACTTGGTAATACCGGTCGCATCCAGAAACCATCAACATCTGTTTAAGCAACTGCGGCGATTGCGGCAGAGCGTAACAACTCCCCGCCGAGGCTGTCCTCGCCGGGACCAAATAATCCCTCGCGCCTTCCGGCGTTGGTCGACTCAACACCGGTGTTTCGATTTCCATGAAATCAAACTCCTCTTCTAACACTTTCCTCATCTGTCGAATCGCCTCGTGCCTTCGTCTCAAGTTTTTCAACATTTTCGGTCTTCGCAAATCCAACACTCGATTTTTCAACCTCACCTCCTCGCTCGATTTCTCCGCGTTGCCGGCTTTTTCGCTCTCGGAAATCGAAAACGGCAACGATTTGGACACCACGTTCAGAACTTCAATCGATTCCACCTCTACTTCCACCTCCCCAGTCTTTATGTTCTTATTCTTGTTATTCCGCTCGCGAACGACGCCGACGACTTTCACCACGCACTCCGAGCGCAAACTCGATAAAATCTCGTCAATCTTAGCTTGATTCGCGTGTATGCCCTCCGCCGCGCCGATGATTTGCACCAACCCAGAGTGGTCTCTCACGTCCGCGAAGCAAATCCCGCCCATATCTCTTTGCTTATCCACCCACCCGCACAGAGAGACTTTCTCGCCCACCGAGGATATGTCTAAACTTCCGCACAAGGTTGTTCTCGTCGGCCAGGAAAGGAGAGAGGAGACGAACTGTTTAGTAGTATTGCCTTCCGTTTCTGAAGAAGAAGAAGAAGAGGAAGAAGAAGAGGTGACAATCGTCCTCCTGTTGTTTTTCTGTTGTTCTTTTTGTCGCTGTTGTTGTCCTTCCTTCTTCCGGAGAAGCACGAAACTCGTTCGCCTCGCCGCCGAATAATTTTGCGACGATGATGTTGTTATTACGTTGGAACAAAAAGACTTCATCATCCTCGCACCCCTAAAGCTGTTTTTCGTCGTCGTCGTCAAAGTAGCAGTAGTAGTCGTAGTCGTCCTAATCGTGTGCCTTCCTCTCAAAAGGAGTAAAATATTCGTCGTTTTCGTCGTCGTTCCAGAGATGATGCTTATTCGCATTTATCTCTTCTTCCACTGCCTCTCCTGTGTTCTCCCGAGAAAAAAGAATCGCTCGCGGTTTTTCTAAAAAAGATTTAAACCCTAAATTAATATTTACCTTTTTTTGTGTCTTTTCTTTTTCCAAAGAGAAAGTGTTCATTTTTACAGTTGGAGAGAAAGAGCGCGAAGACGAGGATGAAGGGCTGCTTCTTTGTTGGCCACCAACACGTGGGGGCCGCTGCTTTGTCTTCGTCTTCTTTGAGGGCAGTTTTTCATTCAGGAAAATCTTCTGTGTTTTCTTCTTTAAGGAGGAGGAGGAGTTCGAAAGAAGTCGTTCATCCCCAATGTGGGAGCCGTGAAGGGAGAGATTACGTGGCGAAACAGATTGTGAGCACGACGACGAATGCATCCTCGTCCGAAGAAGAAGAGGCTTCTGTAACAACAACGAAAAGAAACCAAGTGATCGTCTCCCCGTCGATCGCGAAAGCAAACTTATGGGATTTGAAACAGTCCGTGGAAAAAGTCCTCGAGGCTGGCGCGGAGTGGTTGCACGTCTCCGTGCAAGACGGCTCCTCGTACGCGCCGAAAATATCCTTAGGCTCCCCAGTGGTGAAATGTTTACGAACGAACGTGACACTTGAAAAAAATGTGAAAATAGATGTGAAATTGAACACGCTCGAGCCGATGGATCGAATCGAGGAATTCGTTTCTGCCGGCGCGGATGTCATCACGTTCGCACCAGAGGCGGCGAAACAACCGATGGCAGTTTTGCAAAAGATCAAACACTCGGCGAAGCAACAAGAGAGAGAAATTCTCGCCGGGATCGTGCTGAATCCGTCCACGGGTATGAGTGCGATCGAAGAACTCCGTCCGTATTGCGACGTCGTCGTCGTCATGCTGGTAAACCCAGGCTTGGGAACCACGCCGTACAAGACGCTGGACGAAAAAATCAAACGCGTAAGAAATGTGCGAGAGTATTTCGGTCCCGCGACGAGAGTGCAAATCGACGGCGGCGTCGACGAGCGCTCGGCGAAGGAACTGATTAAAGCGGGCGCGGATACGATCGTCGCGGGAAGCGCGGTTTTCAAATCCGACGACCCGGCGAGAGTCATCCGCGCTTTGAAAGGAGAAGAAGGAGGCGTTTCGAAAAAAGAACATCCTCACCCTCGCTGAAGGGAAGAGTTTAATCGAAGAGATCTAGAGCGCGCCGCGCGTATTATAAACGCAAAGAAGAGTTTTTATATATTTTACGCGAAAGGAAAGAGAAAGAGAAAGAGCGCGGCGCGCACGTTGTATCACATACATAGAGAACCATTGTAAAGCATAATAAACGCACAAATGTACACGTAAACAGGTACCTATGTACCAAGAAGTTTTTTATTAGCATTAAACACAAAACGAGAGAAAGAAAGAGTTCTATTATCTACGCGCGTGCGTGCTCTTGTCTTCCTCAGCGAAGCGAAAAGTGAGCATCAGTTTCCAACACGCACACACTTAAAGAGAGGAGATGATATGACGATTGAAAAAAAAGCAAAAAAACTTTGGTATGGGAGAAAAGAGACTTTTGGTGTTCTACGTGTTCGCGCCTTCTCTCAGTCTCTCGTTTAAAGGAGTTCTCGAAAAGGAAACTTCCTTTTTGGGGGGGAAAAAAAAGAAAAGTTCAAACTTTATCTCTCCGATCGTCATGAATTAGTGCATAAATAGTTTCTCACTATGGCTGACTCCGTGTACTGAAGAAGCTTTCAAGCTCACCGCCCTCGCGGGCATGGGTACCATCGGTTCCCGTGAGTATTACATGCTCCCGGAAGGCGCGACGCAATGCGTCAAGCAAGCCTCGTAAGTCGCCCTTTCAAATCATATCTTTTCATGTCATTATCCTCGCCGAGGCGTCGTCCTCGCCAACGATGATGCAATTTTCTCCCGAAACGTTGTCGCGCCCTGTCTGACCGTCCAAACGTCCTCCACTTCGATTTGAAAGAAGAAAAGAGCGAAAGAAGTTACCATCTTTCGTTTTTGTTCTTTCTCGTGAAGATCGGCGTTTGTTCAGTCGGCCATTTCTGCGCGCGAAGATCATCAACCTCCTTTCTGTGAGAAGGTTTGTTCGGCGGGTATTCAAGGGCGACTTTTCGCGCTCGAAAGGTCGCCTTCATTTCGACAAAACGCCTCCTGGTTTTTTAACAAAAAAAAAAACAAAAACAAAAAAAAACTGAGATCGATTGACTAACCACTCTTGTGTTTCATTTCACTCTCTTATTATTACAGGTTTTTCGGCGGCGACGCGGCTCTTTCCGAAGGTGCCGGTTACGGCATCGTCCTCGGCTTCGGGATTGGTTTCTCTTTGATAACCACTCTCTTGGTCTACTTGGACAAACGATTCAATGGGACGAACATCTCGTCTGAATTTTTCAACACCGCCGGTCGTACCGTGAAGACGGGTTTGACCGCGGCGGTTATCGTTTCGCAGTGGACGTGGGCCGCAACTTTGTTGCAGTCCTCGAACGTTGCCTATCAGTATGGTGTTTCCGGTCCGTTTTGGTACGCGTCCGGTGCCACCATCCAAGTGCTTTTGTTTGGCATCTTGGCGATTCAAGTGAAGAGGTATGCGCCGAACGCGCACACGATTTGTGAGATCATCGACGCCAGATGGGGCGCCACCGCTCACAAGGTCTTCTTGTTCTTTTGCTTCTTGACGAACATCATCGTTTCGTCTATGTTGATTTTGGGCGGCGCGGCCACTGTGAACGCGTTGACTGGTATGGACATCTACACCGCTGGTTTCTTGATTCCGTTGGGCGTTATCGTGTACACGATGGCCGGCGGCTTGAAGGCGACGTTTATGGCGTCGTACTTGCACACCGCGATCATTTTCGCCGTGTTAGTTACGTTTTTGTTCAAAGTGTACGCCTCGAACGACGACTTGGTCGGCTCCCCGAGCAAGGTCTACAAAGCTTTGGAAGCGGTTTCCAGCTCCACGAGAGACTGCTCCGCCATCCCGGCGAAGCAAAACTGCGGTCCAGTCAAAGACAACCAAGGCGGTTCGTTCTTGACCATGTTGTCCAAGGGCGGTATCATCTTTGGTATCATCAACATCGTCGGTAACTTTGGTACCGTCTTTGTCGATCAATCTTACTGGCAATCTGCCATCGCTGCCAAGCCGAGCTCCTCCACCAAGGGTTACTTGTTGGGTGGTTTGGTCTGGTTTACCATTCCGTTCGCGTTGGCCACCGCCATGGGCTTAGCCACCGTCGCGATGGATTTACCGGTCACCTCTGGCGAAGCCGGCGACGGTTTGGTCCCGCCGGCCGCCGCCGTTCACTTCTTCGGTAAGGGTGGTGCCATGATGATCACCATTATGTTGTTTATGGCCATCACTTCCACCGGTTCCGCGGAACAAATCGCCGTCTCTTCCTTGATTGCGTACGACATCTACAAGAAGTACATCAACCCGAAGGCGACTGGTGAGCAAATCTTGAAGGTTTCCAGAGTTGCAATCCTGGGCTTCGGTTTGTTCATGGGCGTCTTGTCCATCATCCTCTTTGAATTGGGCTTGTCTTTGGGCTTTGTCTATTTGATGATGGGTATCTTCATCGGCTCCGCGGTCATGCCGGTTGCCTTTGTGTTGACCTGGAAGGACGCCTCGGCGACTGGCGCCATCGCCGGTGCCGTCATCGGCCAAATCTGCGCGATGATTACCTGGATTGTCTGCTCCACCTTCGAAAGAGATGCTGACGGCAAGCACGGTACCGTTGACTTGGACACTTTGGGTGGTAACTACCCGATGTTGGCCGGTAAGGTCATGGCGATTGGCATGTCCGGTCTCGTCTGCGCGGTTATCTCCATGATGAACCCGCAAAACTTCGACTTCAACACCTTGAAGGATGGCATCGCTTTGATCGATGACAAGCTTCCAGACTTGGATCCGGAAGAAAACGACCAAGCTATGTTGGATGCCTCCTTGAAGTGGATCACTAAGTGGGGCGTCGGCTTCACCGTCGTCATGATCTTCATCTGGCCGTTGTTGTCCTTGCCGGCTGGCTGCGGCGACGGCACCTGCAGTGTCTTCTCCGAAGGTTACTTCACCTTGTGGGTCTCCATCGCCTTGGCGTGGGGTCTCCTCGCGACGGTCGTCATCATTGTCTTGCCGTTGTACGAATCCAGAGAAACTCTCGGCGGCGTCATCAAGGGTATCTTCACCGGTGCCAAGGCGAGCGACTCTGCGTAAATATTTTATAGTATTTACGACGACGAGCTCTTGTACGCAAACGACCGAGGTGTCGACGCGCGCACGCGACTTTTAAAAATCTCGAACGATCTTTGATAAGTCAAAGAAAGAGCCTCGCATAAAATTAATGATAGTGATTTAATTTATTTAATTTATTATTTGCGCTACAAATCATATTTAACTGATCATAATATTAACAACGCGAGTCTTAAAATCTAATTCGTCTTTTTC
>JACLAA010007038.1_pt1 | contig 13858 bp, 7 predicted proteins | sample 8027891 | NCBI WGS metagenome assembly JACLAA01 (sample SAMN15724900, study PRJNA655200) | protist metagenome | isolation source: fluorescence activated cell sorting (FACS) single amplified genomes of... | place: Spain: Blaines Bay Microbial Observatory, Mediterranean Sea | collected 2016-01-19 | reverse complement strand
TGCCCGCCAGCCGCCATCATTGTGGGGTACCCCATGTTCTGCGCCGCCGCTTGCGGGGGATACCCTCCTCCCATGCCTCCGTATTGTGGCGGAGACGTTTGTTGTTGTTGTCGTTGTAAAGAATGATGATGATGCTGTGTTTGCTGTTGTTGATAATATCCAGGGTGGTTACCCATCATCATCTGTTGCGGCATACCTCCGCCCATCGGCGGCGGCATCATTCCTCCTCCGTACTGCTGCTGCTGCGGTTGTTGGTGTTGTTGTTGTTGTTGTCGCGTGTTGGCTTGTTCGTATAACGAGTTCAAATCAACCGGAGCCGCGACTGCTTTCTTAGGCGTACCAAAGAGATCGTCGCCGAACGGATTATTGCTGCCGTTTCGCACGTGTTGTTGCTGTTGCTGATTTGGGGCTCGAACTGGCGGCGGAAGATTCGCGCTCGTGGACGCGGCGGGTTGATGACCTCGATTAGAGTTTCCTCCGGTGCCATTCGTGTGAGTAATCGTCGCTAAACCGAACGGATCGTCGTTTGGGGCCGATGCGGTTGTACCCGCGGGAAGAAAATTCCTCCCAGCTACTACGCTACTCGGCGCTTCTCGCGCATTCTGCGGAGGCGTTTGAATGTTCATCTCTCCAAACAACGCGTCCAAGGTTGCGTTTGCGTTTTGTTGCGGCGACGCCGTTCCGCCACTCGGCGACGTGGCCGCCGCCGCTGCCGCTCCCGGCGACGATTCAGAAGGAGGCGCACTACCACCACTCGTTCTGTTCGAACGTCTCGCGCCAACTCCGGCTGGCATTTCCCCCGCTTTCGCCGTATCCACGTACTCTTGCATCGTGCCTAAAAACGACTCCGGCGGCGCCTCCAACGCCGGCGCTTGGTTGACGATTTGCATCTTTTGACACGTCGCGTATAACCGCTGCAAATCTTCGTGTTGAATCACCGACCGCTTATAAATCTCCAACCCTTTCCTCGCTTTCGACTTATCTTGTTCGAAGAACAAACCGACCAAAGCGCACACGCCTTCGTTGGCTAATTTGAACACTTTCAAAGAATCTTTAAACATCAACGCCGTCGCGGCTCTCACGGGAACGTCGTTTCTCCGTAAAATCTCTCCAGCCGGATCGCAATCCGTCAATCGTCGCATCAGCGTTTGTGCCACTGGAACGTGTTGCAACAATTGATCGAAGTTATACGCTTGCATCGGCGTCGATCCGCTTCCTTGCAAACACAAAAACGGCCAAAACTTTGCGCAACACGTAAACTCTTCAAAATACAACGCGTACGCCCTCACCCAACCGGATAACTCGAACGCGGTTTGACTCGAGTCATCTTTCCAATATCTCAACGAAAACAAATCTTGTTCTTTCCCACCCGATCGCGCGTTTCTCAAAGCTTCCGCGTGGTGGAAAAATTCTCTCTGAAACTTCCCTCCGCACTCTTGAAACAAGCGGTGTAACACCACGTGCGATTTAAGCATAGATATCCACCCGGTCGCTTTCCCGATAACTTTCGTGATTGAATTCAAGACGTAGTTAATATCCGCCACGGAGACTCGATCCGGCGAATTCCCTTGCCCGCCTCCGCACGCTAACAGTAACGTCCTTACGTGTTTCTCCTTCGGCGCGGAGAGGTCGTTGTTGCACGCTTTCACGCACGCGTTTTCGAGCTCCAAGTACTCCTTCGGCGCCATCGATTTCGACACGAACGCCTGTTGTTATTATTATTTGAGAGAGAGCGTTAAAGAAAGAAAGAATTGAAGAGTGTCAGCATGAAAGAAAAGAAAAAATGGCATTAAAAACGACCGAGAGCGAGCGCGAGAGCGAAAAGTCTTGTCAACCCATCAAAGAGAGGCATCTCAAAACCCAAGCAAAAATCAAATCAAAATCACACGTACATTCGTCCTATCCGCGATCGAGGTGACCGGTTTCCCTCGTTTATCGACACGTTCTGTGCCGTACGCGATTGCTTTCGCCTCGGTTTTGAGCGTTTTTTTGATCGATTTTGCTTTTTGCAACATCTTCTTAAACTTCTTCTTCTTAAACGTGTTATTCTCTTTTCTTTCTCTTTTAATTGAATTGGAGACGCTTCTCAAATTCAACGAGATGATTTGAGAGACCAAAACCCAATATCACAATCTTCTCACAACACACGGACACAGATCTTAAAAGAAAAGAGGAAAGACAAGACTTTTGATCGCTCTCTCTCTGCGTGTTGTTTTGCGCAGAAAGAGGTGTACAAAGTAGAAAGCGCTCTTTAAAGTACTAATGCGCTTTAAAATTTTATCGTGTGTTCGTGTGTTTTGTTCTGTCGAAGAAAAGAGACTTGAGACAAAAAATTTATAAACCCTAAACAACAAAATTTTCTTCCTCTTTGAGACTCAAGAGAAATCTTTCACTCGTTTTTCCTCATCTTTAAAGTACACTACTAATAAGAGAGAGAGTTAGAGATGTTCAACACGTTTTACAAGACGTTCATGGTGCGTTTTATTACGAGGAGCAGTTTTATTACGAGGAGGGCAGAGCGTATTTTTTTGCGTTTTTTGTTTGTTTGCCGCTGCTTTACTATATAAACACTTTTGATGATGATGGTGTTTTTCCATCCCGGGTCGTCATTTTCAACATCATCATCCATTTATTAACTCTTTTCTTTCTCTCTCTCTCTTCAAAAATAAAGTCGAACACGTCCGTGTACGTGGGCGTGATCATCGCCGGCGCTTTAGTCGGGGAGAAAATGGTCAATAAAGGGTTCGATAGCATGTGGGAAAGTAGGAATAAAGGGAAATTGTTCAAGGATTTGAAGCTGCCTGAAGCAGAGGAGGAGTAAAAGAAGAGATATGTATGATCTCTCTCTCAAACGACAACACTCTCTCTGTAGGCGAGCGATGGAAGAGGATATATATGCAAGAGTAGTAGTAGTGTTATTATTATTTGTTGTTGTTGTGATGCGAAAACCAATTATTCTTCTTATTCTTCGTCTCTTTCTTCGTCTTCTTTATCATCGACGATAACAACGTTAACTCCTCTGTTGTTGTCCTCCGTCGAAGAAGCTTCGCCGACTCTGGTCAGCGCGATTCGAAAGAGTGGCGGACCGATTAACAAATTCAGCGCGATCATCGCGGTCGCGACGGAGGCGAATTGTTCGCCCCACGTTGCGGAAAATTTCACCGAACACGTTCTCGCCAAACCTAACGCGACGCCGGCTTGGGTCACGTGCGCCATCCAAGCGACTTTGCGCTGTTGCTCGATAGTATTATCACCACCCCCGGAGAACGACGACGTTTCCGATGAGAGGAGTAAACGACTGGCGATTCTGCACGCGATGAAAATACCGAGTATGCGAAACGCAACCATTAGGATCGCCGCTTGCGCGCTTCTCATCACGTGTTCCATTTCCAACGCCACTCCGGCGAGCGTGAAAAAGACCAAGTTGACGAAAGGCTGTAACGAGACCAAGGACGAGTGCAACGACTTCGAGCCGATGGCGTTGAAGAGTTGCTGTTGCGCCAACTTATTATTAGCCGCGTCCTCGTCCGCCGCCGTCCTCGTCGTCGTCGCCGCGGAGGAAAAATTACCTCTGTTGGCGCAAAATATCCCACAACACACGCACACTAACAGCGGTTCCAACAAAAACAATCGCTTGGAAACGACGAATATTGTTGTCGAGTAGACGATGGTAAACAGCGGTTTCATCGATTGTCTCATCAACGCTCGAAATCGAGTTTTTACATTCACATGCGCCGCTTGATGATCACCACCGTCCGTTTGCGCTACAGAACTCGGCGACGGCAAGCGTCGCAACACCGAGTGTAAAGGTGCTCCAGCGAAAAAACCGAACACGAAGGAACCAAACACAGAAACCACCGGTTCTAACGCGCGAATAATCGATTTCATCTGGTACTCGTAATCGTTTGTCGACGTCGTTTCTTCTCCGCCGATTGTTGCCATCAGATGCCTAAGAAGCGCGCTCGTCTGATCATGATTATCTGTCGTCTCGTTCACCATCATCAACGAGGATACTACAGTGCTAATCTCACTACGACTACTACTATTTTGACTACCATCACTACCTCTACTACTAGTGCTCCCGCCAACGCTCGCGTCCATCAATCCTAAAGATTCAATCATCTCCATGTTCAAAGCGAACAAAACGACGACCAAAACGTCCTTCAAAACCGTCACCGAGACGACCAATTTTGAAAACGGTCCTCTCGCTTCGGTTTCTCTCAAAACGGCGATCGCCGAAGCTGGACTCCGAGCGATCGATAACGTAGCTATTAACGATCCTACCGCGCACGCTCGCAAGTACTTTCGCCGCCGCCGTAAAAAAGAAGAATCGTCGTCTTCGCCGCCGTCGTCAAAATCGTTCCGATTCATATCCTCTAAAAACTCAACGCGATCGGAAACCTTCCCGACCGTAAACGCCGTAAAAACTGTCATCCACGTAAACAAAGCGATTGAAACCGTCCAAACTATAATCTTTCTCGCGTCTCCTCTCAGATCCCTCGCGCTTAACTCCGCGCCCGCCGAGACGCCGATGACGGATAAACACGCGTTGTCGACCAACAACAACAACTTTTTGATATAAATTATATATACTCCCATCACATACTCGTTCTAAACATCATCGTCTTTCGCTCGTGGCGCGAACGTAAAAATTCTTCACACGAAAAGCGTCCCTTGGGGAGAGCAGACGCATCATCATCATCATCATCATTAGTCGCGCAGACAGACCCCACCAAGAGATCATCACGCGGCAAGGAGGAGGACAACTGCTCCCGTCATCAAAACGCTCACACTCTCCCTTAAACAAAGTTCGATCATCATCATTTAGCAGATCTGAGATGAAAAGTCTGCGTTCTCGTCCAAGCGGCGTAACTGTCGTCTCGGGATGTGTTCGTCACTGTCGTCGTAATCATCATCATCATCCTCGGCGGAGGAGGAAAAGAGAAGACTTTCAAGAAGATGAGCAAAGAAAACAGACGATAACGATGCGTTTTTTCACATTCGGAGGTGGGAGGTCCTCTGCATCATTAAACTCCGCAGTAAACTCTTTCGACGCAAAATCATCAGACGAGGAGGAGGACTTTGACAAAAATGTTGCAAAGAACGAGACAATCATGGGGATTGAATGTGAATCCGGGATATCGTACGACGAAAACCTGGTCGGTTTAACCAACCCGATAGCGTTTGCGTTGTTCAAACACAAGACGCAAGCGGTGATTACGCTCGGTATCGTGTTACTTTTTAGCACCGCGGATCGGACGATTTTCACGCTGACGGCGTTACCCATCGCCAACGAGTTGGGTTTGTCCATCGCGCAAATCGGGTGGATACAGAACGTTTTTTTGATCGGGTACATGAGCACGAACGTTATAGGTGGGCAACTGGCGACGAGTAAGAAGAGCGGGAGCATAAGTCCTTCGACTTTGTTATTTTTGGCGCTGTTTTTTTGGTCGTTGGCCGTCGCGGTGTTGCCGACGTTGTTGTGGTTGAAACGCGGCGGCGGTTTGCTTTTCGGATTGGAGACGATTTTGACGCCGTTTGCGATATTACTCATCAGTAGATTATTGTTTGGGTTAGCGTCTGGGGTCGCGTTACCCGCCGCGGCTGGGTTTTGTGGCACGTCCGCGTACTTTCTCGACGCGGAAAGAGGAGAAACTTTTACGACTTTATTGAGCATGTTCAACGTCGGCTCTGGGTTCGGGATGTTGTTCGGAGGATTTTTAGTTCCCGTGATTGGTTGGAAAGGCGCGTTTTTCGTGTTTGGTTTGAGTGGGATGGTGTACGCCGTCATCGCGTTTATGCGTTTGAGAAGGTTAGATCGTTTCATAGAAAAAGTAGAGGAGCGGCATAATCCGTTTTCTTCGTCCATGGTTGGCGATATCCCCATGCTCTCCGAAGACGAGTGCGTCGCGTTAGACTCTTCTTTGACCAAGGAGACCGTCTCGAACGAGGAACAAGCGCGTTTTGACATCGCCTGCGAAGACTATAGCAATCGAACGTGGCTGAAGAATTCCCCGCTCTCCGTCAAATTCCAACTTTTAGTGGTCACGCTCGCCAACATCATGACAAACATCGGCTTCTTCACCTTTCAAAACTGGCTCGGAATTTACATGCAAGGCAGTTTAGGCTTTTCCGTGTCAGATACCGGCGCGTATTTGTTCCTCCCTTGGTTCATGACCGCTTTAGTCGCGTATTTCGGCGGGAAATTCTGCCAAAAAGCCATTCGAGACTTCCAAACGCCGCCTTGGAAAACGCGACAAATCGCCATGACCATCGCGACCATGATTCCCGCATTCGGCTGCCTCCTCTTGGCGTACTTCTCCCTCGCGCTCTCCTCCACGCCTCTCTTCGTCAGCGAAAACATCCAAATCCTCTCCGTCTCCATCATCGCAATAATCGTCGGTGCTCAAGCCGCTAGCGTCGCCGGCGTCCACGCGTACTTACAAGACTACGCCTCCGACCGCGCCGGAAGCATCCTAGGCGTCACCAACACCGCCGGCGTCTTCAGCTGTCTCGTCGCTAACAAAGTCATCGCCAAATGGGTCGGCCAAAGCGCGACACTAGGGTTCGCCAAAGTCTTTTTCGGATTGGCAGGCATGTACGTCTTTTGCGGATGCGTTTGGATACGGAACATGAAAGGAGATAGATTGGACGGCAAGATAAAAATCTAGAGTATTTTTGAATGAATTTCTACACAAGTTTTGGATAAACTTCGCTACAAATTTCGCACACATTTGCTTTTCTATTTATTATTATAAAGAAGATGATGAGAACGAGGACGGTACCATCATCATCACAATCGTTGTTGTTTAGGAGGAGGAAGTTGTCTCCGAAAGTTCTGCATCGTAAACAGGCTGCAAAAGCTTCTTTAACTTCTTTAAAAACAACTGAATCTTCATTCTTTCTCGCTTTGGACGAATTCAACGCGGAATGCATCGCGGGCGAAACAAACGCGGTAAACGGGCGCCTGTACGCACACGCGGATATATTTCGACAGGCACAAACGAAAACGAACGAAATGAAAGAAGATTTAGCGCGAGAAATCGAAAACGAGATACGCGCGAGCACGAAGAGAGAACACATCGAAGCGGCGAGAGCGAGGAAAAAAATAGACCAAATGCAGGAGGCGTTTCAACTGTATCGGGAGGACGTGGCAGCGCTGACGAGGATTCAGACGATGCAGACGACAAAGAGAAAGTGCGATGATGATAACGATGATGTAAATGGAAACGACGACAAAACTGATGCAGATAACAGATATAATACGATAGACGTGATGCAGACGATGCAGACGAAAACATCCGGTAACATTCAGACCAACTTTTTCATTCGCAAAGACGACTGCGACGAGTATGGCCGAGCGGTTCGGCTCGTCGGAAGCTGCAAAGAACTCGGCCAATGGGATGTGCAGAAGAGCACGGAGTTGAAGAAATTGGATACAAAAGATAACTTATACGCGTGTTCGTTGGATATGAGCGCGAAATCCATAGACGACGGGTTCAAGTTTAAGTTTTTTACGTGCTGCGCGAAGAAAGAGAACAACAACGTCGAAGACGTCGATTGGCAAACGTGCGAAGACGGTTCTTTCCGGAACGCCATCGACGGAAGCGGCGAAACGATTGCGTTGAACTTTACGGTAGATTGGATGGGAAACAAAGAGGAAGAACGGGTATGGGTGTGTCAATCGTTAGAACGATGACGACAGACGCTGCGGTGTATGTATTGTATAACGTTATTAGGTAGATGATATTTATTATTAGTCCCGCTCGCGGTGTTCGATTACAAAACAATTCTCTCTTTTGTTTGCTTTATATAACTGTGCGTCGTATTTTTCTCCGCCTGACTTACAGCGAACGCGAAAACCATCGATTCGATTGGATTCTTTCGCGCTCTAATCGCCAGATTGAAAATTCAAACACTCGCTCTACTACTCTCTCCTTTTGATTTATACTTTTGATGATGAATAAATAATTAATGTTCTGCGTCGTCGTGCAGATTTTCGTGCGAACTCATCACGCAATGGCGAATAACACACTCAGTGCCGTCGCGATTGAAACGCCGAACGTCGCAACGATCGCGTCTCTCGTCGTGATTGCGCTGGAATCCGCGAATAAAGCAGAAGGCGTCTTTCTCTCCGCCTCTTCTTTCAAATCGGTCACGCACTTCTTCTCGTTATCGGCATTCTCCAACGCCGCGCAGTTTTCGTGCGTCACGTAAATCGCACTCTCGTCCGCATTTCGAAAGTATTTCGGACACGCGTCGTCGTTGGACAACGTTCCACCGTACACGTTGGTCACGAGATCGTTCAACAACAGCGCCGGTCGAACTTCGCCGGATTCTTTGAGATCGTCCGTCATGCCGTTGCCTCGCGAAGCGTCCACCCGTAAGAGCAAACCGCCGTTGCCATCTTTCGCTTTGACCGTTTGGCCAGAGAGTTGGTCGAACGCCAAGTTGCTTTCGTAAGCAGAGCGATTTAACGAGGAAACGTCGTAAAAGTAGCTCTCGTCCACGACCACGTCGTAATCGCGAATGGCTGAATGAAACGCTTCCTGTTGCGTGTCGATGGCAAACGCCTTTTTCAAAAAACCCGCTTCGCCTTGGTACGCAAGCATCCCTGCATCCACACACAACGAAGTGCGAAAGGTGTCGTGCAAGATTTCGTAATACGAGCCCATCTTTTGCACCCAAACGCATTTTTTTTTCTCGGACAAACTCGCCACGATGCCCTTCTCCACGTACGTCTTAATAGCCTCCACGGCGTCGCTTTCCAAGGCGAAATACTCGTTCGCAAACTGTTCCTTATCGAAGAACAAGCTCACAAACTTCACCCATTCGGCGCGTAAAATCGCGGTGTCGTCCGCGTTCCCGTGAAACAAGACGTTCACTTCTTCTCGGTTCCCGCACTTACCGGTGCCGTACTCATCCGTGAACGTCAAATCGACGTTCAACTCGTCGCACTTCGCCGACCACGCCGTCGTATCCACACTCCAATCCGCTCCGTATACAGCATATGCATGATCGATAATCTCTCCATTTTGCACCGCCAACTGCATGCACGGCGAGTGCATGTACTGCGAGTCGATCAACTTCAAAGTCTCCGCGTCCACATCCAACGCTTCCAAATACGCCAACGCGAACGTCCCGCCGACTGCAATCGACGTCGCTGGAATTTCAAAATGTCTCGTTTCTGTGCCATCTTCGCTCACGAGTTCAATCATTTCGTTCGTGTTCGGATCGATCGTCGGTACGTCCGTCCCTCGTTTCCTCAACACGTACGTGTTTTTCGTGCATTTGCCTGGATTTTTCACCGCGTGGTCAAACCCGCACTTCATGCGTACGATTTTAAAATACGTGCCGTACGTGACTTCGTAATCGTTCTCGATTAAGATTTTGCGTTCGTTCGAGCCGATGTTGGTGGTATCGGAGGATAAGCGAACCGAGCGGGACGAGTAATGGTCCGTGCCATCATGATCAATCATCGTTTGTTTTTCATCGTCGTTCTGTTGTGCGCTCGTTGGTGTTATTATTGAAAGCGTTGAAGCCGCCAACATCATCATCAAGAAGACAAACGTTCTCATCGTCGTTCTTTTCGATGATGTATTCATCATCATAATCGTCGTTTACGGACAAAAGACAAGAGATGATGATGATGTCTCTCTAGGGTAAAAGTGAGGAAAAACAGGTTTTCTCAAAGTGGCACACGCCGCCGCCTCCCCTTCATGCAGAGCAGAAAAAACAGAGGAGGAGACTCTTTTTTGATGAGAAAAGAGAGAGAGTCCATCGTCATCATCCTATTTTTCGCTTTAACAACAGCGGATGAGAAAGAAAGAGAGAAAGAGAGACAAGAAGACACTTTTTCAAAATCTCCATCCAAAAATGTTCATCTCTCCTTTTTTGTTCTTTTTGTTCTTTAAAATACATCAGGTGTTGTTTTGGTAAACGCTCGTAATCGTCTCATCGCTAAATACAACGACATCGCAATACTCTTAATAATAATCGGCGTAATTGGTTCTGGGCACCAACCTTTCTTTTTCTCTCTCGCGAGGAGGAGTAGTGTACGCATAAGTCGTGGTACTCTTTGTTGTAACGAGTCCCGCCAAAGCGACGCGTCGCTTTGGCGGTCTGAAGCTTGCTTTCTATATACGCTTCGTTTTCGTCATCATCGAGCGATGAGGATGGATCTCTCTAACGATGCCAAGGCGTCTTTAATCGCGCTTAGTTCTCTTCTAAAAGTCGTAGTTTCTTCTTCGGCGTTTGTTTTCCTCCTCTCTCTCGTATTATTCTCGTTGTCGTCGTTTACGTCGACGTGATGAATACTACTTTCTTCGTGTCGTCTCTTTTCGCTTTCGATTTCCGCGAAGGCTTTCTGCATGATAGACACGAACGTAGAAATGATGGTGTACACGAAGATGACGACGAAGATGATGATGTAGATGTGACCGATAATGCCTCGTTTCATGTCTCGAGTGCTTTCGAAGATGATATCGCCATTCATCACGGAGAATAACGTCAGAAATCCATTCTCCAAGTTTTTAAATTTTTCCGTCTCCTCGGCGAAGAGCGCGACGCCTAACGTCGTAAATCCCATCAAAAGCGGCGCAGAACCTACGGCAAATTGTAAAACAACCGGTAAACCTCGACTTATGGCACGAAATGCGACGTCGTACGGAGGAAGATTTGTCATGTGTCTGCCTAAAGACGCCCATATTAAAAAACATCCAAACCCGTTTAATCCTCGCGCGAAGTTGCGTCCTAACCCAAAGCCTTCTTGCGGAAGCACTTGCCACGATATCGACGCCAAGCACCCGACGAACAAAACTAAATTCGCGCACGTTTCTAAAGCTATCGAACGGTTGAACAAAGATTGCGAAACGAGACTCCTCATCCGCCGAGGAAATCGAACCCTCGTGTACCCATCATCGCCGTCCGTCTTCTTCTTCGCGTTAAACGTCGATCTCAACACGGCGACTTGCGTAAACGCTATTAAACTCAACAAAAAGCAATCCTCGAAAACCGTCTCGACGCTTTTAAAGCTCTCCCCGCCGACGTGATTGCCACCTATTATAATTTCAATCATGCTTCGGCCGCCTCGGCTTTCCAAGCTATAATTCACGCTCACGTCAAAATCAAACAAGACCAGTTTATCCATCTCTCGATGTAAACTCCTCGCCTGAAACTTCAACTCGAGCGATAACAGCGAGCGTAAAAATTCTCTCTTCGCCGTCTGCGCTCCATCCACATCCGTATCATCAATACCTAAAATACGTTTCTTCCACTCTTTTGCGGACGTTTTTGAGGTTATTCGGTACGACTCTTCGTATTCGTCCACGTTAATCTCGTTCCCGGGAGCAACCCCTAATCCGCCTTTTCCTTCAAAATCGAGATTCTTCAACCTTTTAACTCGCACTTCAATCCCATCCTTTTCGATCAACTTGAGTTCGTTCAAGGCGAGTTCCGGTAAATGGAAATACCTCTCCACGGTGGATTCGATCGAGCGTATCAAGGCGTTTGAATCGTACACGAACGCGACGTTTCGCTTCGTGTTCGACACTCGAACTCCTCCATTGGCTTCGGGAAAGAAAAACAATTCGACAAGAGCAGCTTTGCTTGAAACGACAAAAGGGCGGTCCTCGGCCACGTCTTGAAGGACAGATTTCGTCGACAACACCGCTAATAAAAGTTGTAACCAAACGAGCGGATTTGTCTTTGTTTTTGTCTTCTTCTTCGCGTATGAAAGGAGCATAGAGTTTGTATATATTAGGGGTGTTAATGTGTTCTAAATTTGTGTGGTACGAAGCAAACGTTTACATGCCTGAATCTCCAATATCTGACGCAACACACGTAACTGTTGCTAAAATAGCTTCATTTTGTATGGAATTTGATTTCGGTCACTCTACGCGGCCGATGTGTTGGCCATCTTCGGGAGTCTCAGTCTCTCGTACGACGCTCCTCTCTCTGCGCGAGAGCGAGCGAGAGAACGCTTTCGCCGCCGACGATACACGCGCAGTATTCAAAAGCCCCTCAAAACTCCGAGCTCCTCTACACCCTGTTGTTTGTTGTTCTCTCCCTTTCTCTTTTTGTTCTCTTCTCATCAAAATCACTTCTTCGGCGGTTTCGTTTTGCACGTGATATTGATCGTAGTATCCGCTTCGCTCTCGCTCAGAATCTCCGTTTGGCAGCTCAATCGATACCCTTTATTCAACTTTGCTTCCCCGAGTTTCTTTCTCTCCACCTCGGTCGGTGCGCTCAAAACATCTTTTCCATCGGTGGTAATAATCATCCCGCACGTCCCGCATTGGCCGTTTCCGCCGCAGTTGAGGAGTTTGTTGAATCCTTCGTAGATTTCAACTTTGTTTTCCAGCGCGAGATTTCGTAAGATTCCACTCGAGGATGAGGTTGAGATTTCCTTCCCATCCGGGTCGACGAATGTTATCTGCGCGGCTGAAACTGCTTTCAAGGACGACAATCTTTGTTGTTCTCGTTTCCTCTTCTCTTTGAGCGCGAGAAAAGGCTCCCGTTGCCGTCCAACCGACGCGGTAAAGTTGATGCTTCTGAACATCACGACGGGGAAAGAAATGACGAATCGAAACGTCATTTTACGCGCGTAAACATCATCATCGATTGCACACGAATGAAACGTTTCCTACGCGTCGAGAAAGAAGAGGAGGATACGACAGAGACCAACACCACCAAGAAGGCAAAAATCAAACGAAAATATCCATCAACTTTTCTCACGGTAAACGTGAACGGTTTACTCTCGAAAATCAATTCATCGGACAAATGGAAGGAAAAGCAAGCGTTGCTGACGTATTTACGAAGCGCAAACGCGGACGTGATTTCAATCACGGAGACGTGGATTCCAGGAAATGGATCGTCTGGAGGATCGTCGAGCAAGAAATATACGCAGCCGTATTCAAACGACGGCACGAATAAGAGCTACCGGGAAAGCGCGAACGGAATCGAATCTTTGCTCAATTCGAACGAAATTTTACGAAAATACGCGAGATATTATAACTGTTTCCATCAAAAATCCGCGGGCGTGTTGACGCTGGTGAACGCGGACGAGGTGGAGAAACCGAGCAGAGTGAGTTTATGTTTTACTAACGAAGAAGGAGGAGAAGAAGAGTGGCCTGGGAGAGTGATAGAGTGTCAATTCGGCGACGACGAGGACGCGAACAGATTGGTCGTTCTCTCGACGTATTCGCCGAATAACGGGAGCGGAGCGGAATCGCGAGAACGAAGGCGGAGGTGGGATGATTCTGTTTTGAAACGGTTGACGCAGTTGAGAAAAGAAGGGGTGGATTTTATATGGAATGGGGATTTGAACGTCGCCCCGGACGGAATCGACGTGAAGTTCGACGATATTAAAGCGATGGAGAATAAGAAAGCGTCGGATCCAGATTACGGCGTTGCGGGATTTACAAGGAACGAACAGAGACGGTTTCGAAAAATTCTCGAGGCGTCGGAGGCAAGCGACGCGTATCGAGTGGTGAACGGCGAGCGACGATCGTATACGTGGAGGGCGTATACCGTGAATAAAGTAGGCGGGAAGGTTTTTAATACCGTGAACCCCGGGATGCGTCTCGATTTGATGGTTGTTTCCAAGAACTTGAAAAGTAAAATCCAAAGATGTTATCACGCCACGGACGATTTACCGGATACCGAGGCGATGAAGATGCCCTTGGAAAAATTCTTTGGCTCCGATCACTGCGCGGTGCACTTAGAGCTCAAGAATATGGACAACGACAACAACAACAACAGTGAAGAAAACGAAGAGAACAAGAAAGAGACGAACGCCACGAAAGAAAAAGACGCGTCCGATCCCTTCGATCGAGGCCCCCGATCGATTGAGGCAATC
>JACLAA010005385.1_pt1 | contig 13867 bp, 8 predicted proteins | sample 8027891 | NCBI WGS metagenome assembly JACLAA01 (sample SAMN15724900, study PRJNA655200) | protist metagenome | isolation source: fluorescence activated cell sorting (FACS) single amplified genomes of... | place: Spain: Blaines Bay Microbial Observatory, Mediterranean Sea | collected 2016-01-19 | reverse complement strand
TTGACAGGTGTAGGTCGCCGACAGTCGACTAAATGCCAGCGCTCAAGCGAAGGAAGGGGGTCTGTGGTAAAATTCGAAAAATATAAACTCAAGAATTTACAGTTTGTATGTTTGCCAAGTGTCCTTGGGGAAGCGTCCGTACACTAGCGAGTGCCCGGGCCGGGAAGCGCCGAGTTAGCCGAGGAAATTCGCCCTTTAGTGTATATCTCTTTCATTTCAAGCCGCTACAAGCAGGATGTTCCCTGCGAGATTCATGACCAGCACTTGGCCTGAGATCGCATCATCTGTTAGCAGCGAGATGAGAACATTGTCGATGTTGGTCTCGAGGACAAGATTTCTTGGATTGTCCATTGTAGCAAGAGTCGCCCTGAGAATTTCAAGTAGGGTTTTCCTTGTAATTGCGCTGGTATATCTTTCGAGTTTGTGGCCGATTTCAAGAACAAATAGATACCTCTTTAAATCAGCTGACACATCTAGGAGCGCCCTTACAAAACGAGGAGATGTATTGCAAGCATCAAGTAGTGGTTCTAGAGCCTGTTCAAACTCCGCCCCATCCAATCTTTGAAAAAGAAACACAATTGACTTTGCACAATAGGGTTCAGACATCGCAGATTCGACTGAAATGTCGGCCTTAAGCCAAGAGCTCAGAGCAGCGAGTGCTCTTACACACCAGTAAGCTTCATCCAATAGTCGAACGTAAAGACGGACACCTCCGGCACGCCAGAGCTCTGCGGCAACATCGCCTTGGTTGTCACTGGCTGCCACATGACAGAGTTCACACAGAATGGCAAGAGCAAATTGTTTCAAATGCCTTCGTCTTGCAACACATGTAGCCAATAAGGTTGCAGCACCACATCTTGCAGCCCGAGCCAGCCGCGAACGATCGATGCGACACAGGTAGTACACAATTGGCACTAGCTGATCTTCAAGCTCGTCTCGACGAGGGACTAGTCTCTTTGTGAATCCATCACCTTTGACAGCGCCCACCTGGGCAACTTCGAGGACAACAACAACCGTCTCAATAGCTCCACAACTAGCTAATGAATCTAATGCCGCTGCACTTGTCATACTGATTGCCTTTAATGTTTTGAGCAATCCCACAGTGAGTTTAGCGTCAGCGTCCCCATCAGAGCCTTGCTCCCAGGCGTCTCGGACCCGCTGAGGAAACTCAGCCAGTACACCCAAGACTATGGTTGCTGTCTTCGATGCGGCAATGGCCTCCTTTACCACAGTATCTGCGTCGGAAAGGGCAGCAAGAGCATTAGCCATCAACTCTGCAGAATATCTGTCTGGGGAGGAGGAATTAGCGCAAAGATTTGCCTCTAGGGACGCAGCAAGTTTTGAAGGTGTGTCCCTCAATGCAAGTGCACGACAGAGAGCAGCCCTCGAGGGATTCTGTAATTGCAGTTTCACTGTCTTGACGTCGAGAGCTCGAACAAGAAATTCAACGCTGGCAAGAATAGCTATGCACTGAGAGCCAAGTCCTGCGGCCTTGTCACGTGGCATTAACAATTCGACAGCAAGCTGCAGGCCCCCACTGAATAGAAATACTCTCAGGCAAGGCCCTGAACAGCGCAGGCCAAAAATGTTCAAAACGGTGCCAAGTAGACCCAAAACTCTATCGTCAAGTTTGGTAATTGGTATCAGAGATGTGAGCACGGGTGCGATCCCCAAGGCCGTTAGTAAGTCTGCCGCGTTCGGAACAGCAAATAGGATGATGCGCAGCGCTTGGAGGACTTCAATAGCACATCCCTGTGATCTCAAAGCTTCAACAAGCGAAATTGCACCCAGCTCAGAGAGAATATGCTCTTCATCAACCATCGGTTTAACAAGTGTGAATAGTCTTAATAAGACCTGGTCACCTTTTTTAACAGACGCTGCAAAATCAAACAGGAGTTCGTTAATCTCCTCTTGCTTCTTCATGTTTCTGTCCCGCAAGTCATTGTGAACAAAATCTTCAGCATCTTCAAAGAAACCGACAGTGAACGGGTCTAAAACATCAGCCTTCGTGTCGAGAGAGGCCCCAAACTTGCTTCTTGACAATTCTCTACGCGAGCCTGCATCGTGTGGCTTAACATCCCACTTAGCCTCACTTGAAAATGAGTTGTTTAATGGCAAGACCTCATCCCTAGCACCTTGCCAGCCATTCCTCACTGGGCCATTTGGACAAGACACGGAGCCAATTCCATCAAAAATCTTGCAGACATCAAAGCCGTCTTCAATTTGATCTTCTTCATCTTCCCGATATTTCCTCAACGCCTGGCTGTCCGCAACTGCTGGTTTTAGGGTAGGTGCAACGACGCCAGCAGAATTAATATGCTCAGTTGAAACTGACTTTGACCCACTGGCGCCGCGACTTGTTCGTTGCAGCTCATCCTTGCCGTTAAGAGACGAAACATGGCGACTCGGCTGTTGTGAAGTCATTGGAACTGGGGGCTGGAGACAACTAGGAGGTGTCGCTGGGAATCCAGCAGCCTCGGAGGGGCTTAGCGGGGGTGCACGTTGCAGCCATGCATGACCCAGAAGTACTCGGGCATTAGCGCGCAACGCAGCTTCACGATTAAAGCATTGAAGTAAAAAGTCGCGCAGAGCCTCACTCGCACCAGCAGGAAGCCTAGGTACGTCATCTTGCACAATCCGAAACAGTGCTGCCATGGGTGCCAGATCGAAATGTGGAGGCTTTCCTGTTGTGAGCTCAAGAATCGTGCAACCAAGACTCCAGATGTCACAGGCCGCGGAGGGTGTTGCAGACATCTCAATGATCTCAGGTGCCATCCAGTAGGGGGACCCAACCATGTCATCATCAAGATCAGCACCTGCAAACGACGCTGCTCGTGCCTACATCAAGCCATTAAATTGCGTTAACATGGTCGCCTCTAAGCAACTCTGAAGGGTTGACAGCTACACCAAAATCTGCTACTTTTGCCACACCAGTTTTGGTTGTTAAGATGTTAGCCCCCTTGATATCTCGATGAAGCACACCTTGTGCGTGAAGGTACTCAAGCCCAAAGAGCACCTAACCGCAGTATTAGGCGAGGTGAATTATTGCGCTTAATACTAGCCTGGTTAACGTATGAACTACATACCGGCTCCGAGAAATCTCCAAAGAGCTTGCGCACAGAGGCCTACTAACATGGAACTTGTATTGAATGGCAACCGCGAAATTCACATACGAGGCTACCATTTTCCATGTATTCAAGAACGACATGCAGACCCTCGCTGTCATTTATAGCGCCCAAATATTTAACAATATTAGGATGGTCCAATTTGCTCAGAAGATCTACCTCTGTCAATACCGCCTTGATGTCATTGCTGCTTCTTTCAAACTTTTTGATAGCTACAAATGCGCCTGTCTCGCGCTGCCAAGCCTGATGCACCACTGCACTGCTACCTTGTCCAATGACCGCACCAAGACTGTAATTACCAACGAGATTTAGCGCCATCCACGCCGTTTCTCATAACAAGCCTCCTTTTGGCAACAGAAACATGAAAGGATGTAGTAAGATCTATCGTAAGATCTATCTCGCCGCGCATGAAGTATGCGCATGACTACCGAGAAAACCCGGTCCAGCAACTGGGTCCAGAGGTACGCACCTTTTGGAGTGCAGTGGCTGAAACAGTCCGCCGGGGAGCTACCCTTAAACCCGGATCATGCCTCTTGGAGATGCCTTAACCTCCCTTAAAGAGTTCAACATCATTTCTAGAGTTTAGGTTACGACTAGTAGTCGATTTAACATGGAGTCGACGGACGAGGGGTCCTTGTCTACACACCATCGATTTGGAAGTGGGACTGCAGATGCTATAGTTGCTGGGCTGAAAGAAGAAAACTCACGATTGCGCGAGGGTTCGCTTCGGAGGCTTTATTCCATTGTTGACCGATGCTGGTCAGAGATCTCGGACGCGATACCCCTGATAGAAGAGCTCAGTGAAGACGATACCTTTAGATCGCATGAACTTGCCGCGGCAGTTGCGAGCAAGATATTTTTCCACCTTGAGGAGTATGATGATGCGCTCCGACTTGCTCTTGGAGCTGGAAATTTCTTTGACATTGATGCAAGGACAGAGTATGTTGAGATGTTAATCTCAAAATGCATGGATACTTATATCCAAAATCATCAAAGCTCTCCCATCGGCATACAATCACATGACCTCGATCCACGTCTTGCCAATGTCATTGAACGCATGTTTCAACGTTGCTATGCTGATGGCAAATACTTTCACGCAGTAGGAGTGGCACTTGAAGCGCATCGTCTAAATAAGGTAGAGGAAATTGTAACTCGATGTCCACTGGGAGACCGACATGCTCTATTCTCTTACGTTTTGGAAGTTATTCCCTCTGTCACTGCTACCTGCGCATTTCGACAGCTAGTAGTTCGTACGTTAGTGACGCTGCATCCATTATTGCCGTCGCCTGATTACATATTTCTTTGCAGCGCACTTCAGTACCTTGGAGCTTCAAATGAGGTTCAAGATCTTCTACTTAAGCTGGTCGATGGAAAAAATCACCACGAAACACTCCTCGGATACCAGCTCGCTTTCTTGATTGCTAAATCAGATAATCATAGATTTATTTTTGACATTGTATCAAAACTGCGGGATCCTGCTGGCTCATCAACACTCAATGATTTACACCAAAATCATATATCCCACCTTATCCGAATCATGGACACAGATGGTTTAGCTAGTAAAATATCCTTGGATTTTATGAGCACAAGGTCCCGAACTGACACTCTGATATTTAAGGCAATTAAGGAATCCATTGACGGTAATCGAAACTCTGTGTTGCACAATGCAACAGTGATTTCGCACAGTTACGCAAACGCCAGCACAAAAGACACTGCGTTTTTGCGCAATAATTTGGATTGGATGGGCAAAGCATCAAATTGGGCAAAATTTATCGCCACCTCATCAATAGGAGTCATTCATCAAGGCCATGTGGAGGAGTCAATTCGCATCTTGCAACCTTACCTTCCGCAAACACCTGCATCTAACTCACCGTTTTCAGAGGGTGGTGCCTTGTATGCACTTGGCCTGATTCACGCAAATAAGGCGCAGTTGAGCACCTCAGCTGCGGTTTCGCGCCTGATAGATGCCTTGCATAGCTCAGGGAACTCCGAGCCATTGCAGCACGGGGCATGCCTTGGCCTTGGGTTGGCAGCAATGTCAACTGGTAAGGCACAATACTATGATGAACTGCGTACTGTGCTCTACTTTGACTCCGCCATCGCAGGTGAAGCAGCTGCCTACGGTATTGGTTTATTGTTACTAGGGCATGGTGACGAGACACTGCTTTCTCAGAATGCAATCTCGGAATTGTATTCATATGCGCATGAGACTTGTCATGAAAAGATCATCCGTGCAGTGGCACTTGCGATAAGCCTTATTGTTTGTGGAAAGGAAAAAGCCGCGGAAACAACTATTGAGATGCTATTGCGAGACAGAGATGCCATAATTCGGTATGGGGGCATGCATGCAATTGGTCTGGCGTATGCCGGCACAGCCAATAATCAAGCTGTCAAACGTCTCCTTCATGTGGCAGTCTCTGACGTATCTGATGATGTCAGGCGTGCCGCAGTAACCTGCTTGGGTTTCGTCCTGTTTCGAAATCCAAAACGAATTTTAGCACTTGTGGGATTACTACTAGAAAGCTTCAATCCGCATGTCCGGTATGGAGCATGCATGGCAATCGGACTTTCGCATCCGGCCTCAGGGGACGTTGATGCTATTGCATTACTTCAGCCCTTGCAGACGGATGCTATTGATTTTGTACGTCAGGGGGCTCTCATGGCAACAGCATTGGTAGTGATGCAACAATCCAGCGCGCAGGTGCATATGCTAGGTTCTTTCCGGAATAAAATCACAGAACTTGTCAAAGACAAATACCCTTCAACACTCACAAAAGTAGGTGCAATCATAGCGGCAGGTATCATGGACGCTGGTGGTCGTAATTGTGCGGTGGCATTGCAGTCCTCCAGTGGGTTTTTGAAACACAGTGCATGCGCGGGCATGGCTCTGTGGGTACAAAGTTGGTACTGGTATCCCATGTTTCACTTTTTTTCTCTAGCTTTAACGCCCACTGTCCTCATTGGTCTAAATTCAAATTTTGACATGCCCACTGATTTCTCTGTAATTTGTTCAGGATCTCCTGATTTGTTTGCATATCCTCCTCTGACAACAGAAAAACAAGAAACAAAGAAGGAACGAGTTGCAACTGCCATTCTCTCAACCACGTTGAAACACAAAGTGAGAGAAAAGGCAAAAGATAAACACAAGGCGTCTTCTTCAGCATCAGATCCAGATGCAACTTCAATCTCGTTGTCAAATGCAGATCTCACTAGCCCTCAAGAACCACTAGACGCTTGTGCTCAAGTCACTGTAGGAAGTTCGTTCAGGTTGTCAAATCCGTCGCGGTTAACTCAGATTCAGATGAAATCCTGCAAATTTGACCTGGAACAGCGTTTCGTTCCTGTTGCCACTACAATCAAAACGCATGGTATCATCATGCTTGCAGATCGAGAGCCCAGCACCATGCCTCAAATTACAAGGTTTCATGATTTCGCTCGGGCTGTCAATGAATCTGCTTTACCCACGGCATTCGAATGGCCATATGGACTGCTCTAATCGCCTTTTTCTGGTGTGTCCCATGCGCCCGAATGACATTGTGGGACGCGGCACGAAACGCCACCTTGACGAACGTTGCGTGCGCCACTAGAATGCCCAGACCAAATCATCTTGCCCGCCAATCTCAGTCACGTCCAGCTCCAATATCAATTATCCGCTTACTAATTAGAGCTTCGTCCCTTTAGAGAGATCCTAGGGAGATCCATCAGTATGATATTTGGGGTTCCCGAAACTTCTGTGCGGCTCCGTGGTTTGGACCCCCGGGCCGAGATCCGCGAACTCCCAAGCAGTCGCATGGGAGACCATGATCTCCATAGCGAATATAAACGCAGTCCCGTCCCCTACAGCATGACCTAGGGAGGCCTCACCGACCCCCTTCGGAGGCTTCATGCGAAAAAGCCCCCTCGTTTGGATCGATCAAGACTTAGTCAGTACCTGGGCCGAGGCCGTCCATAGTGCGATGTCCCCTAATTTGAGATTGAGCTCCCTGCCACTATCCGCCGGCACGCGTCGGGACCGGTCGGGACCGGGCTGATGGGGAGGGGTTACTTTCGCGGTGAGACGCAGTTGCGAAGTTGCCCGTCCTGGGGATAGCGTACGGGTATTACAGGCGCCTTCGGGCAGATCTTCGGGCTGAAAAATCAAACTCGCCTCTATGCTGGTAATTTGGTCTCCCAGAGGCCCTTGGGTACCTATGGCGTGAGACGGATGCACACGCGCGGCCGGGTCCCCGATGGGCTGCCAGATAGATCGCCTGAAGCGGCACGAAACGCCACCGTGACTGGCGCGACATTCGCGGGCCAAAATTCCCAGATCAAATAGTTTCGCTTGTCCGTTTCGGTCAGGTCCTAGAGGGGCGAGCAGGCCCCCTATTCTCGATTTGCCGGAGGCCAAGGCGTCTAGTTATGGAAATATGGCAAATATAAATATTAATGGGTAGCTATCAATATAGGAGGGGCTTAAGCACCAAAAATCAATATAGACAGGCGTTAAAGGGTAAATTTTAATATGGGGAAGCCTTAATGTCAATATAGAGAGCGACTTTGCAGACACCCCCAATTTCGAGCCCGCGTGCGCGCATAAGCCCAATTTGATAAGTAGCCATATGGCGATCTCATAGGATGTCGGTCGCCGACTACACCGTATTCGGGGAGATCGTGGCCGGAAGTAAAATTCTGGTTGCTGAATATCCTTCAAAGCCTGGAGGGTGTGGTATTTGGTACAAATTGCCAAATGGAAACAAGCAAACTGCTTTCCCCAAGGCAGAGCTAGAAGCCTTTTTTAGAAGCCAGAATTTGGACATAGAAATCCAAGTGAATGATGGTACTGAATTGGATAGGCAATTGATTTGGACAGATGAGGGTTTTACTATTCCGTTCTCACACATGTTCGTTATCCCTGGCGCCGGCGGCGAAGATTCGGAGGGCTACTGGATAGATGAATGCTTTGCGTCTATTGAGGGTACACTAACTTTATGTTCACAGTTCACATTTTTGTCATAGATTGGCAGATGCGCAAATATAAACGATGTGATGATGATGCGCAGCCCGCCGAGGAAGAGCCCGGAGCTTTTGCCCCCCCCGATGATGAGTTAGATGAGAGAGCTCAAGGATCGCTGGATGGAGATGCATCAAATGATGGAAATGAAAACGTAGATGATGCACCTGGCAATGATATATGGGCAATACCTCCTCGCATACTGCAAGCGCCTGCACCAGCTCCAGCTCCAGCTCCCGCACCAGCTCCAGCTCCAGCTCCAGCTCCAGCTCCAGCCCCTGCGGAAGGATCTGAATATAAGCGACTAAGGAGCCTAGATAGAAAAAAAAAGATGGAACCGTTCAAGGATGACCTCGAGCTCGAGCCCCCATACGCCGAGCATGTCCCGAGGGACATTACTGACCCACGTGGTGCACAGGTGGAGAAAGGACTTGGTGTCAAACATCGAATTCAAGCTCATGCCTTACTAGTAGCTGCCGAATACCTTGATATTATGGGCTGTCGCAGAAAAAAGTAAGTCGCTTTTACTGGTATTCCCGTGCTAACTTTTGCTTGCATAGGCATTCTATTTTTGCTAATTTTATATCTGTGGGCTGTGCATGTGGAGACAGAGAATGTTGCCTCGTTACCTTCTAGCAAAACTACGCTCAAGACACTTAATCTAGCCCAAGTACGCGTATTAGTTGGTCCATATGTGAGAGCAGTTCTTGGTGACTCATGGTTATCACGCTTGGTTGAAGCTGCAAGATGGGTCAAGATGGGCGGGACTCCCGAGCAGGCCCTTCAAAATTTGCTTCCCTTGGCTGAAGCAGCGAGAGGTAAGGGCTGGAAAGTAGAGATTAAGACACAGACAGCTGAAGAGATGGTGCAGACTATGAAGGCACATTGTAAAGCGGCCCACAAGTCTAAAGACGGTCCTTTCGATGAAACCAAACTACCAAAAGTGGATCCTGGTAAACTATACATCACAGATATCTTTGTGTCTCCCCCTTGGGCTCAACAAGCATTTGACAATATGGCACATGTATCAAACACTGACTACGCTTTTACTAACAAATGGCCTGAAATGCAGTAAACGCCAGTGCCATCATGTACACACTTCTCTTGGTATAATTTTAATTCTTGCATAGGAGGGCAATCAATGGGGTCAGAGTGGCTCTTGATGCTGATATGCAGTGTGTGGAATTGGCCAATACGCTACAATTCGATAATGAAGGCAAACGAACGTGGAAGAGCTTCAATGAATTCACGAAAGCGTCCATATTCGGCTGGGATGAGGAAGAACAGATTGACATTACTGATATGCACAAGAGTCACGCAGAGGTCTATAGTCTTTTGGCTTTACGCAGTTTTTACGACAAATTTCACTTGACGAAGAACGTTGCTGAAAGACACGGGAAAACTGGCAAGGACGCATTTTTAAATGCATGGCATGCTACTAGCTTGGATGAGCTAGAGGAAGCAAAGCGTGCCTTTACTCCAGCACTAGCAAAATACCTCGGCCGTTTTAGTGACCCAGAAATTTACCCTGCTGCATGTCCGGATCTTGGCAAGCGCTTGTTAGGGTCTGCAGTCGAAGGTCTCAATGGTGGTAATAGGCGAGTAGGTGTGAGAGATTTTCATCCGGCACATTGGTTACGAGAAATAATGGAGCTTATGACAAAGCGGGTCGTTGAGAACAAGCGTAGAGCCATTGCATGTGTTGCCAGTGGCCAGCCATTACCACCAAAAGGGATGCAGGCAGGGCATGATGAGCGACAACATGGGAATGCTATACCATCTCAAGATGTCGTGATTTCTGAAGATCGAAAAACGTGCACTGTCCGTGATGGTAAAGGAACTCACAATGTAGACATTGATAAGTTGAAGATGATGAATCCAGCTCTTGCTTGTCCTTGTGGCCTAGGTCTGTTGAGCGGTGTAATGTGCAGGCATAGCATTGCTGCAGCGAAAGCAATGTGTGTGCGGTTTGAGAGCCTTCTGCCTGTATATGATACTACTGCTGGGTATGCTCAGCAGTATGCAGCTGTGGTGGATCACGCCTCACATCTCCCTTCAGCGGCAGACATCGAAGCACATAGTGATCTGGCAAAAACGAACCTCGCTTTTGTTCCTTGGTTCAAAGATCCAGTTGGCAGGCCAAAAAAGGACAAAAGAATTCAATCTGCACTTGAGCAGTCTACCAAAAAAAAAAAAAGAAGCACGCAAAGATGCTCCAAATGTGGGTCAACGACATGCAATGGTGCTAATAGGTCGAAGCACTATAAAGAAATATGCCCTTTCAAGCAAAAAAAAAAGGATTGATGAGCATTTAGCAATTGATGAGCACTGGGCTGGGCTGGACGCTCGGACGCTCGGACGCTCGGACGCGCGGACGCGTGCGCATCCGCGCACTTGGGTGCTATATAAACCCCAAAGACGCCTCTTCATAATTTGAAATTATCTCAATTTTTTGGGGGGTCCTATGCAACTACGTGACCAGGTTGTTAGAGTGGCTATAAAATAATAGCTCGAGCCCCAGGTCAGGGGCCGTGCAAAATCAACGAGCCCGACCCGGACCCCAAGAGAGATACAGGGACCGCTCCGTGTCATTGGCAGACATTGCGGGCTGGCTGGGCCTGCTCCAAGGCCAGTTTGGGAGCACACTGAGGCTCCCATGAGGCTGCTGAGACTCAAAATAAGCTTGGACCGGCCCAGGAGGCTCCGTAAGCGCCCCCCCGACCAGGGCCGACTTGTGGCAATGTACCCCGCCGCCGGAAGCCACTTGATCATTAAAAGTCGATTTTAAAAATAAATGTACTTATGAGGCTCGCGCATCCCCCTGCAGCTCGAGACCCGGGGCCGTGCAAAATCAACGAGCCCGACCCGGACCCCAAGAGAGGTACAGGGACCGCTCCGTGTCATTGGCAGACATTGCGGGCTGGCTGGTATTATGGACTGCTGGCATACATGTGGTCCAGCGCAGCCAAAAGCAGCAGTTCACAACAAGGCTGCCCTAAAGCTCCTGAGGGAACGATGTTGAGCATCAGGTGTAGATTCAGCCGTTTCGCAGGGCTCTAGGCAGCCCTATACCTGGCCCAGCGCTGCGCCTGCATACGATTAATTAACGACAGCCCGCCACTATAGCCATTCAAGCACAAGCAGAGCAACCTCACGATTCCCTGGGACACGACCCATTACTAGACATTGACCAGAAGGTTTGCCAGCGAACCCAGCTGGGCCGGCGGTGCAACGCGTACTGGCAGCCCCGTTATGCAATTCGTGTGGATAGTAGCGCAGTCCATAGACCCAATGATTATAGGCACGGAGCCATGATAGTTGCACGCGTAATATATATCGCAACCAAGCATCAGTAAGCCCCCCAGCTAGCGCGGCGGACGCCGCGCCCTACTATTGATGACGTTTGCGAGCCCACAAACGCTGTGGAGCCTCTATAATGTCCAAGAAGCGAAAGCACGATGCCTTAGCATTGCCAGATCGCGCGCTCACCGCGACGGGACGCTTGAACCCAGGTATCGCAGTCTCCAATATGGTCAGGTCTTAAACTGCATATGTCAATATGGAAAGCGCTTACGTAGCATATGTCAATATGCAGAACTTCTCAAATTGACATTTGCTAGATAAGGTTTCTTATATTGACATTAATTCTTTAAGTCATGTCTATATTGATTAAATTGGTTTAAGGACTTGCTATATTGACTATTTCCCAATAAATAATAATAATTACCTAATAAATAAATAAATAAATAAATAAATAAATAAATAATTAAGGAAGGAATATCCTAAAGGAAAGGACATACCTAGGTAGGTAATAATTAAGGAAGAACTCGGGGTTTGGATTGGGTTTGGTGTGACAAATTGACAATGGTGTCACCCCCGTCCGGGCCCAAAATGTGCAATTCATTTTACGTCTAGTAGTATTACCTACCTGGAAAGTTCCCTCCCGGCGCGCCCTAATCATCCTCGGATTCAGTCGTCCAACGCCGAATTGGAGTCCCGAAAAGATTTTGCTGAACCAAGGCTGCCCGAGAAGGTACCGAAGCCAAGGGTCCGTCGCTGATATCATGTGCGGCGCGCCGCGACAGAATGCATGCGCAAAAAAGACATGGATAGGGTGCATGCGCAAATATCATAAGGAACACACACGTAGCGACGCCTCGCGCGTGCGTCAGCAGCAAAGCCCCGCTTCGCACACCTCAAAACCAACGTACGGCCAATTCCTATGGGGCTACCCTACTCCCCTCATGAGTTCAAGTCCCTAGTCCTTAGCATAAGCACAACAACATTTTGCGACAAGACTCTCAAGTCCAGTATGTACCGGAATGTGGCAAGCTAGAGCGTCAATCTAACGCAGGGCAGGATTTCTCGTGCCAAGCTACTTTTACACATGCCCCGATCGCTTTTGCTCTACAGTAACTTGCCTATTTTGTGAGCGCCAAGTTGGGGGCCATATTTGAGCAATCAAGACTTCATTATTGGAAATAACAGAAAGCGTAAAGTGACCCTCCATCTCAGCTTGGAAGGCGCCGACCAATATAACATAGACACCGCGATCTAGACAATCCACACAAGTCTCAATGACACGTTCGCGTCTTGCCCGGCCCGTCGAGCTAATTAAGTTGTTCTTTTCTAGCTTGGTGATACGATTGACACGCCTGTGATCTCGCCGTGTGGCACGGCAAATGTAGCTGGCTACAGGTAACATCGCGGCATGGCCTTTCGTGTGAACCTGTTTAACAGACACGCGCAGTGTGGTGGGTCGATGAATAACAACAGAGTATTGGGGGTTACGTTCAACCTCACAGCATGGATTATGCCGTGAGGGGAGACCGGGCGCCGTGTTCTCACGATTGTCAGGATAACCACAACTCCACTCCCCAGATAGGCACTTTCTCTTCCAACACAAAGCATTTTCTGAATAGTAGTGGCATATAAAAATGCATCGGAATACACTACAAAACTCATCAAATGACATCCAGAATGTATGGGGCTCTAAGCCGTGAAATAACTTGTTGCGCAGGCGTTTTGTCCAGAGAGTGGATGAGTGCGACCATGCACCTCTGAAAATGTCCCTGTGGCCAGCAGGGTTGCGCAGCTTGATCAATTTGTGCCTTTCCGGAAACACATCGATGATGTCATAAATAGTATATGTTGCTCCAAACATAAGTCCAGAGAGATGAAGCGACAATGCAGCATGCTCAGCTGGAATAGCACCAGCCCCCAGAATGTAGTCACTTTGATGCGAGCGCAGGAGATTACCCCAAAGTGCTCGTTTGCCAAAGCCACGAGAAGCCTGTGCGATGTGCAGGCACTCAGCACGATTTCCAGTGAATAGCTCAAGCCCTTGATGAACGAATCCACTCTCGATGGCACCATAGCTGCCATAGTATTTGGCGACACCCTTTTCTAGGAGGGACAGCCAAAGCTCAGCCATCTCAGAGACGTGTGCGATAGCAAAACCCGCACAGTCCTTGTAACGTTCTTTATAGGTCTCTAGTAAGATTGCATCTAAAGAAGCAGCCACATCGAGCTTCAAATTTTGGTCGACGCAGTCAGGATACTGAAATGAGTTCCGTTCGCGCCCAAATGCGTCAAGGGCAACAAGTGCATCAATACCACTGCCACCTGAGCCATCGCCAAGCATTGGAAGCGCATCATCTACAACCACGGCTTCCCACTGACCGTTAGCAAATAATTGGAGGCCAAATGCTCCGACGGCAGAGTCATATACGATGCTGCCTTCAAGATC
>JACLAA010003665.1_pt1 | contig 13868 bp, 11 predicted proteins | sample 8027891 | NCBI WGS metagenome assembly JACLAA01 (sample SAMN15724900, study PRJNA655200) | protist metagenome | isolation source: fluorescence activated cell sorting (FACS) single amplified genomes of... | place: Spain: Blaines Bay Microbial Observatory, Mediterranean Sea | collected 2016-01-19 | reverse complement strand
TTATTTACCGTTGAAGAGCACTTGCGTATCGTCGCGCAACCCGCGGTGCGGAACTTTTGCATGCATATTTTAGCTCTGACGGAGTGCAGAATCGACGAAGCGACGTGTGAAGACGTGCAGAAATTACTCGACTCTCTGCAGAAAGAATTCGGTGGTAGTAACAAGGCGAATATTGAAGCGCTGTGCGACGCCATGGAGAGTAAACTGTTCGAGTTGAGCAAGACGTTGGTGAGCGGTTGGAGAGGCAAGGCGATCTTTTCTGGGATAGAAGACGGCAATGGCGACGACAATAACATCAATAGTAATAATAATAGTACGGATTTAGAGGCAATTTTGGATTACTTAATTGCGACGACGTGCCACGAGTGCATAGAAAACGTGTGCGTGAAACTCGACGAAGAGACCAATATCGACATCGTAGTGTTTCCGAGACTTGTTCGGTTCGCGAGGAATTCAGCGTTGAAACTCGGAGGAGAGACAAATCCATACTCGCACGAGTTGAATAGATTTTCGGAAAAAGTATCTCAAGCTTTGAAGCGAGGATTGGCGACGATTGAAATTAGCGAAGTGATTGAAAATGAGTTGCCAGCGGTGTTGCGAGCGTACAACTTGCGATTTCTGAGAGATTTGAAGAAGAACAAGCATTTGAGAATAAGCACCACTGGTAATGCTAATGGTAGTAGTTCTCATGGAAATACCACTAGTCATTTTAGCAACGATAGCAATAGAAGGAGAACATTTACGGGTGCGCACGGCTCGCTCTCGCTTAACGATGTGGCGTCGTTACCGTCGCAGTCGCCAGAGAAGCGGAAGAAAAACAAGAATAGTGGCGGAGGAGGTGGATACTTTTTTGGTCTCGTCGGTGGTGGAACAGACACAAACACCAGCAAAAATAGGAAGCGGCAACGTAGAGAAGAAGAAAAGAAAGCTTTTGAGACCGTCCGAAGTCAAAAAACGGCGCTGGATGCGCAAGACGCTTTACTCATCTCTTGGATTCGTTCGGCGTTGGAGGTTCGTGAGGATTTCTTTGACGAAGATGATTCAGATTCTTCTGACGATGACGACGATAGCGACGATGGTGTCCGTGGTAGCAGTGCAGCGCCGTCGACAGCACCATCGTCGTCCGTGGCGATTCGGAGCGGATTGGTGCTCACCGGGTCCCAAGTCGTCAAGGACTGGCAACGTGAGGATGGCTTCACTTTGAAAAGGCGATGTCGAACTTCAAAACCAGATTTTTTATCGAAAGATGGCGACCCGGTCGACGAAGACGATGATACGGACATTTGGACGACGGAAAATTTATCCACGGGCCCGTTTCAAGCGCACTTCACGCGAGCGCTTTCCAGCTTAGAGAACGCTTTGCGAAGAGCGAAAACGTGTAAGACAGAGGCAACTTCCGTGGCTTCGGCGGCGAGGGTGATATTGGCGGCTTCCAGAACAGCTCGCGGTGGCGAAGAATTGGAGTTATGCACGAGTTTGTTCGGTGATCCGCCGTACTTCGCCGTTTTAGGTCTCAATTCGAGAGAATACGACAATAAGCTCGACCTCGGTGGTCCTCCGGTTGAGATTTTTGTGGAAGAAAATCGGGTCACGGTGCAGTGTCGCTCGGTGTATGAGATTACCAGACATCCGATTGACGATGACGATTTTGCCAATGACGATGCCCTTTTCATGCCCATACCATGGTGCGCAATCGCAATATCGTACACTACAATCCTCGAAACGAACCCGCTCGATGGCATATTGGAAGTAAAACGAACGCGGTGCGGTCTAAACAAACGCGTTTCGCAAAAACGCCTCAACCGTTTTTTACGCAACAAACATACTGGAACAGGCGGTAAGAGTGTTACATCTGCGAACGTAAACGATAACAATAGTAATAATAATGAAGACGACGAGGATAAGGAGGAGGGGAAAAGGAAATCGAAGAATATGAATACTAAAAGTTCTAATAGTGCGGACAGCTCCGATGGTGGTGGTATATTGAATTCTTTGTTTAGCGCCGTGTTCAACTTTTAATTTTAACCAATATAATAATCGTGAGGTGGACAACATGATATGAAACGAGTTTTACCTTTTTCCACCAACACACCCCTCTCCCTTCTTTCTGTCCAAAAACTTCTTTTGTCTTTTGCATTCTTCAGAGTCTGTCGTTAACTTTCAACCCCGTTTACACGTTTTGAGGAGAAGAGTTTTGAGAAGAGTAAAAGAGAGAGAGAGTGCGCGAAAGAGGAATCGTCGAGGAAAACCTCCGGTCAGAAAAAGAAAAAAAAGAAGAGAAGTCAAATAGTCCCTTCTGCCTGAGGAGGAAGAGGAGGATCGCGTTTGTCTCCCTATTTCTGAGAGACGTCGACGTCTTTTCATTTTTTTTTGGAAGGAAGGTTCTTTCTCCTCAAAAAGTGCGGGAAACGTTCGGTCGTCGCACGGCACACTTTGGAAGAACGCACGCTTTGCGCTGACCACGATCGGAGGAGGATGGTCGGTACCTCCCCCTCTCCATCCGGGGATTCCTCGACGGCGGTATTGTTGAAAAGAAGAGGGGTGATGATCACGTCTAAAGCTCAGCCGTGTGAACTCATGCGGAGAGTTGCGTTGCCATTGCAGAAGAAAAAAGTCATCCCGAAGGAAGAAATCGACGGTGAGGTGGAGGAGTGTGAAGGAGGAGGCACCAGGAAGACGACGACGACGATTGAAGAAAAAGCAGAGAAAAAAAAAGGGACCACCACCGTTGACGGCGGCGAGGGAGACGAGAAAGAGAAAGAAAAAGAAAAGGGAGAGAAAAGAACAGACGAGAAGATGATGAGCGCGACGGCGATGGAACGCGCGTACGTTAAGAATTTCAGCGCGGACAAGTTTTGGTTCTCCATAGATGGAAAAGTGCACAACGGGAAAGCGCTAAAAAAAGCGATTCCTCTCGGGACTTTTTTCGAGTTTGCAAAAGAGGGCCTCACGCGAGACACTTGGAAGCACTTGGAAAATGAAGGCAAAGCAAAGAGTTTGATACGAACGGTACCAGATAAGTGCCCGAATAAAGAACTATACGCGGAGTTTGTGTTGTTACGATTAGTGGAAGTGTGCGAAGTCGCGCAAACGACCAAGAAAGGGTGGACGGATAAAGGATGGGCACAGTGTCGCTTCGAGTTGGTACCAATGTTTGGGAGCCACTTGCGCGAAGGCGAACGCGACGAGCTTGTTTTGAATATTTTGGTAGAAGCAGCGTTCCACATATTGAGAGTTTCAAAATTAGCGCCTTCGGATGGTACTGGTTTAAAGATACACATGAGGTACGATGGATTTCGCTCGCCGGTGGGACACAGACTCGCGCTGGAGGACGGTGTAAGCGACGGGACGCCAGATATGGACAAGCAACAAAAGAAAATAGAAGAAGGCGAAAGTTTGACAAAGAACAAGATGAATAAAAAGAGAAATCAGGCGTCGATAGTATCAACAAAAGGCACGGGTACAGCGAAGGTATCGCAGCGCTCGCGCAAATCGTCTCTCTCGAAGGGAACAAAGGAGAAAGAGAGGAAACGCGCATCGCCGGTGCAGAAGCGCCGTAGTCCACCACCGCCACCAGTAGTAGTAGTAGTAGCAACAGACAACAAATCGCGACCATCGTTAACAGCGGGTCCGCACAGTTCGTCGCAAGAACATTCCAAAGAAGGTGGTAGTACGAATTGCTTGAAATCATCGTTTGGTACTGAAGCAGGACCGGGGACGGCAGCGGCGGCGGCGGTGACTGCAGCTAAAACGATGAACCGATCAAAGTACAGTGGAGGGAATAGAATCGAAGCTCCGAGCATCCTCTGGGATCTTAGCGATGGTGACGATCATAACGAGTGTAATACGCGAAAGCGAGCTATACCGCGCCAAGACAATGCTACGTTGTTTGAAACAACAACTCGACGATTGGCAGATCGAATCGATTTCTCCAAGAAAAAGCGACCGACGACAGAGACTGAAAATGAAAGAGAAAATTCTCCAAAGAAGCCACGAACTCCTGCCAACACGATTTTGGAACCATCAAGCCCGAAGGGTCGTCAGGACATGAAAGATGTCGGGGACTCTGCGTATCAGACAGTATTGCGCGCGCACGTAGAAAAGACAAGGACGAAAGCGTCGAAGAAGAATGCGGGAGATGCGAAGAACTCAAATGGGTCGAATTTGACCGAACAGTTTGATAACAGTCTGGATTTCGATAAAAGTACGGAGGAGAACGACGATGACGACGACGCGAAAGGCGAAAGTACGGAAGAGGACATTATTGAGACCGACGTCGAAGATCACCACGCTCTAAATAAGAGAAGGCAACCTTCCCTTGCTTCTCAACAAGAACTGGCGCGCGAGAAGGGGGAAGCGCTTTGCGGTCGCGGTGCTATACGAATACACACCATGGAAGAAGTTCTCGGAAGAGTAGAAAAGAAACCTTCGTATGCGAGGCGACCATCGATTAGAGAGAAGCGCACGCAACGCGATCAACTCCCAATGACGAAAAAGGTTGAGAAAGAGGTGGCGAACCTTCGGTCGAAGCACAGAACGGCGAGAAAAATAGCAAAGCCGTATCACAATCGAAGGAAATCACCACCGCTTCCAGAGAAGGTTTCACCCATTCTTCCTATCGAAAAAATTTCCCGTGATGATGTTGCAGTCGATGCGCTCTTGGCTCTGAACGGCAATACAAAAGCTTCTTATGAAACCACCATCGTCAACAACTCCACGAACACCGCCTTTAGTGGGGGCGCGAAGAACATCGTTCAGGTTGGGATCAACGATGCCGTGCAGTATTCCGACGCCGAACACCGCGTGCAAATACAAACAGACCGTCTTTTATTCTTTGAATCGCAAAAGAACACTTTTCGGAACAAAGCAATTGTGAGAGCGATCACTCGGCGTGAGAATAAAGCTGTATCAACTGCTTTTTTATCGAGAGGCTTTACGGTCGACATGGACAGTAACGAAGGCGCATTTATACGAAATATGCTGGAATTCGCAAACATGAGCAGATTGCACATGGACGCGAAGCGTGTCCTTTGGGAGTGGAAACGCTGTTTAGATGAGTTGCCGGTGACTAAAAGTCAGCGCCAAACGATGGAGCAATTTGTGAGTTTGAGAATTCAAGGCGAGAGGTCAAAGTGGCCCAATAAAGAAATACGCCATTTTGATTCTTTCCTGAGGAATGACGGAGAGTATTGGAACTTGATGACCGTGGAGAAATGCGAAACAGTGGCAGAGATAGTTGCGTATCGTGCTTATGAAAGGGCGTTGAGGACTCCGGAAATGCTTTTGGAGATGAAAGTCTTAAGATCACTCGTCGTCGAGTATGAAAGCGACTTGCAACGTCTGAGAGGCAACGCTGACATTCTAGAGCAGATTCGGTATGATTACAACACGAGGATTCTGAAAATTTTAAAAGACATAGATAAAAGCATTTACTAAGTACACAGGATACCATGGTTCCTATGATAGATAGTAGAACTGTAAGAATAGATAAAGAATTCAAAGAGACAAAAGAAAGAGAGAGAGAGAGAGGGCTTTGCATGAAAAGCGATTGAACCCTTTTGAAAGCACATTTGAAATAAAATATGTTGTACAACATCAGAGAATAAACAAAAAAACTTTTTATCATCTCTTCTTCTTCACTCTTGAGTGTGTTATTATTGCGTTCCCATCTTCATCAATTCTACAGTCGATGGCGATTCCTTCATAGCCGCTTGCAGTTGCGAATCCCACATCTTTCTATACTTCCCGTTCACGTCGGCGTACAACGTTTGGTGATTGCCGCTTTCAACAACTTCGCCTCCGCTCAATACTAAAATCTTATCAGAATCCATAATTGTCGATAATCTATGCGCGATGACTAAGTTCGTTCTACCTTGCGCCGCTACGCGAATGGCATCCATGATCTGATTTTCGGTGTGCGTGTCTAAACTCGACGTCGCCTCGTCGTACACCATAATCGGCGGGTCTTTCAAAAGCGCTCTCGCAATGGCCACACGTTGTTTTTCACCCCCGGATAATCGCAAGCCTCTCTCTCCGACTAACGTGTCGTACCCAGACGGTGTTTGGTTGACAAACTTCTCAAATTGAGCCGCCTTTGATGCTCTTTCCACCTCTTCTCGAGTCGCCACATCGCCTTGACCAAGTTTCCCAAATCCAATGTTGTATTCGATGGTGTCGTTGAACAAGACGCAATCTTGCGGCACGATGCCAATGTTCAATCGCACCGAGCGTTGCGTACATTTCGCCACATCTTGTCCATTGATTAGAATTCGACCGCCTTGTATGTCATATAGTCTATACAATAACTTAGCGATAGTAGACTTACCGGCTCCGGATTCGCCAACTAACGCCAACTTTTGCCCCGGCTCGACGACGAACGAAACGCCTTTCAAGATTTTCCGATCTTCCTTCGGATCGTACGAAAAGAACACGTTTTCGTATTCAATCTTTGCTTGCGAAGGATTCGCCAAGACTAAGTCTTTCGCGTCATCTGCGTCCGCAACCTCTTGATTTTCACCCATCAATCTAAACATCGCCTCTACGTCAACCATGCACTGCTTGATCATTCGATAGTACGTGCCCAAAAAGTTCAAAGGCACGTACAGTTGCAAGATGAATGTATTCACCAGAACAAAATCACCAATTGTCATCTTGCCATCGACGACTTGTTCCGCGGCTAATCCCATACTCGCCGTAATACCTACGGTTATAATCAGAGCCTGTCCTAAATTCAAACCGGCTAAAGATTGGGTCGTCTTCAGCGTCGCCTTTTGCGTCTGTTTCAGCGCTTCGTCGTACGTGTGCGCGATGTGCGGCTCCGCGCAGAATAGTTTAATAGTTTCAAAGTTCAACAACGAATCCGTCGCTTTCTGATTAAACCGATCGTCCGCTTCCGTTTGGTCCCGTCGGAACTTATTTCTCCACTCGGTAAACGGTACCGTAAAACCAATGTAAGCGAAAATCACGAAAAACGTTATGATCCCAAAATACCAATCGTATTGCACCAACAAAAAGCAACACACCATGGCAACCTCGATAAAAATCGGCGCGATTTGAAACGATATATACTTCAAAAGCAACGCGAAGGACTCCGAACCTCTGGCGCACCCTCGTATGACCGCCCCAGTTTTCCTCGTGATGTGAAACTTGAGCGACAAATCCATCACGTGCGTAAACACTCTCAATGAAATCTTCCTCGACGCGTGCGCGCTGACGTACGCGAAAGAGTTATCTTTCAACTCGCCAAAGAAGTTCGCGCCAAATCGTAACGCCCCGTACGCAACAATCGCCCACTCAATGTCCGACCTGTTCTCGCTCACTCGATCCACCGCTATTTTCAACGCAATCGGAGAAGTCACGTTGCACAGTTTACTCGCCAACAAGAAAAATATCGCGCACAAGAGCATGAACTTGATCCATATCTGCTCTTTCGGCCATAAATATGGAACCAAAGACCACAGTTCTTCCTTGTGTAACTTCCAAAACGATTGCTTTTGCTCCTTCTTGGCGAGTTTATCCATTTTTTTGTTCAGATTAGACTCCCGCTTGTTCTTTCCATTCATTTCGTCGGCGTCACCACTACTTTCTTTTCGTTGGACATTATCCAAAGCCGTCACACCGGCTGCTTTCACCGCAGGTAAAGGTGGTGGATTTTCCACGTCCTCGCCTGCTCCTGAAGTCTTACCACCATTTCCACCACCTTTCTTCGTAAAAGCAGACATTCTTCTTGGTATTCTTCCTCTTCTCTTATTCAAAGTCTTTTATTATTTTCTTTTGTATTGGATTATATCTGTACGAGTAATAATAATGAGGAACAAGAAGGGAGACCTTTTTCAAGAAGAAAAATTTTTTTTTGTGTTTTCGCTCTCTTCTTCATTATTTTTTGACGGCTGCTGCGCTTTGTGTGTTTGGAATCTTATTCAGTTTCTTCTCTGCGTCGTCCGTACGTACGTACCAGAGGCAGCACAGACTTCTATTACGTATTCGAGAAGTAGTATCAATTACCACCACGCACGATCGACGAGGAAATGGGGAGTAAGAAACGCGCAAACAAGGAGGAGGAGGAGGAGGAGGGAAATGTGATGAAGGAGAAAAAGACGAAAAAAAAGGTGTCCGACATTGACGACATATTTGGAAAAGTCGTGAAGAAGAAGAAGAAGACGGAGAAGAAGAATGAAAGTAACGAGGAAGGCGATGGAGGCGCGAGGAATAACAGTAACAACAAGAAGAAGAAGAAAGAGAAGGAAGGATACGTGAAAATTCTGCTCCCCGGGCAGAAAAAACCGAAAGGGAAACGGTTAAACAGCAAAGGCGAGGAAGTGCCAGAGTTTACTCCCGTGGACAAACCGAGACGGATGGAAGACGGTTTGCCAGTTTATAAATCGTACGACGATTTCACGGACATGAAGCACGGACAGCAGAAAGTAGATAGCAAAGGCAGAGTTTTGGGGCCGAATGGGGAACCAGGAGGGAAGTGTCCGTTCGATTGTTGGTGCTGCTTTTAATTTCATCGCGCAATTTGTGTGTACCCGAATACGTACAATGAATGAAAGTCAAATAATCATATTCATTACACAAACACATTAACGCATTATCATCGGTTCTCTTTTAAAATGTTGGATTTACTCTTCTTTCTTTTGGTTCTCTTTCCAGACGACGTATAATGTGCTCGGGACAATCACCATCGCGCCTAAAATCGTATTCATAGAAATGGCTTCTTTAAACAACACCCATCCGACGCCCGCGGATAAAATCAACTCCGTATATCGAAAAGGCGCCAACGCGCTAGCGTCCACCATGGAAAAGGATTTTAACAAACAATACAAAAGCGCATTCGCACCAGCACCTAACGCGGCTAACGCGCCGTACTGCGTCATCGTCGGCGCGACCCAACCCATAAACGCGAAGGGCGAAAAGATCAACGTCGTGAACAACGCGGTGTAAAAAATCATCGCCCAAAACGATTCTCGCCCGACAAACACTTTATTCAAAACGTCCAAACTGGAAAACATAGTCGCTGCGGCTAGAATCAAAAGCCAGGACATGTTAAACGACCCAAGCCCGGCGGCGCCTCCAGTCGGTTTCAAAACCACGCACACGCCCAAAAATCCAACCACCGTCCCGATCCATCGATTCACGTCTACTTTCTCTTTCAACACAAACCTGGCCAAGACTAGGGTGAACAACGGGATGGTGAAATTCAACGTCGTCACCACGGCAATTGGTGCGACGGTGAGACCTTTCGCGTACAAAAATATTCCCATTGCCAACAAAGCGCTTCGCGCAAAGTGTAAAGGTAATCTATCCGTTTTGAACGAGTCTTTTCCAGAGATCAACATGACTGGCAACATCGTCAACGTCGCGAAGAAAAATCTCAAGAAGACAACTTGCGCCACCGATAAAGTTTGTCCCGCCGCTTTCATAATCACGTCGTTGGCGACGCCGATAATTTGATGCATGAAGAACCACGCGATGCCGATGGTGAACGTCCCAACTGGAGGAGCTGCTGCACCATCAGCGGCGGCAGAAGCAAACGTGACGACCACCGATTTCTTTTTCTTCGTCCTCTGCAACGCAGCATTAATACTGTTGATTTTCTCGTTTTGAGCGGTGCGCGTCGTGGCAGCATCGAAAACACCAGCTTTTGTCGTCCTCGTCGTCGTCGTCGTCGTCGCAAAATTCGTTTTGGATAAAGAAGAAGCAAATGCTGACGGTGATGAATGTTGTCGTCGTCGTTGGCGTTGATGATGCCGCTTCTTCGCGTCCGTTCTCGAGAGGAGACGCGATGACGACGACGACGTCGCTAACGACGACGAAAGAGTAGACGTTGTGGTGAGCATGTGGATAACAGTGTTCTTCTCGCTATGTGTTGTGTGTGTGTGAAGTATTACTCTGTTTTGCTCTCGTTCTATTTTTGTCGTTGTGACGACGCTTTTGTGAGTGTCTGTTCCAATGCAAAAATTTACTACTCTGCACCTCTGACCTCTCTCTACTTAATCCACTAATAATAAGAACAACTCTAAACTATTTTCTACGCGTTCTCTCGCGAGAAGACAATTATATATACCTATAACGTCCAGCGATTATCGTGAATCCACTTCGTCGCGACAAACTTCGTCCCGCTGATGACTGGGCACCCGCCGTGTAAACTACTTCGATCGAACGTGTTGTTCGGATGGACGCTCCAAAACAAAAGCGCGTCGCCTTTCCTCGGCTTGACTTTTAATCCAGCCTCGCAACTCGTGTAATCGATCCCGCGTAACCGATATAATCCGTTTTGACCTTCCAACGGGAACACGGTTTCACCTCCTTCGTCTGGGGTGGTCAAGTATAAAAGAAAACTAGCGACGCGTTGCGATCTTTGCGGACCGTATTGCGAAGGATCAAACATATCGTAATGCGAATCGTATTTTTGGCCGATTTCGTAGCGTAAAATGTTGTAAGCTTCCCCGTGCGTCGCTGGAATGTGCGTCGCGCGCGCCATCTTCTCTTCCACGCGTTTCAACGCCCCACTTTGTTCCATTTTTGATGTCAAAAACGTCCCGGAACTCGTCCGAATGTTCTTCGTGGTCTCCAACGTCTCGCCTCTTTTCAACGCCAAACCGGATTTGTGCAATCGACTCCTCGCCGCTTCCACGATCGCATCGCAATCCGCATCGCTGGCGAAATTTCGGTACATCACCGACCGAGGCGACGTCGAGAGGAGTTGAAATTTCAGCTCGGTCAAGTACTCGTCGCCAAGTGCGCCGACTTTGTCCAGCGCGTTCGAGTCTTCGCTGTTCAACTTTTCTTCTTCCATTTCTTCTTCTGTAACTCCACCTGCAAGATTTTTTACGCCTTTCTCTCCCAAATCATCATCTTTGTGAACACTGTCGTCGTCGTCGTCGATTTCAATGACTTGCGCGTTTCTGAGTGCCCCTGGACTCGGATCTTCTCCGTCTACATCTTTTTGCGTCGTCGGCAAAATCATCTTCGTCGATGATAAATCACCTAAATTTCCGCGCGTTACGAATCCAATCAGAAAACAAAACACCGCTAACAGCGAAGCTTTGGGAATCGAGAGCGATTTGCGGTACGTCGTGCCGTCGCCCATTTTAATGATGATTTAGTGATATAATACTCCCTCTCGAGCGCTTCTTTTTGTCCTTTTTCTCCTCCTCCTCCTCTTCCTCTCTTGTTGTTCTGCGCGTCAATAATTAACTTTTGGTGGTGTTTTTACGGGAAAGAACAGAAAGATTTTTTGTGAATTCAGCAGGAGGCGGAAGAATCTCTCACTATTATATTGTCGCTGTGTTTACTCTCTCGCATTATCATCGGTGAAAACATGATGAATATGTCCTTGGTGTGCGATGCGAAAAGATGTTCTTCTTCGTTTTCTTCGAGATGCAGCAGCAGCATGAGCAGCAGCATGAGCAGCAAAGCTCAACACCAACAACAATTTCGTAGTCGTCATCATCGTCATCATCGTCCCCTAAAAATAATAAGAAGAACAATATCAAACCAAATCGTCCCGTCTGGGAAACCGGATCAAAATGGCATCATCCCGTGCTTAGGGCCGGGAATGTGCGAATGGCCGGACGCGTGGCAATATTTAGTGAAAACGAAGCGAATGCCAACCATCGACGCTCGGAAAGCGATGCAGATGCAAAAAAAAGGCGCCCTGATTGTGGACGTGAGATTTCAACCAGATTTCGAGCAGTGGTCGATCCCGGGGTCGATCAACGTCCCGTACATCGAGGGCGGTTTGTTAGCGAAACTTCGTCTGCCGGGATTTAAGAAGAAAAATATGAACTTTGTGAATGACATGCAACGAGTGGCGGAGTTGAAACAGGATATCATCTTGGTCGATATTTGGGGCGGGACGTTGCTGAGCGAACCGCCAAAGAACCGAGGGTTGACGGATAACACGAAAGGCGCCGGCTCGTTACCGGCTGCGTTTGAAATGTACCAAGTCGGATACACGAAGTTATACCACTTAGCGGGAGGGGTGAATCAATACTACGAGGACGCGTATAAATACCCGAACGAGTTACCGGAACCGGATTCAAACTGGCCCGGGGATTTGGAGTGGTTCGGATATAGGCAGTTCAACGGCAAAGATCGAGCGAAAGGACAAAGAGACGATTAATAATAACGTGAAGTTGTTGAAAGAAAGGCTTGTTGTGTTCACATCAAATTGTTGTTCTCGTAATAATATATGTGTATTGTGATCTCCTGGATCTCTTTAATTCATTTCATCATCAGACGAAAGTTTTTTTCTCATCTCTTTTACATACCTGTTTGTTGCTACACTGTCTCGTCCTTCTTCTTCTTCCAGTCTCTGAATTCAGTTCTTTTGACGAAACTTCCATTTCTGTCGTCATTTTTTATTTCCAGAGAAAGGATACAGACAGAGGAAGCACTCACTCATCACAACCACACGACGCCTATTATCTACTACAAAACATCAAAATGGAGAACAGCAACAGCAACGGAGGACAAATGAAACCGTCCATCAAGTCTGCGGACATGAAAGAGGTTTGTCATCAAAAGACAACGACGAATAAAAGTAGTTCGCGCGCGCGTCATCTCGTCGTTGCAAAATTTTCGAAAGTCAAACCAACAGACGCTTTTGCGAAGAAAAACGAATCGTCTCTTTTGATGAACAACTAATAACACTAATACTCACTTCTCTCTTTCACTCGCTCATCGAAAACACGCGAAACAGGAAGTCATACAAGACGCGGTAGATTGCGCCAAAATTGTGCGTGAGACCTTCTTTTTTGTTTTCTCTTCCTCCGCGCGAACGTGGAAAGTCACATTTTGCCTTTGTCTGGGTCGTTAAAAATTTTGACTTTTTCAACGACCGACGACGCTTCGTCTTACTCTCTTTGACATTTTCCGTTTTCTGCAATATACCCACAACAACAACAACAACAACAACAACAGGCATTAGAGAGATACGAAATAGAAAAAGACATAGCCGCGTACATCAAGAAGGAGTTCGATAAGAAGTACCAGCCGACTTGGCACTGCGTGGTCGGGAGAAACTTTGGGTCCTACGTGACGCACGAAACCGGACACTTTATATATTTCTACATCGGGCACATTGCGATTTTATTGTTTAGGTCTGGATAACGGAGAGGAATGGCGGCAGGAAGGAAGAGAGAGAGAGAGTAGGAGTAGCAAAAGAGGAGGAGGATGTAGAGGAGGAATCATAACAACAAAAACAACAACATTAGCTAACGTAGGAATAGCGCTCTGAGATACACAACCAGAAAATTAAAGAACAAACTTTCGTCTGTTTTTTCTTGTCCCGTCCGTTTCCGTGCTGCGCACGTACTCAAACTCGCCGTGTTTTGAATCGAACGTTCCTTTTTGTACGCTCATTAGCTTCAACGTGAATCGAGGCCCTAATTCTTGCAACCTGGCGATAACAGAGGTTGGTCGATCGTCGTTCTCGTCCGCGATTTTTTTTTTCTGAGCCTTGGTCAATTTTTTCTTTCGCTCGAACGGTTTCTTCTCCTTTTTTTTACCGTCTTCATCTTCCCCGCTATCGTCGTCTGAATCATCATCATCATCATCATCATCATCATCATCATCGCTGCTGCTACCGCTACTACTACTGTCGTCGTCGTCATCGGAATCTTCGTCGCTACTACTCCCAGCTTTGAACTCGTCCGAGTCCGAATCGGAATCTTCGTCGCCGCTAAACTGCACGTCCTCTTCATCCCCGTCCTCTTCGTCTTCTCCAGACGGAAGCGCTAAGCTCGGTTTACTCTTCCTCTTACGACTCTTCTTTATTCTATTCTTGGAAAAGGACTCTTCGTCTACCTCGGCGGTGGATAAGTGCCCGCCGTGTCTTCTTCTCACCCCTTTCTTCTCCTCGA
>JACLAA010001029.1_pt1 | contig 13875 bp, 10 predicted proteins | sample 8027891 | NCBI WGS metagenome assembly JACLAA01 (sample SAMN15724900, study PRJNA655200) | protist metagenome | isolation source: fluorescence activated cell sorting (FACS) single amplified genomes of... | place: Spain: Blaines Bay Microbial Observatory, Mediterranean Sea | collected 2016-01-19 | reverse complement strand
TCTACGTTGAAGACCCGTCCAACGTCCCTACTTGGGAGAGGGCGAAAATCGACCCCAATGACGTTAAGCTCACCTTTGACAATCATCCTGTGTGGGCGCACCTTCATAAGCGGCATCCTGAAACGTTTCCTGGCCTCGTTGGTGAAATGAGAACCGTATGGAAGGAACGAACGAAGAGCTTAGCAGAGGCGAAGCTGCAGGTTGCAGAGTTTGATCTCACGCGAATGCAGGAGACAGTCTCGCACTTGCACATGAAGCAGATGGAAATGACATCGACCATGAACACGCTGGAAGCTGAGATGAGGGCAGGATTCGGTACGATTCTGAACGCGGTGCGTACGATGTGCGCGCACCCAAACGCGGCACGTGCTGAGCCCAGCCCAAGTGCGGACGCTGCTGCAAATCCCGCGCGCGTTTTTTCATCAGCTCTCGCTGCCACGCCAGACCCTTTGCAGGCATCTGCGCTGGACTTGAGGACGTCCAGCGTCTTGACACACCAAGTTGTGCGCTCCGAGGACAGGCGTCCCCCGATCTGGGCGAAATCGAGCGCTTACAAGTTGCCATCGGATGTCTTCAACGCGTACCACGAAGGATCCCACGACCTTCGTCGCGCGCAGCTCGCAGTGGCAGAGCCGGGCTACTCGCACCGGTACGACGCGAGCCATGTGAAAACTTGGGACAAATACCGACACCTCGTGTATAACGTCATCAGGGAGGTGGTTGACGATCAGAGGTGGAGCTCGACGCGCGATGTGGAGACCCAGACGGATGCAGACACACAGACGAGAGCATGTTCGGCAACAGAAACAGCCGCCACGCCTCGGGAAACCGTGCTACGAAGGCGACTCGGAACGATACTCGAACGGAAGGACAAGGAGTTCTCCGAGTGGCGACGCGATACGACGGATCCCACGAAAACGCTCATGCGATGGCTCACTCACGCACACGCAGGGTACGGGAAGGATAAGAAAGCACCTCGCAAGTGGAGGCCACGGCACATTTGGTCAGAACTCAAGGAGCAGAACCGGACAATTGATTCATGAGCGAGTGTGACTGCATACTACAATAGACACGATAGACACGATAGACATCATGTGGCCGGCGCAACACATCAGTAGATATAGACACTCGCAATGGCACAGTAGGAGACGTACACTCTACCTGCTCCAAACGCCGGGTACGAATTGCTGACGCAGTTTGCGCCGTCCCCTCCGCGGGCTCAGAAGAGGGAAAATCTAAGTTCCGCGTCAAATTCTTCTCGTGATATTTTGTTACATCGTATCATTGCAACGCATGCGAGTATTTAGTGACGTAATACTGAAAATAAAACGACTCAAGAATGTCGGTCTAATCATGTCGATCGCTGCAGTTCACCGGTGAACTAAACCGACTTCTGGCGAACAAATCACTCGATTTCACGGATGGTGCCCAAATTTTATTGTCTAAACTTTCCGAGAGCTTCACTTATTCGACTGAGGTCTATGGCCCATTTCCATTACCCGAGAGCAAAAACCGACTAACATGTGCCCTATTATTCTTGTATTTCCTAAAGAATACTACTGTACTAATAATCATTGGTAGTGGGTGCGGTATTGATAGGTGTTAACGATTCTCGGTAGTGTATCAATGCGTCGCATATACCGAAGGTAGCTTTCTTTCGAACTCGCGAACCGAACATGGGTTTTCCGCTAGAAGGATTGTTCATCTGCGCCTACATAGTGCTGTGGATTACCTTGTCCGCAGGCGTCATCTTGTACAACAAATGGATCCTGAACGGTTTCGGGTTCCCCTTCCCAGTTACACTTACCATGATTCACATGGCACTGTGCTCGGCTTTTGCTTTCATTTTGGTTAAGGTTTTGAAAGTCGTCGAAGGCGTGAACATGACAACAGACGTGTACGTACAGAAGATCGTGCCAGTAGCCTTCTTGTTCTCTATCGTCCTGTCGCTGGGAAATGCGGTGTATTTATATTTATCGGTGGCTTTCATACAGATGGTTAAGGCTTTGATGCCGTGCGTTGTTTATCTTGTTGGGGTGTCCTTTAAAATTGAAACGTTCAAGGGAGGAACTATGGCTAACATGGTGATACTTGCCGTTGGCGTCGCCGTCGCAAGTTACGGTGAACTCAATTTTCATGTGTTTGGATTCACTCTACTGATCGTCTCCATATTGGCTGAAGCCATCAGGATAGTTAGCATTCAGCTTCTGCTGACAGCTTCAGATATTAAGCTGAATTCGGTGACCACCCTGTACTACGTATCCCCAGCATGTTTCGTGTTCTTAACGTTACCATTTGTTTTTCTGGAGCTACCTGCCATGCTTGATCATGAAGACATTAAGACCAATCCCTTGGTTTTATTAAGCAGTGCCGTTCTGGCATTTGCTCTCAATATGTCTGTCTACTTACTCATCGGCAAAACCAGTGCTTTGACGATGAACGTCGCTGGTGTCATCAAAGATTGGCTCTTAATATGCATTTCCTCCATATTGTTTGACGCACCCATCAGCTCGATGCAGCTGCTGGGATATCTGTTGGCGTTTGTGGCAGTGTGCTACTACAACTACCAAAAATACCTTGCGCGAGCCGTTGAAGAGAAGCCTTGCCCAACAAGTGTTCAGAAGAGCAGTTCAGTTGCGTCGTGTCACTTCCTCGGTTGGGTGAGCGAGTCGCATACGTACACACATATTCTGCTTTTGTGTGCTTTCGTTTTCTCCCTCGCACTGGGTAGCGGCATATATCAGTTTATTAAACCTTCAAACTGGTATGACTTGGTTTTAGAGAGAAGAAGAACTCTGGGTGCGGAGGGCCAAGAGATAATTAATATTCTTTTGCAACACGCACACTGTGGTCAGTGTATCGCTTACCTCGAGTCGACACAAGCCCTGGCAATGACTGGGTTCTGTGTCGCTCGAGATCGTGGGATATTTATGAGGCCTTTTGATGAAGACAACGCCAAATGCAAGACACTTAGGACATCTGGGCTGTGCAGGGAACGCATGCAGCCAAGAGTCCAATTGCTGAATGAAACAAGGTTCTTGAAAACAACAACTTGGGTTGAACCTGGTATCACCTTGAGGACAGAAACTGCCACAATCGCCCGACTTCAGAGCACCCTTCATAAATACACCCACCCCATTGATGTCAATAAAAGACAAATGCCAGCTTTTGTACTCCAGAAAGGGACGACACTTTACTTGAACGAAGTTCATGCGAATACGAATATTGGCCACGCCTCGAGAGATCTGTTATTTTCTGCACACGTGTTGAGAAACTTTGAAGTTGATCGTGCGATTGTACACGACGCTCTCTCTGCAAAACCAAATGAACATCGCCGAATGACGCTGGGAGCGCTTGCAAGAAACTTCGACTCTTTCCCCATACATTGGTCCCCATCCGACGCACTTTTTGCTAACGACACCCCTGCGTGTTTTCAAGTTGTGCTGCAAAAGTCCAGCATATTTCCAGGAGACTTTCTATCAAGAGATCTTTTGCGGTCTGTCATCTATGATCAATGCAATGTAAGCTCTGCAATTTTACCGGACGCAATCGTCTTGGAGGTTCACAGCAAGAACCGCGTATGGTCAGATGCGGCTTTATCGTTTCTCAAAGAAAGCATCAGCAAACAGGAATGGGCCCGTGGTATGCCAGTTATCGTGGAAAATTTTGGAAGGAAGACACCATGCGAGCAAGTCAAAATGCTCGCGCGCAGTAAAGTTTTCATTGCTCACCACGGAGCGGTTCTTCAAGGAAATGGAGCGTGGATCCCGGATGACAGTGTTATAGTGGAAATTATTTCCCAGTTTGATCGACAAGAACAGCAACCCTTGCTGGTTCCACTGTTTCATGGCTCAAACATAAACGATTTCGCAAAGCATACTGGAATTTCAGCCCTAAGCGCCGCTGTTGCTTATTCGGCTTCGGGTAAGCTCGATTACTATCATGATGCGAAAACCGAAGTAGAAATAAATGTCACGCGTTGGGAACTCGTACTGAAAAAAGTTGGTGCCATGTTGGAGCGTATACCACTCAATATTGAATGACATGGCTTCTCCCTCCTCTTCCGCACGAGTTTATGAGCAAAATGTGGAAAAATAAAGGAGAAAGGAGAGGACATCCTCTCGAGGTGCATCTCGCTGTTGAACTCCGAGCGCAAGAACTCGTCGTGGGCGTTGTTCAGAACGGGAAACGGAGAGCCATCCTCGATGCCGTTCGCCTTGAGGGTCTTGCGCCAGAAGAGCATGGCGATGACCGGGCATGACTTGCGGTTGGCGGTGTTGCGGTGGATGACAAGGTGTTGTTGACGCTTGCCAGAGTGGTTGTGCTTCCATCGGGTGAGGCGGAGCTTTATGAACGCCGGGAGGCCTTCCCCCGGGCACCGCGCGACCGCGGGGATATTGAGCTGGTTGATCATGGGGTATAAGTCAGTGAACAGGCACCCGCGCGCGAAGGTCGCGTGCAACCAGAGCAGCAGCATCCACACCTACTACCGCTGGATACCCGTGTTGAACGGATTCCGAAATCCGTCGCGCTCCGGCGTGAAGAACGCCTCGCGCATGAGCGGCAGTCCCGTCGCGACGTCGTAACCCCGGGCGGATGTGGGGACGAAGTCGATGCCCTTCTTCGCAAGGAAGTTCTTGATCGCGACGCTCTTCGCTTGCGAGTATCAGCACATGTTCATGTCCTCTTTTCTGCGCGGTCACCATCCTCGACATGTTGGTGAAGCCAGTGGCGCGGCCCCTGTACTTCGTGCCCTGAAGCGCTGAGCTCTCGCACTCGCGCTCCTTGGCGTCCTGGTCGGATATGACGTCAAGAAACGCTGGCAGAGCGTGAGGACACGCAGGAATCAGGTCAACATCGTGGATGCTGAACCCGGCCTCCTCGTTGTCGAGCCTCTTCAGGGCGTCGTACATGGCTTTGACACGCACATGCTCGGGGTGCGTGTCAGGAAGCGCGTACATGCCCATGGGTCCCTAGACCTCCAAATGAGGTCTAGGGACTGACCGGGTCGAGACGAAAAATACCTTTTTCCCGGCTCTCCAACCAACACGGCGACTCATCGACTTGTCTCCATCATCCACGCCATACGCATCAAACACGGTATCCAATATATGCGATGCTTACCTCAAGTGTGTACAAGCGTGTGCCGTCGCGCTTTACGCCCCAGGCGATGTATTTCCATCCCTCGACGGATACGGAGACCGTGGCGCCATGGCTCCAGAACCTCACCTCTTGTACGAGGAGTTGCGATGCCGCATCGAGCTGCTTTGCCACAACGTCTGCTATCACATTCTTCAGCTTTCTGGCATCCATGAGGCTGTTGGGATAATTGTTCATACCTACCATTCACCCCCCGCGCATTTCTGCCATGATACCACATGTTCCATCGACGCTCGTCGCGATTTGGTGTTCGCGTCATGCCGGGGAAACAAGGACTCTGTGTACGGAGTTCATGAGCAACAGCAAACACTAGCCATATGGCGTCGTAGTCCACATGAAGACATGTCAAAGGTTTGCGGACGCTTCCACGGTGTTGCGGCATCATAATTGGCTTGAGTACACGCCGTGTAAGGCCTGGTAAATGTCGATATCGACATCGTCGGCGCCGACATCGAGCCCCATCCTGTGAAAAAAGGATATTTTTTTGTGATTCAGATCCGCGTCTTCTCTGTAGCGGCAGCATCCACCGCCACCAACTCGGGTGTCAAGATGGGGCAGCTGCCAAATTAGCACATGAAGACATCACGTCGTGATTTTCAGCACCCGACACGTCGATGTAAAGATGCGACGAGAGCCTAAAGTCGGCACCAACCAGCTGGAAGCAGTCCAATCTGACGAGAAAGCCCCGCAGTCGCAACGTCGCGCCCGACTAGGGTATCGAACCAGCGCCGCTTCCGCAGTCGGGGATGGTCGACGCTGGAATGGCGTCGTCCGGGGTAGTGGTCTCACGGTATGCGCGCACGGTTTAGCCACACACGCGCAGGCATTGTGCACGTTTTTGTCAGGTGCAAGGAGCTCATCTTGCTCAAAAGATGGCGGGAGATCCTAGGAAAAGAGCGGGAAGTGCGCGAGCTCGACAACCTAACATGTTCACGAGGAAATCATTTTACTTAGGTCCATCCCCTGGTCCAAATGCGCTCGGCCCTCGCTTAGGTTCGAGCTTCCCTGTCTCCATCATGTTATCAAACATCTCAAGGGCATTTAGGATGGCCTGATCCATGTTAAAGTACTTGTAACTCGCCAGCCGTCCAACGAAGCACACGCCATCCTCTTTTGCAGCGGCAGTTGCATACTTTTCATACAACTCTCTGTTTTCCGGGTTGGGCACTGGGTAGTAAGGCTCACCAATGTCAGATGAGTACTCTCTGGCAATCAAGGTTCCCTGAATTTTACCTTCTTTGACAGCAGAGGGCTGATTTGGAGTGTGTTTGTACTCGACAATTCGAGTGAACGGAACATCTGGGCTGGGATAGTTAACCACCATAGCTTCCTGGAAGTATCCTTTATCTGGCTCCTCAACATATTCCTCTTCAAAGCGAAGGGACCTGTATTCAAGCTTTGGCATGCCCAACGCCGCGTAGTAGGAATCGATCTGACCCGTATATACTAGCAGTCTGTGCTTCGGCAGTGTCCCCGAAGCTTTATGCTGAAAATAATCGCAGTTGAGCCTTACATGAATGTTTTTGTCACCAAGAAGCATGTTCTCAAAAATACGCGTGTAACCCCTCAGCGGCAGCGCCTGATATTCGTCAGAAAAATATCTGTCGTCTTTGGAAGTTCTGCATGGTAGGCGCATGAGAACTGACGCGTCCAACTCCTCTGGATATTTATCCCATTGCTTCTTGGTGTAGTGCTTAAAGATCTTGTCGTACAAGCGTGGTCCAACACGGCTCAGCGCCGCCTCCTCTCCGTTTGTTGCCTCACCATTTGGGGGAGGGACCTGTTCAGCCTCATACCAAGCTTGCATTGCTTCATCACCGTCCACGGCTGTGTCTTTGAATAACAAATTGACAGTTTCCTGAGTTGGAGGTATGGGAACCAGTCTTTCGACTCCTTGGTCATCGTGGACTCGGCCCTTCACTCTGTGGTCGAAGGGGACCCACTCACTGAACGTCTGAATGTAGTCCCATACGCGATCGAATTTCGTGTGAAATAGGTGCGCTCCGTACTTGCTGCATCTGATGCCCTCCCGATTCACATAATCATAACAGTTCCCCCCTATATGGCCTCTTTTATCGATAACAATGGATGCCATTCCAAGCACCTTGCTGCATCTCTCAGCAAGCACTGCGCCTGATAGGCCTGCGCCGACAATCAGTAGGTCAACTGTCTCAGGGCATGTGGTCAAATCACCACTTAATATGTTATCTTCGAGTGGCAGGGGGCATTCTGTCAGATTGCCGCTGGCGTAAATTGCATCTGCAAATAGAGTTTAGTAAGTATGGTCAGAAGCAAAGAAAAAAAGACAAAGTCTTCAGTATTGAATCAAACGTACCGTGGCCGCATACACCGACGACTTTGTTTAACGCGGCCCACTCTGGTTCAGCACGTCCAATTCCTACGGTCGAGGCGAACGGTCCAGCAGGCATGTCTTTGATTCGTACAGAAAACTCTGTCGGTCTTTAAGGCGAGGTTTCGGAATGGGGTGCGCCTCTAGATTGAAACAAAGAACGGTTCGCGAATAAACCTACTAGCTAGCAGTAAGTGAGGCTTAAGCAAAGGAGCAAGCGGTAGGACAAGCCGAGCGAGGACACGTAAGTCCGCTGCAGCACGTTATAAAAATAATTATTTAATTGATTGATTGTCCGGATAATTATAATAGATAGATAGATGATCGAGCGAGCGATGCCAAGTTTTTCCTGTTTAAACCTCAGACCTTGCACAAACAAACTCACATTTCTCGTTTATTCCAACATTGATGCATATTACGGGGTTTTTGTGGATCCAAAATCGGGTGGAAAATCGGGTCACCACCCGATTTTCCACCCGATTTTGGACCCGATTTTGAAACTAAACGCCATTTTACGAAAATCGGGTCTAAAATCGGGTCGTACCACCCGATTTTCAAGCGGATTTTGGACCGACATTTTTAAACCATGATTTCAGGGTTCATACCCACCCGATTTTGCCGACACCAACCGATTTTCGATTTTAAAATCGGGTGGGGTGACCCGATTTTCCACCCGATTTTAGACTCGATTTTCCACAAAAACCCGCTATTATTATCATCACTACGAAAACGAATTTTCAAAAAACGTTCTATTTTTTTCTTAAAATCAGAACGTTTTTAGAATTCTAAAAAGGCTCTAAAAATAGATTTTGGCGGATTAATAATTCGAGCGAGCTAGCATAGAAAGTAAATCGTGCGAGCAACGAGCGAGCGAGCGAGCGAGAGAGCGAGCGATTTCAGTTTTTCGCACTACAATATTTTTTTGCTAGCTAGCTGGAGCGGTTCGAGCTACTAGTAGCTAGCGCGCTAGCGGCTCACATAGTGAGCTAGCTCGCTCGCGAGCTAGCCAGCTCCAGCTCCAGCCATGCTTGCTCACTGGATCTAGCTCAGCTAGTAGCTAGCTAGTAGCTTGCTTGCAAGCTAGAGCAAGCTAGCTCGCTTTTGCAGAGCTGGTGAGTTCACACTCGGCCCTTGGTCCAGCACTGCAGCACGCGCGCTTCGTTGCGGTCGCTGCGAGTTGGAGGCTCGAAGAAGATCACCTTGCGCCTAAAGGCTTCCAATGACACGAAAGGCTTCCAATGACACGAATTTCGTGTCCGGTGACGATGTACTGACCGTGTCGTAACCAAGAGCCTTGTCTGCTGGTGTTGTTGTCACCTCGAAAGAATCCATCTCACAAAACCGAATAGATGATGATAATGATGTCCTATCTCCAACAAATGTTTCCTGGACTTCCACATATTTTCCAGGTCCAACCAGATGTATGTACTGCCCGTCGTCATCCATTATTGCATCTTCATGCGCAACACGTCCAGCACGAGGAAACATCTCTTGTTCATCTCTCTCAACGGTGGAGGCCACGTTGAAGGCACATTCCAACATACAACCTTGCCCCGAGAAGATATCTGGATTGTTTGCCACCCGGTCTTTCACCCACTTCTTGCACCGCGGGCCGATCGATGTCTATCGTTTCAACAACATTCCAAGACTTCATCCGCGACAAACTCTGCCTCGCAACGAGTTCCAATGCAAAAATGCCCGCTCAAGCTCGGGGGTCGTGTTCCCTCGAGCCTCCTTGATACCCGATCCCCACGGTTTCCAATTTGCAATGAAATGTATCACGTGCGCCTCATCGAGGACGCGAGCTGAAGTCCACCCGAATCGATTCGCCCAAAAGGAATAGATGGCATCTTTTGGATAGAACTCCCCTACCAAAAGAGTGTAAAACCCACTAACAAGAGTGACATCATCACGAACATCGAGAGCGCCGTTGAACCAATGCATGTCCCCTAGCCACTTCTCCTGGCTCCAGTCGTTTTCCGGGTCATGGAGGACCTCGGACATGATGCGGTGAATCGTTTGGTTCGCAGAACCTCTGGACAGAGCGAACGTCCCAGACATCATGTAGGGTTGCGGTATCCAGTAGGCTCGCGGTGCCACCAGAGTATCTGGAAGTTGCTCGGCGATATCGAACAAGAAGTCCAGGGGCTTCCGAACGAGAACATCGTGGTCGATGAAGACGACGGAGTCGAACTGCGACAGCGCAGACACCCAAAGCTTCCCAAACCTCGCGCCGTTGCCGTTCGCCTCTTTCGTCGAGGGAAAATCAACCAGCTTCTGAGTGACGCCATCAGGAATGTCACGCTCATCAAGTGGCTTTCCAATCCGCAAGATGATCACCTTGTAGCGTTGTGTAGCCACATCTCGGCATGCGATAGCAGCGGCCATCGTCGCGCAGTGCAGCGACTTGGCAGAACCATAGCTCAACAAAGCGTACGCTCTTTTCCCCTGAAAGTTGTGGTTGTTGACACTGTTCGTCGCAACGACCACTGGTTGCGAAGGCGACTCCTGTCTCAAGGAATAGTCCGCAGATATGCTCTCAAATGGAACTTGAGCGTCCTCCTCCTCGTCACTTATGATGTCTTCTTTATCGAGCCCCGAAACAGCTCGCGTCTCCTCCTCAGTACTTCCACATCCCGTCCCTTCGCTTCCACAAAAGGTAACGTTTTGGTGGCAAGTTGTAGAGAAAGCGAAGATGGCAACGATACTGACTGACACGAGTGCCAAGAAGCCCAGAGTAATCTTACGTGAAAGCCGGTTTCTGGTAGTGGCACCCATCAATTCATCATGTTTAGGCGATACTTGTTCGATTCACGTTGCGTTGCGTGTGTTTGCGCCTAGGACTATATTCCGGACTCGTCCGTTTGCGGACGAAGTCACGATAGGAAATGTTCCGGGTCCTGGCGTCTGTGTCTTCCTTTCTATTACTCTTTCTACATATGCCAATAGATTTATTAATTAGTCTACATATTATTCTTCAGGAAATCCAAGAATAGGTCAAAATGTAAATCGATTTCCCGGGCAATAATGGAAATGGGCTATGGACCTCAGTCGAAGAGGTGAAGCTCTCGGAAAGCTATGAAAATGCAATAAAATTCGGCACCATCGGTGAAAAAAGTTTGTCTTCTCGGTTCATCGAAAAACGGAAAAAGATGCAAAATTCTCCTCTGAAAAGCCCAGAGACTTTGGAGTCTGCCAACTCAAAATTTTTTGACTCGAGGCCCACCTCGCCCCTTAAATCTCATGCTTGGCTTGTCGAGAACTGCTAGCTATAATTAGCGGCTCTACGACATATTTACTACGCTCTCGTGTTTCCGACCGACGCGTATGTCTGCCGGTTAAGAAGAAAGGCGTAAACACTGATGTGTATGTTGGCTTCGTGTGTAAAATACCATGATTCGGGTCACTCGAGATCCACAAGGCAGTTTGGCAATCTCAGAAATCTGTACGGTGACTCGAAAAGTGTCGATTATTTGTTTAGTCGCAATAATAGGCGGGTCCTTGACGCTACAACTGAAAATGTTTGCGTCTACAGCTTATAAATCACCGCGGCTGTGCGAAAGTTGTCATGTGAGCGGAAACTGCAAAGCCGAAAAGCAAACAGCTGCCCAAACTCTGTCGAAGGTTGGAGATGTTTCGACTTCATCAGTCCCTGCACTATTTGACTCTGTTGCACATCTCGAGTTTGAGTCGTCTCAAAAGAGTTATCAGGACCGTAACCAAATGAGCACGTGGGAGAAGGGTAGTGGAGGACTCGATGACGGGGATAGAAATCTTGTGCAAAAGGTGTACTCTGAAGCCAAATCTGCCTTTGAATTTGGACTTGGGGAATCGACGAGAATAGCGGTTGCTGCTGATTTACAACGCTTCTCGGGGGTGGATTCAGATGCACACTACGTAACTGACAGTAGGGCATCTTCCCCAGGTCACTTCAAATTTTATTTCGCAGACCTAGGGAATGTGGGAGAATGGGCCAACCCCTTGCAAGTATTGGCAAAGCAGCCAATGCAATATCAACTTGCACCGCTGCTTAGCGAGTTGGACTCTTTCGACGTTTACTTGGTGGATGGAAGGTATCGAGTTGCTTGTGTATGTGTCGCCTTTTTGCACGCAAGCAAGTATCAGGAAAATAAGTCGAGCGTTTCTGTGCTACTACATGACTACAGAGAACGTCCCATATATCACGCTGTAGAAGAGTTTGCATCAGTCATAGAAACAACACCCAACGGGAAGCTCGTTCGTCTGCAACGTAAATTTAACTCCACCGATGAAGATATTTTCAACGTCTGGAAGCGCTTCCGTGCTGTCGCAGAGTGACGAAGGATTTAGTCGGACCGGGTGATTAGTTTCATCGAGATCATTCAGCAGTCAGTGAACTCCGTCTCATTTCGCATGGCAAGAGTTTGATCACGCGAAGCTGCAAGCGTTACGAGTACAAGGCTTTCGATGACGATTCCGCGTTTGCTAATAACGCTTTCTGATCTATCGAACCATCTTTGAACTGAACTCTTAAAACCTTCGCTTGCCTCTGCTGCGTCTCACATGACTTGCTTCGTCCTGAGACGTGTCAGGAACACTCGCTAAGCGTGAAATTATCAGCGAAGACTTGAGATATGACACGCTCATATGTGCGAACAAGCTTTTCCTTCAATTCTGCTTCAATTTCTGCATTTTGTTTCTCTGCCGTAGCATACTCCCGAAAGTTTTTCATGAACATCGTGGCTCTGTTTGAAATATTTTTGCACAGTTCATCATTTTGTTTCGCCCAAACAAGCTGCTGTGACAAGTTAGAGAGGTTCCGATACAACGGTATGTAATGTGTGTATGGCTTCAAAAAGCTCTCCATGCCCCAAGTTTCAAATCTCGTATGAGGCATGAACACGACAGAGTTTGAGTAGAGCATCCACTTTAGTCCGCTGGCCACATCATTGCCATCGAGGGAAAGAAGATATTTGTTTCGCATCATTTGATCTGGCGATAAACCTCCGCGAGAAAATTTCTTCATCTCGGGGTTTAGCAGGACGGGGCCAAACGCGATGTCAACTTCGTTGCTAGTGTGTGCAAACATGAGCTTGACTATTCTTTCTCGCTCTCCGTCGTATCCTGTGTCTGCTCCTCTCCAGACGATCTTCTCTTTCTTTTCTTCCCAGTCACGGTCGCCTGTGTCAACTTGTGCCATGGTTCCAAAGTGCCTCTGCACGTTCAGCGGCCATAAAATCCCCCTGCGGCGTGTAGCATCACGCATCTTTGAGAAAAACGGCAAGTTTTCAACGTCATCGGGTTTATCTCCAAAGTGGATGAGAACGATGTCTGAAAGCCCGGCTTTGAACAAGTCTAGCGTGTCTCTGCAGTATGGGTGCTTACCCTTGCAACTTTCTAGGTCAGCTTTTTGCAGAGCTTGAACCTTGTCCATTACTGTATGCGGGTGGGCTTTGTTGGTCTGTCCTGATATTTTACACAGCTCATTCCTCGCAAGCATTACTTCCTTGCCAACGTACTGAGAAAAGTCGTGCCAGCGCCCACAGTAGAACTTTTCGCGTTCTGCCTCTGGTGGAAAAATTCCGGAACGAAGGTGCAACTCTGGATACGGAGCGACCGGCTCGGTTTGCGAGTTTCCATTGAATGAAGACGAGATAAACTGAAATTCACTCGCAGGTGCACCGGATACAGCACCGGCGTATCCGACAGTTCTTACGGCGTCGTCGTTCACGCGGGAAGTAACTGAAGAAATTCCGCTCAGATATGGCAGGATGCACTTTATCCAAACGGGCACCAGCGCAAGAACCGTGCAAAACAAAAACACCAGCAGACAAGCGAACGTAGCGCGACTTCGTTTCCCGGCGATCTTGGCCCCTATATGACTGTGGGTTGTCCGACTCACGATTTCCTTCATCGTCTTTACCAGCAAATCTTTACAGCTAAATCCAGCGGCATGCAGTTTGAAATTGGAAAAATATATCTCGACATCGATATTCGTCGCGCCCGAGGCGCCCGTCGTTCACACTGTCGCGCGTCCGACGCACACGCCTACCTCCTCCTGTAAAAAAAAGTGTGTCCGTAAAAAAATTACGTAAAAAAATTACGAAGGTAGTGTTTTGTGATCATACGATACCAGGTTGCCTGTGGTGCGCTTCGCTGCACGATAATAACCCTGAAATGGCGGTTTAAAAAAGACCTGTCCTGAGCGTGCGAAACAATTTTATGTAAAAACACACTGCCGACGCTCGAAAACACGGTTTTCAATAATTTAGAGACTGACAAATCAATGGCTAATACTTTTTTTTACGGCTTTAACCCTGATGTGCTCGTGACGCAAAGTGACAGATGTCCCTACACTACAGCCTAAGTGTGCTCGACTTATAAGT
>JACLAA010002989.1_pt1 | contig 13887 bp, 8 predicted proteins | sample 8027891 | NCBI WGS metagenome assembly JACLAA01 (sample SAMN15724900, study PRJNA655200) | protist metagenome | isolation source: fluorescence activated cell sorting (FACS) single amplified genomes of... | place: Spain: Blaines Bay Microbial Observatory, Mediterranean Sea | collected 2016-01-19 | reverse complement strand
GGTGAAGACGTTGAGTTGTAAAACGGTCGAGGAGTTGGAGGAAATGGCCAGAGAGGCGATCGAAGTAAGTAGCGGTGGTGATGATGGTGATAATACTAATAGCAATACGAAAGCCGTGGACGATTCATCCATACGCGAGTTGAAAGAATTGTTCAAACTGGCGGAGGAGTACGGTTTCGGCGACTGGCTCCAATTCGACGCTTCCGTCGTGAGAGGATTAGCGTATTACACCGGCGTCGTCTTTGAAGCGTTCGATAAAGCCGGCGAGTTGAGAGCGATCGCCGGTGGTGGTAGATACGATAAGTTGTTATCTTTGTACGGAGCGACGACGCCGGTACCGGCGTGCGGGTTTGGTTTCGGCGATTGCGTCATCGTCGAACTTTTGAAGGAGAAAAATTTACTCCCAAACGTCCAAAAAAGGGTTGATTTCTGCGTCTGCGCGTATAACAAAGACATGCAAGGCAAGGCGATGAAAGCGGCGGGTTTGTTGAGGCAGACTTCTCCTCCTTCGAATGGTAGTGGTGGTGGTGGTGGTGGTAGTAGTAGTAACGATGATGACGGAGATGGAAACATTAATAGCGCCGACGAAAACAAAAGACTCGTCGTCGTCGACGTCCTCCTCGAACCGAAAAAAAAAGTCGCGCAAACCTTCGATTACGCCAACCGCATCGGCGCAAGATACGTCGTCTTCGTCGCCCCTTCGGAGTGGGAAAACGGATGCGTCCGCATAAAAGATTTACGAGCGGAAGAGTACGCCGAAGACGACGCCGATAAACAAGTCGACGTGAAAATCGAAGACTTATGGAACGCTTTAGAGCAGATGCGAGAGAATGAAAATCGCGTGCGAGCGAGGAGAGGGTTCGCTTCCCTTTAGCAGAGAGAGAGAGAGAGATTCCGGATCGATCGATCGAACGCGCTTTTTACAGCAGACTTTTCTTCATAATTTTAACTGTTTTCTTCATTCCTTCATTCACGAACGAACGAACAATAATACTAAGCATCACCGAACAATCGCTTCATTCATAACACTATTCCCATAATAATGGCGAGAATCAGAGACACCTCGTACGACAAATCCGTCGTCTACGAGCCGAGCGAAGACTCCTTCCTCCTCGCCGATGCCGTCGCGGAGGAGATTTGGTCTCGGGAAAAGAGGAAGGAATCGAACGCGTTGAGACGACTCGATGACGACGATGAAAACGATTTTGATGATGAAAACGACGAGGAGGAAGAAGAATTTGTCAGCGTGGAAATCGGCGTCGGTTCCGGGTACGTGCTGTGTTCGCACGCGATGCGGTTTTGCGAAGAAATGAAGGAGCGGCTTCAAAGGAAGCAGCGGGAAGATGATTCAAAGACGAAGAAAAAATGTCGTCGCGTGTGGCGGTTTCTCGGAGTAGACGTGAACGAAAAGGCGGTAGAACACGCGAAAGAGACGATGCGGAGACACGGGTTGCGAGTCGTCGGGGATGATGAGGAGGAGGAAAAGGAGGACTTTGATGAAGACGACTCGTCGTCGTCGCGGTATTCGATTGAGATTTTCCGCGGCGACATGTTAGAGGACGACCGGTTTTACCGCCGCCGGATAAATGCGAAGAAGAAGAAAACAGAAGAAGTGAAAGAAGAAGAGAGGAAGAAGAAACCAATAGACGTGTTGCTGTTCAACCCACCGTACGTGGTCACACCTTCGGAAGAGATTTACGACCCTTCAACGAAAAGTTCTTCTTTGTCTTCCTCGTTAACCGCCGCGTGGGCCGGAGGCGTTCGCGGCCGAGAAGTCGTCGACCGAATTCTCTACGACATCAAATCGTGGTTGCGACCAAACGGAGGGACGTTTCTCGTCGTCGCGTACGCGCAAAACGATATCGAGGAGATGATGGAGATTTTATCCAACCAAGACGGAATGCGAGTCGAACGCGCGAAATGGACGAAAGCGGACGAAGAGTCCCTCGTCGTCCTCAAAGCCGTGAGACTGTAAAATAATACGTTTACTTTAATACTAATACTAATACACGCAGAAATAGCGGCGCGCATACACACGCACACTCTACTACACCATCCTCCTCCTCTCCTCCGCTTTCGGCGTCGCCAACGAAACCGCTTTTTAACGCTCTCGCTCGCTTTCATCGCGCGACGATCAAACGCCGTAAAAGGTCACATCTTCGCGCATTTCACTCTACACCATCATCCTATCCTCCGCTTTCAGCATTTCTAAGACTGCTTTTTTGCTCTCGCTATCTTTAATCGTAATCCCGCCGTAGGTGACGTTTTTGCGTATTTTCGTCGCGTTTCCCACTCGAACGCCGCGTACGATTTTGTGTCGATTCTTCCCTTCTCTTTTAGAAGATTTCTTCTGTTTCTGAATGCCACCGGTGAGAACGTGTACTCCTCCTTTAGTATTCTCGTGTTTCTTACTCCTCTTTTCGCGTATCTGCCGTCCAACGCTCGTCTTCTCTTCTTCTTCTTTCATCTTCAATTCGCGTTCTCGCTGCTTTTCCAACTGTTTCCGCTCTCTCACTAAAGCGTCCGCGATTCGACTTTGACGCTTCTTCGTGCTGTTTTTCTTCGCCATTTTTAGAAGAATTACGAAAACACTATTTGTACGTACGCGTGAGAGTAAAGTCGCGAGTAAAAGGATCTGTTTTAATGGTCTAAAGTGCGCGTACTTTTTGTGGGGAATGTCTCTCTGTGTTCCAAGAATGTGAATGAAATTAATTGAATTTGACGCGATATATGTCAATGTTTACGATTGGTATCAATGTGGCCATTTGAGTACCCGTACATCAGTCTTGAGACGTACAACACAGAAGTATTGATGGTACATTTGTGCAATTTGCTGTCTCTGTTCCAATGATGCGATGAAATTCTACTTCTAACTCTTTAAATACTAAGACGGAGTATACGCGAAGAAGCGCACGGCGCAATCGGCGCCGACGCAGACGAGATGCGCATTTGCAGTCTCCAAATCATCCTCGTTTTCGTTGTCGAAGTTTTCGTCGTTTTCGTTGTTGACGTATAAGAGTTGGGCGAAACGTACGCCGCCTCGGACGGCGTTCACGTCCTCCTCGACGACTTTGACCGCGCTACTTTTACTACTACTCTTTCGTACTACGTTTCGCCAGATTTTCGCGCGGCCGTCTAAAGAGCACGAGAGGAAGGACGTGGAGGAGCGAGACCAGTGGACGTCTTCGATTCGGCTGCTGTGAAGGAATTTGGAGTGTCGTCGATCGCGCGGTTTTAGGAGACGGAAGAATAACTCTTCTTTCGTCTCTTCTTGTTTTCTTTCTTCTTCATCTTTGTCATCTTCATCTTCATCTTCGGCGTTGGAAGTCGTCGTCCATAAGACAATTTCTCGATTGGAATCGCCGACGGCGAGATGTTTTCCGTTTGGAGCAAAATCTACGCACGTGATGTTGCACGACGAGGACGCGTTGCTTCGCTCGAGCGTTTGTTTGTGTTCAACGACGCCGTCTTCGTTTCTTCTCTCGAAAATGTACACCGCGGCTTCGTCGGCGCAGCCGAAAGCGAAAAGCGTTTTTTCGCCGCCGCCGCCGGAAGAAAACTGAACGGCGCGTCCACACGATAACTCGACTTCTTTTTTTCTTCTCGTCGTCGTCGTCTGAATCGTCGTCGTCTGAATCGTCGTCCTCACGTCAATCTGTTGTATTTTATCAAATAGAATTTTCAACCCTCCTCTTCCTACATTAGTGTCGCTCGATGATGATGATTTCTCGTATTCAATCGGCACGAATTTCGCGAGACCGTTTGCAAACGTTATCATAAGTTCGCAGTGGTGAACTTCTTTCGTCGTAACTTTTATTGTTTTCGGAAGTAGTGGTTCTTCTTCTTCTTCTTCTTCTTCTTCTTCTTCTTCTTCTTCGTCGTCGTCTTGCGAAATCGAAACGGAAACGACGCAGACGTCGATTGGCTGTTGCTCAAATTTTACGGCGCGACGATGACACTCCTGGTCGTTATTGTCGTTACTATTGTCGTCATCATCTATAAAAGCCATGTCTTTAACGCTCGCGAAGCGCAAGTGATCGTCGAAACCAATCGCGGCGACGATATCGTTCCCGCAGTTGACCAGTTTCGTGACTTTTTTCAGCGGCGTATTCTTTATGACTTCTCGCACGTTTTCGATGGTTTTCGTTTCCGGAACGTACTCGCAGACCAATATCTTCGGTCTCGGATCGTCTTCCCTTCGTATGCTCGCCGTCCAAACCTGATACTTTTTCTTCGTCGAAGAAGACGACCCCGACGAAACATCGACCGAGCACATCGCCGTTATCGGCCTCGAGTGTCCTAAAATCTCCTCCCGAAAACGCAGCTGCTTTTTCTTCTTCCTTTCACCAAACTCGTCTTTATCGTCGACTTCGACGACGTCGAGCACGGTCATCTTTCCGGACAAGCCGCAAGAAACGACCGTCTCGGCGGACGCGCACACGCCTATTTGCATATCATCGACGGTTGTCTCCGCGCCGCAACAACTGTACGCGTCCTCGAGCGTGACGTGTTTCGCGACGTGTTGTTCCGTCTTCGGTTTCACGACCAACCGAACGTCATCTTCTTCTTCTCCTTCTTCGTCTGTTTTCTTCAAAATCTCGACGATTTCTACGTCTACGCCTACTTGTCGTTCTCGCACGACGTCTTTCACCTTCCAAAGTTTCACCATTTTATCCGCCCCGCTCGAAACGAACCGATAAATTGTGTTATTCTCCTCATCCTCGTCGTCGTCTAACCACGCGACGCCGTACGTCGATCCGTCCTTCGCGGCGACCCGTCCTTCGTCGCCAACCATCTCGAGCGTCTCGACGTCCCAAACGCCAATCCCATCGCCAGCCGCGGAAAGCACGTACTTATCGTCTCTGGACATTCGAACTTCGTTTATATACTTTTCGTGAGTGTGTGTTCGTCGCTTCGCTCGCTCTCGTTGTTCCAACTGAAACGGCGGCCCACCTGTATAAAATCGCACTCGAAAATCCTCCGATCCTGTTATAACTCTGTGCGGCTTCCCTTTCCTGCTCCCGCAAACTGTCGTGCACGCTTTGGTCGCCCCCGAAAGGTCTTTCACCGCGGTCCCCGTCTCCACGTCGACGCACTTCGCGAACTGCTCTCGCCCTTCGCCCGCGAGGAGTACCTTCGCGCCGTCGAAGGACCAACACACGTCCCGCACCGGACCGGCTAAAACCTTTTCGTGTCGTTTTATCAACGCTCCGGTTTCTAACGACCAGATCTGGATTGAACCGTCGGATGCTCCCGAAGCTGCCATGTGCTTCTTTGTATCGAAAGGAGGCGCGAACGGGCAGACGCACGTGATTTTCGCGTGTTGGTGTTCAACCGTCGTTTTCTTTCTCTGAGTCCTTCCCAGGAAAGTGACTACGTACGCTTTCCCTGTTTTCTCGTTGACGTAGGTACACGAGAATTGCGACTCGTTCTTCTTCGTAAGAGAGGAAAACGCGTGCACGTGCGCTCTTTCGCCTCGTTTGGTCGTTTGCATGGGAGGCAAGATTTGCGTTTGTTCCATCGTTTTTCCCTTCATATGCTTTCAACAATAATGCATTATTCTTTTCGCACACATCATTAGGAAGAGCAAAAGTCGTCTCGTATTCTGAAGTTGTTGTCACACCAGCTACAACTACGCTTCAAAGAGAGAGAGAGAGAACGAGACCGCGCACGAACACAGAAAGAGTCAAAGCAAGAGCAAAAAGTGAGATTGTTTTCTTCTAACGGTCTACGAGGAAATGTTTTTTACCAAGGAGTACGGAGTAAGCACTTGAAAGTAAGAACGTAGCACTTATATGCTTAGGGTTTAAGTGCTTCGTGGGTACTCTTAAGCGCCTCATTCTTACTCGTACGTCTCTCTCCACCAAAAATTTTTGAAGATTTTTTTCTTTCTTTTTTGCACATTTTTTTTTGTTTAGGGTTCTAAACCCTAATTGTTCAAGAGCTCTCAAACGTCTCTTTTCTTTTCTTTTCGTCTGTCCCGCGCCTCTCTTCTTCCTTCAGAAGAGAGATTCTTTAAAAGATTTCATTCATCGTTCAGGAAAAATTCTCCGCTTTAAACGCAAGAGCAGAGGAGGAGACTCTGAGAACATCGAGTCCTCTGTCGTTCAGAACAACTCTTCTTCTTCTTCTTTTGGAACGGGAGGAGGAGGAGGAAAAGAAAGGAAGAAAATGATGACCAAAATTTCTTCTTCCCGCGATGATGATGATGATGATGATGATGTGGAAGCGACGCCTTTACTGTCGAATAATACTAAGTACATCAAACGGAGAGGAAACTTTGGAACGAGTTTAATTCGAAAAGGAGGAGGCGTCTTTTTTCTTGCTCTGATTTTAATAACGGTCGCCGCTTTGGTGATGACGATGACAAACACGAGAACAAAGATGAGCGGTGGTTTGAGTAAAACGTTGAAAAGACTCGGGGGAGGACAACAAATGCAACAAGTGAAAACGGGAGTACCGGACGAAGACGAACTGACGAAACAAGAGAAGGAAAAGATTGACTTCTTCTTAGAGGAGAGAAGGAAAGAACTGGTGAAAGAAGCGGTGGCGAAACACGCGAGGGAACAAGCGAAGAAGGATTCTTCTCTCGCCGCCGCCGCCGCGGAAGCTTCCTCGAAGGCGTCGTCTTCGAATACTAAGAGCGAGAATACTAATAGCAATAATAATAATAATAGTAAGAACAAGAGTGCGAGTGCCGGTAGCGGGAGCAACGGAGGAGGCGAGAGCAACGGAGGCGACGACAAGAAGAACGGTATCGTCAATGTTAATAACAACAACAATAACGGCAAGAAGGGCGAGAATGGTAATGCGAAGAATACCGCCACTTCGGGGACCGGGTCATCAGTCGCGTCATCGGCAAAGGTAGGAGCGGACGAGAAAAACAATATCGCGTCAACGAGTACTTTTACTCCGAGTAGTAACAACAACACGAACGCCAAGAATAGCGGCGGTAGCGCTTCGCCAACGACCACCACCCCCGCGGACGCGAAGCCAAAGCAACAACCGAAACAACAACAACAACAACAACAACAACAACAACAACAACGTGTGCAAAAGAATGCAACAACAACAACAACGAATAATAATAATAGTAATAATAATAACAACAACAACATTAAAAAAGGGGTGGTAGAAGTTGCACCGCACGCTAAGGCAGTTGTTACGGACGCCGCGGTCATCGTCAAAGACGTCGCGAAGGGTATCGTCGACAACATTGCCGACGGTACCTTTCACATCGACGACGATGACATCGGTAAAGTTGATGCGAGCGATGAGAAATACAAGCCGAATCCGGTATCGCCGGTGCGCTTTCTCGATCACGCTTCAAACAACGCGAAATGTTTGGACGGATCGCCTCCCGCGTATTATTTATCGAAGCGCATCGACCGCTCCGTGCGAAGGAAAAGATGTACAAGCGATGGTGTCGAACACTCGTGCGGCGAAACGTGGATCATCATGCTTTCCGGTGGAGGCACGTGCGTAAACGACGAGGACTGCACGAGACGGGCGGCGACGGGATTAGGCTCTTCGAAATTAGTGCCGAGGACGTATCACTTCTCGACTGGTATTCAATCCGTGTTGAAATCCAACGAAGCGTTCAACACGGCAAATATGGTAAATATCGCGTATTGTTCTGGAGACTCTTGGTTGGGCAGAAGTAGCGAACCGGACGCGTCTGGCGTGACCATGAACGGCGGTCTCATCGTCGACGCCGTCTTGGATGAACTCATCAACCATCACGATTTGTTGTCGGCGAAAAACATCATCTTCTCCGGAAAATCTGCCGGTGGAGTCGGTTTAGTCGCACAAATCGATCGGTGGGCGGATGTTATCGCACAAGCGTACGAAGCTCAAGGGTACGACCCAAAACTGCAACCTCCCAAAGTGTCCGGCATCGCCTTCGCTGGATTTCACTACTTTCACACGCACACGTTTTACGACCCGAGAGATCAAATGTCCATCGGTGAAAATAAAAACTCTGACGACGATTCCAAAGATGACGATAAAGAAGAGGCGTCGAAGGACAACCACAGCGCGACGAAGAGTAACAAAGAGGAGGAGGAAGAAGAGGAAATCGAGTCGATGAAATTTGACGAGATGGTGGAACAGATTTTCGAAGAAAACGCCGAAGAGGATACACTCTCTTCCGCTTTAGTCACGGACGACGACGATGCGTTGGTAGAGAAAGCTACGCCTCCCGCGGACAACAACAACAAAAACAACAACAAAAAGTCAAACGAGAAAAACGCCTCCGCTACCGATGACGATGACAAGAAAAAAGCGAATGCAACCACTGCAACCACCAGCACCACCAGCAGCAGCGACAGAGAGGAAACTGGGATTTTCAGCGAAATTTTCTCCACGTTTAAAGATAAATTGCAAGACAAATTCCGGCACGCCGCCGCGGAGCTCGGCGAAAGCGACGACGACCAGAAGAGCGAAGACGGCGTCTACTTGAATTCTGCGGAAAGTCGTCTGCTCTTACGATTCGGTCTCAACACGACTAACTCCACCAACACCTACGGCCAAATGAAACCGTCGTTTATCCCGTGGGACGAGACGAGTTGGAAGAAGTACTTGAAGTTTTGGCGCGCCGAGGATTCGTTACCGAGCGAGTGCACCAAGCGCGGCAGCAATCGAAAAGTACACCGTTGTGCGGTGGCAAGAAATTCGATCAAATTTATCAGAACGCCCATATTTTTTGTGCAAGCGTTGACAGATTCCGTCGTCATGTCCATCCACGACAATTGGCCGTTAGCCGACCACAGGTTTGTCCACGAACCCGATTTGAAATCGATGACGTTGGCGTCGTCCACGACGAAACATTTGAGTGACGTCCACGAGAAACGAAAACAAACGCAAAGATTGGTCGAGAAAACCATCGACGACTTGAACTCTGGTGTTTTAGACATGAAAGTCTACGAAGACAAGCAACTCGAACTGACGAAAAAGATGTGGGAAAACTTGGACGAAGAAGAACGCTCCCGTCGCGAAGAATACGCGAAAATGTGGAAGACGCAAATGGTTGATCGACTCCGAGAAGCGACAAAAGCAAATCCAAACGTCGGCGTCTTTGCGCCCTCCTGTTACGTGCACACTAAATTCGACAAGATCAAAATCGACGGCGTCGAAGCCCGTTCGGCGTTAGCCAAGTGGGTGTACGACGGCGAAAGAACCATAGTCATCGACGATAAGTGCGACGCGAACGGAAAAGGTTTGTTTTGCAATCAATCCTGTCAAGATACCGCGCCGCAGCTGGAAAAAACGAACGGAGGGCAAATCGCGCCGAATACCATCGTGGATAACTCTAGAATGGGCACCGACGAAGCGCAGCAGCAAAAACAAGTTACCACCGCGAGTAGTAGTACCAAGAAACAACAACAACGACGACGATAAAAATAAACGCAAATATACTACGAGTTTTAGACAAATAGAAAATAGCACACGCAACAACAACAACGAGAACAACACCGCGAATACCCGTGTACACATTAGCGCGTAATGAAAAGAAAACTATTCTTCTTCGCACATCAATCGCTTCGCGCGCCTTCCTCCACATCACATTTGATACCCTAAATAGAAGACACTCGAGAATTTTGAATTTTCTCGACTGCGCTTCCCGGCAAAACGCGCGCGCGCAAAACACATCACACGTCATGCTCGACATCATCACCAACACCAACGAATCACACAAAGAAGAAGCATTGAAAGAAAGAATTCAATGGGCAAACTCTTTGCGTAAAGTCGTGACACGAAAAGATGCCATCGACGCAGAAACCGGCGCTTTAAAGCAACAGTTTTTCAAACCGACGAAAATCGTCTTCGAGACTTCCGGGAAGAAATGGGGCGACGACCAGCGGCAAAAACTGTACGAAGGACTCCATATATTCGGCGTCGGCGAGTGGATGAAGATGAAAGAACACTTTCACAACGAATTAGGCGAGTGGACGACCTTGGATTTGAGAGTGAAAGCGAGCAGGATGCTCGGGACGCAAAGTTTATCGAGGTACCCGAAAGGGTGGAAAGGAACGAAAGAGGAGGTGGATTTGGAGTACGAGAAACACAAGGAAATCGGGGAGAAGACGGGGTGCTGGAAAAGCGGGACCTTGGTGGAAGACGACGACGGGAGCGTGGCGAAACTGTTGAAGGAGAGAGAAATGGAGGGAAAGTAGTGATGATGATGCATATTATGAGTAGCTTTTTGAAATGTATTTAGTATGTCAAAGCGTAAGCGAAACTCTCCTTTATCGTGTTCCTTCTTTTCCAAGAAGGAGAAAACGACTACGACGACTACTGCTCGCTCGTCGCGATGACCAGTATCACGCACTCATTCACTATCTATCTATCTATCTATGTATGTATCTAAAAAGAGGAGGATTGGGAATTCGCGTCGGAATCTCGTCCTAAATTGGCTTGCATGAGAGCGTCGAACGTGTTCACGCGCCGAGCGGCTGGTTTTGATTTTTGCGAGGCGGTTGCTTTTGTTGCTTTTGTTGTCTTCGTCGTTGTTGGCTTTGCAGACGGTTTCTTTCTTCCATCACTCGTGGTTTTGATGGTATCTACCATGGCAGTCTGTCGCATGCGTTTGCGAATTTGCGTGGCCTTATCTTCGTCGTCCGTGTTCGCTTCTTCCTCCTCGTCTTCGTCGCTCACCTCTTCGCTCGACGAAGAGGCTTCGGACGACGACGACTCCTCGGACGACGACGACCTCCCTCTCTTCTTCCCTCCTTTCCCCTTCCCAATTTTTTTACTCAACGCGTCGTTTTCTTTCCTCGCCGTTTCTAGAATCTCCTCCAACTCCCGAATCCGTTTCTTCTTCTCGTTTACGAGGACCAAACACTCCTCAAAACATTTTCGCTTAAACTGCTCGATATCTCTCGCCTTCTCCAATTCTTTCTTCACCGCGATCTCTTGATCTTTCCTCAAACACTCGTTCGCGCGCTTTAAATCCACGTTTCCTTCCTTTTCGCGAATATACTTCAACGAGGCGTGACGCAACAACTCCAAAAGAACCGTCGTCGCCGTTTCCTTTGCAGATCCCGTCTCGACACCCTCCGCTGCCCTGGCGGCGGCGGCGACGACGCGCTTCATCTTGCAAGACCCTCGCATCATCACCATCTCCTTTCGCTTCTTCTTCGTATCCTCCTCTCTGCTCTCCTCGTTTGCGTTCTCGTCGTCGTTTTCGCTGAACCGCCAGACGAGTTCAAACACCTCCTCCTCCGCTGTATCATCGTCTATGTTCTTCTTCGTTTTCTCTTCGATGGAAAACTGGTACCTTTTTGCTCTTCGTCCGATCAAAGTCGTCGCAGTCGTCGGCGTCAACGCTTCCTTCGCTCTCTGGTACCAGTTGTCATACACGACGACTTTCGGTCTCGAAACGAACCCACTCGTTCGAAAGACCGTGACAAAGCGATTCGTCCGATACGCATCATCATCAGCATCTAAATCGTCGTTTAAATCATCATCGTCTCCTTCCTTGGTGTTAAAAGCCGCCAAAACGTCCAACGAAAACGTTTCCTCTCGGTCGTTAAACCTCGGGAAGAAGATGCATTCCACTTTCTCGCCGTTCGATTCTGTTCCCGATGGAAAGGAGTAAAAATCGACGAGACGAGCGGGACGAGAGATTGGTCTCTCAGTGAATTCAGTCGTCATCTCAGCGAGTCGTCATATCTCTTCCTCTGGTGAAATCGTCGTCTTTTTGACGCGTTCCTTTTGCTCTGTTGTGATGTTTTGTGTGCGTCGTTAAAGAGTTTTTAGAGTGAGGATTTTCCTCTCGTATCGTTGGATGTTGAATCTCAATGTTGTGTGAAAGTTTACGAGAATAATAAGTAAGCGACGAAGACTATGAAGCGTTGGATGTTGAATATCACAATAAATGATGATGAAAGTTAATAATAATAACACTAGTTTTAAGCGACGAAGACTATGAAGAACATGAGAAAAGCCATGAGCACGCCGAAGACTTTCATGGCCAACCACCGATTATTACTGATGTAGTTCAAGTACTTCAGAAGTTCACCTTGCGCTTGGTCGACGTTCATGACGACGTCTTCGACGTTTTCGTCGATGCGAATGGCCATCTCGCCTTGTTCGTTGACCATGGTGGCGAGTTGTTGGAAAATGCCGCCGAGTTCGGTGATGGTGCGCTCGACGTTTTGCATGGCGTCGGCGCGAGAGGTGGCGTAGTTTTGGTCTTGGTCTTGGTAGACGGCGACTTGGTTTTGGTTGAAGGATATCGGGTTCATGTGGCCGAAATTCCCTTGTTGTTCTCCTTGTTGTTGTTCGCTACTTCGCGCGCCTACGTTCATGAAACTCCCCGTCGTGGCAGCCGCGCTGACGCTGGCAAACCGTCCAGTTCCGCCTTGAAACCCACCGCCTTGCTGTTGCTGCGTTTGTAAACTACTGCTACCGCTGCCGCCAAACATCGATCGTCTTCTCTCGTTATTCTTCACGCTCTCCTTCCTTTCGCTCAACACGTCCTTAAACGCCTTGGTCGCGTCCATCAACCGTCCTTTCAAACTCTCCACGATCGTCTCCGAATGTTGCGTCGACTGTTTCGTCTTTTGCTCTCTCTCGTGCAACGCCAGCTGTTGCAACTCCGCGATCGCCGTGTTCAACTGCTTGATATCTTCTTTCACCGCGAAGGAAATCGTGTTAATCTCTTGACTCGAGTCGTCAAACGCGCCCGACCGCTTCGCGAGTTGCGCCAACCGGTCCAGCTTTTGCGACGTGGAGTGGATGGCGTGACCGACGCGCGAGGCTCTCTGGTGGAACACAGATTTCATCTTCGGCGCCTCGTTCGCGAGATGCAAAGAAGAGCCTCCTCCTTTGTTGTTGTTGTTGAAATCGTCGTCATCCAAAGAAGACCCGAATTGCTGCTGCTGCTGTTTCTCCACGTGCGAGGAGGAGGAGGCGGCGTAAAAATCCGAGCCTTCTCCTTTCGCCGCGGCGCCGTCCTCGTCGTCGTTTTCGTTTCTTCCCCCACTGCTACTCCTGTGTCTACTTCCGTGCAATTGTTTGCTCACTCTTTCCGCGGTCGCGAAAAATTCTCGCGTCCGATCGGTACCTACACCCTGGGTGTTTCTCGAAGAGGACGAGGAGGACGAGGAGACGCCGTACTCGTTTGGCATTCGATGCATGAAACTCATACTCTTTATTATTTTCTCTATGTTTACCTTAATCGCTTTATTAGAAGAAGCGGATTGATTTTTTGAAGATGGATCAATTCCAATTACTTTTATGAAGAGGTGCGACCCCCAAAACGCGAAGGGGAATTCGGCAACGCGAATACTACCACGCGCTCACCACACGCGCGAAGAAAAGTGCTTCGATTACTCTCTCAATCTCTCTCTCTTTTGGAGAGTGAGTTTGTATTTGCGAGTATAGATAGAGGGGAAATTTTGGCGATTTTGAACCTGTTTTTGTGTCTCTCTCTTCTTGCTCAAAAAATGTACGAAAAGGTAAAAGGTGTCTCTCTCTCTCTCTCTGATCAAACTAACTTCTCACTCGCTGTTCTCCTGCCGAGACTCTAGCGCTCGCAAGCTCTCGGCAAAAGTAGCGTATTGTTCGTCCGTTAGTTCCGGGCACCCTTTTTCGAGGAAGTAGTTTACGCAGTCAGGGTGTTCGTAATACCGAGCGAAAGCGATGTGTACCCCATAGTTAGGCACTTTCGCCTCTTCGACGAAGTATTTGAGACAATCGAGTTGGCCATACCTTGCAGCAAATGCCACACAGTCGAGCTTTACTGCATCAGATATCTTTCTTTCTTCAACGAAATATTTCACGATGTCTGTTTGACCTTTTGTTGTCGCTTTTATTGCCACTTTTTCTTCCGTATCTCGCGAAGGTTTCACTTTGTCGAAAAGAAATCGAAGACAGTCGAGG
>JACLAA010006301.1_pt1 | contig 13889 bp, 8 predicted proteins | sample 8027891 | NCBI WGS metagenome assembly JACLAA01 (sample SAMN15724900, study PRJNA655200) | protist metagenome | isolation source: fluorescence activated cell sorting (FACS) single amplified genomes of... | place: Spain: Blaines Bay Microbial Observatory, Mediterranean Sea | collected 2016-01-19 | reverse complement strand
GACGAAGCGAAACGATCGAACGCGAAGAAAAACCGCGACCGAACTATTCTCTCGCGTTTGGATGCAAAAGATCGCAAGGAATACTCGGAAATGACCGAAGACGCGTTGAAATCGAAACAAGCTATGATGGACATGAATCCAGCCGCGAAGGATCCAACTCCGAAAACATTCGTCGGCCTCAAAATGTCGGGCAATAAAAAAGTTTCGACGTTGGCGGACGAAAGCGATATCCTCGCCAACATCGAAGCAGAAAAGGCAGCCGCGGTGAAGGCAGCCAAAGATAAGAGACAAAAAGCTGCCGCCGACAAGGCTGCAAAAGTTCAAGCTGAACTCAAGAAGCGAACCATGGCCTTGGCAAAATCGATTAGCGGTTCGATTAGCGGTGGTTTAGCAAAGGCGGCTAAACGGGCATCCGCTGCTCCGGAGGAAAAACCGGCTCCGGAGGTCGCGAACGACACCGCCGAAGAATCCGACGACGACGGTTCAGAATCCGCGGCTGCGGCGTCAGCCGCGACTAGCGGTAGTGACTCTAGCAACGACAACAACGAGGGTGCGGACGAAGAGCAATCTTAGATAGACGCGTGGAAGGCGAAACCACGAGTAAGAAGAACGTTGAACCTACGTATTTTAATATTTACACTACACAACTCTTTAAGTAAGTAAGTAAGTCGCTCTTCCGATTTTTTCTTTCGAGCGCACCCATCGAACGACACTCTTCAGAACGCCTCCTCTTTTGCATTATTGCCACGAGGAGGATGTCATCGCAAAATTCGCGGGGGTGGTGAAGAAGAAGAAGAAGATGGCATCGAAGCGCCTCCTCGTCGGGGCCGTGACTCCGGGCCGTCCGGTACGTCACCGCGAGGCGTCGTCGTCCTGGGACGACGTGGAGTGTGGCACGCGTCATCGTCGCAGTAAAAAGCGGTCGTCGTCGTCGTTCAATAATGTCGTTCGCAAAATCCGATTATTTTTCCAGACGAAAATGGAATCGTTTCGAGTGCGCGCGGAGGTGACCTCTTCGCAATCTGCGCACTCGTGTTCGAGGAGACGAGAGTTCATCGCGTTGTTTTGCTTTGTATGTGCGAGTTGCACGATATTTGGGTATTCATTGGTTGGGAATTTTCGTGGTGGTGGTGGGAATGCTTCTTCTTCTTCTTCTTCTTCTTCTGTTGAAAAGTTGAGCGGTAAAAGTACGCTACCGAAAGAGATTGAGATGAAGATTGAGCGATGGCAACGGCTCGGTGGAAAACAGTTGTACGACCCAAACGATGGTGGTGGAATATTTCCGAAGTTCAAAGAGCAGTCTGGGATAGTAAAAAAACGCTCTTCTTCTTCCTCGATGACGACAGCTGGCAAAGAGTCCTCCGAAGACGAAGACAATATTGTCGCCGAGGACATCGAGGTGATGGGAGAAAATACCGGAAGAGAAAATGGTGGTATTCACACACCGCACGGGGAAGGCTGGAAGTACTCGTCGTGGACGAAAACGTGGAAAGTGGAAGATATCGAAAAAACTGGGATCGAGAGCGAGGAAGACGCGGTTTGGTTTTCGAGGAAGAGCGTTCAAAATCGCTTGGATTTTACAAAGTTTATCGATTGTAAACGAGACGTAGAAGATGACGAAAAGGACAGGAAAGTGACAAGGCAAACGTTTAGAGACGGTGCGATAAATCTATTGAACGCTTTGCAGCAAGAACAATTAGCAGTGACACAGGAAAACTACCGCAGACACGGCTTTAACGATACGGACAAGAAGCGCATCAAAGAACTTTTCCCTTCGCAATCTCCGTTTGCAATCTGGAAGAAAGGCGGTCCATCCTCGCAATTGGTTCAACCGACGTGTGCGTTAATCGGAAACGGAGGGGAGCTTCGCAAGTTCAACTACGGAGATGCCATTGATAGTCATGATTTAGTCGTTCGATTGAACCAAGCGCCGACGATGGGCCATGCCATTTGGGTGGGAAGGAAAACGACCCATCGCGCTTTGAATCGATTATGGACAAGGCACTATACGAGAAGTCCACATCACATCTATCGTGGATTTGTTATGCCTCTGGAACAAAATTTGAGAATCGTCAGTTTGCGCTCGGATAAAGACGAGTTTATGAAGTTACACGATAAAGTTCAAGCGGAGAGGAAAGACGCAAAAGTGACGTATTTGACTACTAGTCCCATACGAAACGCCAAATTTTTACTCGAGAAATTTCGCGAAGAACAGTGCGTGGAGAAACACAATGGTCCGTATTTTGGAGGTAACGTTCCGTCCACGGGGTTAGCTATGTTTATGGTTATGTCGAAAACATGTGGTGTGGTGGATTTGTACGGTTTTGGAGAGTCCAAATCTGGTAATGAAGACGACGAAAACAATCCCACGGCGGCGTTTAAATACCACTACTACAAAACCAGCGGCAACCGCGCCGTCGGAGATGACGTTCACTGTTTCGAGTGCGAACGTTTGATGTTGAAGAAACTGTATGATGAAAACGTCATCCCAGGTTCCTTTTGCGGCGGAAGCGAAAAGCAAAGAGGCGATTACGCGTGTGGATGTAGGAAAATGAAGTGTCAGCCTTGCCCGCTGGTTTCTTCTTCTTCTTCTGATACGAGCGACGACAATACGGAAGACGACGAACACGGCTACTGCCCCGACAAACAGTGTCACGCCGTCGAGTCTGGAGTCGCGCTCACCGAGGATGAGCTCGGTCGTGCGCGAAGAGAGGTCGAACGAAACGAACGGGACAGTCGAAAGAAACGAGAGAAGACCAAGGCGCGCCAGGCGAACGTCGTCGCCGAAAAAGCAAAGTAGTTGGCACACACACATAGAAGTAGTAGCGTTTAGAGGAGTGCGAATGAGATCGAGCGTCACAGAATCGCGTCGTCGTCGTCGTTTTTTGCGTTCTGCAGAGCTCGTCCGTCGTAAAAATGGTGTCCTCTCCTTCTCTTTCTCTCTGTTGGTTTTGGTGGTGGTGTGTTTTTCAGAAGCTCTCTTCTTCTGTTAATCCCTAAAATTGTGCGTTTTTTTTCGGGTCGGGACATGCATTTTTTTTCACTCGAATCGAATCGTCCCCACTTTTCGTTTGACAGCGGCACCGTTCGCGCTTTTGTGCGGCCGCTCGTCGAGTCAAAAGTCAACCTCCTCTCTCTTTTTTTTCTCGCGGGGGGCGTTCCTTTTTAGGATCATCATCGCGATAAAAGCGGGACGCGATGTCGACGATGCCGGGTGTATCGTCGCGTCGCGCCACTTCGGCGGGGGATCGATCGCGCGCCGAAAAAATTACGTCGACGACGAAGGACATGCAAACAGCCGCGAAATTGCTCCTCGGAAAAGACGCCGTAAAGTTATCGAGCGACTGGGGACCGGCGAACATGAGCGCGAGTTTAGATGTCGTGGATATTTTCGCGAACAACTATACCATTTTCGAGCCGGAAGTGAGACGAGGGTTCTTTTACGCGCTGTTTCTTACCCGAGGGTTGAATTTGAACGTCCAAGGCGGAAAATCGTCGACGAATTCAAACGTTGACGCCGTCGTCGAATTGGGCATAAAAGATCAGGACCAGTGGGTGCAAGCGATTTCAAAAGCGATCAAGAGTAGAAAAGAGAAAGAAAACGAAGAGAGCGTGCCGGTTGTGGACGTGAACGCGTTCGTGGAAAGCGTGCCGGTTGTCTCGGACGCGTTGAAGAGCATTCGAGAGAATTTAAAGCGTCTCCTCGAGAATACCAACGGCGAAGAAGATTCGTTTGTGACGACTAACGTGTACGCGCCAATAGAGAGCTCGTATTTGAATAGTAGTCGAACGACCACTCGTGGTAGCTCGACGCAATCGTCGTTGACGACGAAGAACAAACACTTCACGCTGAAAAAGTTGGAGAAACCGAGACGAAAGTCGTACCTTGAAGCGAGCGCGAAACGCGTCAATCGATTCGGGGATGTCATTTCGAACGTCGATTCGTCGACTGCGGGTGCTACCACCATCGGAGCGACTGGCATTGTTTCTAAATCTCTAGAGAGCTCGTTTCAGCAACAACAGCAGCAACCGAAACCAAAATCATCGTTCTTACTCGACACAAAGAAGCGCACGATTTCCTCGCACGGCTACCAAATTTCAGGAACGAAACGCACGTTTGAAAGCCGCGACGGATCTGCGAAAGACAAGGAAAAAGAGAAAGAAATCAGACTGCAAAGACTGAAACTCATGAAGGAAAGAGAAGCGGAGAGGAAACGGTTGGCGGAAGAGGAGATGAAGAAGAGGCGCGAAAATTACAAAGCCTCCGTCGAGGCAAAGAAACGCGCCTTGGACATTCAAGAGAAATCGAAGACGACGACCATTTCCACGCCAAGTCCGTCCGATCGAACTTAATCATCGCACGATGTACGTAGATAAAGTACTACCAATTATACAAATAAACAGAAGGCAAAAGAGAAAACAAACAAACAAACAAACAAACAAACAAAACGAGAAAAAGAAAAGAAGAAAAAAACGGATCCGTGTATCAACAAAAACAGTATATATAATGAAAATTTTAGAAACCAATAGCCAAGAACACATAGCAAGAGAGAGAGAGAGAAAAGAGAGAAAGATACGGAGGAGGCACGCGAGCACCGAAACGAGTGCACACATTTAAATCAAATCGGGGCGAGGGAGCAGAAAAGAGAGCAGGAGTTTTATTTGTCTTTATAGAGAGAGAGGCATTTTTTTAAGAAAAAGACGACCGACGTCACTACTCAAAAGACAATCAAAATCAATCGCTCTGCGTCACACACACGTCTCATCCCGCGCCGTCTCCCTTTTCGTGGCACTTACTTTAAAGAAGTCATGCGCCTTCGACGAGTGAGCAATCTCTTGGCGTCGTCCTCGTCGTCCTCGTCGTCTCTCGCGACCACGAGTATCTTCTCTCGTCCAATGTCAGCGCCGACTCGATTCGCGTCGTCGTCTCCAACACCGAAAGGTTTTTACGAACTCCGTCGGTATAAAATCCTCCCGTCGAAACGCGCGGAATACATCGAACTTTGCGACGAATTTGGAGCGTTGAGGAAAAAGTTAACGCCCGGGTTTTGCGGTTTCTACGTTCCCGAAGTTGGCTCGGATTTAAACACCGTCACGCACATCTACCACTACGACGACTATGACCACCGGGATAAAGTTCGTTTAGATATGAAAGGAAACGAACGGTGGCAAAGCTTTTTGCGAAAAACATTAGGGTTGGTGGAGGAACAAACGAGCGAGGTGTACATCGAAGCAACCGTGGCGACGAACAGCGCCGGTTTGAGCGTGAATAGCTTTAAAGAGAACGCTTCGAAGAGGAGCAAAACGGGTGATTATAATGATTCCAATTCTATCTTTGAGATCCGAACGTACACGTTACAGTTAGGCTATAATCCGATACCGAAGATGCAAAACTTATACGCCGAAGGTTTGCCGTCTAAGATTGCCTCGGATGAGGAAAAGTTGAGCGAACTTATTTGGATTGGATACGCAGACGTCGGAGATTTAAATAAATTCGTGGAAATATGGAAGTATCCGAGCTACCAGTCGCACATCAAAGTCAGAGAAGCGGCGAGGACGGCGAACGCGTGGAGAGACACCATTGGGAAGATTGCACCGATGGTGACGCATTTTAACACGACCTTGTGCAGTGCCGCGCCGTTTTCCCCGGTTAGATAGTTTTCAACTTTATATAGATACCGTACGACGTACTATAGTAGTTATAACTGTTTACTAGATAAAATCTCTTCCATTTCTTCTTCTCTTTTTCCATTTCCTTCATACCGGACGCGTGAAACACACGCATCACATCACGCGCGTCGCATTCTTTTTGGAGTCGTCGTCAAAGTCGTCGTCGTCGCATATGGCGTTAAAGATGACGAATGCGGCGCACCGGGGGGGCATTCTTCTCTCTCGGGAGAAGAGAAGGATTTTGTGTTCGCGCGCACATTCGTCGGCAACGAAAAGCAACGAAAAAGTTGGAATCGTTCTCGTCGACCACGGCAGTCGCGCAAAGTCGAGCAATGAACTGTTGGAACGCTTCGCAGAGATGTACGCGACGACCTGTGGGAGCCTGAGCAGTGATGGTAGTGATGGATGCGAAGTTGAACCGGCGCACATGGAACTGGCTTCGCCGTCCATAGCAGACGCGTTTCGAAAGTTGATTGAGACCAAGAATTGTAGAAAAGTCGTGGTGGCGCCATTTTTTTTAAGCCCGGGACGGCACGTGAAAGAAGATATTCCGCGGTTGGTGGAAGAAGCAGCGGAAGAGTACCGAGGGAAGTATGAGTTGGAGTACATGGTAGCGGCCCCGATTGCTTTACATCCGTTGATGACGACGATTATTCATGAACGCGTGGAGAAGTGTTTAGAGGTAAACGAGAAAGGAGCGGGGGAGTGCGATGTGTGCGCACGAAAAGATGCTGGAATCTCGTGTAAGATGAAAAGAGTGTAGATGAGAAAATGATACCAATGTAAGTACAATGTCGTAGTAAAGCAGCTTTTATATTATAAAAAGTTAGTATTATCACGCGACGATGGCCTCATCCATCGTCATCTTGTGAAAGTCAAAGTCATGGAACTCATCTCGACTTGGATTTTGATTTTATTCTGTACACTATAGTTTTCCCTTTATTTCTCGTTTCTTTTTATTGTATTGTGTTTTATATTTTTATACTTTCCTTGCCGCGTGGAAAAGTTCGATGTATTCAATCGCCGGTCTGTTCCACGACCAATCTTGGCTCATGCAGTTCGCTTGCAACTTTCTGAACGCATCAATGTCGTTGTAAAACATGTCGATACCTCTATTTAACGCATAATCAATCGAGCCTTCGTCGGTGCCATCGAACGAGAAACCATTCGGGGTCATGCCTTCCCAAGAAGCCTTAGCGTGATCGTGCTCGACGTCAAAAACGGTATCCGCTAAACCACCTGTGCGTCTGACTACCGGAACGGTACCATAACGCATGGCGATGAGCTGCGACAAACCACATGGCTCAAACATGGACGGCACTAAAATCATGTCCGCTCCAGCGTATATGAAGTGCGACATAGTTTCATCGTAGTAAAGATGCAATGCGGCCGTGTTGTAACGCTGCTGCTTCAATTGGTGCGCAATCTCTTCAAATTCTCTTTGGACTTTCTCGTCTGGCGCAGAGCCTAACAAGCACACTTGACATCCTCTCTCCAAAGCAAGATAGATTGCCCTTTTAATCAAATGAATACCTTTTTGATGCGTCAAACGCGTGACGACACCAATCATTGGAACGTTCGGATTATTGTATAAGTTTGATCTCGAACATAACGCTTGTCGTGCAGCGGCTTTTCCTGGGATGACTTCGTCTTCGCCAAAGAATTGCGGTAAGAACTTATCGTTTCTCGGATCCCAAATGTCCGGATCGATGCCATTCACTACGCCATGCAATTTGTGCAAATTTGGATTGACACAACCTTCGTGGGCGATTTCCTTGGCGTACGTTCTCGACACCGTCGTAGCAATCGCGCAGTTGTGCATGGCGTCCGCAATCAACGCTTGACCATAGTGCAAGTTGTGAATGGTAAAAATCACTTTTGGATTATCCAAACCGTACGGAGCGTAATCTTCAACTAAAAACTTCGCCACTGGTGCTGTTTGCCAATCGTGGATGTGTATGATATCTGGATTTCTACCAGATTGCAACATCCATTCAAGCGCAGCTTTGGAGAAGAATCCGAAACGTTCTTGATCAGTCATGGGAATCGAGAGATAGTCAGTACCGTAGACCATGCCCACTTTAAACATTCCGTTATCTGGGTCAATAAAGAACGTTTTTACGCCTTCAACGGTGCCAGAGTAGACATGATTGTATGTTCCACCCCATTCAAAACCTTGCTCTTCTTTCAAGTCGTCAATTAAATCGTACTTCATGCAATCGTACTTTGGCAAGACAACTTCGACTCTGTGTCCTTCAGCTTCAACCGCGAGCGATAATGACGTGACAACGTCGCCTAAACCACCAACTTTAGCAATCGGCGCCATTTCGACGGCGACAGACATGACATGCATTGGTTTTTCAACAGCTTTCGATTCATCTGCGTTGACGCCGCCCGCAATGGGCAAATGATAGTCCAAACGGTTACGGTTGTCGTAGTTGTTCCCGTCCTGATCGCAAAAGACAAAATCAAACATAAACGCGTCTGTCGGCGACGTTACTTCAATGGAGAAATAATCTTGCGAATCCGTTTTACAACTCGGATCGGGGGTCATTTTTGTCATCGGTAACGCCTGTTCATGGTTCCATCGATTCCATCCGCCGACGACGGAAATGCCGGTCGCATCTTTCAAATTCGTATTCTTCGGGTTGTAGCACAACTTGAAGGGTTCGCCGGCTTTCAGAATCTCTGGAATGGTGAACAAAACATGCGCTCTTTGTTTCTTCGTAAGTTCCGCAGCTTTCACTTTCGCAATTTCTTTCAACTTTCTTCGTTCCATTTGTCTCAACTCCTCTAACCGATCTTCTTCTTCTCTTTCTAATCGAAGTTTCGTGTAGATGTTGATGCACGACTCGATGCGGGATCTCTCGAGCATTTCGTTTGCACCCAGAACTGGAACGTGGAAGTCGGCTCTGTTGTTGTTGTCGTAAGCACCGTTTCCGTCGGAAAAGACAAAGTCTAAAATGACCGCTTTGCTTGGCACAGAAACTTCCAAGTCGAACCAGACAGACGTCAAGTCACCGGCGACAGCCGATGCTCTCGGCTTCATTTCAAACTGTTCAGCACCACTCGACCATTGGTTGGTACCAAAATGAGCAAAAACCTTTGGTCTGCCGTTCAAAACGGTGTTTTGGTTGCAATATGAAACCGTGACGGATTGACCGGGCACCGGCGTCGCCGGAGATACCGTCCAAAGCGCGTTGTCCTTCGGCGATTGACCGTGGGAATGCTGCTCCATGCATCTGACTTTGTCGCCGGCTATTTTCGTTGCTTCCGCCCAGTCTCTTTTCGCCCCCGGAGATGCCTCGGACTCTTTCGCCAAATCTTCATATTTCGCTCTCAAGTGTTTGATGTCATCACTGTTCAAACTTTTTGTCTTTTCTAGCAATTTTTTCGCTTTTTGTTCCGCTTTCGCGTACTCGGCATCGGCTTTTGCTTTCGCGGCATCCGCTTTCGCCTGTTCCTGTTTCGCAAGCTCTTCGATTTGGAGTTGTTTCTCAATCGCTTTCCTTTCCGCTTCGGCTCGCGCTTCGGCTTCGGCTTCGGCTCTCGCCTTCGCTTCCGCTTCCGCCTGAGCTGCTTCTCTCGCTTCCGCAGCCGCTCTTTCCTTCTCCACTTGCGCTTTCACCAAGGCTTCTTCGCGTAACTTTTTCGCTTCCGCAGCCGCTTTCAAGTCCTCCGCTTCTTCCTTCAAACGCATCAACGTTTCTTTTGCCTTCTTCGCCTCTTCCAGCTTTTTCAACTCTGCCACGCGTTTAGCCTCCTCTTCCTCCTCAGCTTCTCTCTTCAGCTTGGCTTCGGTTTCGGCGACTTTCTTGGCCGCCAATTCTTCGGCTTCTTTTGCGTCTCGGATGGCTTTGTTCTTCCTCGCCGCCTCTTGGACTTCCCGCTTGGCGAGCTCGTCTTCGACCATACCCAACTGACGCAGTTTAGCCGCTTCTTCTTGCTTCTTCTTGAGAAGGTCTCGAATAGCTCGCGAACCCGGAGACTCGATCATTGGTGATGATGCTTCGGGGGTAGTAGTTTCTTGCTGCTGCTGCTTCTCTTGAGCAAGTCTCTGTAATCTCTTCGCTTCGGCTTCCATGGCTTTCAATTCAGCTTGCGCAGCAGCAATCTTTTCCGCGTTCATGCGCGCTTCTCTTTGTTGTTTTTCTACAACAGAACGTGCCTCCTCTTCTTCCGCTTTTTGTTTCGCTTCTGCCAACTGTTTCGCCGCTTCGACTTTGGCTTTTGCGCGTTTTGCCTCTTCAGCTTCTTTCTTTTGAGACTCCAGTTTGTCGTCGATGTCCTCAATCGCGCGAAGATCCGATTGTAATTCCAAGTTTTCCAAAAGCTCCGACTCTAACTTTTCCACTACAAACGCTCTGTCCAAGAACGGATCGTTAATGCCCGAGCGAATTCCGGAATTCGTGTTCAAGAAATCGCCCGACTCTTCCAAATACGCCGCGTACTTTGCCTCCTCGGCTTCCGCCATCAATCTCGACGCTTCCAACTTCTCCGCCTCTTTCCTCGACTGCTCTTCCTTCATTATCAAAGTTTTCATATCATCGTCCATGATAACGGCCGAAATATCGATGATATCATCATCTTTGTGTTTCTCTGCTTCCATGTGCGCGACTCTCGCTTTGCGTTCGTCCGCTGGTTTTGGTTTCTGGGTCGTCGTCGTCGTCACCGGATTATCGTGCTCTGGTTCTACATTATTAGCGTTACTTTTATTCGAGATGCCTTTGTCCTTATTCCTTTCCTTCAATCGTTCGTTCTCTTCCACTTGCGCTCTCATTTTCAAAAGTTTCTCTCGTTCTTCTCTCAAACGTTCCAACTCTTTTCGAGCGATTTCTTTCGCTTCCGGTGCTCTCGTTTTCGTTTGCGATTGAATGATGTTCGCGCCGTTCCCGCTCGCCACTTCTCTTTTCAACGCGTTGATTTTCGATCTCATGGCTCTCACCTCTGCCGCTCTCGGTTTCGACTCCGACTCTGGATCCAACATGTCTCGGAACTCTCGTTCCAAATTCGCGAGTTCTTGAGATACGGTGCACGAAGAGGCGGAGGAAGCGTCCGCCGCGGACGTCGCGCGCGCGACGACGCCCTCTCGTCTCGACGACGAAGACATCGACGACGACGTCTCGACGTCGTCGTCGACGAAAGCGCCCCCCTCGGAGCGACTTTGTCTCGTCACTCGCCCGCAACGACGACGATGTCGACGATTATGATTATCCACATTATTGGAGATGCTGCTCCTGTTAAAAGGAGGAGTAATCTTCTTCTTCGTCGTCGTCGTCGTCGTCTCGTTCGACCTGAAGCCTTTCCCGAAGAGAAAACCTCCCCTCGACGTCGCCGCCGCCGTCGTCGTCGTCGTCGTCGTCGTCGTCGCGTGCATCGAAAAGGTAGTGCTCCTCCTCCTCGTGGACAGAGGTCAAAAGTCAAACGATGATGATGATGATGAATCCACGCGGGGGACAAAAGTTCTTGGGGGAAAACGAGAGAGTAGTAATTCTTTGTGGGGGTGTGGGCCCAAAAGACACTCACTAACTGCCGCCAAACTCTTTTTTGTGTGGTCGAAAGACGACAGTTTTGGCAGTCGTCGTCAGTATTATTATTTGGCGGAGTTCGCTTTTTGACACATTTTTGACACAAATATATCTACCCTAAACTAGCAACCGTTTTTGACGAATGAAATTAAACGTACTCGGGTAACTCGTCGAGGACTTGGTCGAATTCGAGGCGAAATTCCTCCTTACCTCGATTGCTCGTTCCGCCGACGTATAAGACGGACGTCCCGTCGACTTTTTTTTGCGCCCCCCACACTTGAGAGTGGCTCAGCAAGGAAAGGAATGAGGTGACTAATAATCCGGCGAAACCGGCGTAGACGAAAGGTACGCCCGGGTCAGTTTTCAATTCTAAACCAGTCGCGCCAGATATTTCTTCGACGATTAAGGAGATGTTGTCCACATCGATTGGTTTTTTGGAGGATGGGCGTCGAACACCGACGAAAGCGCCTTTTGAATCGTATATGGCGACGGATTGGAAGTCTCGAGCAACGAGGGAGATGCCTTTTTTGTTTTCCTTCGCATCAGCGTCGTCGCCGACGGGGAGGAAAGTACCCCAGATTTTCCCTTTGAAATCGCCTTTGTTTTCCAAGTTAGCCATCGGTAATACGAGCTCTTCTCGTTTACTACTCTCGTCCCCGTCACTAGTTGTTCCGCTAGTACTGCTAATGCTGCTGCTGCTGCTGCTGCTGCTGCTGCTGACACTCTCGCTATTATCGCTATTCGTCATATCTTCTGCCGCTGCTTTTGGTATAACCGTGACTCTCATGGAACTCATAGACCAGTCCGTTTGGTACATAGTCACGCCCCCGTATCGTAAGGGTACGTTCACCGATATCACTTTGTTATCCACTTCGTTGCCTTTCTCGTCAAGGATGGATAAATTGGAATAAAATTGACTGACTTGACCGCTCGGTAAATAATCGATGGTGAAATCCTTCACAAAAACTTGATTCGTTTTCGCAAACTTCGGTACTCTCGATAAGGGTGAACCTCGGGTTAATCCATCCGAAATAGTAAAACTGGTATCTTTTGGTGCCATGACCGATCCACCGAGACCGCCTAACCCGCTATACGCGCACCCACCTAATGTTAATAGAAGCGCAAAATGAACGCCAATCGGTGCCAATCGGCCAATCAAACCTTTAAACGCATATAAATACTGCTCTTGATCTTCCTCTCTCAAGAAAACTTGGTACCCTCGATCCGCTAAACTGTTTGCTAAATCCATCGCTCTCGCATCTTTCACGCTCTCTTTTTCGTCCATGGTTTTCGAGCTGACTAAAAATTTCGGTTTCTTGATAAACTTCCATTTTGCGGCGACTCGCCACACCGGTAGCTGTTTCGTCGCTGTACATGCCGCCAACGAAACCGCCAAAAGCGATAACAACGATAAGAAATACCATGTCGTATACACGTGATCTAACCCGTTATTTAAAATAAACGTAAAATCCAGCGCGCCGAAGAGCGGTGCGTCCTCGCTAACGGGATAATTTTCCACGTACCATGCATAACTTTTATTCTGTTCGATGACGGTCCCTAAAGCTGAGAAACCAGCGATGGCGCCAAACTCAGAAATCGCCAGCGGTAGCGAAGACACTTGCTTCAACGCCTTCTTAAACGTTTGTTTCATATCCCTCATTAAGAACTCTTTAAACGCTTGGTCTTCTTCTTCTTTCGTTCTTCCAGTCGTGCGTATCGTCGGATCGGGCGCCTTATTTGCATCGTCGTCGTTGCTCTTCGTGGTAGCGACGACATCACACAATCTCTTTCCTCTAGTTCTTTTTCTTCTTTTGCTGCTGCTGTTGCTGTTCGTACTGTTAATACTACTGCTGATAGAATTGGTAGCACCCATCGTCATCTCCCTCCTCCTCCTCCTCCTCCTCGCGTCTTTGAAGAATACGTCAAAGCGTTCTTTTCGTTGGTGGTGTTGAGCACTCGACGACGCCAAGCAACACCACCTCGCTCTTTTCGTCGTCCTCGTCTTGGAAGAAGACACACGAGACGACGACGCTCTTGCTCTTCTTCTTTCGTCGGGGCGGCCGAATTTGAAAGAGGGAGAGGAAGAGCGAGCGAGTGTTGGTGGTGTCGTCGTCATCGAGTGCGCGCGGTAACGCGAATGCATTTTGGATAATGAATGGCGACCCCTGCCGTCACCGGGGCAACGAAAAATGCCTCGCCGCGTCGCGTCTCTCTCCGTGCGGTGAAGACTGAGAAGGAGGCCGGAGAGGGAAGAACACATGTGTGAGACGAACGCGCGGCGAGGACACCGTTTGTTTGTTTGGCCTTTGTCTCGCTGAATATCTCAACACGAGAGGTGTTTTGTGACGACATTTTTTTTTCCCTTTCTTTGGGAAAACAAAAGAGAAAAGAACACGAGGAAAAAGAGAATGAATAATTACTTTTGCGAACGTATTGTAGTACACACACACACACACAAACGAAACGAAACGATGCATCTACTCCATTCTACTCCAAAATGTCGTCGGAACACTCGTAAACTAACCCTAAGTTATCGACTATTTTGTGCCACACCGAACAGGACGGGTTCCCGCACTGGACCCACGTCGTCCCGGCGGTTAAGTTGTCTTTGTTTACTCTTCGTTCGGTTCGGATACCTGGCGTAAGGAAAGAAAGAAAGAAAGAAAGAGAGTGGTAAAGGTCAAAATCTTG
>JACLAA010000718.1_pt1 | contig 13891 bp, 10 predicted proteins | sample 8027891 | NCBI WGS metagenome assembly JACLAA01 (sample SAMN15724900, study PRJNA655200) | protist metagenome | isolation source: fluorescence activated cell sorting (FACS) single amplified genomes of... | place: Spain: Blaines Bay Microbial Observatory, Mediterranean Sea | collected 2016-01-19 | reverse complement strand
AACCAAAAACAGCCCGATGCGTAACACGACTATCTAACCTACAACTCCCAGTGTCCTGTCGTCCACTGACTCCCACCGCACGAGGCGACGCGACGCGAGGCCGGGCCGCGCCGCGCCGGGCGCGGCGCACACGGCCGCGGACCAGGGACCACGCGGCGCGGCTGCGTTGCGCCAGCGCGCCGAGGCCGTGCGTGGCTTCCGGGCGGCGCAAGAAGCTCGCCTGCGCGCCCTCTCCGCCCGACGCCTCCTAGACGCCTCCGCGCTGAAGGCACGTGGACGAGCCTCGCCTCAACCTGCTTGCCGCTACTCACAGAACATTTAAGACGCGCGCCGCGTCGGCGGAGGCCACCGCGCGCTTTGATGCAGGAGCGAGCGAACAACCGCGAGCGCCACTTGCAAATGGTGGACCAAGGGGTTGCTCGAGCGACATGGCCTTCGACCGGCTTCAGTCCGCCTTGTCACGCCTGCACCGCCCCTTGCGGCGCTGTCCGAGCGGGCAAAAGCGCGTTGCCTCAGCCAGAACCGCACTGGCGGATCGAGACGACGATGGTTTGGGTCAGGCGGTGCATGTACGAGCGCTGCACGCGAGCGCATGCGGCGTGCATGCTGCGATTTGTGTCACACCAGCTGGATACATGCGCACTGCATCTGGGGCTCGAGCAGCGGTGCAACAACAGGAAGGGCCTGCTGTTGAAAGCTAGCTGCCAGCCCTACACCACCACTCAACAAGATGGAAATATGAGCCCACGCACCAGTGGAACCAGTGGATGGCTGGTGGAAAAGTTGTGGCACCGCCGCCATCTGTAGAGGTTGCCATTTGTTAGGGAGCTGTCGACGGCGTGTTTGGAGGTTGTGTTGCAGCACTTTGGCCAACCTATACACGGATCACGGTCGTCATCCACCATCCTTGGCGTGCTAGGCGCCAGCACCGGCATGGGAAGAGCCAGGTTCAGCCATGCGCAACGAGGTGCGAAAATCGCACCTGCGAGCTAAGGAGGGGGATGTGCAAAAATCGGCGTGTCGGGTGTCTAAGTGCGCAGGGTGCGAAAAGCGCACCCCGCGCGAGTTTAGCACCCGGAAAAGCTTATATTAGTGGGGGTGCAAATAACGAGTGTGACGTTATGTGCATGTGTCACGGGGGGTTGGCGGCGCGGCAACCGATAGCCCTGGGGGGGGTGAGGTGTTATGGGGTCGTTCCGGGTCCGAGGGGGGGTACTACCCCCGAGGACAGTTCCGAGAACATTTCGCGGACTTTTGTTGTGTCGGGCACATCCGTGCACCTGTTCGTCGCGTTGCGCGCACTGTGTGCATCGGTGTGCTGGATCGTTTGTTAGTGTTTCGCTACTGCACATGTTTCCGTTCTCGAATATCATTCATTCTCGCTCCAACGTGCTTCTGCCTATGTCTCAGAGCCGTCCCCTGCAGATGCTGGCACAATCGTTGCTCATTCTGCTGTTTCCAACTCTGAACACCAACATCATGCTGCATGCCATTTTGGTGGTTGGCATTGCACATGGAATTTGTGTTGTCCAGGACTTGGCCAAGGCCCTGATGTTGTTCCATGAGAGGATCTCTACTGGCTACTGCACGCGTGCGCGCCGCAATTGGGTGACACCTCCACCAACCCTGCATGAAATGGCGTCTGTCAGGTGGCTCAGAGGCTGCTGGCACGAGTGGACTGTCCGCCTGCGCGTTGCGCTGCGTGCGGCACGAACGCTCGTCGCCGTAGAGCGTCGCGATTTACGCAATGGGCGGCGGCCGACATCGGTGTTGCGATCTGGGTTATCAAAACTAGCTCAAAATTTTCTGGCCTCGCAGGTGGGGCGGCGCCTCACGGCCGGCGCGGTCAAGGCGCCTCGAGGCCGGCGCGGCCGAGAAAAGGGCACTTTCGCGCACTAGTGCTCAAACGAAGAAACATACCGCAAAAAACCAGCATCATCAGGCAACCACAGAGGAAGGCACACGCAGGCAAGGCTCACATGATCTTATCAAGAGGCTTCATCAAACGGTGTTGGTTTCATATTGCCTGCACTACAACCTATCAAGGTCATAAACTTGTGGTGCAGCATGTGCAAAACTTTACAAGTGTCACAATTGACATGACAGAAAATATTGGTGAGCATTGGTGGTGAGCCTTGATATTGTTATTGGTATTGGTGGTAAATTTTGTGCAATATCTCAACACTTGTGAGCCCAGGCTGACTCTACTGTTGTACAATAACTGAGAATTGGATTGTGATCCTGAATTGGATTGCGATCCTGAAGAAGGGAGATCTACGCAGGTCGTGGAGTGCAAGCAATATTGGGGAAATGCAATGGTCATGATTTATCTCTGACACTTATGAATGAATGTGCATTATTACTTAGCAGCAGAGTCATTCAAGATCATTCTCTGTGGATAACGATCTCGTCGAATTCATCTTCATCAAATTTGGAAGTCTCCTTCTCCTCGTTAAACGGTGTAAACATAAAACTCGTAGGGGTTGAAATTTTTCTCGCACTGGCGCGGTGACCCTCCGTGAACACGGAGCGAACACACGGAATCATTGTAATCAATTTGATTATCTCGGCCACGAAGCTCTGGGATGCATCTTCAGGTCCATCAAGCTCAACTATAAACGAGAAGCCTGCGACCGTACAACTTGACCTCAAGGATCGTAAAGGAAAGACTCACACAGTGTTACTTCGCAACGTGTGCTACTCTCCTTTGTGGCTGTGGGAGGCTGTGAGCGGCTGTCGGAGGCTGTGAGCGGCTGCGAGAGGTTGTGCAAAATCGACACTTGCCAGTGTCGATTCGGTCCGCCGGGTCGTTACAATCCACTATAGCAGGGGCTTTTAGTTTTGACGATGCTGGCCCAAGTACTTGCGTCGCTGCATGACAAAAGGGCTTGGCGCCACCTTTCTGTGCCATCTGCCCATCACAATGCTGTCGAGCATGAAACATCGATCACTTCCATACGGTGTACTTCATGCGACTGGAGGTCTGAAACCACACCAACGCATCCAATTTGATGATCGTGCTTTCGACACATGAATCTCTCCAGTGGCTCATTGTGAGCTGTTTTACAGTTGCGAGGGCTCACATTAACCCGCACTGTTCATTTGCGGTTTGTTGCGCTATGCGCCACGGGTGCGGGCTACGTTAGCCTCGCCACATGTTTGTGTGTTGTCGGTCGCTCTAGCGTAGAGCGGCCAACCCGCGGCCTTCTCTCCCAATCCATCCACCACCCCCACAGGTCGAGCACGTGCATGCGCGAAAAGGGCGGCAGAGCGGCGAAGGCGGGCGCGCGGTCTATGTAGAGCGACCTCGCGCACAATCTCATGCAATCTGTGCGCCCGGGGTCAAATGTGTTTGAGCGTGAGGTCAAGCGGCTTGACTCGGCTCGCCCCGTTTGCCCTGAAGTGAAGTCTGGCTCAGGTCAAGATGATTGCCCTGGGCGCTCTAAGCGTGGCCTAAGGGAGAAAAACATGACCTGGTGTCATTCTCTTTGACCTCGAATGATTTGTGACCCAGGCCTCACCCATTTGACCCCAGGTTAAATTTTGTGGTCAAGGGTCAAAGTTTTTCACCCATGCCTCTTCCCCGGTCTTCCAGACGGAGGGATTTGCGACGCGGTGTCTGTCCTCACTCCCACGCATCGCGCACACCGTCCATTACGGCGGCCGAACACCAGATGTGGCTCACAAACCGGTTTGTGGCGAGCGTAGAGCTGCTGAAAACGGTACAGGAGAGGCTTGAGGCTCGCGAAGTCGAATTGCACGCAGCCACAGCGGACCGCCTAGCAGATGCACGGAAGCTGGCAGAAATATACCGGCAGGAGGCCTGTGATTTGGAGAGGAAGTGTGAGGAGGAGCGTAGGCGGGACCTGTGGCTCAGGGGCATCTTGTAAGACGTTGTATAGCCTGATGTGAACTTAAGAAGAATTTTAGAAGCGGTGTGCAAACACAAAAAATGTGAGAACCCAATGTGTTTCCGCACCGAGAAAGTGCGGGCCGTTTTGCGCGACGCAGCTCATGGTTATACACTCTGTTCAGTCTAAAGCCGTATGAGATCTGTTCGGTCTAAATCATATTCCCTGCTGCATTTACAGCTCTCTTGCCAAATAAGCGACCATTTAGAAGAAAAACACTCATCATTAGCAAAAATGGAATAAGCTGTATGTCCTGTAATTTAAAGTCGGACATCATGAATGATCCCAGGGAGTCTGGGCTGTAGTGATGAATATGTGTGCGTAGTATGTGCAAGCCAACACTTGGATGGCTCCGGGGTACCATGTGACTGGCCTGGTCAACTTCAATCCAAGTGAGCGTAGCTTTTCCGATGCTGTGAATTTTCATCCGTCCAACTCTTATGCCATTGAGCATAAACTTTCTGTAAGGGGCTCGAAGAAATCCTTCCCTCCCAGTCCAAGTCATTTTCTTAAGTGCTTCATATGTTGCGAGGTAATTGCATCCAAGACTATTGGTGCCATGATAAAGAGTGATGCTAATCCCTGCCAGAAGAAGCTGAGAGAGGGCCCTCACTGGACTGTATGAATCGTAATCAAAATTCTTTATTTCAATGCATCCACGCTCACAACCACCAAATGATGTCCCACCAAGGGCGTTGGTGTTGAGAACCTTGCGCACGTCCCTCCTATCCAGCCATCTAGCAAAAGGGACATAGTCCCATCCCCCGCCATAACGTGAAGAGCAGTTCTTGTGAAACGGTCGATCCTGTAGACGAACATCATATGGGTTGAGGGAGTTGAACTCTTCCCTTGATCTTATCCATGGCACCCGTGCCCGAACATATTCACGGATGGATCCAAAACTGAAGCAAGGATTGCCTAGAATAAGACCAGATAGCTGGACGCGATTCGCCGAGTTACGGGTTATAGAATTGTCGAAATCAAGTAAGGCTTTAGCCGCTTCAGGCAGCAAATATCCAGCACCACTCTCACCTGTGAAGACTAGTGGTCCTGCATACTCACTGAATAATGCCCGCCATTGAACAATGAAATTGAGGATGTCTCGTGTTGTTTCAAGTTCACCCGATGCCTGCGGGCCTGTTCCATAAGAATAGCCCGTATAGCGTGGTTGATCAACAAAGAGCAAATGCCCATAATGGTTCCAGCCAAACAGATTTCGTGTCAGTGCAATTTTGTTGTACACTGCATCACTTTGCAAGATGCCATGGAGTTCCAGCGGCCCTGTTTCCGTGAACGCTCCTTCCATTGATGTGCATCCAGGCCCACCTTGTGACCAAAGGAAGATTGGGGCATCTTGCATACTGCTGCAACCAGATAGAATGCATGACATAAACAGATAGAAAAAAAAGTCAGATCGAGTTACATTGATGTAACCAGATTCTACTCTGTACTCCAATGGTGACACACTGTGAAGAACATCTTCATTGAAAAGGACTTGACGCCTGAATGGTGGCTGAAGCTCATTCATCAGACGGCAAGAAGTTGGCTGGCAAGAAGATATTATCTGCGGAGCCGCCAAGCAAAAAGGATGCTTAACCCTGGTTATTTGCACCCCCAACGAGGGTCACCTCTACCACGCGTGCCGAAGGTCGGTGTCGGTGGCGACGGCCAAAGCCGAATGCGCACCTGCGTATGATGCCGAATGCTTATTTATAGTTGTCATTAGTGCGGCTGCATATTAACCAGGGTCACTCATACCTCTCATGCTGGTTGTCACCACGGCGAAACAGTGTATCTTCTGGCTGTCCTATGCATGCGCACTATTTGCCTTTGCTATCTCGTGTTTTAGCAGCAGCATACAAACATCCCTACCTGTACCTGTACCACGGCAACAAATCATAGCACCATATGCAATGATTGATCATGCAATTACAAATCTTTATCTCTTTCTTTATGAACCCCCGACAGAAATTGCAAGAGCGTTGGAGCTTCACATTCGACCATCAAGAATGGAGATGGCTCTTGAGTCAGACCTTTTCCCATGGATTCAGTCCTTCTACTCATCACATGTTGTTGATGATCCCTTGCTTGCTGACTTCTATTTTGTCCCTCATGCATTAATTGCTCATTCTGTCGGTTGCTACCACACGCCAACGTCGGTTGCTTTGAGCACATGCTCATTCAGCAAAAATGTCACGTCAGGTAGCATCTACTGGAAAGAAGCTCTTGAACCCTTCTTGAAGTACATTGTATATGATCTTCCTTTTTTCAATGCTTCCCAAGGTACCAATCACATCATTTACTATGCGGGCGGCAACGGTCCCATATGTGACGATAATCTTTTGTCTGACACTACATATTTGAGTAACCATTTCTTCAAGTCTACCGTTCATCGAATGATAATTGTTGGAAGTCACGGCACCTTGAAGATGAGAATTCCAGTAGGAGCAGATAGTACTTGGGCAACAACTCGCATGTCTAGATTTCGTTCTGAATGTTTTCGCCCTGGACATGATATATCCATGCCACAGTATCGATCGAGTTTCCTGGCTCACGACGGTGAACGTGAATTAGAACAATGCATTCAGAAACGTAAATGTGAACACTGGTTATCTTTTCTGGCTCAAACAGCGGCAGCAAAGACGCATGCATTCTACTTTACTGGAACATATTCCAGTCAGCAGTTGATATCGTGGTGCTCACCCGGAATACGAGATTTTGTGAGGAGCTTCTGCACCAAATCAAACAGTTGCACTTCTCTGCGTCTAGCTGGTGTTTTCGCTCTCGCTCCAGCGGGAGCAGCATGTTGGTCTATGCGATTCTATGATTCTCTGAGTAATTTGGCCATTCCAATCATCATGGCAGATCTCATCGTAGAGCCTTTTGAGCAGTTTTTGGACTATTCCGTATTCTGCGCGAAAATTGAAACCCATCCACTCACAGGCATGTCTGGAAAGGAAAAGCAAAATGAGGAACAGCAAAAGCTACATGAACTAGAAATGCTGTCACTGAGATTTCGCCGTGCATGCACAACATTAAGTGCTTCTTGCCTGTCGCATCCATTATCGCAGAAATTGGCTGCTATTGTGCAGGTGCGTCCTTGGTTGACGTCGCCCAGAGGATTTGTCAAATTCTTTCTGCTCGAACTTGCTTGTCGCTCAACAGTCCATGCTGCAAAAACTGATCTATGCGATTTGAAAGCAAGTGCACGTGTAGCCTCTCGTGGTTCGTTTTGGTAGCATGCAAGAAGCAGCAGCATCTCGGCAAGTTGATGGCACCACTGTGAAGAGGCTGGTGGTGCGAGTTAGAGCCTTTCCTCTTCAAGGACACACGGCTACTCATCGCTATCATCTCGATTCCCCATGGGCCCACATGTGGGGTCATCGGGGGATTTGTTTGTGTAGGACCTGTAGAGAGCCCCCGATATGCCTGCGGAGCCCTTCCGCACGCCATTCACCATGCCATGGCATTTCCCACTCTTGATGCGGGAGGCAGCCATCATTCAAGATGGCATTTGTGAGGCAGAAGAAGCCGACGAGATGAAGGCTTCATCTGGCGATGCCAGCGTAGCACGTTTAGCATTGAGCGAATGCTGAGGTTCGTAAGCAATCCCGAACGATAGTCATAGTAACCACACCTCTCGGTGGCTCCATGTCGCGTTTAGAAGCTGTGACAAGCTTTGTTTAGACTCAGCAGAGTTGTTCAACGAACGATTGCTAGCAGCAGGTTTTCTATACTAGAAAGGGTTCTAAACGCGACATGGAGCCACCGAGAGGTGTGAGAACCAGCCCAACATGAGCTATCTGGATCTACCTACTGACGAGCAAGATGAGAACGTTTGCCTGCGTTGGAAGGCTTACTTGACTGGACACAATAAGAAGCTGCATCCCAATATGAATATTAACCATGCAGGTTTGCTACGCATTTACATTGCAGGTCTACCTGGGGGCGAGTTTGCCCATTCCATTTTCACCATTTTCGATATGATCGGATTTTATGCTGCCTACATTCCGCATTTACAGTGTTATGTTAGCTTTTGCCGGTCCCCGTGAGCTAGTCTGTATACGCGCGCAGAGTGTGAGGCTCGTGTGCCCCGTGTTAGTCTTCTCTCATGGTATAAAAATTGCTCTCGAGCAATCCATAACCCAACCTAGACACATGTCATGGTGCGTATTTCAACTCTTCAGAGTTCTAGTTACATACCTTTACATGGTTCCTGGTGGGACAAGATACTCAGTGGATCAAAGGTTGCTCAGAATCCGTTCAATTTCACGGCACCCGAACATGTCCACACGAGTTGACGCGCTCCCAAGCGAATAAGCTGGCGTTGTTTTCGCGCGAGACAGCAGTGTGCACCCACCGACGTGAGAGCGCGAGGTGGATATGCGCGCAGCTCGCCCTTGTCGTCACTGGTTCAGGTTCGGTTCTCCTCTGGGCGCCTCGGTCCCCAGTGGTGGTGCCACTTGGGGAAAAGGCAGAGCTTGTGCGTCTTGCGCTGAGAATCTTTTCATGTCATGGTTTTCTCGTGTTGCAGTGTATTTGCTGCTTGTCGTTGTGATATTCAGAATGCCTCTTGGCATGCATGCACACCATTGTGATCAACTCCTATATATTGATCAATCTACACAGCAGGAAGCGTTGGCTTCTTTTGAAGTATTGGCCTCACATTGTTCTTGGTTGGATGCAAAGACCGCTATACATTATGAAGCAAGGCAAAGTGGAGCACTGTCTTCATCGTTCAAGGCAATGAAAATCAATGAATCTCTGAAGACATCAACTTGTCATATTTTGACTCAAGGTGAAGAAAGGTGGAGGATGGTAAGGTTCCATGGAATGAAAGGTTTTGGCGACTGGGATTGGCATGCTGGATACTTGGCAGTATCTGCAACTGGTACAGAAGACAGCTCAGGAACTGACAGGGATATTTACATAACTGGTTCATACAGTCATCCAATTGATGTGCAAAGCATAGCATTTGGAAACCCACCTATTCTTGTCCACCATCAGCATGTGTGGGCTACAAAAGGAAAGTCCTTAGCACCTCTTTACGAATTCGGTGGTGGCTCCGAGCAACAATGCGCGCCTCCCGGAGGCATGCGTTGCTTCCTGCATTGGTTTCCGCATGGATATGGTTTTCCATCCGGTGATCTGCTCGCGTTCGACTTTCAGTGGATCGATGTGCGATCACTACCATGCGAACCGCTTCTTTTTGGAGGTCAGTTTGCTGTGCGTTACTCTCTCAACCGAGCGAGGCTTCCTTCCACAGTTACTTTGAGGTCGATGGGATTTAGTGATGGTCATGGTTATCGGGTCTTTCCAAACCCAGACAATTACAACATTCTGTATTACATGGGGAGATGGCAATGTTCGGGAACATTATTTCGGGGCCATATACATTCCCATCCGACCATGCCAATGGACAACTTTGTCTTGGAGGGCAGAGTCGCCTTTCTGCCTACAACTGATACTGTTTTGAACCGAGTTCAGCATGATTCTCTGCGTGCAAGGCTGATGAGCACTTCTCAACTGAGATGTATACAAATACAAAAGGAAGGCCAACTTGAAAGGACTGGAAATGCCACGACACCCCGCTTTCGACAGACAGGGTGCAGGCCATGGAAGTTCAAAGCCGGTGATGAACTCACAGTGGTAACTCTGACATCACCACGGACTTGCTGTGGGCATCGAAACCACCATGGTTTCCACGTAACGGTTCTTGGCGATGAGCTGCCACATCGCGACAGCGAGAGTGGTGTCCCAACAAATAGCTGCTCATATGCACACATTCCGACCTACTCTCCAGGTTATTTGCCGTATCTTGATGCAACGCAATAAGCAAGATCATCTTTTTGAAAACACGATCATCAAATTGGATGCGTTGGCGTGGTTCCAGACATCCAGTCGCATGAATGGCTCGTGTGATTGCTCATCGCAATCTGGTTTCGCCATACACATTCAAGGTGCTTGCCATGCTTGTGTCGCGTTTGTGAGCTCCTTGCATTTGCACACATGCCAGTTGCAGCATTCCATAACATCATTCATTCAAACAGCATGCTTGCTGCCAGCAAAAAAAGGCGTCTTTGCTGCAGGGCGCATCATGCCCATCACAATACTGTCAAGCATGAAGCATCGATCACTGCCATACGGTGCTTGACGAGCCATCCCGTACGGCAGTGATCGATGTTTCTTACTTAGTGCAGGCAGAATACATTCTTCATTACTCGAGTATAGTGCAGTGTTTCCTATCCACTTTTTCCGTTTTACCATCAAGGTGAAGTCGGAATTATTGGTCTGCCTCCCTGCCCCTCCTCTTTGGCATGCCGCAATAATGATTGCGCAATGCAGGGGTCATGGGGTAGTCAAAGGGATGCTCAGAGTTTGCATTCCAAATGCCGAACTACCATTAAGGCAGTAGTCTCCCTAAAACCCCTGATCTTCACCCAAACTTCAAAATATGTAACCGCCGCCATAACCGTTACCTGAAACTCGTTTTCGGAATCTCCATCAAAAATTATACAATCGGGAAGATGTTAGGAATGAATGTTATAACGTCCAACACCCCCCCCTCCCGCGGTTACGGCCGGTGTAAACAGATATTCACACTATTTTTTTGTTTTATTATAAAACGGACCCAAAACAGTCCACAGTCGACCAGCGCAACCACATGTCGACTCATAAAGTAGTAAGGATACGCCGTGGTTAGGCCGCGATGCTGGCCCACAACCTCTGTGTGGCAGGACGGAGAGGTGAATGGGCTTGGGAGGCTGCGTGTGAGTGCCTCCTCGGCGAGGAAGACGCGGTGGACAAAGCCGCAGGGTGCGAGACCGCACCAGCGTTTAGGGGTCCCAGCACTCCTGCCAGCGCTGGGCACGCGCAAACTTTTTCTCCGAGTTAGACATTCAGATTTGGCGAGCCAACACACACACATGCCCTGGGCTGGTAGCTGGGGCCTTACGGCCTGATATGTACGCAACGACACATACAAGGCTATTCACACCTGCCGGATACATGGGCGTATGACGCTAGAAATTCCCCACTGTGCAGGAGGTGCGACTCTGCCGCCTCGGCTTTGAGTGCCTTTTCTCCTTGCGCAGGCCCCACACACTTCAGTGAGCCATCTGTTGAGCACACCTGCCTCTGCTACCCGAGAGCGGTGCGGTGTAGGCGCGCAAAAGCCCCCGCGCACGGGGGGGGGCGGGTTGAGCCTGACGCTCCTGACATTGAAAGGATAAATTTGCACGGGACAGAGAAGTGCCACTTCACCATTGGCGTACTCGACGCGGATCAGCAGGCCCGCCAGTACCAGCTCTGCCGTGCAGTCAGCTCCAAGCGCATCCTTGCAGTCAGAATATTGGACTGCGCGCCCAAGGAGAAACAGCTTGCGCTAGGGTACCCACGGCGGGGACGGCAGCGCTACCCGTCCTGTGCGGAGCCCGACTTCGCTACGAGACGCCACCTGGCCGGAGCGGCCACTCGACTGCGGAACGGCCGGTGCGGCGCCTCCCGGCCCTCTTGGCGCGCGATACGCCCCGCCACGCCTCCCAACGCGCTCACTATCCCAACCCTAATCCGTAGCAACAACTCTTCTACTAATCGACTTCAGGAGCACGGTGCTCTGTTCATTTGCAGCCGCTCGAGGACTTCCCTTGCCCTGCCTTTCCCACAATGTTCTCGCAGACGCTTGGGCTGATGCCATGCTCTCCAAAGCTTTCATCATCCTTCCACTTCCAATCGCACGTAAGCTTGGGTGCCACCCGACGCACACAGATGAGACGAAATCGACGCATGCTTCCAGAGTGGCGGCTGCAAATGCAACATCTGTATGCTTGCAATCAATGCGCATGGCACGAGCTTGAGGGCATAGTTCCACCCATGGCTTGACGCAGCCCTCACCACCTGTCAGATTCTTAAACATAGGCGCGGTATGCCTTGCTACTATGAGCATTGTGGGAACTTCAACGTCCCCGGGGAACTTAAATGCATCGGCGATGTCCGACTCAATCTGCTGCCAAAAGTCAAAGCCTTCAAAACGTGCAGTGTATCGAGGGAACAGCTTCACCAACGCCTTGCGTAGAGCCGGCATTGAGTACTCATCAAGCTCTTCCTCATCAATCACAGAAGTAGCGATCATCTTTGTCCGAACAGCATCTCGATCCAGCGCATCGCATTCTCCTGCAACCTTGTACATCGGATCGAGGAGGATCAATCCGCTCCATCGCCAGCCAGCCCTCAAGAAGTGAGAAACGAGCAAATTCACCAACACTGCTGCATTTGAGTAGGCCATCAAAATCGAGTCTGGTCTTGAAATATTCGTTGTGAGCTGTCGGAGAATGGAATCAGCGAGAACGCTCACCTTGGAGCTATTCTCGAGTGCAACGACATCCAACGGCAGGACCTGGATCTCAAGTGCTCTTAGATATTCTATGAGGCCTCGGAAGTGGAGCACGGATCCATCAGCACCTGGAAGCATGACAAAAAGCCATGTGTTACCTCCTGGCTGTGGGTGCTGCATTGCATAGGAGTCGATGCAATTAGATCTCGACATCTGTGTAAGTAATCGAAGCGATGTACGGTTGACCGCCTCTTGAGACCTTGTTGGAAGTTGAAATTGCATGTCTAGTGTCATTTCTCTCTGGAGTTGATGGCATGTTACGTCACAATCAACACAGTCAAGGTTTAAGCAGCTCAATATCTGCACTCTTGACGAGGGATGAATAGATGAGATGTTGCTGGCAGAGAATGAGCGCCATTTAGACCCAGCTATGCGTGTATGTGGCATGGATTGCGAGCAGCAGCATGTGCGTGTATTGAAGCCGCGGACATCAAAGACTACTGCAGCGAATTGCAAGCTGTCCGCGCGTTTATCGGCCTGCGATACGGTCTCAACCACAGTCCCGTCACTCTTCAACTGAAGTAAAGTTAGATCTGCTGAATTACCTAGTGTGTGTGCCAAATGATTTGCCCTATCTGTGCCGCGCATCAAGCGTGTCGAATCTGTGGTGCGACGCGCACACTTGGCACCTCCAGCTGATTCACCGAGCAGAACGTCTAGACGTTGTATGCTAGACGCAAACCAACGCGCACCCACGCTGCTGCCCGTGCGTACGGGTGGTGACGCTCCCTCCATGAAAGCTGACAAGAGGGAGCCGGTCCTTGTAGCTAGCTTTGGCAGTGAGTATGGTTGCACGTACTGGCGTATCCCCATGACGCTGACCCTCTCAATGCAAAAGCTTTGCGGTTGTGCCCACCTGAGAGGGTTTGGCGCCCAATCAAAACGGCCATAGGAGCTGATGTATCTCTTGCACACAGCAGCAAAGTCAGCTGCCGACGCCGGGGTGCGTGCATCTAAGCGTTTCGCAATGCGCGTATCCGCTCGGGGCGTGCTGCGTAAAAACATTTGAAACAATGTCGAGGCTGCGCCCGAGCCAAAGGAAAAGACGCCAATGTGAGCACCGGCAGCAAGCTCACCGTGCAGCAATAGAGAGCACAGGTTGACGTACGTTGCTGCCGTGTGCATTGTGCCGATGCGCGCTGCAAGCTTCAAGGATGGCTCCACACGCCTGGCAAAGTGTGCACCCACCTCAGTGTCACTCACAACGTCATGACCATGCGCGGCCTCGATGGCATGCTCGAAGGCATGGCGCACAAACTTTGGCCCGCCGCCTAGGTGGAAAACAAGCGAGTCAACACTATCGACAAGCACGCCATCGCCTGATTCTGCGAGCTCTGATTGGCACGCGCCCAAGCAATCGAAGTAAACCCGCATTGAATGTGGTCCATTGATGATTGGGCTCATGGACGGCCATCCTATGGGCTTATAAAAATCCCATTCATTTAAGACGCGCGTAACGCGAGGCCCTTCAAGAGCGAGAGGGGCATGAGGACCTACCAGCATCACGACTGCCGCCGCGCCGCTCATGAAGGCGTACTGCTCAGGCGCGTCGCTTATATCTGAGCAAATGGAGAGAGCCCATCTGCCG
>JACLAA010001120.1_pt1 | contig 13904 bp, 9 predicted proteins | sample 8027891 | NCBI WGS metagenome assembly JACLAA01 (sample SAMN15724900, study PRJNA655200) | protist metagenome | isolation source: fluorescence activated cell sorting (FACS) single amplified genomes of... | place: Spain: Blaines Bay Microbial Observatory, Mediterranean Sea | collected 2016-01-19 | reverse complement strand
ATTTGCCGGAAAAGAAATAATAAAAGTTGACAAAACGCTGACGCGTCTCGTTCGCGATGATGCTATCGATATCGACGATATCTTTTTCAGCCGTTCGTCGTTCTTTTCAAACGTCTTTTGGAACGCGACTCGCGCCGTTGTTGAACAGAAAATCAAAGAAGCTTCGCAGCAAACGGAGCGATTAGCCGACGACGTGGAGTACGAGTGCATAAATCAAGCGGCAAGAATCGTGTCTATTGCGCTCGAGTGTTCCAATGAATACAGACGATGCTGGTCGGATTTGTACCCGGCGCAAAGAGTTTCAGTTGAAGAAAACTGGACGTCGCACGCGAACGCGAGGGAGTGCATGCGAACGATTTCAAAATTCTCCATCGATGTGTTCAATGCAAGGAAGAGATTGGACGTTGGTCTCCCATTATTTACGTTGGCGCAACCTTTACTCGACGCTTCAGCATCTAACGTTCTTTACGCGAGAACGGAACGATCTTTGATGGAGTATAAGAGTGATCGCATGTTGATATTGCCGACATTGCTTCTTTGCGCTCGTGCACACGTGTGTCCGGCAGAGAACGTAGCCGCGACGTGCGAATCTCACTTTGGCTACGACGAATTGTTCACCTTTTGCGATGCGGAAGGTGGTAAACCGCGATTGTATCACTACATGCGAACTTTGAAAGCAGAAGACGCTTCACCATTCAACGAAAACGGGTTTGCATTTTACGTTTTTGAGAAGATTTTTTCATCGACAAGTGATTCATCGTCGTCCGGAAGAGTTTCTGCTATGCTCAGAGAACTCCCAGACGAGTTTTCGGAACACCTCTCGCACTTTTTGTTGAAGTTTAATGATAACAGTAATGCTGCAAAGATTATGGCCACCGCAAAGTGGGCGCACGAGATTCGCAGGCTTGAATTCGACAAAGGCGGTGAAAGTTTGCAGCAAGCTGGTATGTTAAGCGAGGCAAAGTTGGCGTATTTAGTGAGCGGTGACGAGGGAAAAATAAATGAAATCAATAGCATCTTTTAACAACAGGTACGGTACTGGTACTACTAACTAACTACCTACTACCTAGGTACTGGACCGTTATTAGTACATTACAAAACATGCTCGGCAACTTTTGCGGCTAGAATACTACTTAAGACTAAACCTCCATACGTTTGATTGCTTCTGAACTTATCCCCGCAATCTTTTCTATTCTTCAAATCGACAGTATATATTTGCCAAAACAAATGCGTCCCAGCAGTGGACACGAGTAACGGGTAAAACGTCCAATGCACGCCCGCTAAATACCCACTGGCCAGCAACCCAGAGATTGCTCCAACACCACAAGTGGACAAAACAGCTTTCGTATTCTTCTCGAACAATCTTGCGGAGGACTTGATGCCAATTTTCTTATCGTCTTCGATGTCTTGGTGTGCGTAAATCGTGTCGTACACCATCGTCCAACACACACCGCTTCCGTATAATGCCAAAGCTGGGGCTTCTAAAACGCCCCCAGTGATTGCGGTCCAGCCCATTAACGCGCCCCAATTGAAGGTAAAGCCAAGAAATAATTGCGGTAAATTCGTCACGCGTTTCATCAACGGATACGTGGCCACTAACGGTAAAGACATCAAGCCCAAAATCTGCGTGTTGAAATCTAACTGGTATAAAACAACGCTTCCTAATCCTAACTGCGCGCCTAAAAACGCCACCGCGTTCGGTACCGTTATTCTCCCAGATGTTATCGGTCTATTTTTCGTTCTCTCCACTTTAGCGTCTACTTTTCTATCCCAAATGTCGTTAATGGTACACCCAGCGCCTCGAAGCAACACGGCGCCGGCGGAGAACAAGGCCGTCATGGTGGCTATTTTTTCTGTTGGTGGTGGTATCGTAGCCGTCGAAGAAGAGAGTAAAATTGACCATAAAGACGGATAGGCAAGTAAGTATATGCCTATGGGCTTATCTAAACGGGCCAGTTCAATGTATGGGTTGTTTCCCCTTTGTGTCATCACCATCGTCGTTGTCGTTTGTGTTGTTGTTGTTGTTGTTGTTGTTGTTGTTGTTTCGGATGGTGCAAAATCTACTTTTTTGTTATTGTTCTCGTTATTTGGTGGAGAGAAAGAGGACGAAGACGATGCCGCAAATCCACGCCATGGAATAATGTTCCTCTCCACTCTCTTCTTCCAGTAGTCATCCCTTCTTCTTCCTCCTATCGTCATACACGCACCGATACTCTCCATTCCATCAGAAACAACATCGCTTTTTTCCCCAACAACCTCTTTCTTCTTTTGTTGTTGTTGATGATGATGCAGAGAAAAAGAAGAAGAAGAAGAAGAAGCGCTGAGAGCTGCCGCCGAGGCCGCTTCAAAAACCTTCTCATTTCCACCTCGTCTGCCAACAGCTGCAGCGGTGGAAGAGAGAAGGCGAGGTCGCTTCATTTTCTTTCGTAAACGCGCGAGACAAAAATCTGAAGAATGATGATGATGATGGAAAAAGCGAAAAAAAAACTCTCAATCGCGCGTCTCCCTCTCATGTCTCACGAGCACGACAAAAAAAAAAAAAAGAGAACGCTTCAGAAAAGCCGCGTAGCGTCCGCCGAGATTGGAATGGTATCAAGGGGCGTTCATCAATGCCGAACAATTTTTTCCGCGCGTGAACGCGGAAAATGGTGTTGTTCGGCGGGTACTTCGCGCTCGGCTACACAGCTCTTCGCTCATCATCAACGTTGAAAAGTTCGTCAGTAAGAAGAATACTGAAGAGTATCGAGAGACTTTAGAAATAATCCATATTAAGTACTAAACAAGGAACATTTTAGAAAGAACCAATTTTTTTACAAGAATTTTTACCAGTCGATAAATTTTTAGGGTTTAGGACAGAGATTATAAAGCTAAAGGAAAAAAAAAAGAGAAGAGGAGAAAAAAATAATAAAAAGGAGGAGGTTCAAAAAAAGGAGGAGCGTTCGCCTCGAAAAACGAACGACGACGACGACGACGACGACGACATGTTCGCCGCGGCTTCGACATCATTGAGCACCACATATTCCGCGTGTTTTCGACGACGACGACGACAAGAACAACAACAACAACACCAACAACAACAACAAGTATCATCTGATAGTCGTACCAGAAAAACAAACTTGAGAATTCGTGTATCATCATCATCATCAAATGAACCGGCTAAGATACAGGAAACGTACCAGTTTCATAGTCCAGGGAAAGTAACGTTCGCGCACGAAACCGAAGAAGAGCAATCTAAATGGACGAATTGTGGTATTTCACACGTCGGGGATGTGAACGAAGACGCGAAGGTTAAGCTTGGGGTAGTCATAGGTACGAGTTTTTGTGCTTTATCTACTCCCCTCTCTCTCTCTCTCTCTTCGTAAAGCAAAGAAAGAGGCACACACGCGCTCGAGCTTTTTAACTGCTTCTCCGTTACCTTAAAATAATAAACCAACTTTATATTTCTTCTCTCTTTTTCTATCACAGGTGAATTCCACGATCAACTCATGAACCGCATGCTTGAAGACGCTCGCCTCTCAGCGATGGCCATGAATGCCGAAATCACCAAAGTTGTCTTTGTCCCGGGCACATACGAAGCGCCGTTAATATTAGAAAACATGCTCATGGACGACTCGTTAGACGCGGCATGTGTTTTAGGATACATAGAAAAAGGCTCGACGTTACACGGCGAGGAGATGGGGAACACATGTTCGTTGATTTTTAAGCAGTTGGAGTTGGAATATCGCAAGCCGGTTGGTATGGGTATTATCGGGCCGGGGGCGACCGCAGAGCAGGCGGAAACGAGAGTCGCGTACGCTGGGAATGCGATTCGTGCCGCGGTTAGGATGGCTAGAACGATGAAATCTGTGTAATTCTAATGAAAAGAAATCGATCTTAACTGAAGTTTTTCATAAATGAATGGATAGTACGCGCGGCGTCTTCCTCTTTTGTTCTGTTTTTGTTTTTGCCATCATCTCGCCCAAGTCGTTAAAAGTCCAAGTCGTCTCATCTCTTTGAGTGGCCAAAAATGTGTCTTTTTCGTCATCGACATTATTATTTTTGAGTCAAGGAATAATTCAAGGGACATAACGAATACTATAATCTCTAAAAAAATTCTCGGACGTTACGCAAACGTTTCCCGTTGCGCTTTGGTGTGGTTTTCTTCCGAGAGTGAGAGAGACTCAACTCCGCGAGAGCGACTCGCGGAGTTGAGTAGAAGAGAAGATGGTTCCGACGATGAGCGCTTCGATGCAATCGCTCGGCGTTTCTACCGGTACCCGAACGCGGAAGATTGCTCCAAATCATTTTTATCCAAAAAGCGCTCTGGGAGATGGTACGAGAGGTCGGAGAACGCGCTCTTCTGCCCGCGCGGAGAACGTGGCGGATCCTCCGCCGCCGAAGAGAAAGACGAAGTTTGGCGATCCAAATAATCCAGCTGCGATCGGGGGCGAAATGCCACCACCACCAACACCCGCACCAGCGCAGGTTCCTCGAGACGTTCTTTCGTCTGCTCCTTCAACAGTTGCAACCACTCCTACTCCTACTCCTACTCCTAAAACTCCTACTCTTGCGCGGAAGATGAAGACCCCAGCAGCACCAGCAACACCTTCTATTACGAAAAAGAAAAAAAAGAAATCGAGTAAACTCCGACCAATCACGGAAACTTCTTTAAACGAAGGGCAACCGACATGTGGGCAACCGTCTCCGTTGGGTGCAACTCGGTTGGAAAACGAAAGCGTGAACTTTGCGCTTCGGACGCAAAATGCGACGAGTGTGACCTTGGTTTTGTATTCCGAGGAAGACTTTAAAAATGGGAAAATAACGGCTGAGATTGATTTAGACCCAGAAAGCGGCTTTAGAACGGAAAGAACGAAGGATGAAGCGGTGATTTGGCACGTGGAAGTCCCGAATTTGTCCGAGAAGTGTTTGTATGGGTATAGAGTGAATGGTCCAAAGTTACCGGGGCACGGGTTTGATTTCAACAAAGTTGTGTTGGATCCGTACGCGAAGCACGTGTGTTGCAATCGCGAAGGCTACGGGAAAACAAATAAACTAGCAGAAACTGATTTGGAACGGAACTGGCCGCAATACGCGAGCGGGGTCCCAGCTTTGTATAGTTCCGAGAACACGTTCAATTGGGAAGGCGTCGAGTCGCCGAAGTACGATCTCGCCGATTTGACCATTTACGAGGGTCATGTTAGAGGTATTGGACGTACATACGAGGATATGATCGAGAAGCTTCCGTATTTGAAATCAATTGGCGTGAATTGCATAGAGTTACTTCCGATTCACGAATTTAACGAGTTGGAATATTCCGATGAGAACAAGCGGAATCCAGAAAGCGGCGAGTTGAGAAGAAATTTTTGGGGGTATTCCACCGTGAATTTTTTTACGCCAATGACGAAATACGCGAAGGTAGGCGAAGCTGATTGTGGACGAAAGAGTAACGATGAGTTTAAAAAGTTAGTTCGAGAGTGTCACAGGAACGATATTGAGGTTATTTTGGACGTCGTGTTTAATCACACCGCGGAAGGGAACGAAAAAGGATTGACGCTTTCTTTTAGAGGCGTGGACAACAGAACCTTTTACATGACTGCTCCAACGGGAGAGTTTTACAACTATTCCGGCTGTGGGAACACGCTGAACTGCAATCACCCTATGGTGGCAGATTTAATCGTCGATTCGTTGAAACATTTCGTGGAGGAATACCACATCGACGGGTTTCGGTTCGATTTAGCGAGCATTTTGACGAGAGAAGCATCGTATTATAAAGGCGAGGAAGAACCAGCGGTGGAAGAGTTCAGTTTATTAGCTAGTACGCAACCAAACAGCGTGAACGACAACCTTGCTTCTTCTATTGCGGAGAACGGCATGCAAGAGGAGGTGCTTTACGACCAAGAGGAGGTGCTTTTTGACGAAGAGGAGGTGCTTTACGACCAAGACGGCAACCCGATTCCAAAGAATCCGTTACAGAAGATTCCAATCGGAACGAATTTGGAAGATCCACCCGTGTTGCGCGCGATTTCTAACGAGCCAATTTTACGAAACGTCAAGTTAATCGCCGAAGCCTGGGATGCCGGAGGACTGTACCAAGTTGGCACGTTCCCACACTACGGTGTCTGGGCTGAATGGAATGGCAAGTTTAGAGACGATGTGAGAAACTTCATCAAAGGCTCTGATGGATTTGTTGGTACCATGGCCTCTCGTTTGTGTGGTTCCCCGGACATTTACCACGCCTCGGGACGAAAACCGAAAAACTCGATCAATTTTGTCACCTGTCACGATGGATTCACCTTGCGCGATTTGGTTTCCTACAACGAAAAGAACAACTTTTTCAACGGAGAAGACAACAACGACGGAGAAAATCACAACATTTCCTGGAACTGCGCCGGCGGTCCGGAAGCGGACGGACCGAGTACGAATAAGCACGTCATCGCGTTGCGCGAACGACAAATGCGTAATTTTTTCTGCGCGCTGTTTCTTTCCCAAGGTGTCCCAATGATCACCATGGGTGACGAGTACGGTCACACGAAAAATGGCAACAATAACACGTACTGTCACGACAACTACTTAAACTATATCGATTGGGACCAAGCGTTAGACCCACTCTCTGGCGATGGTTTAAAACGATTTTGCTCGGAAATGGCTCAATTTCGCGCTCAACACGGTGCCTTCCGCTTACCGGACTTCCCAACCGATGCTAACTGTCAATGGCATGGCATCAAACCGCATGAACCAGATTGGGACGAAACCAGTCGATTTATAGCGTACACCATTTCCACGAACACCCCAGAAGACCCAGAAAAGTTCTATGTTGCATTTAACGCCAACTACGAGAGCGCGTTGGTCACTTTACCCGAGTTACCACGTGGATTACACTGGAAATGTGTTCTAGACACCTCTCTCGAAACGCCGTTTGACTTCATCAATGCTGACGATATCTCCGATCAAGATAAGTTCACCGCTGAAGCTTTGGTCCGTCCGCAATTAAGAGCGAACAGGTTTACCATCTTGGATCGATCGTGCGTGGTGTTAAAAGCCGAGATTGACGAGGACGAATAAACATATACACGTTTTATTGTTTGTTGTTTTTGTTGTTTTAGTAGTAGTCGCATTTTTGTTGTTCCTACCCTTCATAGTAGATGTATAATCAATAGTGAAACCTAAAATTTCATTCTCGATTCTGGTTCATTTTTGGAAATCTTCAGAGTACAGAGACTTTTAGTTCCTTCCTTCCTTCCTCTCTCTCTCTCTCCCTCTCTCTCTCGTCTCTCTCTCTGTCTCTCTCTCAATATCATCATGACATTATCATCGTCATCTTCGGCATCCTTGATAGCGATTCCGCAATCTAAGCCTAAGAGGAGATTACTCGTCGTCGCTGCTTTGTCCATGTTTATGGGGTACATTGCGTTTATGATTTCAACCCCCCAAAGCGCATCTTCTAATCAGCATTATCATCATCATGGTCATCATCATCATCATCGCGTTCAACAACTTCCAAACTTAGCGGCGAGTCAGAGTTCTTCTTCGAGTTTATCCTCATCTTCGTGGTTCTCTTCTTCTTCTTCTGCCTGGACAACGGGGAATCACGAAGAGGAAGATATTGATGAGAACGAAGATACCCCTAATAATAGTAAAGAGGAGGAGGAAGAAACACGAGACAAGCCGACCCATAGAAATACGAATGACGATATGGTTATAAGCATAGATGATAGCAGCAGCAGCAGCAGCAGCAGCAGCAGCAAGAATAGTATCAATAGTGAATCGTCGTCGTCATTCTCGTGCGACCCGGACGATGCGACCGCTTGTCACCACCCGAAAGGTGTCTGTCAAAAGGCCACACGAACGTGTTTATGCGCGAAACTTTGGCATGGCAACCAGTGCGAAAAGCCGTATACTTTGAAAGGTAAACACATCAAAGCAAAGATTGAGAAAGGGTTAGGTTTTGCCGGGTCAATTACGATGAGCAAGAAAGTCACTGGTAAGAGGAAGAATATCGAGGTGACTTTGCCCGGAAAGGAGAAGGATGCGGATAAAGGACATCGAGTGTTAGGCCCAGTGAACCAAGAGTTGCTTTCGATTATGCCGCAAAATGATGCGGTTGGAGAGGTTCATGATAAATGTGCTGTAGTTGGATCGTCTGGGATCTTGTTGAACTACGAAAACGGGAAGTTTATCGACGAACACGACGCGGTGTTTCGCTTCAACTCGGCACCAACAAAAGGATTGGAAGCACACGCCGGATCGAAAACCACGTATAGAATTACGAACACCCAAAATTGGGCATTCAGAGAAGGGAAAGAGTTGTTGTTAGTTCATATGCGTTCGCACGCTTCGTTATCTGCGTTTATTAAAACAAGGAAAGGTGACAAGTCCATTAAAATGGCTGCATTTGATCAAGGGTTTGTCGAACACATGGCGCACTCTTTAAATTTTATGCCGACGAGCGGTTTATACGGAATCATAATAGCGTTATCTAGATGTCACGAGGTGAACTTATTCGGTTTTCAAGTTTCTAGTGAACATGGTGCGTTATACCACTACTACGACGCTTGCGATGAACCCGCAAATGGCGAGAGAGACGGCGCCGAGTGGCTCGTCGTTAAGAAACTCGCCGAGGAAAAATTAGTCAAATTTGCTGAGCCGTGCGTGGTGGAGTGTCATGAATCCAAGAGTAAATGCCAAGAGTGTAAAGACGAAGCTGGTATGCCGACTGTAGATTTATCAAACTTTCGAGCAACCTCTTTACGGATGAAAGGTCAAGATTTGAAGAGAGAGTTGACAAAACAGACGTATGCAGAGAGGAAGAAATCCTGCCCAGCATGTTCCAAGTCCTTTGGTGGATGTCGACCGCCTCGACACTGGGCATACGCCAGAGATAGGAGTTCGAGCAGACACGGTAGCGGGAGTCATGTGCACGGATAGAAGGAATAATTTAATTGTAATTGTAATAGAGAGGAAAATATTAGAATTTTATTGTTGCATGAGGCGTTGAAAAAATAGACGATTGTGAGTAATTCCTCACTCGTCCCTTATTTTTACTCCAACTCAACCATCATACAGCGGTGAATGATAAAAAGATGCGCTCATACGCATCTAACAACAATCATCTCTCCTCGAGAGTTGAGAGTCTCTTCGATACTCTCATAAATCGATCAAAAATACACAGGAAAAAATGTGGCGCCAAAGTGAAACGAGAACTCTGTCGAGATTTTGTATCTGTAATTATGGGTGTTCGCCCGGCGTTTATGCTCGATTACGCGCCGTTATTATGTAAAGAAGACGTAGAATTGATGTGCAAAGAACTTAATGAAGAATTATTTTTAGTACGTTCGTCGAGGTCAAATGGAGGAGAAGGAGTGCATTTGAAGGTGTGCACGGTTCTCGATACAGTTGTGTTAGTTACAATAGGAGGAGGGGACGAATCGTTCAGTGCGTCGTCACACGATATCAAGGAAATGCCAATATTGGTGAATTTAGACGAAGAACAAGCGGGGTCGCGACGATTGGAACCTTCGGAGCTCGTAGTGATAACTGCATGTCGTGCAAAAGTAGCCTCGAACTCGCGTGCTAATATCGATGAAACGGATCTCGGTGATGGCGTGGTTAAAATACCTCCGCAAACATTCGTTGGATGGATGCTCGGGTATCCGATTTTGTATTATTATGGATTAAATAAGGAAGAAAATGAGGAGTGGAGTGCACGTGTCGCTGCACGAAAGCTTTCACTGTGTTCACTGGTGAAAATTGAATGCATAGATGACAAAAATGAGGTGATGTATGGATTCACCTATCCTGAAAGTTTAAATGAAGATGCGCTCATCAAAGAAACTCTGAAGAGTTGGATGGATGGTATACAAAAACAAAAGCAACAATATGCGATTGGTTTGAGTGTTCGTGTGACCCATTGTAGACCTTCACCAGTTGCGCTGTAGAAAAATAACATGATATAGAACGATAGATAGAACTGAAATGTTATAACTTGGTGGTTGATTAGAATTAAATTTTTTTACTTTCTTACTCCGTGCTTATCTACTCCTCGTCTGATTCCTCGTCTTCCGAAGCTTCTTGCAACCATTGCACGAACGGCTTCACCTTCATGAAAAACCTTTGGTCGGCGTCCGGATCATTCTTAATCTCTTTCGCCCGCTGATTCGCCCATGAAAAAATACCGTCTTCAGAGAGCACATCATCATCATAAACCCCTTTGAGAAAAGATGCCGCGCATCCCAGAACTCTTGCACCACCTGTTCGACCTTCAAAAGGGGCTTGCGAACATGCAAGAGACTCGAGAATAGAAACCAAACTGATTTGGTCCTGTTTCTTCGCGACAATTCTTTCAAAAGCTTCGCTAAATTTCTCGACGTTTTTTATCATTTGTGCAGAGAGTTCTTTATCAGATTCTGGCATGTCTTGCGGCTTCAACGAAAGACACGCGAGAGCAATAACTCCAAAAGCGCCAGCTTCCCCTAGGCGTCTACCAAACTGTTCGGCAATTGGTTCCAAAGCTCCTTTTACCGAGTCATGATCGTATTTCTTCGATTCTACGAGCTTCAACATTGCCTCTTCGACAGCTTTCTGAAAGTTGATTGTTTTCTGAACCTCTTCAGCTTCGACATGCGAACCCAACACGGCTTTTCGCAACGTCCCCAAGGAGAAGAACACACACGTACCGTCGCGACGGAGACGACCGATAAACTGTTGCAAATCTTCCCAGGCGAGTAACCTTCCGAGTTCTTCTTGCAAGAGCAAAGTGTCCACGGCAGGACAATCGGTCCCATAAATAGACGAGTAATCGACAACCAACACGTTCAACGGCGGTGACCTTCCTTTCAAAGAATCCGGCACAGTCAATAATGCTTGGTTATATAATCGTTTCACCATGGTTTCTGTGCCTTTACCACTCGCGTACGCGACACCTCGAGACAACATGACCAAAGTGTCAATATCCGACTCCAATGCCTCAGCTAAAGAAATTTTCAACATCGGTCTCAAGGTGACCAAACCGACTTGCACGTCGTCCCCGGCATCGGCTGGATTTTCATCGTCCGCATCGCCTTTCTTCTTAGCCGCTCGCTTTTCCGCTTTAGCGCTTTCTTTCAACAATCTCTCGGCTTCCTTCAATTTAGAGTTCAATTTATGCACAGCGGCTTGCCAGTCTTCTTTGTCTTTGAAACCCGCGAGTTCCAACGCAGTTCTTCTCGGGTTGATGCAACCAACCATAGTCACACCTTCCTTACTTAAAGCATCTCGAATACCGGCAACTTTCCTCGGCACGCCTTCCCCAGTACCCCAGCGAACTTTATATTTTTCGAAATCTGGTTGCGGAATAGTTTTCATTTTTGGTTCGATGGACAATCGCAACGATTTGACATCCCCGTAAACTTTCTCCCACGCCGCTTCTGGACCTTCAATGCCTAACAAATCGTTACCTTGCTTCGCAGACATGTGTCTCAACAACAAAGTCGGAATTCGAAAATCACTCATAGCTCGTTGGAACTCCCCATAGTTTTTGAACATCCCAAACGGAGAAATCATAGAAATTTCATTCGTCGCTTCGTTAAACACCGCGAGTTTCGACATTGGCAACTCGTAGGGTGCCATTTCAATGGTGTCTCTTCTCGCCTCCGTCGGGCCTTTCCACCAATCCTCTAACGTATCCCAGGTCCCGAGCGTTGCAGAAGCCAACACAGCCGCGTGCGGCATGTTCGCTTGAATGTTTGAAACGACGCCTAAAACCTTCGGGTCTAAATGAATCCCCATATTCGGCTCATCAAAGTAGAGCAAAATTTTCGATTGGTTGTAAAAACTCGATTCCGGCTGTTTCTTCGCTGCTTCCAATATTCTTGCCGTCGTGTTCAAATCTGCGATGATAATATCTGGTTTTCCCGCGCCGTGATCTTTCAATTTGAAACCTATATCCGCGGCATATTCCAACTGTTGTTCAACCGTGCCGCTGCCGGCGGAGACTTTTTCCCCGATGGCCCTCGCCGCTCTCAAAGCCTTCTTATTCCTCGCCTTATCTCTGATAGAATACGGTCTTCTGACTTGCGTTAACGTCCCATCACCGGTATTATCTCTCGCCGCCGTCCAATAAGGCACGGCGTGCGCCTCGCACTCTTGACCAACTCTCTTCAAAACCTGCTTAGTTGGAACGGAATACAACAAGATAACGCCCTTGTGCTTTTGCTTAATCAAACGCAAATACGCCAAAACCGCAGTAAAAGTCTTACCAGACCCAGTCGGTGTGCTCAGAATTACGTGCAGCGGTAACGGCATCTTCCCGCCACTCTCCACAGCTTGTTCCGTAGCAACGTAATGTTTATCCAAAACCTCCAAAAGTTCGTGTTGATGTTTATACATTCTCGGCACCCCTCCGGATTGTGCCCCAGTTTTATTCGTCCACGCGTGCATAGCCGCAAATGTTTGATCTTTTATCCTATTTGAAACGTTCTCCCAGACAATTTCCGCCGTTTTCCACTGAATCGAGTGTTCTCCATTCATCAATGCCTCTCTCTTCAAAAACAATAAATCTCCCGCTTGAGCGTTATTTATCGCGGTCAACCATCGAATGGTATGCTTCGCGTATTCTCTCATCCCTTTCAATTCGTCCATTATTTGTTGCGCCCACATGGACTGTAACCTCTTCTTCTCCTCTCTATCCGATGAGGCTTGCTCGTATTCTTTCGGAAAGCACTCTTTGACCAATTTCTTGAACACGTCCGAGTCTTTTCTTTGCACGTAAAAGTACTCAAACACCTTGTTATCTAACAACGAAGCAGTCGATGAAGACGCCGCTCCGTCCCACGGTTGAATCTCTCTCATGATTCTAAAACCGGCCGAGCCTCTAACTTTGGCAACTAAATCGCTGTTATCGATGTCCGCCCAATCGTGATGGGTTAACGAAGACCCTACGTCGACTGATAAAGTCGCCTCTTCGGACATCGCCTTCGCGATGACGGCTTGGTCGTTTTCCGTGTCCGAAGCACCACCAGCGTGTAAATCTGAATCCGAATACTCCCCATCGGAAGAGTCGTTCTCATCTTTCTCTTTCTCGTCGCTCATACTTATTGGGACCCGGCTGTTCTCTTCTGTCTAAATACACAAAAGCCAAACGTCTGTGCGCGTCGTCTTTCTGAGGATGATGATTCGAACGAAGAAGACCTTTTCTTCCTTTCTTTTGGATAAATTCTTCACTACAAAGAGAGCAAAAAAGCGACGCGGTGCACGCACACAAAATATAAAGAATAAAGAAACGCAATGTCTCGAAGAGGCGTCCGCAGAGCCGGAGGCGCGAGAAAGATGGTCACCCTGTCGCGAGTGAAAAACATTACCAACGAACAAGAGTGGATGAAAATCTTACGAAAAGCGAAAGATTCGATTGTTTTAGTTGAGTTTGCGTCCGCCACATCCATGGGATCGAAAGGGATGCAACCGTACATGCAAACGATTTCACGAACGGCGGAGTATAATCGAATTAAAATGTATAAAGTGGACGTGGATTTAGTCCCGGATGTCGCGGTGGCGTGTGGAGTGAAAGCGATACCGACGTACCAAATTTGGAAGAGTGGAGAGAAAATAGACGAAATGAGTGGGGCCTTGCCACAAAGATTGGTGACGATGTTGAAAACTCACAACGTTCAAGAGAAATCGAAATTCGTGTATGTAAGATTAGCCGCGACCGTAGCGGCAGCAATCGGTGGCGTTTTTGCCTTACTAAAGTATAAAGCCGAAATTGAATCGAAAGAAAGAGGCGAACGCAAAGAGCTTTTGGTGAAACGTGCTGAAGAACAGAGAAAGTTGAAAGCAAAGAAAAACAGGGAACGAATTAAAGCTTTGGATGCGAGAGGGGAGAAAACGGCAGCAATGATTGGTATGGACGAAGAGGATGAAGAGGACGACGACGACGACGACGACGATTGGGA
>JACLAA010002159.1_pt1 | contig 13927 bp, 4 predicted proteins | sample 8027891 | NCBI WGS metagenome assembly JACLAA01 (sample SAMN15724900, study PRJNA655200) | protist metagenome | isolation source: fluorescence activated cell sorting (FACS) single amplified genomes of... | place: Spain: Blaines Bay Microbial Observatory, Mediterranean Sea | collected 2016-01-19 | reverse complement strand
ACCGGGACTGGTTCTGGCTCATGGGCGAGGATAACGAAGACGATAGGAGTAGAGGAAAGTTAGATATCGCCCTTAGGTTGTACCACAACCCGGAGTACGTATTTGCCACTCCAGAAAAATTACTAGACACCACAAATAGAGCTGATCGAGCAGCTAACTGTTTGTTGGTGCACGTCATTCGCGCGAGGGGTTTGCCGGTCATGGACACCTCGATCCTAGGTGCCGGCGGGTCTGCGGACCCCATGATACGGCTGCACCTGTCCGGCGAGCGAGAGAAAACATTAATCAAACGAAAGACGCTGGCCCCGGTCTGGGAGGAGACCTTCGCCCTCAAATGTGATTTTACCAGTGAAGTACTTGAGCTCACGCTGTGGGACTTCGACGTCACGTCGGCCAACGACGAGATCGGGGCCGTGTATGTTCCCGTGGGTTCGTTGCAAGACCGGCAAATGCACCGGGCGTGGTATCCTGTTGGTCCCGTCGCGTCGGAGGACGGGTTGGTCGACAACCTCGAACCCTTATCAAGACATGCGTTGAAGTGCGGCGAGCTAGTCGTATCGTCTGGAAGTGTAGTAGACGCGCACGTGTCGGCCATCGTGAACGCGGCGAACGAGCGATGCCTTGGTGGGGGTGGCGTCGACGGCGCGATAACGAGGGCCGGAGGCGAGTTGCTGGCGGAGAAACGACTCGCGTTACCGGTCCATCACAATAAGCGATGCAAGACGGGCGACGCCGTCATCACGTCCGGTGGACCCTTCTCAGATTTGAAATGTGATTGTGTCATTCACGCGGTCGGGCCCGATTACCGGAGACTGCCTCCTGCCACGGAAAATGAAGATGATGATCTCGCTCGAGGTGATTCTATATTAAAAAATGCCTACACCGCGGCCATGAAGCGCGCCAAGGAGCAGAAATGTAAAACAATCGCCTTTTCGCTACTGTCGGCCGGTATCTTCAGAGGGAGGCAGTCGCTGGATAACGTTTTACGATGCGCAGTGGAGGCCATCGGCGATGCTACCTATCCAGGTCTACAGCGCGTGCATCTCGTCGCATTTAGCACCAAGGAGCAAGAGGCACTCGCAAGAGTCGTCCCGTATCCACCCATAAAGCGAGGTCGATTGGAATTAGCACTAAGATGGCGCTACGACAGAAACTTCTACTGGGAGGAGCCCGAGCACATGTTGGTGCCCGAGAAGCATCCCGACCTCCCACCGAACCGACTGGATATATTTGTGAGTAGAGGCAAACATTTACCAATAATGGACTGGGACCGGAATAGCCCATCGGGCGGTTCTTCGGATGCGGTCTGCACTCTGACGATCGAGGGCGACCAGCGGCACACGTCGGTCAAGCTCACGACCCTGAATCCGACGTGGGCCGAAGCGTTTGATTTTGATGCGTTCGCGGGCGAAACTTTACGGATACAGGTAGACGACTGGGACGAGGACGGGAGTCTGGATCGGATCGGTGAGGTACATATTCCCCTCTCATCGTTAGCTTCAAGAAAAAGTGAGAGGAGGTGGTATCAGATAGAAAACGATGGGCTATTATCAGAGGGCCAACCGACAAGGGGCTGGATCGAAGTGGCGGGGCGGTGGTCCCACGACCCGGAACGAGCCTGCGACCTACCGGGAGAGCTGGGCGAGGAGAAACCTAGATATAATTTAAGGCCGAACAAGCTGCTGTTTTATCTCATACGAGCGCGAGGTCTCATGGCGGCCGACCCCGGGAATGACCAACAAAGACCGACGTCGGACCCCGCCGCTATCCTCACCATACCGCACCACCCCCAATCGGACTGGGAAAGCGCAGCAAGGTGGACGACGCTCGTGCCGACGTGGCGCGAATTGTTTGAATTTGAACAGGTTGATGATCTCGGCTTTCCTCTCACACTAACGGTCGTGGACAAGGACGAGGGTGTTGATGATGATGATGATGTGTTGGGGGAGGTGTCGTTCGACCTAGAGAAGTTAGCTGATAGGAAGACGGTGCGAGGCTGGTATCCCCTCCTTCCACATATCGATGCTGACGAGTATTGGACTAGAAGATGGCAGGCGGAGCGGAAAAATCAATCGCCGCGAGCCGGGGAGTTATGCTTAGCGCGGGCCATTCAAACCTTCACACCGCAAGGCAATGAAGATGATGCGTCGTTCCTAAAGGAGATGGGCATGGAGGAGCATGCGACGGTCGTCGTCCTCAAGGCTGAACTTGGCGGCGAGGGCTGGATTTTTGCTTTACGCGATAATGATGCCGGATATGTGCCTCGACACTACTTGACGCCCCAAGATTACCTGGGGAAGGTCGAGGTGGCTCTACGCTGGGTCCACGACCCCTTGCAGGTCGAGCCGTTGCCCTATACGTTCCTCCACCCGAAAGATATCGACAAGCCCGTCAACGCTCTTCGAGTACGTATCTTCAAGTGCCGTTCTTCCATAAAAGCGCCTTCTACCCTAAGATGCGACGTCTGGCTCGATCGGTATGGGGAAACAGCACACAAGCATGCCACGAAGTCGGCCACACGTGTGCAAGGCACGCGCTTCACTACTTGGGCAGATGACTTTTTGTTACCTTTGGATGAATCCGACCCGTCGGCCCTCGTCTTTCATGTGAGAGGTGCCCAGCCAAAAGTCTACGAAGAATCCTCGGAGGAGGACGAGTATGAAGATCTTCGTAGTGAAGAGGAGGAGGAAGACGTGGGCGAGAGTGTTGGTCGATTAGAAATCCCTTATGAAAAGCTGAAACGATGCATCGTGAGGGACTGGTATTCCCTGGAAACCGACGACGCTGCGAAGATCAAAGCGCTGAAGGACGCCAAGGCGTCCATGTCCGTCGAGGCATATAAAGCTTTCAGCAAAGACCTGCTACAGGTACAAGAGCTTGAAATCGCGTGTTTATTAGTACATGACAGTCGCGTCGAGTACGAGAATGATTTTAGGAAACACGTGCAAAAGCTACGAGAGCAAGAGGATGCAGAGAGAGGCTACACGCTCGCGGACCAGACGCAGCAGGAGGATCGGTTCTATCTGAGGTTTAAGTTCCAGGCAGGGAATAGGATTAGGGGCGAATTTGATTCTTATGCACCATTATGCTCGAGATGCTTGCTCAAGGACAAATCCGTGTTTAACCAGCCTCTGAACCACTACGACCCGTCCATCAAGAAACAGGACCCCTCTGTGATATTAACTAAACCCGAGAGCGAGTGGTACGTCTATGAGGTACCTTCTCATGTCGAGTTAGCGAGAAAGTTCCACGCCCACCACGTCGAACGTAACCTCAAGGAGAACATGATGACCTTCGCGCGGAAGTGCTTTAACTCGGGATATCGCATTGAAGGCTCCAGCACGGTGGAAGCGGACGAGGCCCACCTTTTGACAGCAATTGAATTCAAGCAAGACTTCGCCCTGTACTTAGATGCGTCTCGAGAGTTCTTCGACGAGTGGGCCGATGATGTGTTTGACGTCTACACTAAAACGTATGAGGGGCCCTTTACCATAGATGGCGTTCACTACGATCCGAGCGCGAACCCGCCGGACGAAGACGTACCCATGGTCGTGAAAGGGGGCTGGGTGTCCGGGTTTGGCGAGGAACGCAAGGCTTGGGCTCGTATTGAGGCGGGCCAACGGGAGCGGAAGTGGCGGGAGGAGCACCCGCACGCGGACGCGAACGAGATGTTCGAGAGGTACGAGGAGAAGTTTCGGCGGTGGAATGTGGAGGAAGAACAAGACCCGGAGGCGATCGAAAGACGAGCTCAAGCGGCGGAGGAGAAGAGGAAGGAGGACATGATGAAGGGGATGTAAGTATTGTTGTTGAATCTTACACAGGGGGTAGTTGGGTTCTTTTTACATCTTTCACTGATTGAAGTCGGGCTGCTTCGGGCCTTTGGCCCGCTTCTCAGCCGTGGCCGGCGTTTCGACCGCGCCGGCCCGGCGCTTCGTCGGCGTCGCGGGCACCGGCGGCGTGGGCCGCGCGCCGAGGAGCTCGTCCACGGCGGCGTCGGTCAGCGCATCCAAGCTGGCGAACGATCGGACGACGCCCTTGGCGCGCGCGCGCTCTAGGATCACGCGCCACTGACCGTTCGCCTGCGCGAGCGCCGTCGCGCGCCCGACGACGACGAGAGCGTCCTTCGAGCGAGAGATCCCGACGTTGATGAGGTGCGGGTCCTGGGCGCGGTGGAGTTTGCCACCGCGGGGCGCGACGGGGCTCAGGACGACGACGGGCGCCTCGGACCCCTGGAACTTGTCGATAGTATCAATGGTATCCTCTTGCTCCAGCTCATCGGACCGCCCCTCGCGCCCTAAGGTCTGCGACCCGGCGCTGCCCCGCAGGTCGTCTTTTCCCTTCCCGGTAATTCGCGTCTTGAGTTCGTCGGTCTGCGCCCGGAAGGGCGTCACGACGCGGACCGCCGCGAAGCCAATCCCGCGCCGGAGCAACCCATCGTACACGCGCTTCACGGCGTCGGCCTCCGCGTCGTTGTGGAACGACCGCTCGACGGGGTCGAACTCCATGGAACCGAATCCTAAGTCGACGACGACGAGCGGAGAGGCCAGGAGTGACTCGCGCTCCGCGAGCACGCTCGGGGAGTCGCGCAGTTGGCCGCCGTAAAACAGGTCAGAACACAACGCCGACAGCGTCGGCGGCATCCGATGCTGCTCGCGCAGCATGACATGCGACACGCCCTCCCGCCCGGCGTTCGCGACAATGAACCGCTCCATTAGCGAGATGCCAAAGCCCCGCCGCCGCAGCGAGTCGGACACGTAGGGCTGCAACTGATTTTGGTCGCCCACGAGGACCAGCTTCTTCACGCCCCGCGCCGCGCCCAAGACAACAAGCGTCCTATCCTCGGACACGGCGGCGGCCTCGTCGACGACCACAACATCGAAAGCCACCCAGGGCTGCTCCTGCTTGCCGACGTGGTACAGCGTCGAGAAGACGACGCGGTGCGCGTCGCACGGCTGCTCGACGAAGAAACCCTGGGCTTCCGCGGACATGGACTCCTTGTGGCCGACGCGCGCGACGGCGGTCGTCTCGAGGTTGCTCCTCGTCAGCTTCTCGATGAGCTGGTCGACGGCCTTGTTCGCATTGCAGCAGACGAGCACGCGGTCGCCGCGGGCGACGGCCTGGGCGATAATGCCGTAGAGCGCCAGGTGGCTCTTGCCGGTGCCCGGCGGCCCCTGGACGCAGACGATGCCTCGCTCGACCGCCGCCTCGAGCGTCATCGCCTCCTTCTGCTCGTCGTTGAAGTCGCCGCCGCAACTGGGGACCTTCGCTAAAACCGCCGGCATCGGCAGCGCGACCGTCGTCGGGTCGAGGACCGCCCGCAGGAGCTGGTCGTTTATTTCGGCGGCCAGCAGCGCCCGCGTGGCCCGGAGCGTCTTGTCCTCCATGGTCGCCTGGCCGACCGGACGCACGACGACGGCCGCGCCTCGGAACCGCTGCTGCACGAGCGCGCGGTCCACGAAGCGCAGGGCGAGCGCTGTGCCGTTCTTCTTGCTCGAGCCGTCCACGACGGCGAGGCAGGCGACGTCGCCGCCGGAGAAGACGGCGGCCAGGTACTTCGCCCACTTCTCCCGGCCGCCCGGTTTCTTCGTGACGTAGTCGTTCGGAATCGTGAACCGGACAGTAAACAAAACCTCGGCGCCCGGCTGCCACGGGGCGAGGCGGCTGATCTCGAGCCGCTTGGCATCCTTTTGACTCCTGGCGTCGTGACCGCACCGGCGCAGCCCTCGGGCCAGCTCGCTCAGCTTGTGCTGGGTCATGGCGTATAACAGCTCGTCGACCAGCTCTTCGCGCGTCGCGAACGTGGCCCGGGCCTGTCTCGTTTCCTGGTTGTCGTCGTCGGCGTCGATGTGTGCGAGGGCGTCGGCGCTATAGCGCCGCAAAGTGTCCATGACTAACGCGTCGCTGGGCGTCTCCGTCGCCATCCTCTCTAGAAGAGGCCCTTTGGCGCTGTGGGTTACAGCGGCACTGCGGGCGTCGAACAATGTGTGGGTGGTCTATTTCCGGCGACAGGGGGCCGGTGTGCGATGTCCGCCGCGTTAGAGCTATCACGTTTAGCAGGAGGCCACTCAGAGCGCTGCGAAGTCTGAGAGAGCATGGGGCTAGCGGCCTGTAAGACACTAGCAACATTCACTAGTAGCCCGATACTTATACTCCTAAAGCTCAGAGGTAACCGTCGTCGTCGTCGTCGTCGACCTGAGCCGTGCCCTTGACCGAGTCCTGGTTCAAGTATAATTCGAGGACCTGGTCGGACGTCGTCGCCTGGTCCGCGGCCTTGTCGTCCCGAGCCCGCAACAAGCGAGGAAACCGCAGCCCGATACCTCGTCCCGCATTCACTCGCCCAAGGGCGCCTTTATGCGTATCAGATAAAGAAAGATCCGCGACCTGGACCTCCCAGACCATCTTCGGCTCGAGCCACACAATGTCCTGCTCCAACGCGTCGCCGCAGACGACATTGGCGGCCTTCTTCGGGATGATGAGAGGCTGCGACTCCTCGTGGAACTTTTTTAAATCGTCATCTGAGAACCCAGTACCAATTTTGCAGACACTTTGGAGGTCCCCCGACTCCGCGTCGAGGCACGCACAGAGGTAGGCGCCGAAGACTCCAGTTCTTTTACCTCTTCCGGTGTAGGCACCGACCACGACTAGGTCTAATGAATCACCGACGCCGTCGAGGTAGTCCTTCTTCAGTTTCAACCAGTTCAGCGAGCGTTTCGACGGTTCGTAGGTCGCGTTGTCGTCCAAGGTCTTGACCATCAAGCCTTCGGACTTGGCCGTGATCGCCTCCTCGAGCGCTTGCTGGATCTTCTCGGCCGCGACGACGTCGTCTCCACTACCATCGACGTCCACCGAATCGGCGAAGGCGAAGCCGTTCTTCACGGCCTTGAAGGAGGCGTGGAGCTTCGTTCTACGCTCTCTCAGCGTGTTCCTCAGTAAAGATTCGCCATTGAGTAACAGCAAGTCAAAGGCCAACACGATCACAGCAGGCCCTCCGGATTCTCCTTCGGTCACCTCCTTCTTCCTCGTAGACAACCGTTGGAAGGGGAGTAAGGCGCCCGTCGCCGTGTCCACAGCGACGACCTCCGCATCCAATACAAAGGACGTAGTCGTATCCACACAAGCCTCCCGCAGCACGGCAGCGACCTCCGGCCATTTTTTAGTAGTGTCCTGTAGGTTCCGCGAGAAGACGCGAACAGAACCATCTGATGCGAGATGGGCTTGGAACCGTTCCCCGTCGTACTTGTGTTCGCACGTAAAAGCTTTCCCCGACAGTCGTTTGAGGACCTCATCGACGGACTTCGTGGGCTTGGCGAGCATGGGGAACACCGGCACGCCCACGCCCAGGGCGCACTTCGTGTGTAGATTCCACAGAGGGGTGGTTAACGCCCCTTGGCACAATGTCGAGTAGGAAGGTGCCTCCGCGTAGCACTGCTTCACGACCGCTTCCGCAGCAATCAACCGTTCATCCTTGGTCAACCGCTTCTTTCCCAAGGTAGAACCTCGAGACGCGTCGATCTTCAACGCTACCGAAGCTTGGGCTCCGGTAATTTCCCTAGTTACAGATGGCAGCTTCTCCTCCGTCTCCATCAGATCCGAGGAAACGGGCGGCGATCGTACCAAGGCGTGGGCGAAGGCTATCAATACTGATGTTTCCGCTAATCCAATCCTCAATTTGCCCTGTAAACCGCGTGTGACGTATTTCGCCTCGACAGGTGTTGCGGAAATCATGAGCTTCTGCATCTTGCCCACTTTTTGATCTTGCGACTTGCTTCCGGAGATGGAGCAGATGGCTCTATAGGCCTCGAGGACTTGCGACGCTTGCAATGGTTTGGGCTTGCTCCCAAACCCTAAGAACTTCTGTTTTCTACGAGCGTCTTCGGCAACTAATCCTAAATCACCCTCCCGCTCATACGCGCTCTTCACGTTCTTCACCTCCTTGCCGAAGGCCCGCGCAATCGCTTTTTGTAAGAGCGAATCGCCGATTCCCATCTCCAAATTATCAAAAGCTGGAGCTACTTTATTGCATAATAGAAACAAGATGGCTTCCAGATCATTGGGAGCTCTCGCGATCGTCTGTTCGAGGAGTTCGCAGACGATGGACTGAATTTCTAACCTTTTCGTCGTCGCTTCGATGCGCGAGAACGTCGCCGCGACGGCGGCGTAGGGCACCTGGCCCGTCCACTGGCCGTCCGCGTTTGTGGTCGGTTCTTTACTGACTACGGGCGCGGGCTTGGGCTTCTTGGCCGCGGTCGCGTCTTTATTTGCGTCTTCATTTGCGTCTTCACTGGGCCGCTTGACCGCGGGCGTCTCGGCCCTCTTCTTCTGGGTGGGTTTCGGTTTGAAGAAGGCTTGCAAAGTGGCGGACTTCTTCTGGGGCTCGTCCTTGGCCATGGTGGCTCGCGGCGGCTGGCGGCTCGGCTGGCGGCTCTGAGAAGCTATTTGAAATATATGCGCGGTCACGCGGCGCGCACAGCGGCAGGCTGCTCGCAGCGCTGGCCGGTGGAGTGAATGAGGCTCTGGCGATCACGCGTGGCCCGGTTGACCGGGAACACACGAGATACGCGCTGCTTTTTAATTGGACGGCCGGCGCCAGCTAGCGTCCTGTAAGACACACTAGCAAAAAACTAAGCCGCTGAGTTATCCTAGTTACTTACGCCGCCGAGGCATTCCACTTACTACTTCCGCGCGTAGAGATACAAATAAGCCAGCTGCACCGGAGGGCTCTTCGACTCCGCAACTTTTTCGTCGTCAAAAATGACCCACCGCCCGTCCTTCTCCCGGACGTGCGCGACGTAGTGGCCGCAGCCCGTGTTCGAGCCGATGTGCGACACGAGGCCCTTGAGTTCGTAGACGGGCGGGCCGTCGTCGAAGTCCGACGGCGCCGCCGGCGCCGCCGCGGCCGCGGGCCCGTCCAGCACGTCGGCGACGGCCCGGTCGCGGTCCTGCTCGTGCTCGAAGAGCCAGTTCGCGGCGTGCTCCTTGTTCCCACTACATGCCACGAGCGCCGCCTCGGCCTCGCGCGGAGTAAACCCAAACATCACGAGCTCGTTGACGGCGGCCTCGTCGACCTTTTTCTCTGCGGGCGCATCATCCTCATCAACGAAGGGCGCGGCAAAGTCCGCGTCGTTCATATGACTAAAAACCCACTCGGTCGCCGCCTCTGGCCCGGCGTTCTTGGTCTCTTTGCACGCGCGTTTGCAGCCGTTCTCGTCGAAGCCCATGGACAGTAACTGTGCTAAGATCCCGGGGTCGGGCACGAACTTCTCTTTGGGAGGTGCGGCGTCGTCTGGCAGCTCCTCCTCGCCCGCGGGTCGCGTCGAGGGCGCTCGTAATTGCGACAGATCGAGCTTCTCGGGCACCTCGACGAGCACGTCCAGCTTCTTTTCAGTCCAGTCGGCCGTAGCGTAGTACCTATTGATCTTCACCAACAAGTAGCGGGGGCAGGTCTGTAACCTCGTCGTTTTTGACGCTGCGCCCTCGAGGCCCGTTGCTGGAGAAGTATAGCCTACGACGGATTCGGTCGCGGCCCAATGGGACAAACAAGCATCTAGCGGACACCTCGGCTTCGAGGCCTCATCCAATTTCGGTTTTTTTGCCTCCTGTTCTACCGTGGGTCGAGGTACTATGCTCTCAGGCACTTCCAAGGCTAGAGTAAACTCGGTCTGGGCTTTATAGCGCACTTTTTGCGATTGTAAACAAGTTGTTTTTTCCTCGACCTTGAACGCGAAGAGTTGTTGGGTGGGTTGAGAAGAGAGGACGTCGTAGGGCCCGTACTCGACGGGTCCTGTTTTCTCGCTATTGGCCCGCTCCGCCGCTTGCGTTAATCGCCCGTCAGCAGCTAGCGCCGGCGCCTCGGCCTTCGATAGAGTATCTAACACATGTATGAGGTACTCAGCGGCATCTTGCTGCCGCGGCGTACTGAACTCGACGTGGCCCTTGCCGAATAGAGAGCGGAAGCCCCTTGGTGCCACCGTCGCGGCGGCGGCTTTTGTGGCTATGTCGCTCGATAGCGTCGGTCGTTCGGCGATGGCTAAGGACGGATCGATTAAACTTTCGGTAGGTTTGGCGTAGCGCTTCGACCGTAAGGCGGAGATGAATCGAGCTGTTTGTGCTAAGTGATCCGACGAGGGGTCTGCTATGTCAACCAAAGATAATGCCGCGGGGCCGAGCTTTTCCGTGTCGTCTACGAGCCCGTGGTACCTTCGACCGATCTCCGGCACCGACGCTAATAAGTGTAAAACAGAGTTCATGTAGCACGAATTCCCGAGATTCACTAAACCCGTCAGCCCCACGCCCGATAATGGTGTTAATTGCGCGCCTTGCTCCGCGATCGCCGACCACTCGAATTTTTGATTGGCATCTACTTCTAGTTCCGCTGTCGTTTTCTCCGTCTTCTCGGACGACATAATGTTGATGCCCCAAAATCTCAAATGGTCGGCGAGCTTGGGGTCGAGGACGGGACCGTCCTCGTCGGGCGCGTAGCTGTATAATTCGGCGCCCGCGGCAGAGATCGTGCCCAACTTCACAACCAACGGATACTTCTTGCCCGTACTCTCAAAGTGCCTCAGGGCACCGTTCGAACCCTTCGGGCCGCCCCACGCGCTCTGGTCGCGGCCGCCCCCTACGTACCCGGTCGACAGATTCAACCACAGGTTCTCGGACGACCCGTCGAGTTCACACCTCCAGGTAGTAGGGTCGGGGTTCAACGGTTCCGAGCGCCCGCCTTCCTCCGGTTTCAGTTGAGGTAAGTTATCAGCGTATTTTGACGGCTTTGCTTCATCTTCTACGAGAGCCCAGGCTCTGTCACTTTCAGCTGTTCCGGACTCGTGATCTAGACACGCGTCTACGAGCATCGTCACGTACTCGGGTATATCGGAACAAGGTAATTGTATCAATGTTACATCATCAGAAACCACAGCCAACGCTCTGACTTTGACGATATCATACCTCGCGTCCTCGGATTCAAACCCGCCCTGGACGCCCACACCTAACGTCGTCGGTTCGCTCATCTCGACGTCCTCTTTCGGAGTTTTCGTCCACCGGTGGTGCGCATATAACACAGCTTGTGAGCGGCTTGCGTCCTTCTTCACGAAGTCACTGCCACATCCAGCGAAGGTTTTCAAATTCACAAATAAGCCGCCCTCGGCGTAGGGCGAGTCGAACGAATACGCGCACTCGCGGTTGCCGACCTTTTGTCTCGGCTGCGGCGGCGCGAGGCCGGCCATGCCGCCCCTTATGGTGGTGAGGGTGGCGGCGTCCATTGTTTCTGAGCTCTCTTGTGAGCGCTGCGGCACTTGCGCGCGCGGCTTGGCAAATGGAGCTCTCTTGGTCAGGAGGTCTGACCCGGCTCCCTGTGCTTTGTTGGCGCGCGCGTTTGAAATCACGCGTGCAGGCAGTGGCGAACAGGTCGTGTGCGCGCGCTGCAGATGTCAAAGCGCAGTTATAAGCCCGACGGTCTGCGCTCCCTGAGGCGGCGCGGCGGCCTCGGATGGGCAGGTATGGTATGGTATGTTATACCTACCGCAGGACGCGCCGACGACCCCACCCCACGCCACCGCCGCGAAGGACCAGAGTGTGCATCTTACGCATGGAAGCGGCGCAAGTGTCGTGTGTGCATCAGTGTTCAGCAGGGCACCGTCTCGTCGCCCAACCCGACGTACGACAGGTAGCGCCCCGGCTCGCCGACGGTGGCGTCGAGCTGTAAAGCCAAAGCGCGCCGGACCGCCCTATTCTCGTCCTCCAAATCGGTGACGGCCCTTGTCAGCGTCTCGATGTAGACCTTCTTTCGGTCGCGCGTCATCTTCGCATGTAATCTATTGCGCTCGCGGCGCATCTTGTCGAGCTCGGCCGGGCTCAAGTCCTTCCGGGCGCCTCTTGAATCTAGGGCATATCCACTCTTCCAGTGGATCGTCGGCTTGTTAACGGGCTCGTCGTCCGCCGAGATCTGCGTCAATGCCGAGGCGCTTCGCTCCAGATCGGGATCGTCCAGCGACGACTTCGAGGAGGAGGGAGACACGGGCCGCACGCGCGGCGAGCCCTCGCCGTCGGACGCGTTATCACCCATCGCTTCTCGCAACGAAGCGTCTTCCCGGCTCTTGAACAAGTCCGAGACCGTGCGCGCCATGGCCGGGTTGTTCAAGCCCAACAGTATATTTGCGGTACTACAATCCTTGAAGGCCTCCTCGAGGCGGCGGCCCTCTTCTTGCAACTCCGCGACTCTGCTCTGTAAAGTTTGCAGCTGGGCCTTCTTGCGCTGCCTCGTTCTGCGAGCGTGCTCCCGATTTCTTTCTCTAGATCGACGTAAACGGTCCTCGACGGACATGCCCTCGAGGCGGCGCTTCTTCGGTTCGGGCTGGTCCATCGGCGCGTCAGGCGGTTTTGGGGGCCTTTTTCGCCGCGGCGCAGCTGGCTGGGGGGTCCCGCGTCGGATGCGCGTGGGTCGGAGCAACGAGGATCCGTTGCGACCGCGGGAGTCCGGCCTTCTGGTTTTTGGGCTATGCCTTCCAAAGGCAATCCCGACGTCCGCACCGCGGATTTCTGCTGTCCCGTGGTCTCGAGAGGCTTTGTGGAGCTTCCTGCTGTAACGCAATCCGCTTTTGGGCTACCTCGCGCTGAGCCTTACGTTTATCACTACTCGTGACTGGATTCTATATTATCTAGTGTGAGAGCCCTACTAGCTTTTTGAAACCTGATCGTGCTCTCATACCACTCCTGACACGCGTGAAGACGACGTCGAGGCGTGTTCCGCACGAGCTCGAGCGAGGCGCGCATAAAGAGTTGCTTAAAGATAGGTTTTAGAAAAGTGCACGTACTCGCGAGGAGTCACGAGGAGGCTGCCAACACCCGCGAAAAGCCCCCCAACGCCGCCTTGCCATTGACCTACACCGTCGGGCAGCCCTACGACGCCGCAGGGCGGCGGCGCAGGCCCAAATCTCGCCAATGGGCCCAATGGGCAGCCTGGCCCAGGCGCATCTCCGGCGTCCGCAACGCAACCGACGACGTGCGGCCGCCTCTACGCGTCGTCGGCGCGCCGGCCGCGACAGCATCTCGTGAGGACAACTCGGGAAGCATACAAACCGTCGCCGCGATCGCGTCGCCGTCGCCGCGAGCGGAACTCAACCTCTACCAATTTGAGAATACAAGGCCGCCCGCGTCGCTCCGCCTCGGCGCCGCCGCGCGCTCGTACGGGGCACCCGATACTGGCGACTTGCGAGGCCCGCGACCGCCGCGCGCCGCGTGCCGACCGGGCAGGCGTCCGTCGCACGACGCATCCGTCGGGGACGGCTGCGTGCGGTGCTAGAGTCCCTCGCGCGGGGGGAGAGCCTTGGTTACATTTATAGTTTAAAATGGCAAGTGCTGTCCGCAGAGCATACTCGCTGTCGGCGCCGCGGGACGGCCCCAAGCGCTGCCCGAGCTTCACGTTTGGTGACGCTTTGCATCTATAACTCACGTCCGCGCCCGAGAGGCAGCACTGGTGCCTTTGCGTGCGCGAATCACTACTACCACAGCTGGAGATGGATTACCCAGGGCCGTACTACGCGGGCGAGGAGGGCGAGATGGTGTCCTTGGTCTACGAAGGCAAGCACATCCAGGCCAAGGTCGTGAAGATCAATCGGCTGAAGACGATCCGGCGCGAGACGGCCAAGCGCCAGAAGGGTGACGCGCACAACGTGCAGCTCACATTGACGTGGCCTACCGGGACGTGGGACCAGGAGGTCGAGGAGGAGCACCTCACGCTGCTCGACGGCCGGCGCTTCGAGACGAAGAACTACGCGTGCGACGCGTTACCGGCGCGGCGGCGCAAGCCGGCAGAACGATTGAGGGAGGACGACGAATGGCAGACCAGGGGCCTGGCCCGCGGTGGCAAGAAGCAGCCGAAGCGGGAGCGCTTGACGTGCGAGGCCATCGACGACCTCATGCTGTACTATTG
>JACLAA010006677.1_pt1 | contig 13928 bp, 12 predicted proteins | sample 8027891 | NCBI WGS metagenome assembly JACLAA01 (sample SAMN15724900, study PRJNA655200) | protist metagenome | isolation source: fluorescence activated cell sorting (FACS) single amplified genomes of... | place: Spain: Blaines Bay Microbial Observatory, Mediterranean Sea | collected 2016-01-19 | reverse complement strand
ACTCGCGGCGACGCGCGTCATGGTCGCTATTGGCCCATCGTCGCAGGCCGCGTGGAGGCTGACGTCTCTGCCCGCGTTCCAGCACGCTTCCGGCACCGCAAAACTTGTATTGAGCTCATAGAGGCCCCAGCCCCGGTTCGACGAGAATTTCACGCGTTGCTGCCCGTCTCCAGTAATCTCCGTGTAGGCGGCGCCGAAGTACGACGTTTGACCGACGCGGACAATGTTGAAAGCGTCCGCGTGGAAGAGCTCGAGCTTGAGCAACGCGTACGTCACCAGGCGGTCGTCTTCATTAAGTCGGCCCACGAATAACCCTGGAGACGTCGCCGTGTAGGCATGCTCCTCCACACCCAATAAATACGTCGTGCCGTCTTTGATGAGGGGCGTGAGGTCGAAGAGCCGCTTCACCAAGCCCGTGTTTAGTTTAACGAGGAGGTCGTCCGGCGTTTCGAAGTACGGTTTCGAAGTAGTACGCCCCTCGTGCCACTATCAGCTAGCTTACGACGCAAAACTACACAGGCCCGTCCGGAAACATCCCCGGAGAGCTCTCGGGGCTGGTTGGACGCGCCGAACCCGGCCCGCGCCTTCAAACAGAGTTCGCGAGGTTCCCGACGACGCGGACGGCCCCACAGCATCGTACATAGCCACAAAATCACGGGTCACGCCCCCGCTTCCTTGCTAACCTCAACCCAACACGCCGCCGCGGCTCGTCGACCTCGACGACGGCCACGTCGACGCGCGCCCCGATCTCGATCCGATCGGAAGGGCCGAACTGCGAGGAGTGCAATAAACCATCGACGCCGACACCTATATCCACAAAGGCCCCGAAGGGCGCCACGTTGCGCACCGTGCCCGCGAAGACCCGGCCGACGGCGCAGTCTTTGAGAGTGAGCGGAGCCCCTCTTTCCAGGATGGGGGGAGGCGCCAAAACATACCGCGCGTCGCCGGCTAAACAAGGGTCACATAAAAGATCGACGAGCGACGACGGCGGGAGCCGTCGCAATTTCTGGACCATGTCTTGATTCAAACCGCCGCCTTTGCTCGCCGCGCGCGTGACGTCATCACTACTAACACCAGCCTTCTTCAGCACCCTCCAACATTCGTCATAGTCGTCCGGGTGGATACGCGTCGCGTCGAGGACCTCGCGCGAATTCGCAACGCGCAGGAAGCCCGCCACATTCCCGAACGTCTTCGGGCCTAGACCCTTGACGCGCCTCAAATCGTTGCGCGACGCAAAGGGCCTACATGCCACGAGAGCCTTGGCGAGCGTCGCATTGAGCCCGGCGACTCTTTCTAAAAGTGCCGAGGACGCGCCGTTCGCGTCGACGCCGACACCAGAAACGGCATCTTCCACCGCGCCATCTAAGGCTCTTCGGAGCTGCTTCGCGTCGAGGTCGTGCTGGTAGCTGCCCACGCCGAGCGTCTTTGGGTCCATTTTCACGTACTCGCCTGCGCGCGACGACGTCACGGCGTCTGCTCGACGGCGTGCTGTCTGCTCGATGGCGTCGAGGGTAAACGCCATCGACGCGACACGTACAAGAAACCGCTTGATATCCACGCAGGCAACGCGCCGAGCGGATCCAATAACCGCCGCGCGAGCGACGCCGCGCCCCGAGCCGACAGAGGCACCGCCTCGCCGAACTCTTTGGCAGCTGAATCGCTCGCCGAGTACACGGACGCGCCGCACTCCCTAACCACAGCTCGCGGCACCGTCGCTAATTTCGGAGTAGATGCTACTAACCGCTGCGCGCCTCTTGTATTTGTGCCATCTCCAATCGCGACACAAGTAATAGCATGATCGCCTATCATACCATCGAGGCGCTTCGACGCGTGTTTCATATCATCCTCGGCTCCGGGCGCGTCCACCGTGAAATGCGTTACCAGAGACCCGTCTCTACCGGATACAATACAACACTTGTGGCCGTGCCGAAAGCCCGGGTCCACGGCTAATACACTTCCGTCATCTATGAGCGGAGGCGCCTGCTCGAGGAGCTTCTTCACGTTCGAAGCGAAACATACAATAGCTTCGTCCTTGGCCCTCAAAAAACCGTCCCGTTTCGCCTCGCGCCGGCCGCGCGGCTTTAGTAAACGAGTCCAGGCGTCCTTCAACGCGGGCGCGGCGAACTTTGAATGGCGCAGGTTTAAACATTGGGCCAGGTCCCGCACGGCCTCCCTATCGTCGCCGCCCGGATCTATAGACAACGTCAGCGCCTTGGCCTTCGAGGCTCTTTCCAGAGCGAGCCACGCGTGGCCCGCGACCCTTCTCAGGGGCCGGCTCCAGCCCTCGTAGAAGCGGTACTCCGCATTTGGTTCTTTGCCTTTCTTGGCCGCGAGCGTGCCCCTGATAAACCGGCGCTGCGTCGCGGCCCGCGCGCGCGGGTCCTTGGCCACGGCGTCGGCGAGCACCAGCAGCACGCACTCCTTCTGCTTCGGGCGGAGGTGCCACGGCTCCTCGCCCCTTGCCAGTAGCGACGCGACGACGCGGTCGGCGGCCTGCGCGCGGGCCGTGTCTTCTCTCGTGCATTCTGTCTAGCGTACGCTTTTGATCAAACGACGCCGGGACCGCGCGGGGAAGTCCTCGCGCGCCTTCGCCGCCTTGGAGCACTTGGCCGGGCCCTTGAAGGGCGCGTAGGCGTCCTCCAGCGCCCGCAGCGTGCCGGCGCGCCGCGCCGCTGATAACGCCTCGGGCGACGCGCGTGCGGCCCGCATCGCCTCGAGGACCTTCTGCCGCTTCGCCTCGAGCGCCGCGGCGCCGTGCAGCGCATCCAGTATAGCGCGCAGCGCGTCCGGCGGGAGGTGCTGCGTCTCCTGGGCCCGGTAGCGCGCCACGAAGGGCACGGTGCGTTGCTCGTCTACTAACAAACGTCGGACGGCGCCGATCGTGTGCTCCTGGACGTTGTGCGTCCTTGCTAAGGTGTGGACGAGGGCACCGCTGGGCGTGCTCTCCGTGCGGCGCTTCTTCGCGGGTGGCGGCGAGTCTTGGGTGAGGTCGATCATTATCTCTGCTGGCAGTGTCGAGAGCTTAATTGTGCGAAGCGATGGATATTTGAGGGCGCGCACGGAGCAGCAGCGGGCCAGCAGCATGCAGCAGAGCAGTGGTGCTCGCCGCCCTAGATTCGCCGTCGTGCTGGATGGTGGCCAAAGCTGTTGTGCTGAGCTTTGCTTATCAATGAAAATTGGAGCCAGCAGACGTACGCAAAGCCGGCAAACTCGTTTTTGCCCGCTTTGCCTTGCTAGCGTGATGTAACACACTAGCAAGCAAAATCAAGCCGCCAAAGCGCGAGTGCTCCGGATCGTGGGGCTGCCCCCGAGCGATTTGACCATATATGAGATGCTCCTCACGCAGTGCGCCGTCTGCGCCACCGAGCTTGGCTTATCATTGGGCAAGAAATGCGGCCGCTGCAGCACGCGCTACTGTGGACCAGCCTGCCAGGTCCAGCACTGGAAAGAAGGCGGGCACGACAAGCTCTGTAGGAAGATAAAAAAGACAGGCGGCGCAGAACAATACAATGCAAATAACAAGTACGCGGAGTCCGTGACGATCGCGGCGGAGGCGTGCGCGGAGGACACGAAGGGGCAGACGTGCTACATCTGCACGCAGGCCCTCCACTGGAAAACGAAGGAGGGCCTCGTGCGAATGTGTGCGTGTCGCGGGACGGCGGGCTTCGCGCACGTGTCCTGCTTGGCGGAGCAGGCGAAGATTTTGAACGATGAGGCCTGGGAGAACAATTTGGGCGACAAGGCGGAGGATGAGAGGTGGGATCGGTGGCACACGTGCAGCCTGTGCGAGCAAAAGTACCACGGCGTCGTGTTTTGCGCGCTCGGGTGGGCGTGCTGGAAGACGTACCTCGGGCGGCCGGAGGCGGACCATGCCCAACTCGATGCGATAAACCTGCTTGGGATCGGTTTGGGCACTGCGAATCGCTACGAGGACATGTTGTCCGTGCAAGAGGCCGAGTTGTCCATGCGGCGGCGCCTTGGCGATTCAGAAGTCGCCATTCTCGCCGTGCAGGGCAATATTGCGAGAACGTATCGAGCACTTGGGCGGTTTGAACAGGCCTTGAGCCTACGGCGAGACGTATACTCGGTAACTTTGGCGCTCCTTGGGAACGATAATAGACATACTATGATAGAAGCCAATGGCCTCGCGAATTTGCTCAGTGACCTAAAGAGCTTCAAAGAAGCCAAATCACTGTTGCGCAAAACAATGCCCGTGGCGCGACGTGTTCTTGGAGAGAATGATGATCTCACGATCGCGATGAGGATGACTTACGCGTCGGCGCTCTACAAAGACGATGGCGCCACGCTCGACGATCTCCACGAGGCCGTGACGACGCTCGAGGATCTGGAACGGATCGCGCGGCGCGTGCTGGGTGGCGGGCATCCGTTCTCAGCGGCCATTGAGTGCTATTTGAAAAACGCGCGAGCCGCGCTCGCCGCCCGCGAAGGCGACGACGTGTGCGCCGTCCGCGCGGCGCTGGGCGCGATGAAGGCGACGTAAGTATTTTTGATGATACGCTTAGCCCCGCCGCCTAGAGGCTCTCCCCGTACTCGTCCGCCATCATCGCCGAGCCGCGCTGCGCGACCGGGATCGACGACTTCGCGACGGAGCGCTTCGATTTGCGCGTGCCCGACGCCTTCGACGGCGCCTTGGCCTGTTGCAACTAGCGTCTGTAAGACACTAGCAATCTGGCCGAACCACACACAAAGGACTGCAAAAGCAGCCTCTTGCGCTGCCCCAAGCACACGTGAGCGCCCGCGAGCAAGCGCTGCTGACTGGCCAAGCATCACCGAGGGTGTACATGGCTCTACTCCTCACGAAATGCGCCGGCTGCGATACCGAGCTGGGCACTGGTGGAAAGAAATGCGGCCGTTGCGGTACGCGCTACTGCGGATCCGCTTGTCAAGTGCAGCACTGGAAAGAAGGCGGCCATGACATGCTCTGCAAGAAGATCAAGAAAAGTGGTGGCGCAGAGCGGTTCCATGCCGACGAGAAGTACGATGAGGCTGTCAAGGTCGCGGTTGAGAAATGCGCCAAGGACGGGCCGAGGTCGACGAAGGGCCAGACGTGCTACATCTGCACGGAAGGCATCAAGCGGCGCACAGGAGAGGGTCTCGTGAGCGGATTCTGCGCGTGTCGGGGCACCGTGGGCACCGTGCACATTTCGTGCCTGGTGCGCCAGGCGCAAGTCGCGGCGGAGGGCGACGTGGGCGTCCAGGCAAGCTGGCACCGGTGGTACACGTGCGGCCTCTGTCACAACGAGATCGTCGGCGACGTGCGCTGGGCGCTCGGCTGGGCCTGCTGGAAAACTTACGTGGGCCGGCTGGAAAACCATACGAGCGAAGTCAAGGTGATGAACATTCTCGCCGGCGGCCTGTTCGAAGGGGATCGCAGCGCTGAAGCGGTCGTGGTCCTAGAGGCACAACTAGCCGCCGAGCTGCGTACTCTGAATCGCCCGGCAAACATCCTCGCCATTCGATCGAACCTCGCCAATTGCTACACGAAGCTCGATCGGCTCGAGGAGGCGCTCCCCATATACTGTGCAGTTTACGAAGCGAAGGGGGACTTGGTGGCCGCCATGAACTACATTCAAGCTCTCGTCCAAACGAACCAGTTCGCCGCCGCGAGAGCAGTAGGTCGAAATGAACTTCCCGCGATCCGCAAACTCGGGCTGGATCACGACTTGGCGCTCAACTTCCGCCGAAATTACGCTGGGGCCCTCTACGGGGACGATAACGCCACCGTCGACGAACAGCGCGAGGGACTAGCGATGATTCAGGACGTCGCAACGAGATGGGCCCGAGTGTTCGGCGCCGACAGTCGCAATGCTGGGCATCTCGCGGAAGAGGTCTCGGAGGCGAAGTGTATCTGTTCGTTCCGGGGAATGGATATAAGCTCATGATCTGGACAGAACGTAGTCTCCGTACGCTTAGGCCCCGCCGCCTAGAGGCTCTCCCCGTACTCGTCCGCCATCATCGCCGAGCCGCGCTGCGCGACGGGGATCGACGACTTTGCGACGGAGCGCTTCGATTTGCGCGTGCCAGACGCCTTCGACGGCGCCTTCGCCGGCTTGGCGGCGGGCTTCTTGGCGGATGGCTTGGCCGCAGGCTTCTTCGCCTTGGGCGACTTGGCCTTGGCGGCGGGCTTCTTGGCCTTGGGCGAGGCGGCCTTCTTCGGGCTCTTCTTCGGCGCCGCCTTGGGCTTGGCGGGCGACTTCTTGGCGACCGTCTTCTTCTTCGCAGGGCTCTTCGCCTTCGAGGCCGGTTTCTTGGCGGGGCTCTTCTTCTTGGCCGGCGACTTGGCCTTCGAGGCCGGCTTCGCGGGCGACCTGCGCGAGGGAGACGTCGACGCGTGGCGAAGGGGCGGTCTCGACGCCGCCGGCGCACTTCTTGGCCGCGGGCTTGGCGGCCTTGGGAGACTTGGCGGCCGGCTTGGGGCTCTTCTTGGGCGTCGCCTTCTTGGGCGCGGGCCTGCTCGTAAACGCGTCGTGAGAATAACATAGGAACCGCGTCCGGACGCGGCTTGCGACTTCTTGGGGCTCTTCTTGGATGACGCCGGCTTGGCGGGCGACTTCTTAGCCTTGGCCGCGGGCCTGCGGCGGGCGCGTCGTCAAGGAGTCTGTCCCGGCGGTCGGTGGCCTCGAGGCCCTCTTCTCTCCCAGCGTGGGCGGCGCAGGCCCCTGCCGCGGCCCGCGGCGCGTCCAGCGGGCGTCCGGGCCTCTGTGAGGTGCGCTCCCCGGGGCTCTCGTGGGCGCGCGCGGTGAAACTCCGATTCGCGTCTCGAGAGCGTCGGCGGTTTCAGAATTTTTATCATGGGAACGCGACGCGCGCGCGCGACGGATGGATGAACCGTCACAGCGCGCTGCGGCGCTTGTTTTCAGAGACGCGCGGCGCTCGAGGGCACGCGTACGTAATGATTTTGACCGGAAACGCTGGGACGTGCTTGGCGGGACTCTTCTTGGCCTTCGCCGGCTTGGCCTTAGTAGGCTTCTTAGGCGACTTCTTGGCCATGGTTTGGTTGATTCCGCCGGCTAAAAGGTGCCAATGTGCTGCCGCTCGCCGCGTAACAGTGCTGCCAAATTCTCGCGCGCTAGCTAGCTAGCGCCAGTAAGACACTAGGAAACAGCCCTGTTTTTGTGCACAAGTAACCAGAGCGATTACACGCCTGCTCATATCGGCACGAGCCTGGAAAACAGTCCTGCTGATTGTGCGACGCGGAAACGCGAGCTTTTTGCATCCGTGTGGCAGATTACAGCCCCTCGTGCACAGCTGCAACTTCACACAGCACGCCTGCGACTCACACAGCTGCAACGGCAACAAGAGATGGCGTCACAGGCCCTCGCCGCCTACGCCGAGCTCTCCACCAAACGCCCCTACGCCGTCGCCTTCGGCAGCTGCGCGGTCAAGGGCGTCATCGCAGACACCATATCTCAAAGAATCGTGGAAGGGAAGCAGGAGCAGAACTGGAAACGGACGGCGGTCTTCGCGTTCTATGGGGGGTGGTACTGCGGCTGGTTCCAGCACGCGTTGTACAACGTCGGGTACGCGCGGCTCTTCGGCTTGGACACCTCGATAAAAAACGCTGTGAGGAAAGTCGCCTTCGACTCGGCCGTGCACGTGCCCTTGGTGTGCTTTCCGGTCTACTACGCGTACAAAGGTGCTCTGTACGACGGCATCGGGATACGAGGCGGATTAGAAAGATACACGCACGAGTGGCAGATGATCTGTTCCAACTACTACATGGTCTGGGTGCCGGCGAACCTCCTCGTGTTTACAATTGTACCGGTGCCGCTGCGCATTGGTTTTATTGCGTGCACGTCCCTCGGCTGGCTGACGGTCTCGTCCTTCCTCACGCACCGGCACTAGCCTTATTTAATTGTTGTTTTGTGTCCTTTGGGGTGTCTCGCGGCGGCGGCGTCGACGGCGTCGAACGCACGGGTTTTTCACGCTTTTTGCCTGAAGCCGCCGCGTTTAACACCAGTAGAGGGCGCAAAAGTAGTCCAGATGACGACTTTTGAACCGCCGCGACCTTGGTTTTATAGCAAACCATCGGCGGTAAGCCAAAGCACTGGCCTTCTATCGTTTCGGACGCTCGCTCGAAGTTTGTACGCGCGGTGCTTTGCTGCGTGGAATCAGAGTTAGGGTAGCGGAGACCTTCATGAACCTCCACAGTTACGGGGACAACGTCGCGTCGATGGCGTGGATCTCCACGCCATCGAGCAGACGCGGTCATTAGAACGACGTCGCGTCGATGGCGTGGGGCGCCCGAAATTTGATTTCCACACAGGTTGTTTGGGGTACGCGCCGACGGTGGCATGATCTTCTCATTGGTCTCCCTGGCAGTCACGTTCTACGTGTTCGTATTCTTCTGGATGTTCGGTATCGACGCCGGGCGCTAGGAAATAAACTTGAATATAGTTAAGTCTGCTAATTAATTTGGCTGCTGCGTCCCGCCAAACACGACCCACGCGAGCAGGCTCTTCGACCCGAGCGAGAGGAACACGTACAACAGCTCCCCGTACCGGTAGTCGGCCCACCGTCCGACCTTCCTGTACTGCAACACCATGTTGATCGGGAACGTGTTGAAGAACAACGCGTAGGACACAAAAACGCCATATAAAAAATCAGGGATCTTGGAATAGTTGCCACCTCCGAGGAAATACATCAAGGCAACGATCCACGGCCAGACGCCTGCGGCGCACCCGAACCAGAAGGGTGTCCAGTCCGTGCTCGTCGTGTACTGGTTCAGAACTTCCATCAACAAACCAAATAGGTTCATGCACGCGTTCACCGCGATAATGAGGAGTAAGGACGCTAGATCGCGGCAGCCGAATAACATCGCGATGAGCACGATCATCAAACCGGAAGATAACGCGTACTCGTACCACCGCGCTCTATTTATGCCCCTGCGTATGTCATCACAGTAGGTCTCGAAGTATATGGGTGATACTACCAATAAATGTGCTACAGCAGACATGAACAAAAATACCGAGACGAGGGGCCCGATGGGAACGCTCCCAATATCCTTGACATTCGTAACCAGCTTCCTCTGGACGTCGTCGTAATCTTGAAAGGCTGTTGTGAGCTCCAAACGAAAGTCGCGGATGCGCGGTATGAGTTGTGATGCCAGCAGCATCAAGACCGCTTGGACGAGGTGCACTATACCAGCTCTCAGGTTCCACTTTTTTAATATATCGAAGGTGATGTCGCTCTCGGTCTCGTCTTGCTTCATTGGGGAAGTTGTCATGTTATATATGGTACGGCGGGGCAGCTTGCGCTGCAGTGGGGCTGCACTTGGTATGCCTTCGCAGTGGGGCTGCACACAGTGATTGCGTGCAGGAGCAGCGATCACTGTGGCAACAGTGTGCCAGCGTTCAGCAACACAATGCCAGCGGCAACAGTTATGCCAGCTTCAACGCACAACAATGCCAGACTCGATCGCGACGCATGCGTTTTGCGTGCGGGTGCGGTTCAAATTATTCAGGGGCAAGCCATAATATCGCCCTCGGCAAGTGTAGGGTGCAGCGCGAGCCGTCTCTGGTGCCCCTCCCAGATGCGTCTCCCACCAGACTTCGCGTAGCGCCCTGAGCCGAGCGGCGCTGTCATTCCCACACGCGTCGACGAATGCATCGGAAGGGCATGGATCCCACACCGTGATACCGAAGGGGCAGCCCTGCGAACAAGAACGGTGCACCAAAGGGCAGCCAACCCACACAGAGATGGGAGCCGGTGCGAGCGCACCGCGCGACGAGGAGCTGCGCCAGCTGCGCGCGGAGCGGGACGAACTCCGAAACGAGTTAAGGGAGACGCGGCGCAAGCTCGACGAGGCCACGCCGCACCCGCCGAAGCGGGCGCGGTCCGGTTTGATCTCTCCGACCCGGGCCCACCGATCTTCAGTGACACGCTTCGAGCTTGGTACGACGCGGTCGTCTCCAAGTAATTCTATTGATCGAAGCTCGCCGAAGAAGCTGGATTCGTCGCTCCAAGGCGAGCGCGTCTTCGGGGCCGCGTCTCGCATAGGGCGAGTTGTGGACGTGCGACGCTTCTCGGACGACGTGGCGGCCTACGAGGCTCAAGTTATCTCAAAGGAGGACCGCGTGCGAGACGTGCTGTGGCACGCGATCACGTCGGTAGCATTATTCCGAGGTCTCGACGAGGCCCACAAGCGCATACTCACGGATCCCTTCGACGTGGTCCACTGCGAAGCGGGAGATGTTGTGGTAAGGGAGGGCGACGCCGGAGATAGGTACTACGTCGTGGAGAAGGGCGAAGTACGGGTGTTCCATCACAAAAATGAGAGAGAACCGGCTTTGAAGCAGTTGTGCGATTTAGATCTGGGCGAGACGTCGGCGGAGTACGGTGTGTATACGAAGTCCATTGCCGCGGGCGCGGGCTTTGGTGAGTTGGCGCTCTTACACGCTAGTCCTAGAAACGCGACGGTCGTGTGCTGCGGTCCTTGTGTCCTGTGGGCTCTAGACAGGTTAGACTGTAAAGCGGCCTTAAGACGAGTGCACGACGGCGTCATCCAGAAGAGGGTGGCGTTCCTCCGGGAGGCGACGCTCGGAGGCGGTGATTCGACAATTTCATTAGGCTCGGCCCTCAAGGCCACGGATCTAGCTCGACTAGCGGCCGAGATGGCCACGGAGACGTTCGCGAAGGGCGAGGTGATTGTCAGGCAGGGCGACACGGCGTCGCAATTTTTCGTCGTTGAAAGTGGTCGGGTGGACGTTCACGTCGACGCGAGTTTCGATCCGTCCCAACGCGCACCGCGCATCACGGACAAGAACCGCACCAAGTCCATAAACGAGGGCGGCCACTTCGGGGAATTGGCTTTATTGTCGTCCGAGCTACAAACCGCTTCGGTACGAGCCTCGACCCATACGAAAGTACTAACACTATCGAGGCACGACTTCGAAAGGCATTTAGGACACCTCGAGGACGTCATCGAGACCGCTCACACCAATCAAAGTCCTTCTCGGAGACAGTCTTCTTCCTTAGATAAAAGTTCGTTGGAATCATTTGCCGAAGAAGAATGCCCCTTGTCGACGGACGACTTCGACGCGCTGGAGGTGGTCGGCACGGGCCACTTCGGAGTGGTGAAACGAGTGCTCGAGAAGGGTACTAATCGTATTTTCGCGTGCAAAGTGCAAGATAAAGCAAGAGTGACGGACGAGGCCATGGAGGCCTACGTGGTCGGCGAGTGTGAGGTGTTAGCTTCACTAGATTCACCCTTCATCATTTCGTTGCGGGCCTGCTTCCAAGATAGTAGTCACATATATCTCATACTGGATCTGGTTGAAGGCGGAGAACTCTACGAGCACTTATTAAGACGTGTCAGTTTTGATGAAGAGTCGCTGAAATTCATCCTCGCGCAGTCCGCAAGAGCTTTAGAACACCTACATACAAAGTCGATCATCTACCGCGACCTAAAACCTGAAAATTTAGTACTGGATTCGGCAGGGAACGTGAATTTAGTTGATTTCGGCCTAGCTAAAGTATTAAGAGGTTCCGAAACGAAGACCTGGACCATGTGCGGCACGAGTCAGTATCTCGCGCCCGAGGTTTTACGTTCAGAAGGTCATGGGACAAGTGTGGACTTCTGGTGCTTTGGGGTCCTGGCCTTCGAGCTGGGGAACGGGCGCGTGCCCTTTTCGGGTCAGGACGACATGGCGCTGTATGAATCTATTTTAAGAATGCGACCGCGGTACCCGCGGAGCTTTTCTTCTGAGTTAGTGGGTTTTATCTCGAAGCTGCTTAAACCTACTACAAAGCGGTTGTACGAGTGGAATGAGGTAAGAAAGGACCCCTTCTTTGCCGGGGTTGAGTTTGAGAAAATACATGACAGGAGCGCGAAGTCGCCTCTGCAGCAGGCGGCGGTGGAGCGGCGGCGGCGCATCGTGCAAAAGCGGGGCGACATCGTTGAAATGGCTTTGTCTGACTCTAAAGCGCCACCGTCGGACTGGGCGCCGCGCCTGCCGCTGGCCAAGCGGCCGTGGGACGAGTACGACGATGAGGGAGGCAGCCGCCCGACGTTCGACTCGTGGGGGAGCGACGACATCTGAACGACTTTTAACTTATCCTTGTTGTGTTATTTCTTTCTGTCGTTTCGCGGCGGCACTCTGGGCCGGATCCATGTTTTGCGAGAGAGAGAGAGAGAGTCGCTTATTGAACCCACCCCCAGGTAGTACGGACGTAATTGTTACGGTGCTAGAACTAGTGGGCGGAGCCCCTGGGGGGAAGACACCGCGCGTCGCCGATTCATCGGCGGCGGGCGCGGGCCGCTTCTTTCATAACAGCGTGTACCAGCGTGTACGGACCCTTGCGACAGCTAGCGGCTGTAAGGCACTAGCCTTTTCAGCAGGTCGAGGCTTTTTGCAGGCATTTTGCATCGTAGGTCTGCCCCCGAGCGATTTGACCATATACAGGATGATCATCACGCAGTGCGCCGTCTGCGCCACCGAACTTGGCTTTTCATTGGGCAAGAAATGCGGCCGCTGTAGTACACGCTACTGCGGGGCAGCCTGCCAGGTGCAGCACTGGAAAGAGGGTGGCCATGACCAGCTCTGCAAAAAGATTAAAAAGGCCGGTGGCGCTGAGCAGTACAACGCAAATAAGAAGTACACGGAGGCCGTATCTGTCGCGGTCGAGAAGTGCGCCGACGACACGAAGGGCCAGACGTGCTACATCTGCACGCAGGCCCTCCACTGGAAAACGAAGGAGGGTCTCGTGCGCGGGTGTTCGTGCCGCGGGACGGCGGGCTTCGCGCATGTGTCGTGCCTGGTGGAGGAGGCGAAGCTTTTGTTCGCTGAGGCCGAGGAGGACAATTTGGACTGGAATGCGAAGAATCCGAGGTGGCTGCGATGGTGCTTGTGCAGCCTATGCGAGCAATATTACCACGGCGTCGTGGCGTGCGCGCTCGGATGGGCGTGCTGGAAGACGTACTTGGGGCGACCAGAGACAGATCAGGTTCATGGCATGGCGAAGGGGACGCTTGGGAACGGTTTATCCAGTGCAGACCACCACGAGGACGCGTTGCTCGTGCGACAGGCCGAGCTGTCTATGCTGCGGCGCGTTGGGCCAGCCAGCGCACTAGACGATCGAGTGCTCACTGTGCAGGGCAATCTTGCGAGCACATATGAACGCATCGGACGGAAGGAAGAGGCCGTGAGCCTGCGACGAGACGTCTACTCCGGACGTTTGAAGCTCAATGGCGAGGAAAATCATAACACCCTCCGAGAAGCCTACAATTACGCGGTGTCCCTTATTCATATACAGCGCTACGAAGAAGCCAAGTCATTGATGCACAAAACAACACCCGTGGCGCGACGCGTCCTCGGAGAGAGTCATGATCTCACGCTCAAGATGAGGAAAAATTGCGCGCAGTCGCTCTGCGAGGGCCCCAGCGCGACGCTCGACGATCTCCGCCAGGGCATGACGACGCTCGAGGAAATTGAACGGACCGCGCGACGCGTGTTTGGTGGCGCGCACCCATTCACAGCGGAGACCGAACGAAACTTGCAAGTAGTACGAGCCGCACTCCGCGCCCGCGAGGTCAACGTGAGCGCCATCCGCGACGCGATGGCCTCGACGACGCTCGGGGACGCGTAAAATCATACGTCGAACTACTTAAAAGTCCTCGTCCCCGCCGCCGCCGCGCTGCCGCCGCGCCCGCGTCCGCCCCACGCGGTCCGCGAGGTCGCCGCCGCCGTCGACGTACGCCTCCGTGCGCGCGGCCCGCAGGAACTTGGCGCCGTCGGCCGCGACGCCCGCGGCCGCGCGCCGCCGCAGCTCGGCCTCGTCGGCGGCCACGGCCGCGCGCGCCGCGCCGGCGCCGCCGTCGCGCCGCGCGCGCACCTGGGCCGCCTCGTGCTGCGCCGCGCCGGCGCGCGCGAACTCGGCGAGGCGCCGCGCCTTCTCCTCGTCCGTCA
>JACLAA010002364.1_pt1 | contig 13933 bp, 5 predicted proteins | sample 8027891 | NCBI WGS metagenome assembly JACLAA01 (sample SAMN15724900, study PRJNA655200) | protist metagenome | isolation source: fluorescence activated cell sorting (FACS) single amplified genomes of... | place: Spain: Blaines Bay Microbial Observatory, Mediterranean Sea | collected 2016-01-19 | reverse complement strand
GATACGACGCACACTTCATCGTCTTCCATTCTTAACACCAACGAAGTCGACACCGATGCAATCGCCGACTCTGTCGACGGCGAAAATGAGGATGACGAGACTTCGGTGCCTTCGGACGTATCCTACCCGCACAGCGAAGCGGATGAACTCACTTCTTCCTCTTCTTCTTGGACGACAACATCGTCAACTTCGTACGTTTCCTCTTCTTCCACGGATCCGAACATCATAGATTGCAGCGATGGCGAGTGTCCACAAGGAACGGCGGATAGCATCAGCGAGTTGGGTCCAGAAGATCGAGACGCGGTGAAGGATGCTCTCGGGATTGATACGGAGTCTGTATCATTGAACAAAGAGTCCCCGTTCGTTACGTCCGAGAAGACTTTAGACGAATTTACGGGTAAAACGGTCAAAGAAGAAGAAGAAGACGAAGACGACGAAGAAGATGATGATGATGATTCTGATTCAGAGGTGAACGATGATAGCGATGACGACGACGACGGCGACGACGATGAAACCGTCGAAGTTAGTAAAGATCAAATCGAAGATCTCGTCGAAGATAAAGAAGCCTTCGATCAAGAGTTTGAGAGATTCATGAGTTCTTCGAAAGAGGAAGATGCAGCATCCGAAGCCACTGCGGCCACGGGTGATGACGAAGAAGTAGAAGAGACGACGACGTCGTCTTCGAAGAAATACTCGTCGCATCACAAGAAAGAACAAGAAGAAAACGAAGAATCAGAACAAGTCGTCTCCGCCTCCATGACCAACCCTTTTAAACTCAAAGCGGATGGTACCGTTTCGAAAAAACATGGCAAAATTTCGGGAAGTCCCTCCTCCTCTTCCTCCTCGAGCAGATCTTCGTTATCGCGAAGTGATTCGTTGACGGCGAAAAGACACCATCTTCACGTGATGGATCAAATCGGTGACGAAGATGTGGACGAAGAGCTCGAGAGATTAAAGAAGAAGTTAGACAGATTACAATCGGAGACGCCAGAAGAAATGCAGGCCGAGCATAATTCGCACGGACACAAGCAGCTCGACGACAATTCCTTTTATCGGGCCGTATCCAAGTGCATCATCGAGTCCGCCGCCGGTTTATGCGTCGAATACGGCGCGGTCACGCGATTTGGTATGATGCCAGATTGGGACGTTTCGAAAGTTTCAACCATGACGCACGCGTTCCAGCACTATGAAGAGTTCAACGCCGATTTATCGAGTTGGAACACGAAATCTGTCACTGACATGTCGTTTATGTTTTACGATGCCAAGAGTTTCAACTCGGATATTTCGGGTTGGAACGTCGCTGGCGTGACGAACATGAAACAAATGTTCCGAGGTGCGAAATCGTTGAACCAAGACGTCGTCTCTTGGTTTGCCAATCGCCCATCGTCTCAGATGAAAGTCTTAAACATCGACGGTATCTTTGACGGCGCGGAAAAGATTGAAGCGGCGTACGAGTGCGGTTTGAGTAAATTTTTAGACAACGCGATGGACATGTGCAGATTTTCGAACGCCGCCAGAGGCGCGAAAGCGAGCGCGAAGGCGGCGGCAAAGGCGAGGGCCAAGGCGGGCGCCAAATCGAGTGCCAAAACTGCGGCCAAGTCCGGCGCCAAAGCCACCGCGCGTGCCAGCGAAACCGCCAGAGACGCCTCGGAAGCTGAACTCGGTTCGTCTCAAAGCTTCCCTCGTTTGGGATGGAACCTTCCGAGAGAGGAAGCGTCTTCGTCTACCGACGGCGCCGGTTTCGCCACGCTCTACGTGTGCGTCGGCATGGCCATGGTCGCCGTAGCTATTCGCGCGAAGCGTGATTCAATCGTACGCACGATGGAGTCGCACTTCTATTCTTCTCCTTTAGACGTGAAAGGCGTGGAAGAAAAAGAAGACAAAGAAGAGGAAGAGAACCAAAACATCATCATTAGCAACAACACCAACACATACGGAACAACGCTTAGCGAGGAGGAGGAAACTCTCTTGTAATACTGAATACATATTAAAAAATACAACCGAAAAAAAAATTAATGCACGCGTGAATAAAACCGTGCCGAAACGTCGCCCTTGCTTTCACGTGAAACGACGACTTTTGCGTAATACCTTCGTCTTTTAGAAGGTTTGTCGCCACAAAAATTCAACCCAACGAGAGAGAGAGACACACCAAGAGAGATAAAATGGCAACGGACGAGGAGCTCGAGGCGAAGAAAGTCAACGATACCGACAAAGCGCCCGAAGGACAACAACAAGTACCAGAAAAGAAAAAAGTGAAAGACGTGACGGCGATTTTGGAGAGGAAGAAAGCGCCGAACAGACTCGTCGTCGGTGCGTGTTCGTAGAATGTGTTTTATCAGATCTCTCTCGTTAAGTCGATCGGGATTTTCTTTCTTTCTTTCTCTCTCTCTCTCGGAGTATTCGCGCGCTCTTTCTCTCTCTTTCTCGATTGTCTTTTGCGCGCGCGTTATTCTTTATGTTGATTCGATTTAGATGGATTTTATTACGTGTTCTTTCTTTGTTTACGAAGAAACTTTCATCATCATCATCTGATTGTTGACGTAAGTACTAAGCGGCACCCCCAAGAGACGGACGTTTTTGACCTTCTTTTTCCTTCTCTTAAATTTTCTGCGATGTGTATAAAAATTTTACTACAGATGAAGCGGTGAACGACGATAACTCAGTCGTCGCGTTATCCCCCGCGAAAATGGAAGAGCTCCAGCTCTTCCGCGGGGACACGGTTCTCGTGAAAGGAAAAAAGCGCAAAGACACCGTGTGCATCGTCCTAGCGGACGACCAGTGCGACGACGGGAAAGTTCGGATGAACAAAGTGGTGAGGAAAAATTTACGGGTGAGGTTAGGGGACGTGATTTCGATTCATCAGTGCACGGACGTGAAATACGGGGCGAGGATTCACGTGTTGCCGTTTGGGGATACCATCGAAGGCGTTTCCGGGAACTTGTTCGACGTGTATTTGAAGCCGTACTTTTTGGAGGCGTACAGACCGGTGAGGAAAGGGGATACGTTTTTGGCGAGAGGCGGGATGAGAGCGGTGGAATTCAAGGTTGTAGAAACGGATCCGGCGGAGTATTGCATCGTCGCGCCAGACACGGAGATCTTTTGTGAAGGCGAACCGATTAACCGCGAAGACGAGGAACGTTTGGATGAGGTTGGCTACGACGACGTCGGAGGGGTCAGGAAGCAAATGGCGCAAATTCGAGAGTTGGTCGAGTTGCCGTTGCGACATCCGCAGTTGTTCAAAACCATCGGGGTGAAACCGCCGAAAGGTATTTTGTTGTACGGCCCTCCGGGTTCTGGAAAAACCTTGATCGCCAGAGCGGTGGCGAACGAAACCGGCGCGTTTTTCTTTTTAATCAACGGTCCGGAAATCATGTCCAAGTTGGCCGGCGAATCCGAATCCAACTTGAGAAAGGCTTTCGAGGAAGCCGAGAAGAACTCGCCGGCAATTATTTTCATCGACGAAGTCGATTCGATCGCGCCGAAGAGAGACAAGACGAATGGGGAAGTGGAGAGAAGAATCGTATCGCAATTGTTGACGCTGATGGATGGTTTGAAGGCTCGATCGCACATCATCGTCATGGCGGCGACGAATAGACCGAACAGCATCGACCCGGCGTTGAGACGATTTGGTAGATTTGATCGCGAGATTGATATCGGCGTCCCAGACGAAGTTGGACGCTTGGAAGTGATGAGAATACACACGAAGAACATGAAGTTGGACGAGGAGGTTGATTTGGAGGTGGTGGCGAAGGACACGCACGGTTTTGTCGGCGCGGATTTGGCGGCGTTGTGTACCGAAGCCGCGTTGCAATGCATTCGCGAAAAGATGGACGTCATCGATTTGGAAGACGATGAAATCGACGCGGAGATTTTGGATTCTATGGCCATCAGCAACGACCACTTCAAAACCGCTTTGGCGCAAACCAACCCGTCCGCGTTGAGAGAAACTGTGGTGGAAGTACCAAACGTCTCCTGGGACGACGTCGGCGGCTTAGAAACGGTCAAGCAAGAGTTGCAAGAAACCGTGCAATATCCGGTCGAACACCCGGAAAAATTTGAAAAGTTCGGCATGGCGCCGAGTAAAGGGGTGTTGTTTTACGGTCCACCGGGTTGCGGTAAGACGTTGTTGGCGAAAGCGATCGCGAACGAGTGCCAAGCGAATTTCATTTCCATTAAAGGCCCGGAGTTGTTGACGATGTGGTTCGGCGAATCGGAATCCAACGTCAGAGAGGTTTTCGATAAAGCCAGGCAAAGCGCCCCGTGCGTGCTGTTCTTCGACGAGTTGGATTCGATCGCGAACCAACGCGGCTCTTCCGCCGGCGACGCCGGCGGTGCCGCCGATCGCGTCTTGAACCAGTTGCTCACGGAAATGGATGGCATGAACTCGAAGAAGACGGTATTTATCATCGGCGCGACGAACCGACCGGATATCATCGATACCGCGTTGATGCGCCCGGGTCGTTTAGATCAGTTGATTTACATCCCGTTACCGGATGACAAATCGAGAATTTCTATCTTTAAAGCGAACTTGAGAAAGTCCCCGATTGCCAATGACGTCGACGTGGAAACTTTGGCCAAGTTTACGCACGGGTACTCTGGTGCCGATATCACGGAAATCTGCCAACGCGCGTGCAAATACGCCATCCGCGAAAGCATCGAGAAAGATATCGAACGCGAACGCGCCATGGCGCAAAAACCAGAAGGTGCCATGGAAGAAGACGAAGAAAACTACGTCGATCCGGTGCCAGAAATCACCAAGGCGCACTTTGAAGAGGCGATGAAGTACGCTCGCCGCTCGGTTTCAGACGCGGACATCCGCAAGTACCAAGCGTTCTCGCAAACTTTACAACAAAGCCGAGGCCACGTGGGCGATTTTAGATTCCCGAACGAAGGCGGAGCTGCTGCTGGCGGTGGTTCCGGCGCGGCTCCGGCGGCTGGCGGCGCCCAAACGGTTGGCGACGCCTTTGCCGCCGCCGCCGCGCAAGACGACGACGACGATTTGTACGATTAAAGTTTTAAGAGAGAGAGAGAGAGAGAGAGAGAGTTAGTAGAGAGAAAGAGGAGTCGTAGCAGAAGAACGAAAGAGAAAGAGAGACAAAAACACACACAAGAGAAGAAAGAGAGAGAGAGAGAGAAAGAGAAGAAGAACAAATAGATTTTAACTTTTTTTAATAAAAATGAAACAGAGAGAGAGAGAGACACAAAACACACATCCGTTACCGTTAAAAAAAAGCATGCAGAAGAAAAAAAAAAATTCTCCCACAAACAAATCAGCATAAATCTCGGAACAAAACATTCTAAACATGTTAAACATGTTCGGCGTGAAATCCCCGCGCGATGGCGGTGGGAAGAACTCCTCCCCGCGCTATTCCTCCTCTACCTTCGGTTTAAAAGACTTTGACCTGATGAACGACGACTCGAGCAGAGAACAAGAATCTCTAGCCTCTGCGGAAAAAGTACGGACGATGTGTCTCCTCTTAATAGCCATCATAATGAGTTCCGCAGCGTTGTACTGGTTGCAAAGAGTCCTCGTCCCTTTGGTTTTAGCGGTGATGATGAGCTATACGTTAGCGCCTTTGGTTGATTTTTGCACGCACCGAGCGAAAGTACCACACGGAGCGTCGATTACGATCGCGTTATTCTTTGGTTTAGGAATATTGTGCTCTCTTTTGTTCTTGATTTCGCACAGCGTGAAGGACTTGGTGCAAGACGCGAAGAAATACGAACGGTACGTCGTTCGATTGACGAACAGAGCGGGAGAGACGCTGTCGAGAAAAAACATCGACATGGATGTGATTGAGGCGCAGTTGCAAGATATCCCGCTGGCGAAGATGGTGGCGCAATCGACGCACGCGATGTTGCAAGCGGTTTTAGACCTGTTGAGTAACGTCGTGTTGGTGTTGATTTTCGTCGTGTATTTGTTGGAAGGGAGACGAAGACAGAAAGTGGAGAGGAGAGTTCCGGGCGGGGTATGGACGAGAATTGAAACGAGGATTAAGCGGTACATTTTGCTGAAGTTTTTTGTGAGCACTTTGAACGGGTTCATCGCGGCGAGCATTTATTACGCGCTGAACGTAGAGTTGGCGATGGTTTTCGGAGTGCTGCACTTTGTGATGAATTTTATTCCGCACGTCGGGCCAATTATCGCGACTGTTTTGCCGCTACCGGTCGTGTTGGTGTCGAAAGATATTCATTTCTTGCACGTGACGTTGGCGATATTACTCCCAGGTATGACGCATTTTACGATTGGAAACGTCGTCGAACCGAAATTGATGGGCGGACACTTGGATTTGCACCCGATTACGGTTCTTTTGTGTTTGATATTTTGGGGTATGTTGTGGGGTATTCCAGGAATGGTTTTGGCGGCACCTATTACGGCGAGCTTGAAGATCTTGTGTGAGTCGGTGGAGGTGATGCATCCTTTAGCTTTGATCTTATCGGGCAACATAGAAGAGGCGTTAGACGGGAAAGCGCCGCCGACGGTGGCGGAGCCATCGATCGAGGAAGGCGTGAGAACAGTGGTTCAAGACACCATGGACGGTTTGCACGCGTTGAAAGAAGTGGCGACAACGGGCGGCGAAGGAGTGCCCACGATGAAGCACGCGAGACATTGAATGTTTTAAATTCTACTAGATACTTGACTACATAATTACAATTCAGCTACTACTTAATATTTTTCTCTTCTCTTTATTCGTGGTGATATTATTACTTGGCATCTTCCAAAGCGGAAGCGCCGGAAATAATTTCAATCAACTCCGTGGTAATCGCCGCTTGTCTCGTTCTGTTGTACAAGAGCGTCAACTTTTGTAACATCTCCGAAGCATTCTTCGAGGACGATTCCATAGATTGCATTCTAGATCCCAATTCCGAAGTGTTGTTTTCCGCCAACGCGTTGTACATAACCGCGCCGGTTTTGAACTCCGCCAAGTCGAGCAAAAACTCCCCACGATCCGGTCCTTCAACCTCGTACGAATCGAATTTATTTTCCAAGTTTTCCGCCGACTTCTCGTACTCTTCCCCAGACAATACCGTCGCAATCGTTGGCTTGAACGAAATAGCCGAAACGAACCTGTTGTACACGATGAGCGCTTTACCCTCGTTGTCCTTCGCCACTTGCTCCGCCAACGCCGAAGCCGTTCCAAATGTCAACGGTTGCTTCGTCGCGTCCACCAACACGTTCGCGAATAGTTCCCCTACTTGCCGTTGCATCAAACCTCTCGCCTTATCGCCAATTACATCCATCGAAATTTCTGACTCTTTATCCTTCGCCGTTTCCAACAACACGTTCGACACTTTGACGACGTTCCCGTTGATGCCGCCGCACAAACCTTTGTCCGAGGAAATCGGTACCATCAACGTCTTCGCCGTCTCCGCGCCGGGTAAATCTCCCAGTAACTTATAAAACGGAGTCACCATCCCTCTCGAGGCAATCGCTTTATCTTGGGCTGGTTTCAATCGAGACGCGGCGACCATCTTCATCGCCTTTGTGATTTTCTGAATGTTCGAGACGGATTTCATGCGTTGTTGCACGATTTGCAAGGAGACGTGACGAACGCCTTCCGGGTGCGCGCTGTTGGTGTTGTTTGAATCATAAAAGTAAGACAGACGCGGAGGAAAGAACGAGAAAAGGTAAGTTTCAAGAAGAATAAGAATGAGCTTAATTTGCCCCTTAATTTGGTCCCCGAAGAAAGACCGATGAGAAAAAAAGTTTGATCGAAGAAAATCATCTCGCGAACAACGCGCATATTCATCCGATCCATCCTCGCGCTTCAATGAAACACGCGTTCTTCGCGTGAACGAATACTTTTAGCACTCGCATTCAGCGCAAACCGGTCCCGAACAATCCCGGATCACCGGGTAAAGTGGTGGTTCGTGCGATGCAAATTTGCGCGTAAAATTGAATAAAAATCGAAAATGTTTAAGCGCACCTCGCTAAATCCGCACTCCTCGTTACGGTTTGCCCGACTCTGGAGCTGGTACCACCAACGCTCGTCGCCGAGGCGCGTAAACGCGCATCTTTGAGTAATCGAAACGCGCGATTGCGAGACATTTTTGATCTTCGCAAAAGAGACGTTTTATCGGACTATTCTAAACACACGTTTTTCTATATTGCGGTCGTTCCTTCGTGCGAAACCAAAGCAAACGAGGAAATTGCAAAAACCCTAAATTGTCACACCGAGGCATGCCGACGGCGAATTTCCTTAAAGCGCGCACAACAAGGAACGGAAGAAGAAACACAGCAGAGATGACGATCGCATAAAACAAACAAACGGGGCAGTAGCAGCAAAGAATAAATAATGCTCTCCGACCTCCTCCTCCGCGATATCTGCCATTTCGTCCACCACAATGCGACGCGAGACGTCGATTGTCTTCTCCAACAGTTGGTGATGGCATCGAAGTCGTTTCCCTCCTCGTCGGATGATGAAAAGTACCAACTCCGAGCGAAAAACTTCATCAACAAACACGCGACGTTCGACACGCATAGAGATAAAGTGTGGAAGATGGACGCGGAGTTTGTGTATAAGTTCAACTTGCCGTTTTCGTTCGTCGCGAAAAATGGGGGTGGTAAGAAGAGCGACGATGGGGGCGATGGTGATGGTGTTGAAGAAGAAGGTGCAGCAGCGGAGGCGGACGGCGCGACCGCGAAGAGGAGAAGAGAGTCTCGAAACGCGACGAGGAGGAACTACGCGGAGATGATGGAAGGAGAGGAAGAGGAAGAGGAGGAAGAACGAGAGGGGAATAAAAAGAGAAGGAAGAAACGATCGAAAGGAGTACAACACGCGGAACGAGAGTCGTCGCCTCCCGTCGACGAGACGCCGGCGCCGTCTCCCGTGGAAGCGAAGAAGAGAGAAACGCGACATCGACGAAAGAAAGAAAAAGAAGAAGCGGTGGAAATAGAAGAGGAAACGGATGCTGAAATCCGAGACGGTGAGCGGATGGACGAAGAAACGCAGCGATTGGCTGCTTCGCTCGGGTTTACGAGCGCCATTCGACGAGGGACGTGCAGACATGCTTTATTGGAAGCCATGAGAGATAAACCGGACGGCATTACCGTGGATGAAATCATAGAGACGAGCGAGAAGAACGGGTTAGCGAGGAGTTGGAAGAATAGCAGAGTTCCGAAAAATACCGTCGTGTCGTTGATGGGAGACAAAACGTTCTCTCGAATTGGTCGAGGGTTATACGTGTTGACGTGTTATTTAAACGACGAGGACGGTGAGAATACTCCCCGCGCTGATGATAGTAAGAAAAGAAACGCGACGAAGCCTCGGCTGGAGAAACGTCAAGGCGGACTCATGAAAAAATCCCAGAACAGGGACGAGTACGACGAGAACGAGAACGACGAACCATCGCCAACGAAATGTACCAGCGCGAATGCGATAGAAGATGTGCACGAAGTCGCGTCGACGCGACCGCCGCCGACCGAGATCGTCGACGAGAAGCAGTTGAAAAATCTCGTCGAAAAACGAACGGCGGAGGAGTTGCAGAAGCAAATCGCGGTCGCGTTCGAGGCGCAGGAGAGAGCGGAGCGCATGCAAGATGAACTTTTCGCTAAGGAAGAAGAGTATATGAGAGAAGAACGGGAGAAACGGAAATTCGTCGATGACGCTGAACCAGCTTTTGATGTGCCTGAAGAGCGAGAGACGTTTCAAGGCGACGAGAACGATCGAAAAGCGCTTCTGAAACATCGGAAATGGCTCGAAGAAGAGAAGAGACGACTGATTGCGTTACGAGAGGAGTGGAAGAAAGAACAGCGCGTAAAGCGTAAAAAAGCTCAACTAGCGTTGAAAGAACCCATCAAACTGCCCAAACTAATTCAAAACGAGCGGGTGAAAGTTTTGAAGTTCGCCAACGTCGCCGTCGAGGCGATTAAAGTCATGGAGAGTTTGCGCCAAAAACTAGACCTGGTAAAAAAGAACGAGTACGATTACTCCCAAGACAAAGAAGTCGTGAAATACGCGAATAAATTAGAAAGTCAACAGAAGAAAGAGCATCGAAAAGAAGAAGCTAGGCAAAAAAAGCTAGAAGCCTTGGCGGCAGAGGAAGCGCTGAAGCCAAAACTAACCGAGGAAGAGATTGCGGAGATTGAACGCGCGAAGGCTGAAGCGAACGCGCAGAAAGCCAAAGTAAGAGCGGTCCGGCAAAGGTGGGAGAAAGCGAACAAAGAAAATCCAATCGCAGATGGTGCGTTGAAAAAGTTAGACAAGTGCTTAGCCGATGAAGACGGCAGAGAACCATTCCCGGATGTTGATACTGGAGAGAACGCGACGATGGTCGACGTGACGATTGCGGAGATTGAGATTTCAGCATTCATGGACCACGTAGGTCGAGATGTTACGCACGCATTGCCGCCGTCGTTTCAATCGCTTTCATACGAGCTTTCAAATCCAACGGATGCGAGATTAGGAGCGTTGTTTGAGCGCATCTTGCGAGTCTCCATTACCACGGCGTACGATCGATTAGCGGAGTTATGGGACCGAACTTTGGAGATTGGAAGTTGGCAAGAAGTATTAGCGCAGTATTTCACGTACAAGTCAAAATCGATTGTGAACACATCGGTCGTTTCTCCGTACGAAGAAGTATTGAATATCGCGCGAAAACTCTCAGAAACTCGATGGAAGGACGTTTCTCGCTCAGAGTTGGTCAGCGTTTTGCGTTTACTGTGCGAAGATTGTTTGGATTCGCAACTGGTGCGCGACGCCATCGAGCGACGAGTACAAGCGATGGATGAAACGAAGAGTAAGTTGTGGCAGAAAAGACGAGAAGAAGTGCGAAAACGCGAGATTGCTGCTGCTACTAATACTGCTAAGAAAGACGCAGATGGACAAAACTTTACGACTAATAATGAAGGTGAAGAGAATAATGCAACGCATGACGAAGAGGGCGAGGATCTCCCGCGGGCGGTTACCGAACGTCAGAAAAGTCTCATCGAGAAGCGTAAATTAGATGAAGAACGTGAAGTTCAACGCAAAAAAGAGGAAGAGGAGTACAAGTTTCATCGCGAAATACATTCATTGCTGGTGAAGTCGCACATTCGCGCGCCAGAGCTCGGAAAAGATCGCGATGGACGGCACTATTACATTTCCATTGGCGGGTTTCGGGACGTGCACTCGAAAGCTCCAATCTTTTTAATCTTCGATCCAAAAGCGAGCACGGAGCAGGAAGCGTGGTGTACGATGAAATCCATCGAGGATATCGACAAGTTACTCACTACGTTAAACGAAAAAGGGAAGAAAGAGTCGGCGTTGAAAGACAGAATAATGGGAAGTTACGAATCGTTACGATTGGCGTTTGAGAAACGCGAGAGGAGAGACGCGGTGGCATCCGAACCCACGACAACGACATCTTCACCCGGTGAAAAAGAAAACGCCGTACAAATCGAACAAAAATCTACACGATTATCGAACGAAGATTCGTCGACGCTCTTCATAAAGCGTGAGCTCGGTATTCTCGCGTCGACGTGTGAATTATACGACGCTCCGGTTCCGCAAAGCGCCTCAAATTGGCACGATTGGACGCGCGCGGCGACGAAAACAGTCGGTTCTGATTTGTCGCAAATGGCGTCGTTCGTCAACGAGATTGAAGAATCTGCATTTTTTATCAGCGAACAGCCGAAAGCTGGCGCGATGGGACGAACAGATGTCGTTTCTTTCCACGCGTCGGCGGAAAAGTCTGATGACGACGACGACGATGACGACGACGACGAAGAAGAAGAAGAGCAGGAACGAGATGAAGATGAAGAAATGAGGGATGACGATGCCAACGCTACGAAGAAAGACGAAGCCGCGATGCTTCAACAACAAGAATGGTGGGAAACTTTAGCGCCTCCTCGACATGCCGCGCACGATTCGCTCGCGAAAGCAAAATGCAAACAGATTTGGCGTTCGGACGAAGAAAGAATGACCTGGAAAAAAGTAGTCTCCTCGACGGAAAGTAAAGCGGTAGAATCGTCGGCAGTCTTGGCGCACGCGTTTGCCATTCTGCGCGCACAGTGTAACGTCATGTTCGAAACGCTCGAGAAGGAAAAGAAAGAAAGAGTAAGGCGTCCATCAACGAGAGAATCTCAATACGGTTTACAAGATCCGTACGTAACGTTTGTCGATGCCGATGAACGTATACGACAAGGCGGCACGAAACGCACCGGCGCTAGATACTAAAAAAACGAATAGAACGAAAAGCTTTAGAGAAACACAGAATAAATAATATTGATAGTGTGTATGTGTTGTAATAATAAACTGATATCAAACCAGTTCCGCGTGAAACGCTGATATCGCCGACATCGCTTTGTTCAACGCCGCTAGACGATCTGTGGCATTTCTTCTCATCCTCGCCGAATCCGGATCTTCCGCCAATAATTGTTTCACCGTGCTTGGATGATACAAAGTCGAAATCAAGTGTTGTTGCAACCCTCGAGCTATTGAGTTCACCAAAAAGTGCATGATTGCTTTTGGAACCATATCGGCGAGAACTGATCGCGTGAGTTTGAAGTAACTCGAAAGCAGCGTTCGCGTAACGAGCACTTGCAAAAGCTCCTCGTCGTTATCGATTTCCGAAGGTAATAAGATTCCCGGAGGCGACATCAAGGATACAACTCCGAAGGAAGTATGGTTAAAGTGATCAGACGCGTTAAGATCTTGAATAGACTGTCTCAGCGAGTCGTTTCGTCGTTTCGTTTTTGTTCCTTTACTCCCCGCGTCTTGCGGCTTCTTGGGCGTGTTGCCGTTGCCGCCCCACAAACCTTTCGATATCCACGATATTTTCGGTTCCGAAGCGCCGTTTTCTTTATCATCGAAATGCGCGGACGCCTCGTTCGATGACTCCGCTCGATTGTACTCGCCGTGATTGTTATTAAGTTCCGATAGGTTTTTCATTTTCAATGGTGACTTCAGCGCGTTCGCCTTCTTCTTCGTCGGCGTCAACTCGTGCGCGTCCTCTTCTCCACCATTTTCCGACATCTCCATATCTTCCCGCTTCTGTTGTTGTTGTTCAGAAAACGCACTTTCTTTTGCTCGTCTCTTTTCCAACTGCGCTTGCGCCACGCCAAGTGCTCTCGCTCCGCCAATGAAATCTGGGTGGGTGGTGTTGATGTGCGCCAACTGACAATCGACCAAATTCGTAATCATCGATTCTGCCGGATCCAATCCGTTCTTCAAAAACTCTCTCGTCGCTTCTTCGATAGCCTCGGCTAACTTTGGAAACTGTTTCGACACCTCTCTTCGCACGCAATTTGACGTCAATGTGTTCAACTCGTCGTAAACCAACTTCGCGGCTTGATGACACGGATCGGACATTTTCTCGATGGCTTTTCTCGCTAAAATTTCAAACGGTTCCTCCGGCAACAAGAGCACCGCTTTTGTCCCAGCGGCGTTTTGAATGGCCGTTCGAATATCCTCCTCCGATAATTGGTGCGTCGGGTCTAACGAGCACAAACCTTTGACGAATATTTCTTGCAAAACGTAATGCACTCTCGCGCCACCTTCCAAAGAATCCGTGGCTAAATTTTTCGATTTGCCTTGCACAGCGCCGTCGACGGCGTTGCAAAACGTGTGAATTTTCTGCAAAACCACGCTCGCTTGCGCGGAATCCGAGTCAGGAACGCACTCGCCAAACTCCGCGACGTCACACGCCGCTTTATCTCGTCTCTTGGACACGCTTCGGTGTAAATCCGGCAACAATCTCGCCACGTGTTCGGACAATAATCGAGACACGGTGTTCCCCAACGCCTTCATACCGCACCGGCCGATAATCTCCGCGTACTCCTTCCTCGATTGAAAGAAATCCCCTTCCGCGTTCCTCGCTTTTTCCATGCTCACTTTTCCCGCGATATCCGCCTGACATCTATTCACAACCCCAATGTATCCCAGTTTCAACGGTACTACCTCATTTTTCAAATACGCTCTCGCGTCTGTCCCTCGATCCATAATGTCCAACT
>JACLAA010002277.1_pt1 | contig 13947 bp, 9 predicted proteins | sample 8027891 | NCBI WGS metagenome assembly JACLAA01 (sample SAMN15724900, study PRJNA655200) | protist metagenome | isolation source: fluorescence activated cell sorting (FACS) single amplified genomes of... | place: Spain: Blaines Bay Microbial Observatory, Mediterranean Sea | collected 2016-01-19 | reverse complement strand
TGCTATTTCCTCCGCAATTACTTAATCTCTTTTTCCTTCTCCTCTCTCTTCTTGTTCCTTTACGAACACCCAATACGAAATTTAAAGCGCCGCAGCACCCGCAACAAGCTCAATAATCTCCGAAGTAATCTTGGCTTGACGCTTTTGGTTGTACTCCTTGTTCAACACTTCCTTCAATTCCTTGGCGTTGTCAGACGCGTTCGCCATAGCGTTCATTCTCGCCGCCAACTCAGACGCCAACGATTCTTGCAATGCTCTCAAGACGATGCCGTTCATGTACAACGGCATGATGGAGTCCAAGATTTGGTTCGGTTCTTGTTCAAATTGCATGACGCCTTCAAATTGCGCAGTTTCCGTTTCAACCTTTTCACTCTTCACGACCAATTGGCCTTCTTCAGAAGTCAATCGGAAAATTTCATCGTCCTTCGCATCGACGCATTCGCCTTCAGAGTTGCAAACTTCACCCTCCTTAGACAACGGCAACAAGGTTTGGATGATCGGCTCAGATGCGATCAAAGAGATGAACTTAGAGTAGATCAATTCAACCTTGTCGACTTCTTCGCCAACAAACTCAGAGTAGATTTCATCCGCAACTGCTTGCGCTTCTTGGGTCGTCGGCGATTGGCCCATGTTGAATGAGTTCACAACGTTGTATTGAGGACGTCTTTTGAAGTACGTGTTGGCCTTCTTCCCAATCAAAATCAACTTGCACTTGACACCTTGCTCTTCCAATTCCTTCACGCGCTGTTCGCACTTCTTGATGGCAAAGTTGTTGTAGCCACCGCACAAACCACGGTCACCGGTGCACAACATGATCAAGCACGTTTTGACCGGTCTGACGGCGCACAACGGCGCGTCTACGTCTTCGCCTTGCAACTTGCCGTTGATGGCAAACAAGACTTTGACGAGTTGTTCAGAGAACGGACGCGCGTTGATGACGGCATCTTGCGCCTTTCTCACCTTCGCGGCGGCAACGAGTTTCATCGCATCGGTGATTTTCTTCGTGGAGCCGACAGAGGCGATGCGGTCGCGCATCTCCTTTTGGGAAGCATTTTGGATAACCTGGGTAAAAGATAGCGAAGAGAGGGAAAAAGTTAATAAATGCATTCGTTTGAATGATATCGAAGGCGGCACGCGGAACGAATGCGACGGAAACTCCCGAGTGTCTCCTTCGCGGTTTTTTAACGCGATAAAGACACCATTTCTTTCCTCTCTCTCTCTCTCTCCTCTCTCGAAATCATCATTCATCTCTTTGAAATGCAAGCTTCCCCTCGCGACCCCTTCTTTTCGAGATTAATGCGATAAAGAGCCGAAGCGCGCGCGCGAACGGGCCTTTCTTGGCGCCCACGCGAACAAAAACACGCGTCTTTCCCGTCGCGCGCGTGCTCACGCGGCGCGCTTTTACGCGAATCATCGACGCGCGTTTCCGTTCGCGTTTACCGCGCGCTCTCGCGAGAGAGAATCCCTTCCCAAAAGCGCGCTCACCCACGAAAAGATATACACGGGATCATCGCCCCTCGTCGAACGGACGACGCATGAGAGGCAAGGAAAAAAAAACTCCAAATTGCGCGCGTACCAATTGCCCTCTCTTGCTCGGCGACGCGGTCGCGTTTCTCTTGGACGCGACCGATTTTCCGGCGATAGAAACTCTCGCCGCGACGGCGGTAGTCATGGATACAGCAGACATGGTTCGTAACAACGTTCAAGTGCGTGCGAAATGATGTGACGCGACGTAAAAGACGCGATGGATTTTTTAAAGCAGTCGAAAGGAGGAGAAAGAAGAAGGCAGTCCTAATATATAAAACGCCGTTTGCTTTATCTTTCTTTCTTTTCGCTTGCCTCCTCTTTTGTCCTCCTCCTCCCTTTTTTTTTCATCTCTTTTTTTTCTTTTTTTTGATCGAGTCGAGTCCCCCCCCAAAAAGAGAGATTTTTGTTTTGGGATATGGACCTGCCCAAACGACACCCACAGTGTAAAAACAAGGCACTTTAGACGCCAAGAGAGGAGGAGGAGGAGGAGGAGGAGGCGGCTTTCAAAAAAAAAACATGAGCTCTCCTCCTCTCGAAAAAAAAAGGACCAAAAAAAGACCACCAAAACTTGAGGGAGGGAGGGGGGAATACACATACGTAGTAGTACATTATATTTATCTAGTATTTAAAAGACTATTTCCAACTTTTCGTTGACGACGTGCACGGGTCCACCGCTGGCTAACAAAAGCGAGGCAGCCTCTTCGGCGTCTTTGTACGTCTTCGCGTCGGTCGGGGCGCCTCGGTCTTTCAGTTGCGACCAGGTTTCCTCGCGCGCGCGCGTTTCGCGAAGGACGACGACTCTGGAGGACTGTTGTTCTTTGCGTCGGCGTCGCAAGTCGCAACACAAACGCGTTTCTCGCGAGCGGATGAGGACACCATCCACGCACAACCAAAATCGGAGCAACAAGAACCAACAGCTTTCGGTAACTCTGATTTTCACCGATAACGAAGACACGCCGTGGTCGTCCAACTCAGATTCGTACAGAGAAACTTCGTCGAAGAGTTCAATCGGGTCTCTTCTAGTGAGTAAAGCCATGTCTAATTTCTCCTCGGTTAGAGTCCATTTAATACTCTTCTGAGAAATACTATTATCATCATCGCTATCATCGCTATTCTTCTCGCTAATGTTCATGCGACTAATACCGTCTACTGCTACGCTTTCTCCTCCTCCTCTTCCTCCTTCGATATCCTCGCCGCGCACCGTCGTCGTCCCTCGATACGGCGTCGTGAATGTCCAATCGTAACTGTTTTCCTCCTTTGCTAACTCGTCTATGTTTAAGCTTGTCGTGCTATTACTCGTCTCTTCGTCCGTATTTTTCCCTTCTACTCCGTTTTCCATCCCATCTTTGTTTCTTCCTCTTCCGTATCTCTCCAAGTGCAATTGCATCCATCGTTCGCTATTTTTCACCTTAATGACCTCGTTCTCGGCTAACTTCCATTCTCTCAGCGCCTCCGTCGCGTTAAATGTAAACTCCACCTCGCTTTTTTCGTGTTTTAAGGACAACTCGGAGCTAAACACCATCTCTGGCACGTGCGTCTCGTCTACTTTTTCCTCTAAAATTGAAATCTCGTTTTGGCCCATGATGGAGTTACTCTTCGTGGATTGGATGCGCCATCCAGAGATGGATATGGATTGCGTTTCACTTTTCGCGTCCATAAAAGTATGTCGTCGTGCAACGACGCACTTTACTACGGGACGTCCACCGCGCGCGTCGTCGTCGCAAAGCGTTTATACGTCGTCCTCGATGGATGGATGGATGGATGCTTTGTTGTTGTTGTTGTGCGTGTTTTTTTGCGCGAGTTTTATATGACGAGTGTATTTGCGCGTTTCTCTGTTGTGTTTATGAAGACGTGGAGGAGGCTCTTTTTTTTTGTGCACACAAATTTTAAGATGACGATTTCCAATGCGTCAAAGTCGTCTTTGTCGTCGTCGTCGTCATTTTTTTCCCTCGGCGGACGACGAGGAACCCCCGCGTGGCCGAGCGGAGAGAAAAGCGAGAGAGAGAGAGAGAGAGAGAGCACGAACGACGCGACGAGACGCGCGAGACCATCGTCATCATGGCTGCATCCGCCTCTGCCCTGAAAACCTTCCGCTCCAAACTCCTCCCGATAGACAAATACTCCTTCCTTCGCCATTTGCAAGGGACGGAGCCTTTAACTTTATACAGAGTTTTAGCCGCGAACGCGATGGAATGTTTACCGTTCGTGTACACCCCCACCGTAGGCGAAGCGTGCGAGAAGTACCACGTGTTACCGGCGACAAAAACGAGTTTTGGTTTGTTCATCTCTAAAGATGATGTGGGTAAAGTTGGGGACAAATTGAGAAAATTCATCACGGAGAAAGATAAGGAGGACGTGAAAGTCGCTGTCGTGACGGACGGGGAACGGATTTTAGGTTTAGGCGATTTAGGCGCGAATGGGATGGGCATTTGTGAAGGGAAATCGATGTTATACACGGTGTTTGGGGGAGTGGACCCGAAAAAAGTTATGTCGGTATGCATCGACGTCGGGACGGAGAACGAAACGCTGAGAGCACACGAAGAGTACGGAGGGATTAGAGAGAAGAGAGTGAGAGGGGAGATGTACGACAAGTTAGTGGATGAATTTATGAGAGAGATGAGGATGCAAAAACCGTCGTGTTTAGTACAGTTTGAGGATTTTGGGAACGCGAACGCGTTTCGAGTGTTGCAGAATCACAGACGCATGCAACCGTGTTTTAACGACGACATTCAAGGGACGGCGTGCGTGACATTAGCCGCACTAGAGGCGGCGTTGAGAGAACAGAAGAAAGCGTTGAAGGATATCACGGTTCTTTTTTACGGCGCCGGAGAAGCCGGGGTTGGTATTGGTGAGTTAGTCGTGAGAGCGTTGGAGAAGAGCGGCGGTTTGTCGCACGAAGAAGCGAAAAGAAGGTGTTTTTTCATGGACTCGAAAGGATTGGTCGTTAAATCGAGGTTACACGAGTTACAGCCGCACAAAATTCCGTTCGCACACGAGTACGAACAGGTAAAAGATTTGAAAACGGCGATTACGAAACTCAAACCGACGGCCCTGATTGGCGTTTCTACGATACACAACGCGTTTGATAGAGAGGTCATTGAAACCATGAGCGCTTCAAACGAACGACCAATTATTTTCCCGTTGAGTAATCCAACGAGTAAAACCGAGTGTACGTTTGAAGATGCAATGAAATACAGCAACGACAAGGTGATATTTGCGAGTGGGAGTCCGTTCCCAAGCGTTGTGAGACGGAAAGATGGGGTAGAAATCTTCCCGGCACAAGCGAACAACGCGTACGTTTTCCCTGCCGTTGGGTTAGCCTCGGTCGTCGCAGATTGTAAAGAAATTACCGACGACCACTTCTTAGTCGCTGCAGAAACGTTGTCGTCGTTATCGTCGAACGAGGATATCGATCGAGGGTATTTATTTCCAGACTTTACGGAGATTGAAAACGTGACTGCGAAAATAGCCGCCAAAGTGGTTGAAAAAATGACCAAAGACGGAACTGGAAGGATGACCCAAGAAGAACTCGAGGAAGCTAAACGAGACGGATTTGAAGGTTTCACTAGGAAACGCATGTGGAAACCGCCTCCAGAAGTTTCGCATTCTAGGCTTTGAGCGAATTTATGACGATACGCAACAAGTTCTGTACCATATATCTGCGACGGCAAACTCGACTAAACAAAAATATACTATATGCTCATTTGCTCATTTGCTCTCTAACCCGTCAACGTCTCTATAATCTTCTTCACGATCCTCTCGTCGTCTATTGGGACAATGTGTCCTCTTTTGTGCGTCACGATTTCGCTCCCATACTCTTCCCCTCCGAAACACTCGGCCAATTCAAACCCGAACTCTTTCGGGTTTATCGCGTCGGTTTCCCCTATGACGTGCAAACTCTTCTTCGCGCCAAATCTAGCCTCCTTTTGTACTCGTTCCCATTCCTCGCCAACCCCTGGTCTCGCTCCGGACACTAAAACCACGCTTTCGAATTGTTTCTGTTCTCCATCGCATCCGCATTTTCTCGCGCACAGCACCGAACTCAGCGTCGCGCCTTGCGAAAAACCAATCAAACAATCGAAAGGCCCTTCTCGCGCCACTTTCTCGCAACTCTCTTCGATGCCATCTAAAACGTCCGCCCCGTACGTTCTCGTGTTCGCCGGTAGCGCCCACCACGCGAGCGCTTTCCCGTTTTCTTTCTTGGTAAACTCGTGCATTTTGCCTTCGTCGATCGGTCCGTCCAAGAACGTCCACTCGACCGACTCTTCCGTCTCGGCGACCATCTTCCGGAGGAAATTGGAAAAGGATCGCGCCGACCCGCCTCGGCCGTGAAGCGCGGCGACTTTTCGTCGTCGTCGTCGTCGCGTTTTTTCGTCGGCTTTTTTTTGGTGTTGTTGTCCTCCTCCTCCTTCCTCGTTCTTCCTCGTTTTTTTGAGCCCCCCACCGGGGCCGTTTTGGGAGGTCGACGACGCGGAGACGACGACGCGCATCTCTCTCAATGAGAAGAAATTTGTGAAGTGAAGACTTTTCTGTTGAATAATTCGTAACTGTTTTTCGAGAGAAGACGAAAATGCATCTCTCTCTCTACATGTCGCCACACCAACGCGGAAAACGCGGTCGAACGCGTATTTGGTCTTTTTCTCCTCCTTTCGAAACCAACAACAACAACACCACCGCGAAGACGACGACGACGAGGACGAGGAGGACTTTCGAAGACGCGCGGTCATCATGGGCAACGGCCACTCGTCGTCGTCGTCGTCGTCTTTTTCAAAGGCGCGACCGAACCTTTGGGAAGAAGAAGAAGAGGAGGACGAGGAGGAGGACGAGGAGACGCGAAGGAAAATCATCGGAACGAGAAGAAGAAGAAGAAGAAGAAGAAAGGCCGCCACCACCGAGTACGAGGAAGAGGAGGAAGAAGAAGAAGAAGAGGACAGAGGACGGACGAGTTTTGCGTCGTTCAGTCCTTTTGGAAGCATGTCGCTCTCGAGGAGCCGATGGGCGACGGAAGAAGACACGACGAGCGACGATGATGGATTCGTCGTCGCCGAACCGTTTCAGTTGACGAATGCGATGGTCGCCTTCGCGACGAGAGGAAACGAGACGAGAGGAGAGAAGGAGAGGAGGAGGAGAAGACGCGCGAGGACAAACGCATTCTCGAGCGCAAGGGAGTGGTTGGAAAGGAAAGGGGTGTTCGTGACGGAGGAGTGTTTTGGAAACGAACGCGCGTGGAACTCCTCGGATGTCGTGTTGGTCAACGTGGCGTCTCGAGCGTTTTGCGAACGACAACACGCGCTGTCCAAGATATCTTCTTTTGATGAAAGTGAGGAAGAAGGAGAGGGAAGGGAATCGTTGTACGATGCGTTTCGAGGCGCGCCTATAGTTGAGTTTATAGTGGACGAGTGCATCCCATTCGCGAACGTCGTCGAGTTGGATACGTTGGTATCAATCGCAAACACGATTGAGAAGTGGATGACGATTTCAACCGAGCCGGTAGCCGTACTTCATTTTGCCATCGACGACGCGAGTACGACTCAAGATGAAGATTTATATCGAAAAGGTCGAGTAAGATACGACATAGCGACGAAAGAGAATTATTACGCAGCAACGGCGTCCGTGAAAGAGGAATTTAAAAATGAACGAATCAAGAAACGGTCGTTGGCGATAAGTGTCTTGCGATTCATCGCGTGCGCATCCGCCGTGGCGTCTGGGAAAGGCGACGTGTCCATCGAAGAGGCGTATTGCGACATCGCACCGCCGCCAGTTCTACCAAAGGTAAACACCAAGATATTCAGGGATAAACACGCGTTTACGCTGACGAACACGCAGAGGAGAATTGGCGAGTGGTTGCAAAAGCGGGCGAGAAGAATTGAAAATGGATTCGATGACGCGATTTTGACGAGTAGTAGTAATAACGCTGACAAAATAACGCTAAAACGCGTCGTCATTTCCGGCGGGATTTCCTGCGACGGGAAAGGCGGGTCTCGATTATATTGCGTGGTGAGAGATGGACGTAACAAAGAAATTGGACGAAGTTTGTTCTCGGCGACTCAATTCGGTCCGGATTTTCATTCGAGCGTGAACGGCTCGCCGATTCCTTTCGAGATGTTTCAAACGCCCAAAAGCGTCGAGTTGCAATCGACGAACACCGCTGCCAGAGATTTCGAAGGATCGTGTCTGGATCGAAACGGCGAATATACCGAAACCGTGTTTACAAGGGGCGTGCGAATTACCTCTGATTTCTTCGTGTGTGTGTATCATTGGACTGGGAACAGGGAGTTTGACGAAAAACGTCCGATTTGCATCGCGTGGTCTCACGCGGTGGCGGCAAAACATGGCGTCACGCGCTTTGAACTGAATGATATCGACCACTGTGGGACTGGTAATAGTGGCGCGAACATGTCTTCGCTTTTACCGAAGAACTTTTTCTTGGACGTGACGATTCTTATTGATTCTCCTCCACCTCCCTCTCCTCTTCCTCCTCCTCTTCCGAAAACAGTAACGCCGTTGCAATCAAAAGTTGCCCCTCCGATAACGCCCGGTTTTAAAAATGGTCCTCGGAACACTCAATCACAAGATATCCTACCCCCACCACTTCTAAAGAAGAAACCAGCTGCAAACACGCTCCGGAAAATCTTCTGGGAAAAGTTACCGGTCACTAATGACACGTGGTTTACTCGTATGGATGATATGGACGAGAGGAAGGAAGAACAGATACGGAAGAAAGTGCACGAAGTCTTTGACACGAAACTGTTACAACAAAAAACGTCGGAGAAGACTTCCGAGAAGAAGAAACAGCAAGAACTCGGCATGCCAAAGCTGATTCCGTTAAAGCGGGCGAATAATATTTCCATCGTGCTCAGTCGATGGAAAGCAGCGAAAGACCCACAATGCATCGTCGACATGATCCAATCGGCGTCGTCGGAACTCGACATCGACAAGTTACAAATTCTCGTTCAGTGCGTCCCGAACGAAGAGGAACTTTTGTTGTTCAAAGACTACATCGAAGACAACGACAAGGATAACGCGTTGTCTCAGCCAGAACAATTCCTTCGTGCGATGAGTGCGATTTCAAATTTGGACCATCGTCTTCGAGCAATTATGTTTGCTCGGCAGTTTACCGAACATGCTCGCGACTTGCGCGCGTGCTTTGAAGTTATAGAAAACTCATGCAACGACGTGTTACATTCGAAAGATTTACGCAACATTTTAAAGCACGCATTATATTGTGGTAACGTGTTAAACGAAGGGACAGTCAGAGGCGACGCGAATGGTTTCTCCTTGGAATCGTTGTTATTGTTCGCAAACGTCAAGACGACGACAACAAACAAAAACGAGAAAGATACTGATTCTTCAACGACAGTGCTGCCACCAGGAAATCTATTGGAAGTTATTGTCGATGTCGCGGACGACGACGGTGGTGGTATTGAGGATAATCGAAGTACAAATAACAAACATTCGTTGCGTGAAGACTTGAAACACTGCGAACGCGCCATGCGCTTTTCTCGAGGCGAACTGGAAAGTCGATACGAAGCGTTTCGAAAAAACGTGGAGAATTTGAAGGAGGAACGATTAGAACATCTTTTATGCGACGTTGCGAAGGAAAATGAAAGCATTGACGAGATGGCGATACGAGCACGAGAGAAGTTTGATCGATTAAAAATATTTGTCGGGAAGCCGTTGACGTCAGGCGAAGGACCGGAAGAAATCTTTACAAACATCTGGCTCTTCGCCGAAAGCGTCGATCGAAGACGGCGAAGAACAAAAGAGAACAAACACAAAAATACAACTAGAAGTATTAGTGATAATACAAACAAAGCTAGCCCGCAGCAAACGCCGCATTACACATCAGGTACCAACACGGCGTGGATTTAGACTTAGTAGTCTGAGTGTAAATTACTACAATTTCCTTTAGTACTCCTCACCTAGGTACGTAGATATACGCAACAACAATTAAATCTTCAAATCTAAACTCATCAACCAATTTGAAAACGCGGCGCTCAACGCGACGCAAATCAAAATAGGTAAAATCATATCCATCCATTCTACAGGTTCGTAATATGGTTTCAAATCTTCCTCGTCCCGTTTATATCTCTTCAGAGGGTCATGTTCGTCTCTTTTAACGAAATTCTTCTCGCATTCGATGCGACAACACACGCCGAACATGTACTTCTTCACGTTCATATTAATGCTGCCCATGTTTCCTAACGCGTGCACGAACGTCTCTGGAGTATACTTTGCGTATTGAATGGATTTAGAGAGATATTTGTACGCTTTTCTATCTTTCTTTTCCCGTATGAAAAGAAAAGCCACGATTGGCATTACATACTCCAACCAAAACTTCAAAATAATCTTCGCCGGCCAAATTTTGGGCGGAAATGCGTCGACGACGACTAATTTCCCTCCAGGTTTTAACACCCTCATCATCTGCCAAATCGCCAACTGTGAGTCCGCGAAGTTCCTCAACGTATATACCGTCACTACCGCATCAAACGCGTCCGTTTTATACGTCTTATCGCAATTCTCAATGTTCCCGACTGTGAACTTCGCCCTCGCGTCCCGATTCTTTGCGTTGGCCACGCTAATCATCTCTTTCGACGGATCTAAACCTTCACATTCCACGCAAATGCCTTTATATCTTCTCAAAATCCTCTGAGTGGATATTCCTGACCCACACCCGACGTCCAGTACTTTCCCGTGTAACCGCAACTGTAGATTCCGCAACGCTCTCAATCGCCAGTACGAAGTTCCACCTAACGAAATCCACGCGTTCATGAAGTCGTAATTCGTCGCGATTCGATCGAACAGTTCCCGGACGAATCGTAACTTCCGTTTCCCTTCGAACGCCGGGAAGTTGAAGAGTCCGTACGAAACCGCGGTCTCATCGAAATTGCGCCGCGCGTCTTCGTCGTCTTCTTCTTCTTTCGACACCCGTGTGAGACTTTCCTTAAAGTCGTTCTTCTTCGTCTTCCCCGATGATGATGAAGACAACGACGACGATGATTTTTTCGATGCCCCGCGTCGGAGCCGCGCGGTCGACGTCGATTCCATGCCAAAATCCGACGCGATCTCCTCCTCCTCGTCGTCGTCGTCCTCGTTTTCTTCGGTGTCGTACAAGGACGGAGAAAAATAAAGAGAGAGAGAAAGAGAGAAGAGAGACAAATTCTTGGAGAAGAGACCCTAAATATCAAAAACCCTAAACTCTGAACACAGTTTTGGATAGAGAAAGAGGTCTCGAGCAGGACACTTTTGCACGCGAAACAAAAGGCTTTTGAAAGCGTTTCGCCGCGCGCTGCTGTGCTCGTTGACTTTTTCCCACAACAACAACAACCGTTGGGTGTTTCTGCGGTCGTCATGGCGTGCGCGTCTTTCGCGGCGAGACGGTTCGCGGCGTCGAACGCGTCGTCGTCGCAATCGCACGCATCATCATCATCATCTTCATCAGCATCATCGCGTAAATCATCGTCGTCGTATCCGTCGGGGTATTCATCGAGGAGAAGACGGTATTGGGGAAATCACCGCGGATGCGAATGGTCGTCTCGGCGGAATTCCGCCAGGACGACGACGACGACGACGACGACGAGAGCGTCCTCGGCATCTGACGCGGAAGAGGTCGACGACGCGTTCGAACGAGAGCGTAAAAAGACGTTTCTTTCCGCGGTGGAAAATGACAAAGCGAACGTGGTGCCGGTGTTTCGAAGAATTTTCGACGATCAGTTGACGCCGATTTTAGCCTATCGACTGCTCGTGAAAGACGACGCGAGAGAAGCGCCGTCGTTTTTGTTCGAATCCGTCGTCGGTGGGACGCAAATCGGACGGTACTCGTTTCTCGGTCGAAGACCGAAGGTTGAAGTGTTGGCGAGCGAAAATCGAGTGCGCGTCGTGAACCACGCGAAGCCAGAGGAAAATAAAGACGATTATTTCGAAGAGGATCCGATGACCGTCATGGCAAAACTCGGGGAACATTGGAAACCGGCGAAACATCCGGATTTGCCGGACGCGTTTGCCGGCGGATGGGTAGGGTTCGCAGGATACGACACGGTCAGGTATCAGTATATGAACAAATTGCCGTTCGATAACGTCCGTGAACAAGACGATCGAGATTTGCCGGACGTGCACATGGGTCTGTACGAAGAGGTAGTTGTTTTTGACCACGCGACGAAACAAGTGTATGGAGTGAAATGGGTGATGTTGGAAGATTACATCAAGGAAGACGGCGCCATCGACGCCGAGAGAGCGTATAGCGATGGCGTCAAAGGATTAGACGCTTTAATGAAGGAGTTACAGCCGGAAGCTATGGACACAATTCCTTTTGGAAGCGTGGATATGCGTTTAAATGGCAAACCAGAACCGATGAAGCATTCAAATATGAGCAAAGAACGCTTTTTAGACGCCGTGGCGACGACGAAGGAACACATCAAAGCAGGCGATATTTTTCAGTTGGTGTTATCACATAGGTTTGAGAGGAAAACGAAAGTCGATCCGTTCGAGGTGTACCGGGCGTTAAGAGTGGTGAACCCATCGCCGTACATGATTTATTACCAAGGTAAAGATTGCATATTGATAGCATCATCGCCAGAGATTTTGTGTCGCGTGGATGATTCGCGAACGGTGGTCAACAGACCTTTAGCCGGTACTCGAGCGAGAGGTAAAACGCAAGCCGAAGATCTCGCATTAGAGGAAGATTTGTTGGCGGACGAGAAAGAACGAGCGGAACACGTCATGCTGGTGGATTTAGGACGAAACGATGTTGGAAGAGTCTCTCAAATGGGCACCGTAAAGGTTGAAAAGCTCATGGAAATTGAACGATATTCTCACGTCATGCACATTTCATCTACGGTGACTGGAAAATTGATCAAAGATTTGAACCCGTGGGATGTTCTACGCGCAGCGTTACCAGTAGGTACCGTTTCCGGCGCCCCGAAAGTCCGAGCGATGCAAATTATCGACGATTTGGAGGTATCAAAGCGTGGACCGTACGGCGGTGGAATCGGCTACGTCGGATTCGCCGGCGAGATGGATATCGCGTTAGCGTTGCGAACGATGGTCGTTCCGACGAAAGAAAAGAAAGGGGACGAGTGGACGATCCACGTACAAGCCGGGGCCGGGGTTGTCGCGGACTCAAATCCGGAGAGTGAATACCAAGAGACGGTGAACAAATCCGCCGCGCTTGGACGAAGCATCGATTTAGCCGAACGCGCGTTTTTCAAACAGAAATAATTTAAAAAGTTTGTTTTGAGTACAATTATGAATAAATAAGTATACACCAGCACATTAAAGACTACTACTTCTACTTCTACTACTACTAATTCATTTTCTTCGAAACCGCCATCGATTTGTCGTCCTCCTTCTCCTTCTCCTTCTCCTCCTCGCCTTCCTCCTTCGCTGTCGTCGAATTTCGCGTCACCGAATGCCTCATCCCCGCTCCTAAAACGTGACACCCAAACCCAATCACAAACAACGCCGTCCCGAAACACCTCCCAAACCACAACGGCGACGCCATTGAGAAATACATCAACCCAGCGCCACTCCCAGATAGCAATCCATAAAACGCGTCCCAACTAGTAAACCCACCTCGAAATTCTACCGCGCAGTTTAGTCCCAAATTCGTCGCCAACGCCAACGCACACCACGCGAACGACCAAGTTTCGCAAAACCATCCAGCCTTCCCGTTCCCCTCGGAAATTTTCGGAAACAAGTGACTGACTATCATTAACGTCGACACGGCCACTCCTAAAATCGTCAAATTCGTCCTCTCCTCTCGATCATCTATCACGCCCAATCGGGCAACGTTCCCGCACAAAAAGCAAAACCCGGCGTTGGCGCTAAACGAGTACACGCACGCCATCAACTCTTCGCGTAAACCGTCCGTCACGAAACTCAAATTCGTAGAGAACGCCAGTCCAGAGATACACGTCACCGCGCTGACCCACATCAAGCCGAGTCCAAACGCAAAATCGCCTCGCACTGCTTTACGGTACTCCATCGACACTCGTCGTCCTCCCGACGTCCTTGTCCTTCGCACGCGCAATGGCCGACTCGTGAGAATCTGCACGCTCAGGAGTAACGCGATTCCCCCGACCGTCAAAGCGCTCGCGAGCAACGCGTGGTCTGGGTCTGGCAACACGAGCGATGATGATGAAACGTGACGATGGTGTTTGCACGATTTCTCCTCCTCCTCCTCCCTTCTTTTTATCGTCGTCGTCGTCGTTGCGACGAAGATGTCCTTCAAAGCAGACGCCAAAGTGCGCGCACCACGTCCGATTGGACCCTTCGACGATGAAAATGACGATGACGATGATGATGATGATGCCAAAAAGAGTTCCGTCAGGTTCGGGTACGCGCTTTGCACGCGCGCTCGAGACATGACGATATAAAAAGAAAAAAACACTCCGCGCTCGTGCGTGTCGCTTTTCTTCTTCT
>JACLAA010003377.1_pt1 | contig 13953 bp, 8 predicted proteins | sample 8027891 | NCBI WGS metagenome assembly JACLAA01 (sample SAMN15724900, study PRJNA655200) | protist metagenome | isolation source: fluorescence activated cell sorting (FACS) single amplified genomes of... | place: Spain: Blaines Bay Microbial Observatory, Mediterranean Sea | collected 2016-01-19 | reverse complement strand
AATTTACGGAACTTTACCAACAAGAATGAAATTGAAATCATTAATTCTTCCATGGTGCTGAAAAATGGTACTGTTTGCCAGTCACCAGATCAAACAGATACCTTAAAAATAGAAACAGCGGAGTCTACATTAATTTTTAACTTACATGTTAAAAATAATGAACAAGTAACGCATGGCCAGACTATTGCCTGTTTAAATGAGGATACTTATAAAACCACAACGGGCGGAATAGTATATTATTCGACGAACCCAGTTACTAGTAAAAGAAAACGAAGTGTAAAACGTATCTTCACAGGTTCTTTATACTGGATAGTTGAGGAAACTCATAACCTTAATGGAGTAGATACGGAGTTATACGATATTCAAATTGTTGATGGAACGTATGTCACGAAAGGAACAGAAATTTTTCCTCATATACTAGCAAGTATTAGTGGCTTCATACATGTTGATGAATACAATTCGGAATTGGTTATTAAACCCGGGGAATTGTATCAAATTACTGGCTTACCATTATCCAGCACGAAACGGGAAAATAGATTTCTTCACCCAGGGGAAACCATGTTTTCAGATTTAACCGTACAAAAACTTTCTTATTTAGAATTTCATAATTTTCATGGCCTTGAGTATTTGTTAATTCGACCTGTCCAAGTTTATAAAGTTCCCCAAGAAAAGGGCTTTAACCTTAACTATCAATTTTTCCCCAACCTTAAGAATAGAAGTATTACCTTTAGAACGGTAAAACGAATTTTTTACAAAGATGGTGAGCGTGTTAAGTCTAGTAGAGGTGGGGTAGATTTATTACAGACCTTTTTAGTTTCAGATATAAACGAAAAATATTTAGGACTGCAGGCAAGGGTTGAGTATGTTCCAAACTTAATGGAGTCAAAAGAATCCTTTGAGTTGAAAATAACTTTATGTGAACGAATCAAAACTAATTTAACAGACTCGCAAGCTAGAGCACGGGTTTATTTAAAGTGTCTTACGAAAACGAACCAATATGTTGCAGCAAATACAGTAATTGCCAAGCTTGAAATGTTACCCTCGGCACTTGGAAAATTAGTTGCGGTTAATCAGACTAATAATACAGAAATGTTGATCCTAAAGGACACAGATATAAAAAAGACTTCTTATGATTCAACAAAAACGACACTTATTGTTAAACAAGGAGATTTAGTTCGAGTTGGTACTTATTTAACCGAAACTTTACGTTCGCCTTATTCTGGTCAAATATGGAAAATTGAATCGGATCAGATCTTCATTCGATTAGGTCGACCTTATCTTATTTCCTCAGGAACAGTTTTACGAGCAGTTAATAAATCATTAGTTGACCGCTCAGATATGTTAGCTACTCTTGTTTATGACAAGTTAAAAACGGTAGATATTGTTCAAGGTTTACCAAAAGTTGAAGAAATTTTAGAAGCTAGAAAAATTAAAAATGGTTGTTTACTTGCCCCAACGGAAGGAAAAGCTTATTTAAAGAATACAAAAATTGAAATTGTAAAATCGCCGGGGGATAAAGTTACAGTTAACATTGATTCCAAGACAAAAGTAAATTTTAGTAATGGGCAATACGTTAATTTTCTGGATCCATTAACGGATGGGCCAATAAGCCCACACGATAAATTGGACATTTTATTTAATTACTACCAACCGCAATGTTCTGTACATGAGGCTTGTAAGAAAAGTTTTAAGCATTTGCAGTTATTTTTAGTGAATGAAGTTCAACGAACTTACCTTTCTCAAGGTGTGCAAATTGCGGACAAACATATCGAAATTATTGTAAAACAGATGACTTCTAAAGTCAGAGTTTCATTTAGTGGCGATACTACATTGTTACCAGGTGAAGTTTTAGATATTAACCAAGCAGAAATGGTTACAAAAGCAGCTATTTCAGCTTCTGAGGAACCACCACTTTACCGACCTTTATTATTAGGTTTGACAAAAGCTTCTTTAAATAGTGAAAGTTTTATTTCTGCTGCGAGTTTCCAAGAAACTACACGTGTTTTAACAGAAGCAGCGATTGAAGGGAAAAAGGATTGGTTAAATGGATTAAAAGAAAATGTAATTATTGGACGCTTAATACCAGCTGGTACTGGATTTAATTGTTTCGAAAATTTAAAAAAGGTGGGCAAAGATACATCAATGAATCTACTAATCAACCCATTAAACGACGATAAATTAAAATCCTTTGTATTAAACTCGCGTCTAAAATCCTCATAGAGTGAAAATTACGGTTTATTTTTAACCTAACTTATTTGGATTTTTGAAATTTTGTTCAGAATATAGTATTTTAGAAGTGTAAGAAATTTAAATAAATTTATTTAACATAAGGAAATTTTATGGCTCGATACAGAGGAGCAAAATTACGAATTACAAGAAGGTTAGGTGATTTACCTGGCTTAACTAGTAAAAAAGGAAAACGTACTCAGCGACCTGGACAGCACGGTGCTAACCAAAAGAAACTGACTCAATATGCTATCCGTCTGGAAGAGAAGCAAAAATTACGTTTCAATTACGGGTTAAGCGAGAAGCAATTAATGAACTATATTCGTCAAGCAAAACGAATTAAGGGTGCAACTGGTAACATCCTGTTACAGTTATTAGAAATGCGTTTAGATAACGTTATCTTTAGGTTAGGGATGGCACCGACAATCGCGGCGGCACGACAAATTGTTACTCATAAACATATCACAGTTAATAAAGGTTGTGTTTCAATTCCAAGTTACCAATGTCAACCAGGCGATGTTATCTCAATAAAAGATTCGACAGCCTCAAAGCAGTTAATTACAAAGAATTTAGAAGCACCTGCGTTATCAAACATTCCACAAAATTTAGACTTAGACAAAAAGACTTTAACGGCGAATGTTTTAGGTATTATTGATCGTGAATGGATTGCGTTACGATTAAATGAACTGTTCGTTATTGAGTTTTATTCTCGTAAGATTTAATAAAGAAAGAAATTTAAGTTATTTAGTTAGACGAAAGATCTATGACACAAGTTACACTAGGAGAATTATTGGACGCGGGAGTGCATTTTGGGCACCAATCAAGTCGTTGGAACCCAAAAATGTTCCCGTATATTTATACGGAACAAAACGGGATTCATGTAATTGATCTTGTTCAAACAGCACGATTATTAACGCACGCTTCGAATTACGTGCAAAAAGCTGCGAAAGAAGGTAAAAGTTTTTTATTTATTGGGACAAAACGCCAAGCATCAGAAATTATTGCTGAGCAAGCTAAACGATGTAATTCACATTATGTAAATAATCGTTGGCTTGGTGGAACATTAACAAACTGGTCAACTGTTCAAGGACGTGTAGACTATCTAAAAGAACTGACTCAAAAGGAAGAGTCAGGTGTTTTAGCCCAATTACCAAAAAAAGAGGCAGCATTATTAAGACGCGAGTATGATAAGCTGAATCACAATCTGGGTGGTCTTACAAGAATGACACAAGTTCCAGATATTGCAATTGTTGTCGACCCGAAACGTGAAAGTACAGCAATAGCAGAATGTAAAAAATTAGGAATTACAATTATTTCGATCTTAGATACTAATTGTGACCCAAATGACGTTGATATTCCAATTCCGGCTAATGATGATGCCGTACGTTCAATTCAATTAATCATTTCTACGTTAGCTGATGCGATTTCAACAGGTAAGCAAGCAACTAACTAAGAGATTCAATTAACCGATTGAGTTTAAACGTTTTCGTAAATAAATGTATCTTAAATACTTATTTTAAAGTATTTAAGATACATTTATTTTGTCTTTCTGCATAAATAAAAGCGTAAAAAACAATTAAATTATCTTATTGAACAAACTTCTCAAGCTGAATTGTTTAGGCTAACCCTCACGTTAAACCTTACTTTCACCCGTAATTTAAACTCGCTGAAAAAAAAAAACAGATTTTAATATAATGTCCCCACCAGTATAAGTTAGGTATAAATAAATATTAGGAAACAAAAAAATTTGCACTATTCACGTAGATTTACAATCTGTTTATGTTTTTTTCGTTAGCTGCTGTTGAGGTAGGTACACATTTATATTGGGAAATCGCCGGTTTAACAGTGCACGGACAAGTATTATTAGTGACATGGCTTGTAATTGCCATTATCTTATCAATTACTGTTCTTGGTACACTTAAGCTAGAGCAAGTTCCTAAAGGACTTCAAAATTTCGTGGAAGCAGTTTACGAATATGTTTCTGGTATTGCTAAAGACCAACTAGGTGAAGCTGAATATCGTCCTTGGGTTCCTTTCGTAGGGACTCTGTTCTTATTCATCTTCGTCGCTAACTGGTTAGGTGCTTTAGTACCGTGGAAGCTTATCCATTTACCGGAAGGTGAATTAGCTGCTCCGACAAACGATATTAATACTACCGTTGCGTTATCTTTATTAACTTCGTTAAGTTATTTTTACGGAGGATTTAAAGTAAAAGGTTTAGGATTCTTTGCGCGTTATATTTCGCCAACACCAATTTTCCTACCGATTAACATTCTAGAAGACTTTACGAAACCTCTTTCATTAAGTTTCCGTTTATTCGGTAACATCTTAGCTGATGAAATTGTTGTATCCGTTTTATGTTTACTAGTGCCTTTATTAGTACCTTTACCATCAATACTTTCTTCCAACTTTATATTTTGAAGAAAAACTTCACCAGCAACTTCGGTATAAATATCTTTACGATCTTCTTCCAGAATAAGGTTTGCATCTTTTTTAATTTCTGCAACAACCTGATTACAATATACTTTTTGGCTATTATTTGCTAAAAGCATTGCGCCTTTTGGAATATCAAGCGAACAAATTGTTCCGGTTTGATTTTCAATTTGTAATTTTACAGCTTCATTTAGTGAGAAACCTTTTTCGCCGTGAATTGTCCTAACTAACGACGTTTTTGTCGTTAGTTGATAATTTAACGTCCCCGAAAAAGGGGCACGAATTTGTTTTGTTAAATCTCCAGAAAACACCCCCCCCTGTGTGGAATGTTCGCATTGTTAATTGTGTTCCGGGTTCACCAATAGATTGAGCTGCTAGAATACCAACCGCTTCACCAAGGTCGATTAATCTTGAATAAGATAAATGCCAACCATAACAGTGGCGGCAAACTGAACGTAACGCATCACAAGTTAGCGGCGAACGAACTTCCACATCAGTAAGGTTGTATTTTTTAATGGTATTAATTAATGCATTATCAATTTCCGTATTAACTGGAAAAATTTTATTCTCAGGAACTACCGTTAAGGGTTTAGCTAATAATCGACCAATAAGACGATTCTCTAGGGATAATTCCGTTTTGTATTTATTAAATAAATCATCTAAAGATAAACTTAAGTAAGTTATACAGTCCTCCTCTCGAACAATAATATCTTGGGCTACGTCCACAAGACGTCGAGTTAGATACCCAGAATCGGCTGTGCGAAGAGCTGTATCAACAAGTCCTTTTCTAGCTCCGTACGAAGAAATAATATATTCTGTAACATTTAAGCCTTCACGAAAATTACTTTTAATCGGTAAATCAATAATTTGTCCTTGTGGGTCAGCCATAAGACCTCGCATACCCACTAATTGACGCACTTGCGAAATATTTCCTCGTGCCCCAGAAAAAGCCATGATGTAAAGAGGATTTAAAGGATCACTCTCACGGAAATAAGTTAATACTTCATCTTTTAAGGTATTATTGGCATTATTCCAAATATCAATAACTTTCTGAAAACGTTCAACTGTAGTAATACTTCCACTACTATAATTTTGTTCGGCAGCATCTACTTCATTATTCGTTAGGCCTATTAATGACCTTTTTCGAAACGGAACACGTAGATCCTCGACACTTAAAGAAATACCGGACATCGTTGCATAATGAAAAGTCAAATTTTTAACTTTATCAGCAATAATTGAAGATCGTATAACACCATAGTTGTGAAAAGTTAAATACATTAACCGTTGCAACTTTTTCTTATTAATTACCTCATTAGCAAAAGCAAGCTTACTGTTTACTTCGTTAACCATGTGTAAATTTATTAATTATTTAATTATGCTCAAAGGATTGATTTAACAAAATACGTCCTGGTGTCGTCTTTACATAAATCTGAAGTAAATTACCATCCAAATCTTTTTTTATTTGATAATCCGAATTTGTATAAATAAGACGATCATTTAATTTTGTCTCGGTAAATTTCGAATTTGTTTGGAGAGAATTTACATCAAAATCGACTGGGTTAGAACGGACCCAAACAAAAGTATGTAAACTTAAAACTGATTGCTTGTATGCAACAATCACGTCATCAAAACTATAAAAGTATTGAGCTGTTTCTGTTTGTTGCGTTGGGTTATTCGCAGTTAAATAATAACAACCCAGAACCATATCTTGGCTCGGTGTAAGAATTGGATCTCCAGTGGCTGGTGAGAGAAAATTATTTGGAGCAAGCATTAACATTCTTGCTTCGGCTTGCGCTTCTAGACATAAAGGTATATGTACAGCCATTTGATCGCCATCAAAATCAGCATTAAAAGCAGGACAAACTAATGGATGAAGTTTTATTGCTCGGCCTTCTACAAGTATTGGTTCAAAGGATTGAATGCCTAAACGGTGCAACGTCGGAGCACGGTTTAATAAAATAGGGTGTCCAGACATGACTTGCTCTAGAATTTCCCAGGCTAAAGTTTCATTATTTTGAATAATATTTTTAGCAGCTTTAATATTGTTAACTAGACCTTCATAGATTAAGCGGTGAATGACAAACGGTTGGAATAATTCAATTGCCATCTCACGGGGTAAGCCACATTGATTTAACTTTAATTCTGGACCAACAATAATAACAGAACGTCCAGAATAATCTACACGTTTCCCTAATAAATTTTGGCGGAAGCGTCCTTGTTTTCCTTCAATAATATCTGATAAGGATTTCAAAGGGCGATTATTCAAACCAAAAACTGCACGACCACGTTTGCCATTATCTATTAAAGCGTCAACTGCTTCCTGCAGCATTCGTTTCTCATTTCGAATAATTAATTCCGGTGCCATGATCTCTTGTAAACGGGCTAAACGATTATTACGATTAATTACGCGTCTATATAAATCGTTAAGATCCGAAGTAGCGAAACGACCACCGTCTAATTGTACCATTGGCCTTAAGTCTGGTGGTAACACTGGAATAATATCTAAAACCATCCATGAAGGATCCGAACCTGAGGCTATAAATTGCCCAATTACACGTAAACGTTTTATTAGTTTTTCACGCTCTGGGTCTTTAGCGGCAGGTATTAGAGCACGCAATTCGCGGGCTTCCGTTTCTAAATCAATGTTTAAAAGAAGTCGTTTAATTGCCTCGGCACCAATACCAATTTCAATGTCACTCGTATCTGTTTGCGTTGCATCAAAAACTTGCCAATCAGTTTCAACTAATAGTTGCTTATATGAAAGATCACCACTCTTACCGGGATCAAGTACTACATATGAATTAAAATAAACAATTTGTTCTAACTCTTTTAACGAAATGTTTAAAATTAATGCGATTTTACTTGGGCGACCTTTAACATACCAAACATGTGTAACCGAAGAAGCAAGTTCAACAAATCCAATTCGGTGGCGACGTACATTAGACTCAATAACCTCAACACCACAACGTTCACAAATAATACCTTTGTACCGTACACGTTTATATTTACCACAGTGGCACTCCCAGTCATTTACAGGACCAAAAATCCTTTCACAAAATAACCCACCCATCTCAGGTTTAAGAGTTCTGTAATTAATCGTTTCTGGTTTAGTAACTTCACCCACCCTTTCTCCACTTGGTAATACCCGTTCACTCCAACTTCGAATCCGAGCAGGGGAGGCTAAATTAATTTTTACGTAATCAAATGATCTTTCTGTTTGGAACATAAATTAATTGCTATTTTAATTAAATTGCTTTTCAAAATTATCTGGGGGATCACCCATTAAATTAATTTCGTAGTCTTTTAAACCTTTGTTTTGGTAAACATCTAATTTATATGTAGCAACGTCAAGACATAAAGCTTGTAATTCTCTCATTAAAACCTTAAAAGATTCCGGTATTCCTGGTCGTGGAATTGGTAAACCTTTTACGATTGCATTTAAAGTTTCATTACGCCCTTGCATATCATCCGACTTAATTGTTAATAATTCTTGAAGTGTATAAGCTGCACCAAATGCTTCAAGTGCCCAAACTTCCATTTCCCCTAATCGTTGACCTCCCTGTTGAGCCCGACCACCGAGAGGTTGCTGGGTAACTAAAGAATAAGGTCCCGTTGAACGGGCATGAATTTTATCATCTACTAAGTGGACTAATTTCAACATGTAAGCCCAACCGACTGTAATTGGGTTTTCAAAATTTTGACCTGTTCGACCATCCCGTAAAACCATTTTCCCTGGGTGTTTAGAAGAGAAAATCCAATCCTTAGTTAGCGAAGCTTCTTTTAATTTTTTATTTACTAATGCGCGCGAGGCTTCTGAACCGTGCATCTCATCAAATGGAACAACTTTAAATCGAACATTTAAATTCTCAGCCGCCAAACCAAGGAGACATTCAAACAATTGACCTACATTCATTCGAGATGGTACCCCTAATGGGTTTAATAAGATATCGACTGGCGTACCATCAGGTAAGTAAGGCATATCTTGGCGTGGTAATATTTTTGAAATAATACCCTTGTTACCATGACGCCCTGCCATTTTATCACCGATTTGAATTCGACGCGTTTGCGCAATGTAAACCTTTAATACCTCATCCGTTCCTGGGGGTAAATCATCACGGTTACTACGAGAGAAAATCTTTACATCTAAAACACGACCACAAGTACCATGCGGTAATTTTAAAGAAGTATTTCTCACATCTCGAGATTTTTCGCCAAAGATTGCTCTTAATAATTTTCCTTCGGGAGGATAATCAGATTCTCCTTTGGGAGTTAATTTACCTACTAGGATGTCACCAGAATCAACCCATGTACCAATTTTAACAACACCATTTTTATCTAAATTTCTAATAGAATGGTCGCTAACATTAGGTAGATCTCGCGTGATTTCTTCCATTCCTAATTTAGTCTGACGAACTTCAATTTCAAATTTTTCAATATGCAGCGAGGTATACAAATCATCATAGAGTAGGCGTTCACTAATAACGAAGGCATCTTCGTAGTTATAACCCTCCCAAGGCATATAAGCAATTAGAATATTTTGACCCACCGATAATTCACCACCTTCTGTCGAAGCACCATCAGCAATAATTTGACCGATTGTGACCTTTTCATTGACAGAAACTAGGGGGCGTTGGTTAATACATGTATCTTGGTTTGAACGTTGATATTTAATTAAATTGTAAGTAAAACTCGTCTGGTTCTTATCCTTAACAATAACTTTATTGTCCTTAATTTGCGTTACTTTACCACAGCAAATACTTAACACAGTCATCCCGGAGTCACGAGCGGTTTGGCCTTCAAGGCCTGTACCAACTAAAGGAGCTTGAGGATATAATAATGGCACTGATTGACGCTGCATATTCGACCCCATTAATGCTCGGTTCGCATCATCGTGCTCCAAAAACGGAATTAGAGCAGTTGCTAAAGAAACTACCTGAATTGGTGAAACAGCAATGTAATCCACTTCTGTTGAGGGAACTTGTACAAGCTCCTGACGGTAACGTACTGGCACACTTTGGCTTTGAATTAATCCATTCTCGCCAATTTCTAAATCACCCGCGGCTAAACGATACTTATCCTCAGTCGTCGCATCTAAATAAATTGGAAATGAATTTTGTAAAACTTTTCCATCTTTGACTTTATAGAAGGGTGTTTCAATAAAACCGTAAGAATTTACACGTCCATATGTCGAAAGTGAACCGATTAAACCAGCGTTAGGACCCTCAGGCGTTTCTATTGGACAGATTCGACCATATTGGCTTGGGTGAATATCACGTACTGCAAACCCCGCTCTATCTCTAGTGATTCCTCCAGGACCCAATACTGATAACCTACGTTTATGAGTAAGTTCCGCTAATGGGTTTGTTTGATCCATGAATTGTGAGAGTGGGTTTGAGCCAAAAAATTCACGAATCGATGAAACTAATGGTTTTGGATTCACCAAAACATTAACGCGTAAATATTTTTGTTCACAAATAGTCATGCGTTCTTGAGCAATGCGCTCTAGACGGTTTAAACCGATGCGTATTTGGTTCTGGAGAAGTTCACCAACAGAACGAATTCTTCTATTACCTAAATGATCAATATCATCTTCGGCAGTTGGAGACAATCTAAAATTGATTAATTCATCGATAATAAATAGAACATCTTTAGACGTTAGAATATGAATATTATTTTCAATGTCTAAATTTAAGCGTTTATTAATCTTATAACGACCAACTCGACCTAAATCATAACGCTTGGGGTCAAAAAAGCGTGAATATAAAATTTGTTGTCCAGCTTTAAATGTTGCAGGTTCACCCGGGCGAAGTTTATTATGGACTTCTAAAAAAGTGTCCTCTAGTGATATTGATTCATACTCTTTAAAAGTTTTTTGGAAATATTCTGGGTGTTTTAAAGTCTGGAAAATTTCTTGATCGGTAAGGCCAACAGCTTTTAAAAAGATATAAGCAGAGATTTTTTTTGCTTTATCAATTTTAACGTGAATGAAATCATCTTTATCAATTTCAAATTTAACCCATGTACCACGGTTTGAAATAAGGCTTGCAGTATAAAAACGAAAATTTTGTTTATCTGTATCCGTTTTATAATAAATCCCTGGACTTCGTACAATCTGGTTAATAATAATACGTTCGATCCCATTCACTAAAAATGTTCCTTCATTCGTCATTAATGGAATATCACACAGAAGAACCTCATTTTCAGTTGTTTGCGTTAAATTATTTAAATAAATCAGTTGGGCAAGGGTATAGATGCGAACGCTATAGGTTGTATCGCGACGTTTTGATTCCGCTAAGCTATATTTAGGGTGTCGAATTTTATAAAATTTCGCGGATAAATTTAATTCCAATTCATCCATGTAGTCACGTATAGCCGAAAAATTTTCCAGCTCTTGAATAAAGCCTAATTCGAGAAACCAACAAAAACTTATCCGTTGAGTTTCTAATAAATTCGGTAATAGGTATTTATAAACATTTTTCTGTACGCTAAACATTTTATGGATATTTACTTCAGGGTTTAACAAGTAGAATATTTTTATTGCCTACTAATTTACATAAGGCGCCGGAATCAGTAAAAGTAGATTACTTAACCGTAAATTAGAGTCATCAAAGCTAAAATAGTAAATTTAACTATCCCTATATAAAAAGTAAGAATCAAAAGTATTTTTGAAACATATAACCAACCCCACGAATTGTTAAAATTAAATCTGGGGCGGACGGGTTACTTTCTAACTTTGATCTAAGTCTGAATACGTGCACATCAACTATCCGAGTATCTACATCCCGTTGGGGGGTATAACCCCAGATGTTGTCCAAAATAGTTTTACGTGAAAGTTCGTTACCAGCGTTGTGAATTAATAAAGATAAAAGCTTAAATTCAATAGTTGTTAATTTGATGGGTGTAGAATCCTTTAGGACTCTTTTTTTAATTAGGTTAATGGATATATTACCAAAATTTAAAGTTTTTGGTTTTATTTTTGGGTGATTTTGAGAGGTAATAAACGGCCTTTTTAAAAGGCAACGAATTCTGGCCTCTAATTCTTGTGGTGAAAACGGTTTTACTAGATAATCATCTGCACCTGCATCAAGTCCCATTATGCGGGCAGAAATATCTTTTAAGGGAGTTAAGATAATTATAGGCGTTTGATTTCCTTGCCGAAGTTTTCTACATAATTCGTAACCATCGACTTTAGGTAGTAAGATATCTAAAATTATTAAATCAGGGTGCTCCTTTGAAACAAGAACTAAAGCTTTTTTAGCCGTTGATTCTAAGAAGACACTGTAACCAAGGGAGGAAAGGCGTCGACCTAATAATTCTCTTGTTGTTTCCTCAGAATCAACAACTAATATTTTTTCATTATATTTTGTCACTTTACTATCTTAATATGGAACCTAATAGACGATTTTACGTTTCAAAAAAGTTCAACGAAATATAAATTTTTAAAAAATAAAAACTATCCTTGATATAAGTCTAACAAAAATACTGGTAGTTATGGTATTATTATAAGTACTTATATGCAAATAGGCGAGCGTAGCCAAGTGGTTAAGGCACTGGGTTGTGGTTCCAGCATTCGCGGGTTCGATTCCCGTCGTTCGCCCTTTAGATTTACTCTGTTTCTAAAAACACATTTAGATATTTTGCTATCTTAATTGCTTCATCTTCAATTTTGTTTAAAGCTCGAGGCTGTTCAATACCAGTTAGAGGTATCTCGCGACTATCTGTTAAACATAGTAGAAGTTGACGTTTTGGATTTATCCCTTCTTTAATTCGCATTTTTATAGATTTTACTTCCTCAAAGGGAAAAGTAAAGACTAGCTCACGATTTTTCCCGGGAAAACCTTTTCGATAAAGTTTTACTTGCTGACGCTCACGATTATACTCGTTATAACCGGAACCAACATCCCACCAAACGGTTAAAGCTAGAAAAATGCCTAATATAGAACCTACCGTCCCATAGAACACTAATACGATTCCTTGGGGAATAAAAGAAATTCCAGTGGAATCAGAGAAAAATAATAAATTTGTTTTAAAGAAACTTGAAAGGCCGGTAAGGAAAAACCCAAAACCGCCTAAACTTATGGCAATAGACCAAAAAATATTACTAAGACTTCGTGATCCGTCAAAGTAAGAAGTAAGTGATGAATTTTTTTCTATGTAATTCATGATACCGATTAATTTATAGTAAAAAAGTTATAGACTTAATAAGAAAAAGGCACCAAAAGTTGAAGACTGATTCATAGTTTTTACCCTCCTACCCTTAAGTCCTCTAAAGCGAACCCTAAACTTTTTTAAAATAGGGTTCGTTAGTTATTTAGAGGGTACCGAAACTAAATAAAAGGAGTTAAAAATACAATGTGACTAGATAAGTCTGATTGTTTTTAAACCGTAGTAAATCCCTGCAGCTAAACTAAACATTAGTGTCATTAATAGGATGTAACCGATAAGAGTACTCATAGCGATGTTACTGTTAAATTCTACAAGATGAAAATTTTCATATAGTATTAGAATACCATATCGGAATAAAAATTTTATCTCTTCCTTTCTTATATACCTAAAAAAAATAAAACCTATCTTTATTTTTTTAAGCCTTCAATAATACCGCGCCAAACAAGACCAATTACTTGTCCTAAAACGGTTGTTAACGTAAACCGAACACTCTTACTCAAAACAAAAACTGCTTCATCAAAGCGGCTTATAATAAAATCACTAATCTCAACGATGATAATAGTCAATAAAGACAAATTTTTAAGAGAGAATAATTCTTCAGCACGATTAGCGTAAATAATACGACAATAAATACCGGTTGTTTTAAAAATATAAATTTCGTGACGATTATTGTAAAGATTAATAGGTCTCTGAATGTAGCTTTTAATATACAGTTGCCAATTTAAGTTGTTTTTAAAACGCTCTAAGTTACGCAAAGATAGGAATTTTGATCGATATAAAATCTGTCTAAAGGCATACACTGAGGAAAAATTAACTAAGCTAAAATAAACAACAGAGTTACTTATTTCCAATGCTAAATTATCAATTAAAGCTTCAATAAAACTTTCTGATGCCGAATTGTATATAGGGTAATAAATAGAACGGAAATAAGGCGAATTTGGATCCATTAACGAAAAAAACGGAACCTTAAATAGGATATTAGTATCCTTTAAAAGATTTTTAACGTATAGGGAATTTTTTAAACTAGTAAGATTTATTCTTACTTTGTAACCATATTTTTTTGTTAAGAAATCTTCACAAACATTTTTTATGCACTCTAGAAGAAGTAATTTACCTTTTCTCCGCAGG
>JACLAA010004163.1_pt1 | contig 13979 bp, 13 predicted proteins | sample 8027891 | NCBI WGS metagenome assembly JACLAA01 (sample SAMN15724900, study PRJNA655200) | protist metagenome | isolation source: fluorescence activated cell sorting (FACS) single amplified genomes of... | place: Spain: Blaines Bay Microbial Observatory, Mediterranean Sea | collected 2016-01-19 | reverse complement strand
GTACACGGCAGATTGACCGCTGGCGTAGTGCGTGATGGCGCCGAACAAGTTGGTGTGAAACGCCATAGTTAAACCGGCGAGCATCGGCGGGACGCCCGAGGCTAACATCATGGCCAAAAATGCCGTCGATAACGCCGCGACTTGCGCAGTTTGCGAGGCAAAAAAGTAGTGAATGGCAAAGTAACTGACGTGTAAAACCAAGAATACTTGCGGCCACGCCAAGTTCGCGGCGGTTAAAGCCGCCGAAACTTTCGTCGCGATGAATTGAATAAACCCGAGTTCGTTCAACTGCGCGGACATGCCGATCAACACGGCAAACCAAACGAGCGTATCCCAAGCGCCTTTTTCGTTCAAGCAATCGGCCCATTTAATAACACCGGCAAATAATTGCATAGACATGCCAAACATGGCGGAAATCACCGGGGTAATCCCAAACGGTTGGAAGATCCAGCAAAACACGGTGATGCTCATGGTGATAACCACGGCCAATTCGTCTTGCGATAACGGGCCGAGTTTCTTCAACTTCTCCTTCGCCATCGCGGGAGCTTCTGGCGTGTCTTGAATTTCAGGCGGGAATAGCTTATACACCAAGAGCGGCGTCAAGAGTAAGCCGAGAATGCCCGGAACGCAGGCGGCTTTGAACCACGTGATCCACGGGTTCGCGATGACGATCCCCAACCCGGCGGCTAACTTTAAGGACAGCAAGTTTTGCGCCGCAGCCGTCATGCACAAAGCGGACGAATGACCAGAGCATTGCAATTGCGTTTGCATGAGAAATGAACCCATCTTCTTTGCCGTCGGTCCAGGTTCAGACCCGTTACTTTTGGCCAACGAAGAGATGATGGGCAAATAGACGCCGCCGGCTCTCGCGGTCGTCGACGGCATCGCCGGCGCCAACACAGCTTCGGAAATGCTCAACCCGTAGGATAAACCGAGCGTAGACTTACCGAGCTTCTCGACAAACATAGTCGCGATGCGATCGCCCAAACCAGTGGACACGAATCCTCTGGCAAAGAAAAATGCCAAAACAATCAGCCAAATGACATCGTTCGTCATCGCGCCAAACGCTTGCGCGAAGGTCAACGTCTTCGTCACCACCGCCGTGGTCAATCCAAGAAACGCCCACGCACCGACCGGTAACGGAGACAAGACTAAACCAGCGACCGTGGCTAAGAAAATAGACAGCAAATTCCAGGCTTGCGGGACCACCCCGTCCGGTCTCGGAACGACGAAACAGACGAACAAACCGAAACCGACCGACATCGCCGCTGCTTTCAAATTCGCGCCTTTCCAAACAAACTCCGACGAGGCAGATTTCGCGCTCGGTGAAGTTACCGCGGAAGAGGAGGAAGCTTTCGGAACGAAGTGCGCTTTCCTCGTCTTTGTCGTCTTTGTCGTCGCCAAAGCCTTCTTCTCGAGAAGATGATGAGAAGTTTTGGATATGCCATCATCCCTGAAACTGCATTTCCGCAAACCTTTTTGAGTGGTATAGTTCGAAGCAGCAGCAGATCGTTTCGAAGACGACGATGGTCTTCTCGTCGAAACTTTAAAATTTGCGCTCGCACGCGTCGTCGTCGTCGTCGTCGTCGCGCTCATCGTCGTGTTCGTTAAAAGTACACAATAACAACAACAACAACAACTTTTTGTTGTAAAGCGCTTTCAGAGAAAAAGTTGTTAAAAAAGGCCACGTGTTTGGGTCAAAATTTGACTCAAAAAAAGGGCAAAAACCCAAACAACAAAACCTTTTCTCTCTCTCTCATTGCGCGTAAAATTCAGCACAAAGAATAGCCCGGATATATACACGTCGCGATCGAAAACGAACATGTTTGCATCCACGACCGCATCGACGCACATTTCTTGCTCGCAATTGGCGAAAGTTTCTTCGGCGCAGAGGAAGTCCTCGAACACGCGCATGGCATCCTCGGCGACGTCTTCCTCCTCCTCTTCGTTTTCGTCGTCGTTCGAGACGAGACGATTTATGAAATTGAATGTCGCGAGAAACGTGCGAGAGGCGAAAGGCGCGAACGAAAGAGGGATGGCTCTTTTAGCGAAAGCGACCGCGGAGGTACGAATTGAACGTTTTTTTTATATGTTTAGTGCGCAGAGATGGGGGAGAGACGACGGTGAATTCAGAAGAGGAGGCTTTTTTTACGCTTAAAAACCTCCTTTTCTCCTCGCCGGCGTCTCGCTCTTGTCACCAAATTTGGGGAGCTTTTTTTTTTCTCGCTCTCTCTCGAAGCGATGACCAACGAGCAGCGACAAAAACTCTCCTCCGTCCGCGAGTGAGCAGACGTTGTTGCTTCTCTTTCAGAGTTGTTACCGCGTGTAAAGCAGCCCGTCGGGTGAAAGAAGAGCGGGGTACATTCTCACCATCGTGTGAATTTTTTTTGCCTTATCTGAAAAACATCTCTGACACTCTTCTTTTCTCTTATAACTCATACCACTAATAAAAACAGGCTGCTGAAGTCGTCGCAGAAAAAGAAGCCGTGTGCTACTTGAGAAACGTCCACATGTCTCCGTTCAAAGTCCGCAGAGTGTTGGATTGCATCCGCGGTAAATCTTACGAAGAGTGCTTGATCATGTTGGAATTTATGCCGTACAGAGCGTGCGAACCGATTTTATCGGCGTTGTTCTCCGCCGCGAGCAACGCGAAGAACAACTTGGGCATGAACAAGGCGAAGTTGTACGTTTCGGAGTGCTACGCGGATGGCGCGGGGACCATGAAGAGATTCCACCCGAGAGCTCAAGGTAGACCGTTCCCGATCAGAAAGAGAACGTGCTCGATTACTTTGAAGATGAAGGAGCAAGATTAAATTCGTCGAGGAGATGACGACGACACTCTCGAGAGAGAAGAAGAGGGAAAAAGAGAGAGAGAGAGAGATAGAATATGCAACACTATTGAATTGTACTTAGTTAGCTTACCACACGACGACGTGTATAAATATGAATCGAAGAACACACACAACACACATTATTATTACGAACTTCAGCGCGAAGCAAAACTCTCTCTCCTCTTCCTTTTACTACTGTTACTACTCCTACTCCTACTCCTACTCCTACCGTTGTTCCTTTCGTTTCACGACGATTCAGACGACGACGATCGCCAAAACCACCGCTTCTTCTTCTTCATCTCTCTTCGCTCCTCTTCCTGCTCCTCTAATAATCTCCTCCGCTTCGCGATGGCCTCGTGCACGTCTTTATCTAATTTTTTCCTCCCTTGCGTCACCGCGTAGTAATACACGCCTCCGCTAAAACAGAGCAAAGAGGACGCGATGAGGACGTTGCCCGTTCTCCGCGTCGACGCGTCGAACGTCATTTCTTTCTCTCTTTTGTCTTCTTCTTCTTTGTCTTCTTCTCACGGGTTGTGTTCGTCTTCTTTGATAGAATACTAAAAAGTGATGACGACGACGGTTTCCCCGAGAAATGTGAGCGTTTTTTATGAAGCGAATTCTTCATTTCGCGCATAAATAAGAGCGCGCGAAGATATAAAATCCTTTCCGAATTCACCCCTCAAATCGCGATCGATGATGAGAAAATAACAACAGAGCGTGAATTTGCGCTCTGATGAACGATGGCACGTTCGCATCCTCGCTCGTGTGCGTCGTTTACGTCGTCGCGAGATTTTCGGATGATTTGGAAAGAAGAGAGAGGTAACGGCCGCCACCGATTCTTTTTTCTTTTCATCTCTCTCTTCTTTCTTCTCAACGATTAATGCGGAATGATCGAGTACTTACTGCCGCCCCAGTCGGAGAGACATCAATGTTGTCGTGACGATTGGTTTATTATTACAAAATGGCTGACTGCAAAAAGCTTTGAGAGCGAGAGACCATTTCGAGAGAGAAAAGATTTGATTTTGTTTTGATTTCGCATCGCGTGGTATTATTATATTGCCGTGATGACAATTCGGTTAACCCAGCTCGCTTTGAGCCTCGGCTTTGAAGAAGACTTGTTCCAAACTTACACGACTTTTATGACTGAGCAATAGTATTAATATGTGCGATTTTATGCGTCTTTGTCGTCGTCGTCTCGTTGTCGCTTTCTCCCTGACATTTTACTCAACCGTTTTCATCTTCTGTATTATTATCATCGACAACAGAGCAATCAGAACAGGTTCATATTTAGTAGACATATATGTGTCAAGTTTACGCGTCCGTGGCGAAAATGCCGCGTTCATCCTCTCTCTTTGCGTGTGTGTGTGTTTGTGTAGTTTGTGCGAGTCTGGTTCGATGTGCGCGCCGTCGCGACAAAGTCTTCTCAAACTCTTTTACATCGACATCATCAAAATCGCAAAAGGATATCAAGGAAATGAGGATTTCTCTTTCCCCAATTGATCGACGTTGAAAAGAAACCGGAGCGCTAGGTCGCCACCTAGCAATTCTTGCCAGAATTAACTGATCCTTGATATTGTTTGCATCGTATTACTCTCGCCGGATGTATACGAATGATGTGGTGATGTTGGTAAAAGACGAACGAACGATGGTTGCGCTCTCGCATATCGAACGAGTTGAAGAGAGATGCTTCAATTTTTGCATATACAAACACACGCACACATTTTTCTCCTTTCGCGCTCTACGTCGACTTTATTTTTATGTCTTTTTATGTTTATAACGCTTTCTATTTCCACAGAGAAGAAGAAATACTGCCTCGCGCGAACGAGAGATATGATGAAACGAAGGTACGGAAACTCTCGAGAGGGTCAAAAAAACTCGCGTATGCTTCTTTTAGTTGGGCGGCGTTCAAATCCTATGAGTGTTAGCCCCGTTCCCTTGAAGCGAGAGTAAATGTAATCGTTGGAGTTCGAAGCCCGACAGATTGCAGGTCCTGAAGTTCTCGCTATCCGCTCGACTAAACTACACGACGTCGTTGCGGACTCAGATTTCAGAAATCTTCCAACCTCTTGTTCGATTTTTTTTTGCGCGCGCGCAATGGTGAGAGAGAGAAACAGACAGAGAGAGACACACAGAGAGAGAGAGAGGAAAGCAGAGATATGTGCGCTCGTATTTTCTCGGGGGGATCACATCAGGCAGCTGTTCACGCTGCTCAGTGCGTAGTTCGGCGTTCGAACCCCCGTAGAGCGATTCGTTCGCATTCTGAGTTCTCGCGGCGACATTTCTTACTAACTTGGTGCCCGTGCGTTTGACTCTGGAAACCGGACGTACACTCTCTTCTTTTCTTTTCTCTCGCGCGAAACGCCACTGCATCGAGCTCTACATCCCTCTCTCTCTGTCTGGAACTATTTTGCGATGACGAAAGAAAAGAGGTTTCTTTTAGCGGTTTATCAAAGCCGAATGCAATGAATAAACCCAAGAAATAAACGACTTCTCCTTCCGCCGAGCAATTGATTCTTCGTAGATAAAGACGGGATGATGTGATGCAATGTTGCACGCGTGTGATAAAGATCGATGATAGAATACATTCCTATGCGCACTGCGAGCGGGGGTCAGGGAATCCGACGCTTGCGTCGGGCGAACCTTCCTTGGTCAGCCCCCGTGACGATTCGTCGTCGGCGTGGCGCTAAGTTCGCGGTTCGGCCGCAGTCTGAGATCTTACTTTCCTCACGCGTTGATGTTGTTTCTCGCGCTCGTTTAATCGTTTGATTGCGTTAAAGCAACGACTAATAACGCCTCTTCTTCATATTCTTCTTTTATTCTACACACAGAGATGGATAGATCTTACATAGACAGATAGAGAGCGAGAAGCGCTCGAAAAAGCGGTTGAAAAACACGCTCGCATATTACAGCTCGATGATGAAAGAAAAAAACAATTTTGCGCGCGATGACGATAATCATACATTGTTTTCACGACGGTCTTCCTATCGAGGATTCATCCTCATGCCGAACGATGTGCTAGTACTCTGAGCGCTCAAATAATAGTTTTACTTCTATGTGATGTATTTGCGTTTAACGAATAAGTATTTCAAAAGTTGTTTTACATTCCAATCAATACACACACACACATATATGTATATATTACGGACACTCCAACGTCATCTTCGTCGGATCTCCACTCACCGGCGACACCCCGTCCGCGTTCTCGCAAATCCCCATCAACACGTCCTTCCTTATGATCACTTGCGACCAGTCCGAATCGTTCGCCTTCACCGTCTCCAAGTTACTCGCGCCCGAGACGATCGCGTTCGTTAAATTCGCCCCGGTAAAGTTCGTCTTCAGCAAGTTACACTGCCCTAAATTCGCGTTTTCTAAGTTCGCTCCCGTGAAATCCGCCTCCTCTAAGTTCGCTCCGAATAACGAGATCCCCGATAAGTTCGCCCCTCGAAAGTTCGCTCGTTTTAACGACCCTTTGGTGAAATACGTTTGCGTTAAATCTTGGTCGTGGTAATCGAAATCGTCGCACGCGTTCGTCGCGCACTCGGACGTTTGCGGGATGGCCATTGCGTGCTCTGGTTGAAAAAACACCCCTCCCCCTACTACTTGCGAAGCGAATGCGACGGATACGCACAAAGTTGTCGTTGCTTTCGTCAACTTCGATGATGTCGTCACGTCGTCGTCTTCATCTTTTCCCCGATTACGAAACGCACAGACGACGTGTCTTCTTCCTTTGAGCGTCGCGGTCTTCCTCCTTTTCGCCGCAAAAGAGGTAAAAAGAACCGACTCTGACGCCGATGCGAAGAAAACCATAGCGATTCTTCTTTGTTTTGTGTGTATATGTGTGCGACTACGTGAGCGTAATGCGAGACGTTTTTAAGAGGCGAAAAGCTTCTTTTCCCCCACAAAGAAGCTTGGAGAGACGGGCAAAAGGATGACGACTGACGGAAAAGAAGACAAAGACAGAGCGGGAACGGAAGAAAACGAGGACGAGTGTCTTGTCCTTGAAAGAATACAAGGAGAAGAATCTCTCGCTGCGCCTCCCGCGACGACGCAAACGCCCACATCGACGACGCGCATTTCGAGCCGTCGCGGAGACCAAACGACAACCGGAAAAGGAGGAAAAGGAAAAGAACGAGAAGGACGTAACGACGACGAACACGGAACGAACGAAGCACAAAAACGTCAGATGGAGACGATGGGGATTGAGACTACATTCACCGGAGATGGAAGCAATAGTAAGAAGAAGAAAAAAATCGCCCTGTTCTTTGGCTACAACGGGGACGGATATCAAGGCATGCAACGAAACCCAGGCGCGAAAACGATCGAGGACGATTTAGAGTCCGCGATCGTCAAAGCAGGAGGAATCGCGGAATCGAACAGCGGGGATTTCAATAAAGTGCACTGGAACAGAGCGGCGAGGACGGATAAAGGCGTCAGCGCGGTTGGACAGGTGGTGAGTTTTAAGTGCATGAACGCGGACGACGGGAACACGGAGACCATCGTGAGGTTGATCAACGAACATTTGCCGAGGGGAAAAATCGTGGCGTTTGGAGCGACGAGGGTGACGGGAGGGTTTAGCGCGAAGAATCAGTGCGATAGGAGGAAGTACGAGTACGTGGTACCGGTGAGAACGTTTGATAGGAGGTTTCCGAAGAAGAGGAAGCGGAACCCCGTGGACGGCGACGATGAAAACGGTCACGATGAAAAGAAGAACGATGAAAACGCCCCAAATGGCGAAGGATTAGAAGACGAAAAAGAAGACGACGAAGAAAACAACGATACCCAAGAAGAAGAAGAACCGTACGTCTTCACCGAAGAGGAACGAACAAAAGTGAACGACATTTTGAAACATTTCGTCGGCACGCATAATTTTCACAACTACTCGACCAAAGTCGATTGCGACACGCCGCAAGCGCGTAGGTTTGTCATTTCGTTCTCGTGCTCGATGCCATTTAAAATTCAAGGCGAAGATTTCGTGAAGTTTGAGATTCTCGGTCAATCGTTTCTGTTCAACATGATTCGAAAGTTGGTCGGAATGACCGTCGCGGTCGCGCGAGACTTCTGCGATGTGAGCGATTTGTTATTCGCGCTGAGGACAAAACAAAGAGTCAACACGCCCATGGCGCCCGAGCTTGGATTATTTCTCTGTGAGTGTCAATACGACGCGTATAACAAGCGCTTCTCTGCCGAGCGCGAACCGTTGCGCTTGGAAAATTGGCGCGACAAAGTCGATGCGTTTAAACACCAAACCGTGTATCAACACATATACGACCGCGAATACGTGATGAAAGACAACATGGGCGAATGGATCCGTAAATTCATCAGCGACAAGAACGGGTTTCGAGAGCATTACGATTTAGCCATGCACCGCGCGCTCTTGAAGGAGGAAAAGTTGGCGCCTTTGAGCACGAAGAATTCTCAGAAGCAACGCGTGAATAGCAGTCAAAATCAACAAGGTGCCAAAGCGTCGCCAAACAAACCATCATCATCCAAAGGAGGAGAAGGAGAAGGAGACGTCACTACTAAAAGCACCGACGACTCAAAAGCAGGAACAGCAGCATTAGCAGCAGCAGCAACGACAACACCAACACCAACAAAACCAGAGGAAAACGAAGAAGCTTTGCTCCTCCTCGCGGCGAACGCCGCCGCCGAACGCGTCGCCAAAAAACGCAAACTCGAACTCGAAAAGCAAGAAGCGCGCAAGCGCATTGAGATTGAAAAACAGGAAGAAAGAGTAAGAAACGGTTTGGTCGTCGGTAAAGTCGAATACGATGAGGACGAGATGAGCGATTAGGTAAGAATAGTACTAAAAGAATATATAATACGCTACTACTACTATGCGCTTCGTCTCTTTCGATGTGACTCTTTTCTCTTATACAATTAAATACGGCTGTTTTTCCGTTCAAATTCAACACAAAAAACTCTCTCAACAACACACAACACCTTGCTTTGGAGAAGAAGAAGGGAGACGCGCGACAGCGAGAACAACACGACGACGATAAGACAGAAGACGCGCGGGTTCTTTTACTCCTTATAAATCGAATACGAGTACGAATACGAGTGCGAATTAAAATATGTTTCGTTGGGGGAGCCGAAAGGCGAAAAGCGATGATGTCGATGATGATTTTGACGAGAGGACGATGGAGAATGTTGGGATTCCGACATCATCGACGAGAAGAAACAACAGAAGAAGCAAACCGAGAAAACCAGAGGACGACGACGAGAACGAGAGAAGCAACGCCGATGTGTTCAAGGCGAGGAAACCTCCGAGCCGAGCGCACATGACCGACGAAGAGTTGGTGAGAGAATGGTACGCAATTTTTCCCTCAATTTGGTGTTCATGTGACTTATTCTTATTCTTATTCTTATTAGGCCGTACCTCACGCGAAAGCAAGTGGAGGAATACAAAACCATGTTCGACGATTTAGACATCGAAAGCGACGGACGAATATCCGCGGAGGACATACAGGAGCGATTGCGACAGGTTGGGTCGTATAAAACGATCAAACAGATAAAGAAGAATCTGCGGCGATACGATTCGGACGGAAACGGGACGTTGGATTTTTGCGAGTTTTTGACGCTGATGTTGCACGATTTGAATTTGAGCAATCCGCAGGAGACGTTGAGGAGCGTGTTTTTGACGTTTGACGAGGACACGGATGGGAAAATTACCGCGGCGGAGTTGAAGAGGACGATGGAGATGGTTGGGATTCCGGTATCCATGCGGGAGGCGAAGTTCGTGATTCAAATGGCGGATCGAGAAGGCGACGGGGAGTTATGTTACGATGAGTTTGTAGATTTCGTGTTAGGGGCGGAGCAACACGAGAAACCTGGTGCGGAAGGAATAACGAGCGATGCGGAAAAGGCGACGAAAGACGGCGCGGGCGTGGAATACTTGGCGCCGAGGTTGCTCACCACGCGATTGGGGCAATTTTTTAGCAGATCTTCAAACGACGGAAGAAAGAGTGCTCGACGAAACGCTCGACGCGGCGGGGATTCGGACGAAGAGGAGGTGTTATCGGACGAAGAGAACGTTGTTTTAGGTTAAAATCGAAGAAGTTAAAGAAGAAGAAGAAAAGGAAGAAGAAGAAAGAAATCGTGATCTCGAACGCGTGCTCGCGCTCCTCGCGACGAGGAGGAGAAATATGATCAATGTGCGGCAACGCGTGTACACTACAAAACTATTATTATTACAACATCATCATTCGATCTTCATCTTCTTCTTCTTCTCTCGTCATCGTCCAAAATCCTCCTCCTTCTCCTCGAACGAGGACGACGCGTAACTCTTCGGATACAATACAAGAAACACGTACCACCACGCCGATATCGGAACCGCCACGGCGACCGACACAAACTTCCAATCGAACGCCAACGTCGGCAAGGACACGCAAAAGACGCCAAAAAGTACAATCGTCCACGGTTGGCACCAAAATGGCTTCGTTTTCCACACCGAGGAGGCCGAGGAGGCCGAGGAGGAGGAGGAAGATGTGTTCGCCTTTTGTAGCAAATTAAGTTCATTCAAGTCTGCCGGACTCGGCACGGACGAAGACGCTTCTTCAAAGAAGAACGTCTCGTTCTCGGCGACGACTTTCGCTTCGAAGTCGTCGTCCTCGACATTCTCCTCGTTGGTATTCTCGTTCGTCTCGTTCGTCTCGTTTTCGTTTTCGTTTTCGCTTTCGTCGTCGTTGAAGAAGAATGAATCGTTTTTCGACGACCTTAAAGTCGCCGCTTTGTTTTTCCAATTCGTGTTTGTGTGTTTACGACGACGTAAACGACTCGTCCTGGGAAAACCGAAGAAAACGACGCAACGAGGAGAAGAGAGACGACGACGATGATGAAGACCTTTACATTTAAGAAGCGAGGAGGAGGAGGAGGAGGAAAAGGAGGCGGAGAAGGTTGTTCCTGTTTGGGAGAGTGATGGCATGTTTTGTGGGGCAAGTGACCTACAAATATCTAAATACTACGCAAAATGCTACGAGAAGAAAAAGATGAGAAGCATCTTCATCATCGACCGGCTCTGCGGTCGTTATAATTCCACTGTTGTTGTTGTTGCTGTTGTGGCCGGTGCTGCGGATAATTCTGCTGCGGCGGCGGCGCTACATTTTTGGCGTTGGCGTTGTACATCATTCCTCCTCCTTGTCCTCCTCCTCCTGCGGAGGTCGACGAAGCTATCGTCATCATCTTCGCCCGGGCGAGCTCGATGCAGTCCCTGGCGTCTCGTAGAAACGCGTCGATAGCGTCCACGTTTCGAGAACTACTCTCCGCGGTTTCGGCGATTATGATGCACGTGGCGGCGATGCCGGCGACAACCTCTTCAGCGGACATGTTTCGGAAAGTTTCGATGACGTGGTTGATGTTTGGAGGTAAGGGCGGGTTGTCGAGCAACGCTTGGACGAGCGATGCGGCGCGACGGGAAGGCTGGATGTCGTACGGTTGTTGGTTTGGTGGAGTTGTCGTTGTCGTCGTCGTTGGTCGAGGCGTCGGTGAATTGGTGATGTTTGGTCGTTTGTATTGTTGTTGTGGATGGTACGGATCCGCTCCGGTATTTAAGTTATACTCCGGCGACCGCTCGCGTTTTCTTTCGTTGTTGTTCTTCTTGTTGTTGTTGTAATCAGCTGTAGCATTTTGAGTCGTCGGTATCGGAGCAACCGCCGAGGGTTGTTTCACCGCTATTTCTCGGTCCCAATCCATTCTCACTTCCCCACTTTTCCTCCCGTTCAACAACTTCTCCTCCCACTCGGTGAACAAACCCTTCACCCGGTCGTAATCCGGCACTTCGCCGTACTTCAACTGCGAAATCGTCCTGGAAAATCCCACCAACGCTTTCGGCAACTGTTTCCTATCTTCGCGAACGGCTAACTCGCACAAATAGTTCGGCACTTCCTTGCAACTCAATTTTTTCTCCCTCGCCATGACTTTATAATTCGCATCTTCGCTCTCGTCCACTCCGACCGCCATCGTTCTTTTCCACGGCAACGATCCGCAATACAACTCGACTAAAATGTATAACAAAGAAAACAAGTCATCTCGGGGACTTTGCTCTCGATTTTCCATCGCGTTCGCGCTCGCGTACGTCGTAGTGCCTCTAAACTGCGCGTCCTCTCTTTCCGCGATCACTTTATCCGTCGTTTCGTCCTTATACCGTCTCGCTAACCCGAAATCGATGAGATACGTCTTCGCTCTCTCGGCTCGCGAACCTCGCCCAATGCAAATGTTCCCCGGTTTCACGTCTCTGTGCACGTATCCTTTTAAATGCGTGTACCCTAATGCGTCTATCGTTTGCGCCGCGATTCGCGCGATGGTGATTTCCGAAAATAACGGTCGCTGTTGCTGTTGTTGTTGTTGTTTCGTTTCCGAAGTAGACGTTTTTGGTGTCGTCGTCGTTCCCGCGCCGCCGCTAACGCCGCCCCTCGAATCTTCTTCAACCGAATTGGACGAATTCAACTCAATTTCCCTCTTCAAATCCGCCAGGTTCTCACCAACCAACTGCATCGCGATGAACGGATGTTCCTTCCCTCTCTTCGTCTCAAAAACCCCTTCCTCGTAAATCTCCACGATGCCTTTCCCACCTGATAAATTCCTCATCGCCATCGCTTCTCGTTTCGTCGTTTTCATTTCCGATTCGATTTTGATCGCGCAAAAGCGACCGGATTTTGTCGCGTTCTCTTCGCCGCCGCCGGTAATATCCACGGCGGAGTATACCTCCGCGAATTGTCCGGAACCGATCTTCGAGTGGGAGTCGATTTTGAAACGGCCGGAGGAGAGGAAGTCGTTTCGTTTTAACATCTTATTTGTGGTAGTTTTCCTCTCCTAAATGCGTCTGTTTTCTGTCCAATTTATGCCGAAAATTCGCCTTACTATGACACTTAAGAGACAACGAATACGAGTACAATACTAAAATAAAATGGACAAAGCGGCGCAATTAGTGGCCGTTCTCGTGTTCCTGGTGTTCGGTTTCTTGTTCGGGAACATATTTCTGTACGTTTTGCTCTCTGTTTCTCTCTGTCTTTCTCTCTCTTAAACTCGCGAATGACTTACTTGAATTTTCCAATTCTTCTCTCTCTCTCTCTCTCTTATGTAAAACAACGCGGGATATGCGTTATGTACACACATATAATATCATCATCAAAATCAAAATCAGATACTCGTACGCGCAGAAAAAGTACAACCCTCCGGAAGGCAGAAAACCGAAAAAGAAAATCGGCGCGAAGAAGAAGAAGATGCTGGCGCTGAAAAGCGGCATAAAGCAGTAGACACAGAAGTCAAATTGTATAGTACTACGTAATACGGATGTTATTTTTATTTCATTATCGGCTGGCGGTTCGGTTCGATTGTTCGACTCTCTCGAGAACGAAACCACTCTCCTTTTCTTCTTCTTCTAATTCCTCGAAGAGATGTCTGTTTTGTTGTTGTTCTTCCTCCTGAAAGTCTTTTTTGTTCAACTCCCAAGTGCTAAAACCGGCCATGCTTTGCTGGAACATGCACAACCGTTTCCAGTTTTCCTTCTCGAACATTTCCGAGCCGATGACGCCGACGACGGTTCTCTTCGCGATGGAACAATCGCCCAAGGTACAATCTTCCGCGAAGATCGATTCGCAGTTGGCTTCGCACACCGCGTCCACGCCCATGCCGTGCGCGTATAAGCGTCGGAAGCTTTCGTCCGAGAAATCGTCCAAGGCTTCGGTTTCTAAGGTATATTCCACGTGTTTTCTCGACGCGGCTTGTTTGACGTACGATACGGATTTCTCCGGATTCGCCTGCGCGTTGGTCGTGTTTTCGTTTGCAATCCGCTCGTCTCCGAGTTCACCGCCTTGAACACTCGCGTGCGCGTTGTTTCGGAACAACATCGCCATGGCTTCGTCGTACGCGTCGCGAGACTGGTCGGTAAACCGCGGGTACCCGCTCGTCGCTTGCGCCGGCCTAGACTCGCAGTGGTTCCACCAGTACGTGTTCGGTAACCGCATTTCGAGAGCTACGTCTGAATATTTCTCTCGAATAGCTCTGTTTGCGCTTTGTAACATTCGTTCCCCGTGTTTCATCAACTGGTCGTGGTAAAACGTGAGAAAAAATTGTCCGTAATCCGTCCTCCACGATCCGTTGTCTTGGAAAAAGTGCGAAACAGGGCCGAAATCGTTCACTTCTCCAGCATCG
>JACLAA010004904.1_pt1 | contig 13991 bp, 14 predicted proteins | sample 8027891 | NCBI WGS metagenome assembly JACLAA01 (sample SAMN15724900, study PRJNA655200) | protist metagenome | isolation source: fluorescence activated cell sorting (FACS) single amplified genomes of... | place: Spain: Blaines Bay Microbial Observatory, Mediterranean Sea | collected 2016-01-19 | reverse complement strand
CTCTCTTAAAAGCTTTTCATTGCCGAGTGAATATTTAGGCGAGGATGTATTATCTGCTATCGTCAGCGCTTGCAAGCAGCTAGATGTTCGCGTGGTCATCAGCCAATGTGCTCTTTGTGGGAGCCTGCAAGAGATCCTTTTGCGAGCTGGAGTGCTTTCCATTGGGAGGGTGTCTGTGGGTCACATCGCTGCGTTGACTCGCTTGACTGGAGGAAATCCGGTATTGTTACCGTCACAACTTGTGTCTGATGCTGGGGAACGAAACTCAAACGCACTATCTGAAACTTCTTCATTTCTATCTTCGATGTGGTCAGGATCCCTTGGTATATGCGGGAACATAACTTCCATAAAGCTCGGAAGTCAAAGGTACGCGCTCATTCGCCCTCCATCTGAGGAAGACGTCATTCGACTCTTTGCCGCAGACAGTACAAAGCAACGATCTGCGCTATTATCCCCTCAAAGTGTAGTGACGCTGGTGTTATCTTCTCCGGTCCAAATCGAATTGAAGCAGCTCAGTGTGGCTGTCCGATTGGCGCGACAGGTGCGTCCTAGAGCTTTCTTTGTTAATTTTATGAAATCCCGGTTTATGAAAGGGTTCCCCCAGAGATGGACCACCGACTCGTTTCCTAATTTCAAAGCTCAGGTTCTTGACTCTTTGTATGAGAAAGGAAACTTTGCAGCAGGGGGAGGAAACGCTGAAGTGCTCATGGCTGAGTACATTCGAGATAAAGCAAAGGCGATACGTGCTGTAAATGAACGAGAGCATCGCAGCTGCACATACAGCGGGCACATCTCTTTCAAACGATCGTTGTCAACAGAAGCCAAGGTTGAGCAGCAGGCTGTGGAAATTTTTTCTTTGGCTCTTGAAGACCTGACGTCACTGTTAGTCCCAGTGGAAGCTCGTGAAGACTTTCTGAAAATTATCGGACTTGCAAATGACTGCTTAAATTTAACAGTGAGGACCACTCAGAGCGACACCGGCCGAATACTTTTGTGTGCGAAGCATACTCAAGAGGTTCTCCATGGTTTGAAGAAGGAAGGGAGTTCTGCTTCGACAGGAATGTTGGATTTCCTGCCATCAAAATGCGAGGGGTTGCGAAAAGCTGTTGAAACTGCTTGCGCAATCATCACGAGTGACTTCTTATGATAATGAAACAAATAGTCTACTTTCAGTACAAAGAAAGTAGTAATGCTGGCCCGACGAAGCTACTTTCCACCTTTGACTTCATCAAGAAATGCGTCCAACCCGAAAGGATCCTCTGTACGTGTGTTGTTCCCTTGGCGCTGGAAAGTAACGGGATCAGACCGAACCGAATCCTAGGAGATAAAAAGAAAAGACGGAGCTGTGAGGGAAGAAGCACATTTCTGATGAAACAGAGTTACTTTAGGAGGAAACTTACATGCACGTGTCGAGCAGGATCTCCTTCATCTTGAGTGTCGTTATTCGGTTTGTACATAGTAGGAGCCTGCAGATGCACAGTCAGAAAAATGTTTAGCAGTTGAAATGAAAGGGGAAGTTTTCTCCCTGATTAGAAGTGGCAGGTTACTCCTACCTTCTCGTGGAACAGGGGCTTGTCGTATACGTCGTACGCGTCGTCGCCGTGAAAGCCACTGACGACACCTTGATCTTGATCGAAAAGACGCTGATCATACTCATGTTTCGCAACGCCGGAAGCTACAATGTTCGACCGGCCGAGCGCAATTTGTTCACTCACATCGCGTTCATGGTCACGGGTGAACTTGCTCCTCTTCCCGAGGCCTGCTTCAGTTCCCTGCATGCAGTCATTTTCGAAGAAAAGATAAGGAGTTGGAATATCTGACTGCGGGTCACGCAACAATACTGCTTCAACATACCTCTTGCCGTCGTTCCCTCTCTCTTTTCCGACGCCTCTCGTCGCGAATGTCATCCCTTTGCCGTTTCCCCTGTTGGTTGAGTGCATTATTTTTGGTGAGGCACATCCTGAAACTCACATATGAAACCAACTTGCTTCTCACCTCGTCGTCTGTGTTATGCTGATTCCCAGTGGTTGTAGACGGGCTGACGTCTCGTCTCAGCGATTCATCTTCACCTGGTTCAGTTTCTGTGAGAGGCGTGCGAAAATATTGATTGCCTGCGATGACGGGGCACTCACCACTTGTTTGTGCTTGACTTCGAGTGCTGCCAGCCAAAGGTCCACCAACACGATCGATTCGAGCTTGCTGAGCCAGCTTTCTTAACTCATCCTCCTTACGCTCCTTCTGGTTGTTCAAAAGCTCGTGTTGAATGCGTGCTCGGGTCTCGACTGCTTCTCTCGCTTTCTGCTCAGCAAGATACAGTGCCTGCGTGTGCGTGTGTTGTACGAAGGTAATATGAAGGTATCAGTGCGGCAGTTCGAAAAACCAACAACTTGTTGAAGTGACATCGTCACATACGAAAGGACTACTCAAACACCATGGCAGCATCAAGGACATACCTCCGAAAGCTTTGCGAAGTTATCGTTGATATGAACTTCCTGGAGACCCCTTCCATCAGCAGCGAGCCGTTTGTCGAGAGGGATGGTGTACCCTTTCGCGTTCTGTGTAGGGAAGGGGAGGAAACAGAAGGTGCGTCAGAGCAAACTTTCATCGTAGTCTTCTTGAACTTAAGCGCAGCAAACACACCTTCCAGTTCGAAATCGATGGAGGGATTTTCCAATCGGCTTGATCCTTCGCCGTGATTGACCGCGGTGGACTGTGTACCACCGGGACTGGAGAAGAACCAGGACCCTGTGGAACCTGAAGGACGGTTTTTGGTGAAAAAACGTTCAAGTCAGAGTACTGCCTTGGAACAAAAGAGAGGGAGAAAGACAAATGCTGCCAGCTAGGAGCCATATCGCCTACCTTTTTGTGACGAAATTTCGGGGGTTCCAAAGGGTCATACTGGACCGCATGCATCTTAATCAGACGATGCGATGCCCCAGAGTTGTACTGCACGCTCTGCTTTGAGGGCGTGTACTTGATGTACTCAGGAGCAGATCCAACTATTGGAGCGTTGACCTGCCCTGTCCCACACTTCTTCTCGACACGTTCAAGGATAGCACCCTTTGTTCTTTCTAAGGCGAGGTGTATACTTTCCTCTGAAGGTCGCTCGTTAACCTACAAAAAAGAAGTATATGCATGACGAGTTATTCAGGTCAGAGTTGAACGAGGGGGGGGAAGTACATTCGCGAAAGCACTACTCGGTCGTCGCTCACGTTGAGGGGCTTTGGCAGGACGTCGTCATGCTTTGTTTGGATCACTTTGTTCGTTGTTGTACCAACGGTGATTGCGACGTCAAAGTCTGCGTCGCCTATCGTAGTTGAAGTGACGGTCGCTACGTGACCTGGTGTCGAGGTCGTCTGGCCGCCGCCTACAGGATACTGAGGGACGTGAATCTCAGGGAACGCTCCACCGTCACCGAAATGGAAGGTCGTACACGGGACAAAATCATTTCTGTTCCCGTAATGTCGTAAAGAAGAGCGCGGCGATAACGAAGATTTCTTGCCCTCCGCTAGAAACGCGGTATCCCCGCCCCTTTCACCTTGAGCATCGCGTGGTCGTGGAAGATTCATCTGCCAGACGAGAACCAGTCAGGTCGATAATAGGATAGATGGTAATACCTACTTTCGAAAATTTTTCATCACCATTTTTAAGAGAATTCCTGAGATCGAGATTACATCGAGATTACCAGTTTTTTAAGCACACCAGATTACCCAGAGGTGATTTAGTTTGACACTGCCTCATTTCTGGTGCATCTGGGGTGCGGAATTGTATGCACGATCCTGCGCGATGCTCTTGACTCGTGCGACTTGGATCCTTCTCACGAAAGAGGGTTTTGTGCGCACGTAAATCGCCTTGTGAGCATTGACTGCGGGGTCAGTGAGATCATCGAACCCGAGTCCTTGTCGGGTCCGGTCGACGGGTAGGGGACCGGAGATCTTGTCCGCTTTGAACTTCGCGAAAGCGGTGATGAGGCGATGGAACTGACTGTGCATGCGCCCTGCCTCCCGACTCGATTTTTTTATTTTAACGAGCATTGTATCATACCTTCGAAGGTACCTTGTACTTTCGTACTTTCGAAAGTAAGATTTATTCAAGTTTCTTTATCTGTTCCGTAGCTAGTTAGCTTGCGTCGGCCCTAGTTGGGGACATTTGGGGACATTTGGGGACAAAAACTGGGACAAAAATCATGTCCCCAACTAGCGCCGAGGCACTAGCTAGCTAGCTAGGCTAGCTAGCTAGCTAGCTAGCTACTACTTTCGAAAGTAGCTAGCAAGCTCTTACCTAGCTCTAGCTAGCTAGCTATAGGACAATAGCTAGCTAGCTAGCTCTAGCTAGACTACTAGACTTGTTTGTACCTTCGGTAGACTATCTCTAGTAGAGCTAGTCTATGTACCTTTCGTAGTCTATGATACTTTCGAAAGTATCATACATAGACTAGACTAGTCTACTTTCGAAAGTAGACTACCTTCGAAGGTACTTTGTACTTTCGAAGTACGTATTAATACTAGTCCTAGTCTAGCTAGCTAGATATGATGATAGATGTTGGCGACCAATGATTTATCCCTAACTTGAAGGTATGTCGGTAACCCCGAATCGGGTCTTCTACAGGCGCGGCGCATAGAGCAGCAGGGGCACCTGCCAACCCTTGAGGGACTAGGTAATCAGGCTTACCTGTCTATAATTGCGCTGAGTGATTGGTGAATCTGTCGCAGTTCTCGGCCGGCTTCACATCCGTGCTCTTTTGAAGTAAGGACATACTCTGCTCCTGCTGGGGCATGAATAATATGGACGCAAACTACGAGGCCGCACGCATGAGGTTTGTGGTGGACACTGCGCTCGAAGAGTTGAGGTGAGTCGGAGCAGCGGCTTCTGTCAGGCTCATGCGGCGGCAATCACTGTTGTTGCAACGCTCCTCTCGTTATTGTTCTCGTCGTATCACGCTCTGTTTCGTCCCTCACCCACCTCATCTCTGCACTCTTCTAACGCACTTCAGGCTCCTCTCTGCGCTCACGCAATCCATGGTCATTCAAGCAGATCAATTGGTTCTTCTAGTGGGCGAAGAGTTCGCGCGTTACACGACAGCCCACATAAAAGCGTTGAGAAGCGATTCTACCACACTGAGAAAGACAACACTTGAACTGTGTCGCGGCATCAAGCGCGATGCGGGTGTTACTAGACGTGTGAAACAGATAAAGATCCACGCAGAGACAGAGACATCTGCTGCGTTCACTGCCTTTCTCTGCACCCTGATTGAAGTACGGAACAAGTTGAGCTCTCATATGCTGGACACGGCCGAACATGATGCGAACCGCGTGGAAAATCATAAAAGGGTACTTGTGAGGGAACAGAAAGCAGGCAAGGAAAGAGTCGCTCTAGAAAGCCAGCTGAAGGTTGAGAGTCGAGAGCGTCAACGGCAAGCCTCACGCACTGAGGTAGCAGAGTCGAGGATCCAAGACGAGCTCGACGTCATCCTAGATAATACCGCCGCACGTGCGAAGCAGTTTAAGTCCGAGGCAATGCGTGATGACAGTATGGAGACGAGTAGTTTTGATCATCATCAGGAAGAACTAGTCACGCTGCTCAGAACGCTTCAAGTGCAGCTCTCGAATATGCAGGACACGTATGATGACACGGAGGCAGCTCTGCAGAAGAAAGTTTCTGATAACGAGAAGAAGCTGGCCTCCAACCTTGGTGATTATGATGACGAAGTAGGCAGTATCGAAGCAACACTTCGTGAAGAATCGAGTTTATTGAAGGACATGAAAAAGAAAGTGGATGACCTCGCGTCTGGCTGCGAAACTATGAGGAGAGAGCACGACAGGGGTTGAAGCACGCAGGTTTGGGTTGTTGAGCAACCAGGTTTGATGGTTCAGGTCCTGAGAAGATGTTGAACGACACCGCGACAACATTTCAACACGTGCAGAGGGCTAAATAATTGATTTATATATCCATACCCCTACAGCTCTTGTATTTCCCTCCTTCAACTCCAACACGGATGTGATCTCAGTCTTGCTTGTATAATGCTTCTGGGGAAGTAGTTCTTACGAAGCGTAGATAGTCTATGATACGAAAGTAGTCTATTATTATTCTGAAATTCACCATCTGTCCCACCCTCATCAAGTCTCATACACAGTCCCGACCGCCACCACAGAGACACATCAGGAAAGATGAGAAAGGTTCATCACAGTCGTTTTACTGCAAGTGACCCTCAGTGTGGAACCTTACGAGCATGGGTGCTCACCGTGCACTTGCACGACAGACAGAAACATGGTCGCGTATGCGCATATGAAGGCGATGGAGATAGATTTCAGATCAGTGTGATCGTCACAACACCAACGTGAGCGTCTGTCAACAGTTGGTGAACAATCCGACTATTTTGGGTGACGTAAGCTTGTGGTTTTGAGTCACTTTAGATGAGGCCACAGTGTAGCCCTGTATCCTTCAGGAAAGCAGTCAAAAGTGCGAACACGTGTTCTCCGTTTTATTCGGATGTTTCTTCCTCGTCCTTTCTTCCTCGTCCTTGCAGTTGTTAAGTTTTTCACACGCATCGATCCAGTCACTGTAGACGTCGATTGGCTCGCTCAGATGCGTGATGTTGCACGTGTATTTTTGACCGCACACAGTACACTCCACCAGTCCCTTCTCCGTGAGATGATCCATTTTTGCAATCACGGCTCTGTCGTGATTACAAAATGGACAGGTGAACGTCGTGTCGACCTTAGGTGCGACCTTCTTAGGGGGCGGCTTGCTCGACTTGCGCTTCCCCTAGTCAAATTGGAAGAACAACAACAGAGGTGGTGTCAGAAGACGATATTGGGGAATCGGGTGGGTCAAGTAGATGCACGGGGACGTGCTGTGATATGTACAACAAGATGGGAGCCCTCCGGGTATAATCGTGAACAGAAAGTTCGGAAGAAACAGGCAAGAACTAAGGGGGCACACCATGACCAGCTCCGAGATGTTGGGCACTCCTCAGACGTCCAACAGTACAACCCTGCGCACGTCAATGTTAGTTCAAAGCCACCAGTATTTTTCTATCGGTTCGTTGTGCGCCTCGCAACCCTCGGATGCACCGCGCTCGGTGCCGCACGTATAGTCAGGTATTATACCAGCAGTCGGTCTATTCATGGTTTAAAAAGTCGATATAGGATACATAGATCGTGCACAAAATTTTCCAGTTTCCCTGCTACGCATGAACGCCTTCAACAGAAAACCGGGACTAATTTTTCCGCTGTGGTTCCGGAAATCATCGTCTTCTCCTGGTATAGATAGACTAGACTAGTATCATAAGAACGGCAAGCCCGTTCAGGCTTTGCCAATATATTTATAGAGCGAAGATAGTGCTTGCCGAAATCCGAGGAGCACACTTCTTCGCGGGGGAGTAGGAAGGGGCTTCCCGGGTCACGCGTGTTTGACGGCGGGTTCATGACGAGCACGATCGTGTCAGGGACTCACACCACGCCGTTCGAGGATTCTTCCGTCGGTTCTGGCGCGGTGCGGCTACGGTTTTGCCCCAACAGCAACGATCTCTTGTACCCAAAGGAAGACCGAGAGCGAAAGAAGTTGGTGTACGAGTGCCGCAACTGCAAATACAGGGTCGACGCCGATGATCACTGCGTGTATCGCCACACCATACATCACACAGCTGAAGAAAAGACCACAATTATTCAGGACGTGCGAACAGACCCAACGCTCCCTCGTTCAGCGGACGTCAGATGCCCCAAGTGCGAGAATAACGAGGCGGTCTTCTTCTCGCTTACCACATCTGAGGGAATGTCGCTCTTTTTCCAGTGCGTCTCGTGCGCTCACAAATGGAAGGACGAGGGTGGAGCGATCTGATCCGCGGCATGTAGAAGGGAGTGAATAGGCACGGGTCGTATGATATACAACTGCACTCGCGTACGTACTCGCTTACATGTTGCAACTCACCAGGGTTCAAGATCAGCCGGGTCGAAAGCAGTTGAGGAACAGTTGGAGACGACTGGAACGAGAACGACATGTTGTGCGCATGAGAGCTGGACTAAGCTGTGCGAATTGAATGCAGGCTTGGAGAATGAGAATCTCACTTGTGTTAGTGACCATCATCTAAGGAGTGGCAAGGCTGATCTATGGGCTATTTATACAATATAATTACAGCTGAGATCAGTTTAATGATCAGAAGACACGGACGGGAGCAAGCTCACCAACCCCGCGATCTGACCACGGTCCAAGATCACCGAGCCTCAAATTGTACAACTGTGTGAGGAGAATAACGTAGAGTGAGTTAGCATGACAAATGGAGATTCGCACGTTCACATGACCGCGATAACCTTGACCCACACGGAGGTGAATCAAAAGGATCGACTCACTCTGCTTTGTTCGCTTCTTGTACAAGATTCTGTACCCACATTCGCGGCAGATGACGATATCGCCGGGACGAAGCACCACTTCAGAGCCGCAATCTGTGCAGTAGAAAAGGAAGCTGAGCAAGCAAAGTAACGTTTGGAAGAGGTGCACTTTTTTTCTTCGAGAGAGGATTTCGCGACTCACCGCCGCAATTATACGTGACGCCAGCAGCGCTTACGTTCTGGCTAAATGCTTCTCCTCCGTACATAATAATCGGTTGACGAAAACTTCGTTAACTGATCAGCCGAGCCAATTAAGCACCAGTGCGAAAGCACCACAGGCGAACGGCGCGCTCAAGTGCACGTGACTATGGTAGCAGTCTCGTGCTCTATTTTCAAGAGAATTCCTGAGGTCGAGGTAGCGAGGTAATATGTCATAGCATATGATACGAAAATATTATTATCACATACTTCGAAATATCATAATATACTACGAAAGTATGATAGTCTAGCTAGCTAGCTAGAGCTAGACTAGACTAGACTAGTCTAGTCTACTTTATTGCGTACTTTCGAAAGTAGGATACTCGCCCTCCGACTCGCAAGAAAAATCGGGGGTTTTTTAGGGGGTGAAATGTCATATCCATCCCAAAAACAAGGATTTAGAGGATTTTTAGGGGGTCCGCTTCTCGTAGTGCGCTTGTGGGCTTTGCCGAACACCCTCGTGCCTTCATCTTTTTAACAACAAGTTGTTTGCGCTCGCTCCTCTCGGTTGGAGGACCTACCAGCAACCCCCATAGGTCTTATTCTTTTCTCCGTATCTGACTATGATTTAATCGCTTGAATATGACGACATTTCACAAATCGAAGCGCGGCATTGAGTCTCAGGCAGACAAAAATACCGAACCATGGGGACCGACCGCCCTCGAATCCGTCCGGCGAAGCGTCTTGGGACGTGGCTGCTCGTTCGAAGGCCCCTTCGGCCAGAAAGTGATGTTATACGCGGACTGGACCGCGTCAGGTCGATCACTGCGTCACATTGAGGATTACTTGCAAACCAATGTCCTCCCGATGTACGCAAACACGCACACGACGACGAGTAGATGTGGACAGCAGTCGACTTTCTTCCGTCAAGAAGCGCGACAAATCATCGCCCAGGCTTGCAACGCTCGTATTGGATACTCTGACAAGCATGCCGATGTGGTCATTTTTGCTGGCAACGGATCGACTGCGGCGATAAACAAGTTGGCACTCATTCTTGGCGTTCACCTACCGATACCCCAGAATGCTGCTCCAACTGCTCAGCCTGTGGTTCTCGTAGGTCCACATGAGCATCATTCTAATATCCTCCCTTGGAGAGAATCAGCGGCAAAAGTCATTCACATTCCTGAGGTTTCAGGTGCCATCGATCGTGCGGCTTTGCGTCAGGCTCTTCTTGCGCACTCTTCCCATTCGTTAGTGATAGGCTCGTTTTCTGCCGCATCGAACGTCACAGGCTTGGTCGCTGATGTCGACGGTATCACGGAGGAGCTGCATCGCGCTGGTGCACTTGCTTTTTGGGACTACGCTGCTGCTGCTCCGTACCTCAACATAGACATGAACCCTGTTCGTTTCTTTCCCGATGGAGCCCTGAATCCATACGTCTACAAGGATGCAGTGTTCATCTCTCCACATAAGTTTCCCGGTGGCCCAGGTGCTCCCGGTGTTTTAGTGGCCAAACGTTCACTGTTTATGAACGACGTTCCTTGCGAGCCGGGCGGTGGAACAGTTTTTTTCGTCACCGATTCCGATCAACGATACCTCTCCAGTCGACAAGAACGAGAGGAGGGTGGAACACAAGACATCATAGGCTCGATACGCGCTGGTTTGGCTTTCCAGGTCAAGCAATCTGTTGGAGAATCCGCGATAAGAGAAGCAGAGGCGACCATCGTGAAGCAGATGTATGATTCCCTCATGCAAAATCCTAATATCGCCGTGCTTGGTCCACCAGACGTCAAAACTTTTGAGACAGTTTCATCGGCGCGCCTTCCAGTGATTTCGTTTCTGGTCAGAGGCCCCGCAGATGAGAAAGGACGAAGCCGCTTCCTTCATCACAGTTTCGTCTGTGCTGTTCTGAACGACGTGTTTGGGGTCCAAGTGCGTGGTGGTTGTGCGTGCGCAGGTCCTTATGCTCTGCAGCTTCTTGGCCTAGGAGACGTAGCTGCTGCAGTGCTGGAAGCTATGTTATTGGATCAGGCAGAAGTCATGCGACCAGGTTTCGTGAGACTCAGCTTGCCCTACTTCTCTTCCAAAGCAGAGATTGAATACGCTCTCACGGCGGTGCATGCTGTTGCGAATCATGGATGGAGACTGTTGATGTGGTACAGATTGGACTCTAAATCGGGTGAATTTCGGCACAAGTCACGAGCAAGATCATCACCGGAGCGCCGGTGGCTCGCACATCTTGGCTTTCCTCAGAAAGGAAACGCCGTTGAACACAAAGATATCACAAATGATGCACCCACTGTAGAGTCATTAAAATCGCTAAGTGACGAAGAGATCGCGGCATCATTGAAAGATCAGCTGGCGATAGGTTTCGAGTTACTAGAACAATGCGGGCAGCAGCCTGCTGGACCAGGGTTACGCCAGCATTTGAAAGTGCCAGCGATAAATGAGCTTGAAATCAGCAGCGAGCAAGATATGCTCACAAACGGACGTCGTCAGAACGATGAATCTAAGGTTGCAAGACTGGAGCATGAGCTGCATAGTGCAAATCGAAAGCTGGATCATGCTTCGGCAGGTACCACCTCAACGAAAATAGAATTTGATGCTGAGACTGCCGACTTGCTGAGGTGGTTTATGTTTCCGTCAGAAGGAGCAACCATTTTGCGTGCTGTTTTGTCACTATGTGTTCCCAAAAAGCATCCAAAGACAGGATCACACTTACCTCTTGCTGTGCAGCCTCCCCCGGGTCGGCTGGCTGGAGTAATCCGCCCTCCACACTATGATGACACCATGGGCGTCACATTTCCAGATGCGTCTCCGTGGCCAACTGGTCTGGATCGGTTGATGGCCCATGCAGATCTACAAAGGTGCGAAAGCTCGAAATATCCGTTGCGCGTAAGTGCTGACAGTGGTGGGATCATCGGTGGGCTTGCACATCAACGTGCTTTGCATGTTTCTGGTGGATCACCTTTGCCAAGTGGAGCGACGAGGGTTCATGCTGCCACGCCCATGGTCGAAACCAGTGTTTTAGAAGAGAAAGATGACATTTCGAGGCAGCAGGATCAGCATCAGCACTTTATCAAGCTACCTTCGGTAGACTGTTTGCGAAATGAAGAAACTTCAACCAGTTCGGTAGAGACTGACTTGCCCACAGAGCGAGGAAACGCTAAAAACCTCAGGCCCAAGTTTTGCTCTCCGCCAAAAAAGTTACTGAGTCAAGTTACTAAAGCTGTGGCTGAATGGCAAATGATTTCGCCTGGCGATCGGGTGTTACTCGGTCTTTCCGGTGGTAAAGATAGTCTCGCGATGCTGCACTTACTGAAGGCTTTGCAGATGCGTTATCCACCGGGAACATTCGAACTGGCCTGTTGCACCATCGACCCCGGCACGGAAGCTTTCAACCCACGTCCACTCATACCGTATGTCGAGTCTCTTGGGATCCGATACCATTATAATGAAGAACGAATCATGGACATGGCATCAAAGCACATGTCTGGCGACAGTATCTGTGCGTTTTGTGCGCGAATGAAGCGAGGTGCAATGTATACGTGCATGAGGCAGCATGGGTACAATAAGCTGGTCTTGGCACAACACCTGGACGATTTGGTGGAGAGTTTTTTCATGTCAGCAATGCATAACGGCCTCATTCGCACCATGAAGGCGTGCTATGTCGTTGACGAGGGAGACTTGACTGTGATTCGACCGGGGATATACTGCCGCGAACGGCAGCTTCGCGACTTCTCGTATGCGGCTGGACTTCCCGTGATAAATGAAAACTGTCCAGCATGTTTTGAGGAACCAAAAGAGCGGCAGCACATCAAGAAGCTACTTTCAAGAGAGGAGGGGATATTCCCGACTCTCTACCCTTCGCTTCGCAAAGCATTGCTCCCCCTTTTTGACCCTGCTGCGATGGATCTTCTATCTGCTATTCGCCGCACTGTTGAGCAACAGTCAAAGGTTGGCAGCCAAGCTGCACGACAACGTGTTGCTCAAAAAGCCCTGCCCTGCAATTCAGCTGAGACAACTCCTACGTCTCGCTCGAAAACGACGTCGGCAACAGAGGGCGAAAACATGAAATTAAGTGGACGAACTCTTTCTGAGGCCAGTGAGGATGAATTGTTGGCAGAACTTGTTCAGAGAAGGCAGATGTCGCGTCGTCTGGGGCGTCACGGGGTTATAAAATTAGGCCAAACGCGCAACGTGAGGGAGACACCCATACTCGACGTGGAACTTCAGAAAGATGTCGCGCTGCTCAACAAGTTTTGCACAGCGGACGGGTGCGAGTCAACGCCTGTCCTCCTTTGTGACTAGTGTGAATTTAGAAATGAACGCACTGATTATGCACGCTGTTTGCCTTTGTCTGCTGCTTTTCTCTTTGTCCCCTTTTCAGGAATACCGGAGGTGCCAGTGTTGTTGGTCGCTGCTTGCAGCCGACCCTGGCGCCGCAGACTCTGCACTAGTTCGTCCTGTGAGATCATCTTCAAGCTTTCAAAATCACATTCGTATTCACCGTAATCAAAATTCAGAGGCAAACTCGTGAGTCCTGCGCCTCCTTTAATCCCTCCTTTAGAACCACCTCTGCTGTCTTGGCCGTGCAGTTCACACCACACCATCATGCGATCATACGCGCGTGCGGCTTCCTCCTCGCGATCGAAACAACCAAGTGATGTAGGCTTGCCACTGCGTCGAAATTGAGCCTCCCAGCGCCTCGTTGGAAAAGTCTGATGGACGCCTCGATACTTGGAAGTATATGTTCGACCAGAAGACACCCCTTTTTGTCGTGCGACTTTATGCACGGACTGTCGAACACCATCCTCAGCAACCTTCCGAGTTTGAGCTGTCTCCCTTCCGCACGAAGAACTGTTCCTAGGCTTACGGTAGGTCGGATCACCAGGCCAACCAGGGACGCGTTGCACCTGATGCTCATCGTTTTCTGTCGAAAATGTGATGCTTCTGTCGCGGAAGTTGTCATGACGAGAGGCAGTGTGTCGCTTCTGAGATCGCACGTTGTTAGGGGAGTGGGGGACACTTTGTTAAGACATTTTGTTGATTGGGACATGAGGGCCGCACGCAGAGCATAATTGCTGCGAGTGAGCTGCATTTAGGGTTCTGAAGCGATGCAAAGATCTGCACCTTGAATATAGATGGCAGGTCTTTGAACCCATTCGACTTGTCCCGAAGATTAAAACCGTCGAACATCTCGCTGAGTGCCTTGTCCGAGTGTTGATTTTGGCACGCGACAGCGAACGAACCGCACCTAAAAATCCCAGGTACCAGGGGTCTCCCTCCAAACACCTTCGAAGGCGGAAATTCGGATTATCAACCGTTGATTTTAGAGAATTCCTGAGATCATGATTACAAGTTTTAAATTTAAAGCACACCAGATTACCCAGAAATGATTTAGTCAACGAGTTTTCAACACTGTATGGGCAATTTCCCCCCGAGGCTTGCGGCCCGAGGGCGCGA
>JACLAA010006795.1_pt1 | contig 13996 bp, 13 predicted proteins | sample 8027891 | NCBI WGS metagenome assembly JACLAA01 (sample SAMN15724900, study PRJNA655200) | protist metagenome | isolation source: fluorescence activated cell sorting (FACS) single amplified genomes of... | place: Spain: Blaines Bay Microbial Observatory, Mediterranean Sea | collected 2016-01-19 | reverse complement strand
AAAATTGATGCAGCGAGGAAGCGCGAGCGAGCGAGCGAGCGTGTGAAATAATTATCGCCGGGAAACTTATTTTATTTTTAGGGCGATTTTAGGGCCCCTAAAATCGCCCTAAAACGTCTAAATCTTAGGGCGATTTTCGGGCGATCTTAGGACCCTAAAATCGCCCTAAAATCGCCATAAAATCCTCTTATTTTAGGGCGATTTTAGGGATTTCGTTCTCGTAGTGTTCGTTCGTCTTCTCATCCCAAAACGTCTTGACATAATCTCCGCGGACCTCTCGACGAAGTTGCCAAGCAGCTCAAGATTCGTCGTCTTCGCCGTCATCGTGCTCCACACCTGCAACTCGTGAGGAATCGCCCTGTTAAGCCACCGCAAACCCCGCCGCTGGGCTTCATTGATACCAACAAGGATGTAGTCCTGGTTTCAGGGCAGCGAGATGTAGTCGAAGGTGCTGTTCTCACGGCAGAGGGCGGCGGCGAAGAGGGATTTCTCCTCCGGGTCGACTCCGTACTCGCCCCGCACGACGTCGCCATCGGCTCGCGCTCAAGGTTATTTCAACGGCATTTTCGGCGGCGGAGAGAAGTGGAAGTAGACGGCGATGCCTTTCGAGATTGCGGACAAAACGTCAAGAGCCTCTCCTCCGGGCCCTTAACATTCACCTGGCCAGAGTCGATCAACTGCTTGAAGTCGAAGAACCTCTGGTAAAAGTATCAAGGAAGATCTCATGCGAGCGTCAGAGAAAACCCCTCATGGATTTGCGGCCTTTCTCGTACCCATGAAACGGGTGCGGAGTAAATGATGAGTCCCGCTTTAGAACCTTAAGAGTCGAGTGAAGATCAAAATTCAAGAGGGCGGGGTCGTTCTGGAGGTCTAATTTTGCTTTGAAGTGCTCTCCTGGCTCCTTGTGATTGATCGCCAAAAATATTTCCTCGGAACGCAAGCACTTGACGAAAGAATACCGCACTTGCCGCCTTCCTTGATCATAATTATATCGCCAGACCCAGGAGGACTGAACGTCCTTGCCATCTCTTAGATACTTGTTGAAGTTGTATGACACGTTTTCAGGGACGTAAGGAAGGTAGCCAGATTCTTTCATTGAGAAAACCCAATCCAAGTACTCACGCCATGCGCTATATTTCCAGATAGGTCCCCAGTTGCAAGGCTCTGGACTCTCGTATAATATTTTTGAGAACTCGTGATCTCCACACGTAACCTTGACGTTCACCTCCCAGTCAGACGGATGTAGACAGAATGCTGAGACAGAGGTGTGAGCAAATGTCCCGTGCTCATGCAGAGCCGCGAAGACCGGAAAGAATGACGGGCTGACCTGCATGTCGTCCTCTATAATCGAGATGTACTCGAATCCCTCGACGTTGTACGTGGCCTCAAACCAACTTTGAGATAAACCGGCATGGCGAAGTCGCCTGAAAATCGTCTTTCTACCACTCGGCCAATGAAGACGCGTAGCGACGTCTAAGCAGCGTTGGTGTTCGTCAAGATTATACGTCGCTCCCGGCGACAGCTGCGACATGTCCACGTTGATCTGGATGTCCACCACGCAACAACCATAGTCGTTTGAAGACAGGGAGGATAGCAGACGATCAAGAGACCGATGTCGAGTCGCAGTGAGCACGACGATTAGCAAGGCGATGTCGCATAGGCACAACTCCGAAGCCTTAACAAGCTGGACGCCACCTGTGTAAAGTCCGGGATCTGAATGCTCTGAATGCAAACGAGACGCCGAGAGCAAGCACAGAATGGCGAATGCAGCTAAGAGCGCCCCTCGCCTCGAAGCTGTCGACATCAGCTATCAAGGAGAGCAGTCACGTCTAAACCGAAAGCATAGAGTCACTCGATGATCAAGGGCGGTAATTAGTCATTTATTATTTTCGAAAGTCAAGAGCTCCCACAATAAATTTCGGAATAAACTTGACTCAAGGAAGACGGTCTAATCTCCTCGTATGGTTTTTCAAGTTTATTGTTTTTCGGCAAGTTTATTGTTTTTCGGCAAAACCGTGGAATAAATTTTCCAGATCTATTCCCCCGTCGACGCCATGAATAAAAAAAACAATAAAAGTTGGCGGTCTGTTTCTCAAGAAACCTTTTGTCATTTTTCGGCATATCAGAGCGACCGATTCAGAGGGATTTAATACATTGTCGAGCTCTCTTGAGGCAATTAATTTGGGAATAAATTTAAACCGCGATTTTGGGTTCAACCACACCGTATCAGGGGTCGATCTATCGAGTCGCTGACTCAAGAGTGTGGGTTTAAATTTATTGCCCAAATTTAAAATTGATTCTCGATCGAGACGACGACCACCACAGACGACGACCGAACGACCGACATTTTATTTATTACGTACAAATTATGTCTCTTTTTTCCGGACGTCCGTTGTCAACAAGGCGACGATTCGTGTAAGAACGCTTCTTTTAACCCTCCCCGGGTTGCCGTGCAGTTGTTTCAATCGACCGCAGTCTTCAGGCTGCCGCAGTACAATAGTGGCTCAAGTATCGCTGAGTAAGTCACCAACACAAAGAGACGTAGACATGCGTTCTGGATACAAAACGAAGGCAGCAGCTTACGTTTTCGTCTTCCTCTGCATCGCCGCGAGCTTTTCTCAAGTTGTTTTTGAGGGGCTAAGTACTCGCAGAGATGTGGAGGTGGACGTAACAGATGACAAACGAATGTCCGTCCACGATGGTTACTGGCTGCAAAGAACTCGGACAAGCAAAAAGCCAGTTACCAGGCAAGGGTCTGGGATAATTATGTTTGGATACGGTTCTGACCGTAAGGTTGCGCTGCATTTTTCGCGTATGGCTGTTGAAGCGGCTCGTACCTTCAAAAAAGCATCTCCTGGGGTTCGCATGGCTATCGTTTCCAACTTAAACAGAAGCGACTTCGACGAGCAACATGTCTTCGATATATACATCCAGGTAAGAGAGGACCACGAGTTTCGTGGTTCAAACTATCAGGGACGCTCAGATAAATTGTCACGGCAATGGCTCACAAGGCTACTGTATCTGTCCGCGACGCCATTCGAGCTAACGATTGCTTACGATGCGAACGTATGCGCGTGCGATGACGTGTTGCCTGCGATTGAGAAGCTGCAAGACTCCTCTTTTGATTTTGCAGTCGCAAGCGCGGGAGGCCAAGGAGAGAACATTTTTCAGCCGCACAACTTTGCCCTTGCATTCCGGTGGAATGAGCTGGTCTCTAGATTCTTGGATGAATGGTTTATGGAACAACTGAGCACGGGTGTTGCACTCGATGATCAACACACACTTAGGAAAGCGGCTACGCAATTCGTTGCTCGCGAGCCCTCCTTTCGGTTTCGCGTGCTTAATCCTTCACTCGCGGCGGCGTTTGTGAGTACAGACCCAAAAAACGGGTTTTATCCTCGAGAAACCCGTGTGATCAGAGGTTTATCATACGCCATTCACGAAACCCCAACGAAAGCAAATGCGACGTGCGAGTATTTCAACTCGCGAAGTACCGCAAGGCAGATTGTTCATGACGGCAAGGGTATGTCAACAGTGCATAGTGCCTTTGAATGTACAGCAAAACTGGTCAAACTCAACACTACGTGTAAATACGCAGAGCTATGGAATGCTGCCGAAGACCACGTTGTCCCATGACATCAGGTAGAAAAAAAAAGTTTGAGCAAGTGCAAGAGCAGACGTCGAACGGGAGACATCGAGAGTCAACTCCATGTGAAAGCGTTTTAGTCCTTGAACGACTTTGGTTGCTGTAAACTTTCTGGGGCACTTGAAGCCGAAAATTCGAAAATTCCTTCCACTTCAGTTGTGTCAGCGTCTTCGCCCCGACGACGAACGGTCTCACGATAATCGGCGAAGGGTTGGGCACCGAATGAAGTGGCTACAATTCATTAATTTTAGAGATCCTGTATCTAGGCCGCCCAAGCAAACAAGATAGATAGAGCTCAATATCGCCTGCATGTATTAAAACTTTACCACTAATAGTGCCGAGCCTCTCTTCTCCCACTTCCGTTGACTCCACCGACCCTTGCCGGAGACCATTCGATCGACGAAACATATGACCATGCGCGAAGCTATCATCACCTATCCGGGAGGTTCTCATCGGACCGTCGAGATTCTCGAAGAAGGTCGGTCGTGTCTCTGGCGGGACCTATCGACCATGGGCGGTTCAGTCCTGTATCGAGATACGATATTTTGTTTTCATTTCAAAATCGCAAGTGCAGGCGAAGGAAAAATCCGCCTCCCTCTCGCGCGTTTCGTTCGAGAGGCTAATCGATCTATTTTTATCTCGCATAGACCTTTCGGAAAGATATCTCTTGATCGTTCTCGTTTCGCGCGATCGCGAACCCCTTGTGAAACATGTCGAGGAGTAGACGATCGTGTCTCTGCTTTCCTGATTCAAAAAACCGGTCGTGAAACTCGACCAGAAGCTAGTCGAAAGGGAAAAAATTATTTTCCAGGAGCTGTTCCAAAACAGTGTACTCCGCTCCCTCGATGTCAATTTTTAAGATGTCTATAAGGCTGGGCCAGGCAAGACTGTCCCGAAAATTGGTCTTTTCCTATGAAATCGGTCAAAATTCACCGATGAAAAGCGGAGAATCTTTGAATTGTTTTTTTCCAGTTTCATTTTTCCCTTCAAATTGCTGCCTGTTTGCCTGTGCTCTTCGATTCGATCTCAAACTCTTCAGCTTCAGCTGAGTTTGGGCGATGACCTCGAGCCATTCACCCCCATTCAGTGAAGCGCGCGTCGCGAGGATTCCAAAAATGGTCTTATTTTTTCGTGGGACGCAGTGGTGACGTGGTAAAGCGTGCGCGAAGATCCCGTATGGCCGCCAGGCAGCTCGGGCCCGCTGGACCTCCGCGCCGGCGGCGCCATCCATGGATTTTTTTTCCATTTTGTGCCATGGCTGACGAACGATCGATCGGACGGTCCCCGATCATCCGCGTTAGGATTCTTCGATGAATTCGCCATCGTTTGCCGGGTCGTAATGTTGAATTGACCGAATATCGACTCCATTAAAAGCTTGGGACAGTTCACGGGACAGTCTTGCCTGGACCAGCCCTATATCTTGGAATGTCCGTTTGCGTCAAGAAAGTTTGAAAGAGTGTTCACTTTCAACGAGATGGCACCTTGTTTGCCATCGTGCTCGCCTGCGCGCAGTGATATGTGCGCGGGATTGTCTGGCAAAGTAAACGTCAGAGTCGTGTCTTCTGTCCACAAGCCCTCTGCCGTGTGATTGAAGATCCCTGGTCCGTTATTGAGTTCTTGACGGGAGTTCACATAAGACACGGATCTGGGTGTAGGGTCGAAGCCGTACACATTGGCACCTCGACGGATTAGCGCTTCGTCCCAGCTTGTGTCTTCACCAAGGCCAAAGCTGTAGATTACGGCGCCATCTGTTATTGTGTTGCTGTCATACCACCAGCCTCCGTATGCACTACCGTCACGAGTCAGACCGTTGAGATCAGTATTCTCAAGCGTCGTACCCGGCTCGAAGCCAGACTTCGGGTTCGGCTGATTACTCTGAACCGAAGTCACGCATTTGAACCCGTGTTTTGGCAACGAAAGCAGCACAAGAATGATACTAAAGAAAATAACGGTACCGTATCTGCTTACTCCCTGGGTGGGGCTGGAGGAGGTGTTCCGCGTGTCGGCGCAGACGTTGCGCACGTGGTTCCAGAACAAGTTCTTGCCGTGGATGATGGAGAACAAGTACAAGGCCTACGTGAAGTACCCGCGGACGCACGACGAGCTGGCCAAGGCTGTCGAACCGTTCACGCGCGCCGGGTTCCCGGGCATGTGCGGGCTTTCGGATGGCGTCCATATCAGGCTGCACCGGTCCTTCAGCGCGTCTGTGAAGGCGCGATTTGTCGGGAGCAAGAAGGTGCCCACCGTGGTGTGGAACGTGACGGTGGACTATGAAGGACGGCCCATCTTCGTCTCCATCGCCGCTCCCGGGTCGACGAACGACAAGGCGATCGCGCAGGACCAGGACATGTTCATGCGCAAGGTGTTGATGACGAACGACGTGTACACGGGGTTCGAATACAAGCTCGCGCGGCAGAATGGTGTGCAGGTGACGACAGGCGTCGGTGTTGGCGTCGACGGTGGGTACGATGGACGGCGCCAGTTCGTCTCCGGGTACGCGCACCCCCAGTTCGGCACGTGGGAATGGACGTGGTCGAAAGCCTTCGAATCGCTGCGGAAGAAGGTAGAGTGCTTCTTTGGGATCCTGAAGAGGCAGTACAACATCCTGAACGTGGGCATCTGTGACACCGACATGATGCGCGTTGACAACTACTTCAAAGTGTGCTGCGCTCTGCACAACATGCGATTCGAGGCGTTGGGGCGCGGCAACGCGGAGGCGGACTGGCGACAGGTGGATGAGGAGGAGCTCATGGCGATCTTCGGAGATGACGAAGATTCGAGACGCGCGTGCATGGGCGGTGACGTCGAGGAGGCGGCGGACGAGGAAGATGTGCCCGTGGGCGAGCCCGAGGGTGGTCAAGGGGAGGAGGAGGAGCCTAAGTTGGACCTTTCCACCCTTGCCCAATTGAGGATCGGCCTTGTCCGGCACTTCAAACGCCACAAGCTGGTGCTTCGCGCGAACAGGGGTGCCCCGAATCGAGATGATGTCATGCGAGAGGTACTCACGTTTGTACAGAGGTGATAGGAGTCTTTCTGGTATTGCATCGTCGCTTCCACGTGCGCGGCGCGTGCATGGTGCAAAAAAACTCTGGTCATAATGATCTCCGTGGAGCTTTCCTCGCCCGCGTGGACGCGCGCCGCTGGGTTGCGCGCATCTCGCCCGGAGACGGCGGAGACGGCGGCGTGTTGTCACCGTCGCCGTCATCGCCGCCATCGTCGCCGCTGTCGTCGCCGCTGTCGTCGCCGCCGTCGCGGTTCGCATCCGCGCCCAGCCCTGCCGAGTCAGCATCCCCGTCGGGGTCGCCCTGCGCCGCCCCCTGCGCAGTGCCGAACGGTGTCTGCAGCGCAGCAGCGAGCGGCGGCGGAGCAGCGAGCGGTGTCTGCCCATGCAGCGGAGCAGTCGCCGCCTGCGCAGGCTCGATGGTCGTGGGCAGGTCGGATATGTCGATCCCGTACCTCGCGGCTGCAATCCGCTCCAGCAGAACGGACGTGCGGACCATTGCCAACGCCACAGCCTGCACCTGCGACTGCCCGGGCGTGGGCTGAGGCTGCGGCGGCGGCATCGAGAGATTGCCGGCGGGCGTGCGGGGATCGCCCCCCAGCGCAGACGTCGCGCGCGCAAGCAGGTTCTGCTGCTTCTGCGACGCGCCTTTGTTGCTGGCGTCCAGACGCTTCCTCGGGTTGATGAAGAATCGTTTATCGCCAGTTTGACCGAAACCGCAGAAAAACTCTCGCGCGGCGTCGGGCAACGCATCCGTCGCGAGGGGCGCATCCTCGGCGGACAGGTAGGGAGAGTCGGGGCATACGTACCTGAAAGTGAGCTTCAACTCGACCGGGATGTATTTGTGTGCTTCACGCACTCCCTGGAGCACCTTGTCCTCGCACTCGGCCCACCAATCGACCGCGTTGTTGTATCCTGATGGTTGAAAATCGTACGAGTCCTCGCCGTCTTCGCCAAGCTTGTGCCACGTGTCCTGGAACCCGACGGTCATCTTGGTCAGCCATTTGCGCAAGTCCTTTCCGCGTGCGTAGATCAGCGCGCCCGTGCGTAAAGACATGGACTGTTCGGGACTTTTCGAACCGATCACCGGCGGGGGATCCCACATGCCCCAAGCCTGGGTCTGCACGATGGTCGCGTCGAAATAAGCTTTCGCGTTTTTGAAACGTTCCGCCTCACTCGACGACTGCTGCTTCTCGTCAGCATAGCAATAAGCCCTATACGCGACGAGGCCTTCGTATTCGTTCCAAGAAATAGCGCCTGCTGTGCGACCTCTCTTCTTGGAGGGCCCCGCTGCAGCAGGAGCAGCGGGGTTGTTGGGGGCGGTGGCGGGGGCAGAGACAGCCATTTATTAAAAACGTGGCGGGCGGTGGCTCGGTGTGCGTTGAAATGAATGAGAGGTTTCTTGAGAAACAGACCGCCAACTTTTATTGTTTTTTTTATTCATGGCGTCGACCCGGGAATAAATCTGGAAAATTTATTATTCCCGGGTTTTGCCGAAAAACAATAAAGTTGACGAAAAACAATAAACTTGAAAAACCATATGAGGAGATTAGACCGTCTTCCTTGAGTCAAGTTTATTCCGAAATTTATTGTGGGAGCTCTTACGGACCGGACCCTAAGGGTCGACAAGAGCCCCAATAAATTTTGGTAATAAAATTTAAACCCAGACTCTTGAGTCAGCGGCTCCATAGAACGACCCCTGATACGGTGTGGTTGAACCCAAAATCGTCGCTCCGATCTGGCCAAGCATCTGATCTATCATCGCATCGTCGCCTTTCGTTTCCTCCTTCCTTCACGGCGTCGGGCAACCGAGTGCACGAGATAATACTCATTCAGCGGGTAAACTTGGACGTATGCGATGACAGGAAGACGACGCGGGCGTTTCCTTTCAATCATGTACATCGCGGCTCTCTGCTTGCTCGTGAACCGACTTTCGTTCTTCCAGTCCTCTCCCAAGAAGAGTCACTGCAATGTTGGATCTGTTTCAAATCGTCAGGACGGACCTCGCAAGCTGGTAGTTGAGGTGTCTCACGGACTAGGAAACAGACTGCGTGCATATTCTACTGCGGCGGCACTGTCCAAGCGCACTGGAAGAAGTCTGGAACTCGTCTGGCCATCTGATGTTCACCTCCAAGCTCGTTTCAGTGATTTGTTCGATGACACAGACATTGTATGGCACCCTGACTCCTTTCTTGAGTGCGCGCAAGAGTCTTCTACTTTCATCGTTTATGACTATCTGAAGAATCCGGTTGACTGGCGCGACAGGAAACCTGTTGATGATCATGTAGGAAAACATCTGTATGTCCGCACAGCTTATCGTGTGAAAGGAGTTACTGACTATGAGCTTGTAGAGATCACGAGAGCGTTGTGGCACCTGAAACCTGCACTTTCAGTGTTGGCCTTGAAAAAGTCTATGGAGGACCAGCTCGCTCGTGAAACAGGGATGAAAGTCTCGGACGCGGTCGGAGTTCATGTTCGGATGCAAGGAGACCTGGAAAAAGATATTCCTGGGATATATCAGCTTTCTAGGACAGATCCTCGATACGCAGGACCTCGCATGCAGAAAGTGGCTGAGTCGAGGTCAAAGTGTCACGTGAAACATTTCATAAAAACCCTGAGAGAGCGCTTGTCTGTCGATCAGCTGTATTTCATAGCTGCGGATTGCTTGGAGGCTCGGACAGCGATGCAAAATGAGTTTGGACAGCACGCTTTTACACCGCGTTTGCCAGAGCACACGCAATGCGAAGGTTCGGCAGTTAGAACACTGCGGTGTGTTCAGCTTGCTCTTGCAGAAATGCTGCTCCTTGCAGAGACGAGAACGTTCATATACTCAGATGAGAGCTCCTTCTCTGAAATCGTCGTCAAATTTGGCCGCTTCAAAAGTCCACCTCTGTCAGGATGCATGTCTTAGCACAGTATATCGCACAAGCTGAATCGACAGCGTGGCCCGTGTCAGGAGGAGTTGCGGGATTTAGGATGTGCGACGCGTGAATTGTCAGGCATTTGCGAGGGTGCTCAACTCGTATACAAACGCTGAGCTTGTGGGGATGTGGAGAGTGACTGATTGTACTATTTACATAAAATTTGACTCTCACTCGTGGACTGTGTCATCGGCCTTGTTTTGGATTGCTCACTCTACAGAGCGGTCAAAGCCGAAATGCATGTTAAGATCATCAAACACTTGTCGCACCTCTCACTTCCTCAAATCCATGGAAAAGTCCCGCGACGAAAGCCTTTCGCACAACAGACTGAATCTCACTCCTTGACCGACAGCCTATGTTGGACCCATTTTTCGTAGCCGAGTGCGTTCCAGCAACGCACTCGGCTACGACACCCCGACCAGCACCGAGGCTTCTGAGCCTCGGTGCTGGTCGGGGTGACGCGTACTGTGATCAAAGGCTGGGGGTATATATACAAGTGCTTTCACGAACTTAGCATAATTAGATATGTAAGGTTGACATCCCCATACAAGTCTCACAGCTTCGCCCCTGCCCGGGGCTAAGGGGATAGCAGTTTTGCACCATTTGCCGATTTTTCGCCAACTTTTCCACTTTCACAAAAATCCCTCACGTTCCGTCATTTCAGGCACATTCTCCCGTGAAAACCGTTTTCCGCCAAAACCAAAAAAACGCCCGAAAATCGCAAAACACACCAAGCACGAACCCTTACCAAAACGAGACGCAATTTCCCTTAAGTTCCCTTAAGAACGCCACCTCCGGGCACGCCCGACCACCCAAAAGTGTACTTTGCCCTCCCGTGACTTCGGTCACGAAGTTTAGACACGGGACCGCGGGTCTAAGCAACGTGGAAAAGGGTTTATGACTACGGCATCATTCAGGCTTTTCAGGGAAAGTCACCCGCCTTGGTCGAAAATCGTCGTCCAACTCAAACTCTTGGTTCGGGAACTCTCGCAACACCTGTCTATACACCCTCCAACTTTCACGACGCTCATCAGCCATGGGAACATGTGGGAACTCGATCCAGTCACTTTCCTGTAGGAGCTTATCACGCTCCTCGATGGTGTCTTTCATGGCGAGGCGTTTCAGTTTTGCGACTGCTTCTTCACTCGTCACATCGATGATATACTTTCCGTTTTCGTCTCTACCGTTGATGAAGTTATCGAGTGTGAATGCTATCATTTTTGAAGCCATCTCCTTGTCCTCTTCAGGGATTGGTTGGACAATAAATCGTTCAGGAGGAAAGGGTGTTGGATCGAGCTGTCCGTCTAAGTCTGCCCACCCGTTTCCTTCGACTGTATCGATGGCGTAAAAGTGTTTCATCTATTTTTAGCAAAGACTTTTTATCCAAATATACCACCTTCAAAGTTGAGATGGACTGAGAGAATAGTTTGGTCTCTACCATAGTCGTCCATAGTCCATCGTAGGGTGGCGTTATTGCCCGATTGAGTTGCCGTCATAGCGACACCGGGAATTTCGTTGATGTGTCTCGATCCGTTGTAATACCTGCCGTGACCATACCCATATCTGTGAAAATGACTACTACCGTTAGTATAGACAGAAGACCCCGTGACTGTATAGGTGAATGGTATCCACCCCATAAATGTCGGGGCATACACCTCAAACTCACAATATGGGTGTCCTCCCGAATCTCTGGTCTTCAAACATGATCTCGCTATAGCTCCGTTATGTCCGCTATCAGCGTCTCCACCGTATAACAAATGGCGACCAAAACAATCACCTGATACATGTAAGGTGTATAATGGAGGGGTAATGTCCTGCTCTAAACCAAACCCTGCCTTCCCGTTACTATCAACTTTGAACCTTGTTAAGTTATTCACATTTATTTTGAAGTGGTCGGCAGAACTGAACCCGAGGTATGTATTTGTGTCGCCAACATGGTAGATGTAACTGTCTAACTCCATAGTGTCGGCACGAATGCGACCAGCGACATCAAGTTTTGAGCAGGACTATCCGTCCCGATACCGACATTGCCGTTATTTTTAATACGCATTCTCTCTGCCCCATTGGTAATAAAACGCATATCCGTATTGGCTCGGTTAATCATCACACCGTGATCACCATTAGACCTGGTCGAATTCCACTGAGCAATATCAAAATTGTCTGTAACTCCCCCAGCTGTCGTCGACAATCGATAGTATACATATTCGTCATCATTATGGAGATCTAAGTTTTGAGTAGGACTCGTCGTCCCGATACCAACATTCCCATTGCTGTTAATGTGTAAGAGCTTACTAAACTCAGTACCATCATACTTGAGTTTGTCGGTGTTCGAAGTAAAACTTAACGCATCACCATACGAAGTACGGTCACTGTTTCCGTAAAAGGTCAAACTATCTGTAAAGGCGATAAAGTTCGCCCCACTTGGAGAACCTTGATTCTCATCAGTCATATTCCCAACCCACAAACCACGAGCGTTGTCGGGGTCTCGATGTACCCCCTGTGCTACAGAAGCGTATTGTGTATAGTTTAGGGATTGATTGTAGTTCGTCGTAGTCGTGACGGAGCGTTTATCAACAATAGTAGCATTGTGCGACATAGTAAGACCAGTCAAATTTCCAAGCGTAGCATCCGCCCCATCAGCACCTGGTGGTATAGTGAAGGCGAGTGTCGTTGTCGTTCCAGAAGTGGAAGCTGAAACCGAAGCGTCACCCCCAGCAGTCCCTTGGGTGGTAGTAACTGCGATTGTCGGGGTGATCCCATCAGCACCATCAGCACCCGGAGGTATGGTGAAATTGAAATCAACTCCTGTCCCCGATGCCTTATTCGTCACATTCACACCAGCAGTCGCACCACCCGTAGCAGTCGCCCCGATGTTGGTGTTGTTGAGAATATCTACAGCTGTGGCGACATACCCCTGTGTAGCGTAATTGTATCCAGACAGTCCAGAACTTGTTACATACCCGGCGTTTCCCAAAGTATTCACCCGAGTGTTTATTCCACCGACCGTAGTGTTTGTTGTACCAAGACTTGATGATAAAGCATAGGCTGAAAGTTGTGATGTGGTAGCGTAACCAGCACCCTCTATTGTCGTGAGACGCTGTCCATGATCTGACGATGTTGTGGATAAATCGGAAACAGATTGTTCAACACTAATCGCTGCGAAAGTGGTGTCTTCGTTGGAACTTCATTTCCATTTATTTTGAGACCACCGGCTTTCACGCAATTTACATCCCCGTCCTGATCGAATTCAAGGACAGTACCATTGTATATTACACCCAGAGTTGGATGTGTTCCCTTTCGGTGGATATCAAACCCGCACCCGCTATTTGCTCCAATTTTCCAGTCTGTACACTCATTTTCCCCATACTGTTCATTCGGGGCTGTGCGTAAAAACTCAATTCGGGTTTCCCCCGTTCTGTTTCCACTCGCACTAACAGTGTAATCCCGAAGTTTCATGTATGACTGTATACCCTCTTGAACCTCGTTGAGCTTCCCGTCTGTATAGCTTCGAAGAGTTGGAGGAAGTCCCCCAAAGTTACCTGACGGGTATGTATTCCAGTCATCAGGGTGACGAACAATACCCGGTCCAGCCAAAACCTTTTCTTCCACATATGAACTAAGACCATCGGGAGACGATGAATTGTTCCAATCCGCTGGTCTTGGTACATAATTAGCCGTTAAATTATCTAAGACATCAGAGGTAGCTTGGTTTGCTTGGGTAATCTGAGCAGTTGTGGCTGTGCCTTGGAGAGCAACATCTATGAGAACAGAAATAGCACTACCAGAGACAACTGCTCCATTAACATAGCTTTCGGTCGCGTAATCTTTATCATTCACCCACGATTTCGGGGCGAAATCCGCATCATACAATCCCTGTATTAAGCCACCTTGACTACCAACAGTGGTCTCCAAACTATCTAAATCATCTGTAAGCGTCTCAACATTCCCATGAAGTATAGATATGTTTGACTCTATTGTTCCTGAAGAGGACAAGGAGATGGCTTCAAAGACGACAGCGTTTGAGCTGAAACATTTCATACGGGGTCAAGACGAAAATGGACATTACATTATCGATGTTTCCAGTGATGAAGCTGTCTTGAAAATCAAACGCTTGGCGATGAAGGTTGAAATCGACGAGCGTGATAAGCTTCTTCAAGAGACTGATTGGACTGAGTTTCCCTCTGTCCCCATGACCGACGAGCGTCGGGAGGAGTGGAGAGTGTACAGACAGGCTCTGCGAGACCTCCCCAACCAGGAGTACGAGATGTTCGACGACTTTAGACCGAGACGGCTGGAGTATCCTGAGAAGCCATAGCTGTGGTGAAAAAAATTTCGGTTGATCCGCTGTCCCGTGTCTAAACTTCGCGTTCTTAAGGGAACTTAAGGGAACTTAAGGGAACTCGCACGGGAGTTCGTGCCTGAAATGAC